>JGI24973J35851_1000125_pt1 | contig 13707 bp, 15 predicted proteins | sample AntDryMetagUQ889_FD_35851 | JGI IMG/M metagenome (IMG submission 35851) | reverse complement strand
GGCCGAGCTCGCCGTTCACGCGCGCTGCTGCGGCCTTGATGCGGCCGAGCCAGTGGATGATCCCGGCGTGGATCGGCTCGCCGGAGACGGGGAAATTGCCGACGGCCTTGTCGGTCTCGCCGCCCCAGAGCTGCTCCGGGCGCTCCTGAACGCTCATGCCCAGCACCATATCGGCTGGCCTCGCGCGTCCAGCTTTCAGCGGTTCACACGGTATTGACGCGGGTTTTCGGGCACCATGATGGGATGCGAGGGGTGCTGCGACGCCGTGAACTGCTCAAGGCGGGGCTGGCCGGGGCCGGAGCGCTGGCCTTCGGCCCGTCGTTCTGGCGCGACGCGCTGGCCGCCGTCCCGGCCACGCCCGGGCCGGGCCCGTTCGGTCCGCTGCAGGCTCCCGACGCCAACGGGATCATGCTGCCGCCCGGGTTCTCGTCACGGGTCGTCGCCCAGGGGCTTCAGCCCGTTCCCGGAACCGCCTACCCCTGGCACATCTTCTCCGACGGTCAGGCGACGTATGCCCAGCCCGACGGGGGCTGGGTCCTGGTCTCCAATTGCGAGGCGCCGGCCGATGTCGGCGGCGGCGCCGAGGCGATCCGCTTCCGGGCCGACGGCAGCGTCGACGACGCCTACCGGATCCTCGGCGGGACCACCAACAACTGCGCGGGCGGTGCGACGCCCTGGGGCACCTGGCTGTCCTGCGAGGAGCACGACGCGGGCCGCGTGTGGGAGTGCGATCCGACCGGCGCGCGACCCGCGGTGGTGCGACCGGCGCTGGGCGTCTTCTCGCACGAGGCGGCCGCCGTCGACCCGGGCGGCCGGCGCGTGTACCTGACCGAGGACGACGGGTCGGGCGGCTTCTACCGCTTCACGCCCCGGGCGTATCCCGACCTGTCGGAGGGCGTGCTCGAGATCGCCTCCGTGCGCGACGACGGCAGCGTTGCCTGGCTGCCGGTCCCCGACCCGTCCGCTTCCTCGGCGCCGACGCGCGAGCAGGTTCCCGGCTACACGCCGTTCCGGCGCGGCGAGGGGATCTGGTTCGACAGCGGGATCGTCTACGTCGCGACCACCAGCGACGAGCGCATCCACGCCTATGACACCGTCGCGGAGACGATCGAGGTCCTCTACGACGCAAAGGCGCACACGGACCCGCCGCTGACCGAGGTCGACAACATCACCGTTTCGCGCTCGGGTGACCTCTTCGTGTGCGAGGACGCCGGCGACCTCTCGATGGGCATGATCACGCCGGAGCCGCGTGAGGTCTCCAACTTCCTCCGCCTGACCGGTCCCCAGCACGGGAATCCTCAGACGGCAGCGGCCTCCGAGCTCACCGGCGTGACGTTCGACCCGTCGGGGGATCGGATGTACTTCGCCTCCCAGCGGGCCTTCGGCGTCGGGATCATCTATGAGATCACGGGTCCGTTTCGCCCCGCACGCAGGCCGGTCGAGCACCACGAGATCGGCCTGGAGCTCTCGGCGCCGCGGACGGTCCCGATCGCGCGTGCGCTGGCCGCCGGCGTTCCTGTCTCGGTCCGCGTGCCCGACCCAGCGGAGATCCTGCTGACCCTGACCTCGACCGTGGTCAGGCGCGTGCGGCTGCCCGGCGGGCGCTTCGGCCTGCGCCGCGGCGCGATCACGATCAGCGCCGTGCGGATGAACCTGTCGCCCGGCACCACCGAGATGGACATGCGCCCCGGGGTGAGCGCGCGCTTCTACCTGCGCGGGCGCCGGCCGGTGTGGTCGTGCACGCTTTCGTTGACGGTCACCGACCAGGCCGGCAACCGCACCACCGCGTCGCGCCAGCTCCAGCTCGTCCGCTGACCGGCTCAGGCCTCAGCGACGAGGCGGCGCCAGCACGCGCAGCGACGTGAGCGCAGGCCGCAATCCGCGCCGGTAGGCGCTGGCGCGGTAGGGCCGCACCCACGCCAGGCGCCGCAGGATCGTCGCCACCCCGAAGCGGTTGGTGACCAGCCGTCGACGATCGAAGTAGATCGCGGCGCCGCCCACCAGCACCCGCCGGCCGGCGCTGAGCGTCGTGGCGCGGAAGGTGAAGCGCGCCAGGCGCCCGGCCGTGATCGCGCGCGGGGTAACGCCGAGCTCGATGCGCGGAGCCGGCGGTGGCGGCGGTGGCGGAGGAGGCGGCCCGACCTCCCCCGCAACCCCCGGGCGGGGCCTGGGCCTGAACGAGAGCAGCGTCCCGTTCGCGATCCCGTAGGTGGGGAGGGTCTCCGTGTTGAAGGGCTGGATCAGCCAGTGGAGGTAGCCGCCGAAGCCGCCGAAGACCGCGACGCCCTCGGACTCGCCGACGATCTCGCGCTCGATCTCGAGCTCGCGCTCGCCCGTGGCCGGGTCGATCGACCAGATCTGGAAGGTGCGATCCGTCGGACTGCCCTGCCCCGCGACGTAGAGCCGATTCTCCAGGAATGCGGCGCCGGTGATTCCGCTCGGGGGGACTGCGCCGGCGAGCCGGCGGATCGGCCGCACGAGAGGGCCGTTCGGCGCGGCGTTGGCCGGCACGATGTCGTCCATCGAGTAGACGAGCAGATCCTGTCCCGCCTGGCTCCACAGCTCGCGTCCGTCGGGTGAAACCTCCGACCACATCGCCTTGGGGATGAACGCCGGATCGAGCTTGACGTAGTAGCGCCACTGCAGCGTGTCCGGGTCGGCCACGCCGATCGAGCCGGTCCTGCACGTGTTGCCGTCCCCGACGCCGGGGTAGTAGCACTCGAGCGGAAGCAGGATACGCCCGCCCTCGCGCTCGTCCCACGTGATGTCGCCGATGTGGGAGTAGCCTTCGCGCACGCTGACGTCGGGCGGGATCACGTCGTCGCGGCGCGCCGTCTCGCGAAACCCGGCGTCTGTGCGGTAGAGGCCGAAGTAGATGCCGTTGAAGTACCTGTTTCCGGCGGGATCGTTCGTGATCCCCTGGTAGTAGTAGAGCGGCAGCGTCGTTGCGGCCGTCTGCTCCCAGCGGCCAGGGTCAGCGGCCTGCGCCGGCGCGGTCAACCCCGCCAGCGCGATCGCCGTGCCGAGCAGCACGCCGGTCAGGCGCCGCGCCCGAGATCCCACCTGCATGACCCGCATTGAACCACGCGCCGACGCCGCGGCGCTCGGTTGGCTAGCCGCAGAACGCCGCCAGCTCGCGAGCGACGCCCACGGGATCGTCGTAGGCCATCAGGAAGCCGGTGCCGGGAAGGAGACGCAGGTGCGCTTCGGGAAGTCGTGCCAGCGCCTGTTCGGCAGTTTCGAGCGGATGGTGGGGATCGTCGGTGGCCCACAGCAGCAGCACCGGGCAGGCGATGTCCGCGTAGGCGTCGAGCAGGGACGCGTCCGGACGTGTCGGCCAATGTCGGGCCAGCTTGGCCCACGAGCGAGCGCGGTTGCCGTTGCCGGGCAGGTCGCCCAGGGCGTGGTGCACGAGGTCCTGCGCCTGTGGTTTGTTGCGGGCAGAGACGCGAGCCGACAGGACGGGGCGCATGACCAACCCGGCGCCATGCGAAAGCGCACGGTCGAGGCCGGGCAGCGCCCCCGCTCGTGCGGCGAGGCGCCAGGAACGCAGCATCGCTGTGCGAGCCGGCGGCGCGTGCATTCGCGACGACATCAGCACGAGCCGCGCGGGCTCGAGGCGTCCGGAGACCACCGCGCGCAGCAGCAGGTCCGCGCCGGCCTCGTGCCCGGCGACCAGCGGGTGGGCACCGAGCGTGTCGCGGCAGAACCCGGCGATCACCTCGGCGAGCCAGTCGGGGGAGTAGGGATGGCGGGGGCGGTCCTCGGAGTCGCCGTGGAGGGGAAGATCGGGGAGCACGACCCGGAAGCGGTCAGCGAGGTGCTCGACCACGGGCTCCCACTCACGATGCGAGAGCCCGGCCGAGTGGACCAGGCCGAGCGGCGGCCCGGTTCCCGCCTCGCGGTAGGCGATCCGCGCTCCGTCCGGATGGTGGTAGAGCCGCAGCTTCATCCGCGGCTCGAGCCCGCGGCGAGGCCGCGCTGGAAGGCGGCGCGGCGGTGCGGCGGAGCTCCGTCAAGGCCCACCGTCTGATCGAGGCGCCGGACGAGCTCGAGGTGGATGCCGTTGGTCTCGCTCGCCCCGCGACGCGTGGCGCCGATCAGGTAGCCGAGCTGCACGGCCGCCGCATCGCGTGCCGGCATCTGGCGCGCGAGGTCGTCGGCCACGCGCGTGAAGGTCGCTCCGACCGTCTGCAGCTCGCCGTCCTGGCTGGCCAGGGCGACGCAGCTCGACAGCCGCGTCCCGTCACGCAGGGCGACGCGCTGCGGAGCAACGTGGAGCGCGGCGGCGATCTGCTCGCTTCCGGCCTGGCAGGCGGCCGGAAGGCCCACCTCGTCGCGTCCACATCCGGCGCCGGTGAAGGCCGCGAGGGCAAGCGCTGACGCCGTCAGCCGCAACATGGGCGCATCGTAGAGCGGCGGCGGGGGCGGCGAACGGACACCGCCGCGGGCCGCGGCTAGTCGCTTGACTTGCGCTTGGGCGCGCGCGGCGGCGTGAACCCGCGGGAGCGCATCCCCGACTCGATCTCGGCGATCACCGTCTCGATCACCTTGACTCGCGCATGGCGTTTGGAGTCCCCTTCGATCAGGTGCCAGCGCGCGAAGTCCTGGTCGGTCTTCTCGAGCATCTCCTCGACCGCCTGCTCGTACTTGGGGCGCTTCTTGCGGTTGCGCCAGTCCTCGTCGGTGAGCTTCCACGACTTGAGCGGGTCCTTGTCGCGGCGCTTGAAGCGCTTGAGCTGCTCCTCCGCGGAGATGTGCAGCCAGAACTTGACGATGATCATTCCCTCGGCGGCGAGGGTTCGTTCGAAGCCGACGATCTCGTCGTAGGCGCGCGACCACTGCTCCTTGGTGGCAAACCCCTCGACGCGTTCGACGAGCACCCGCCCGTACCACGAGCGGTCGAGCACGGCCATCCCGCCCCACCCGGGCAACGCAGGGCCGAAGCGCCAGAGGAAGTGGTGGCGCTTCTCGTCGAATGTGGGCGCGGCGAACTGGGCCACGCGGACGTGCCGCGGGTCGAGGCCGCCGACGAGCCGCTTGATCGCGCCGCCCTTGCCCGACGCGTCCCAGCCTTCGAAGACCACGAGCAGCGGAGGACCGAGCCGGCCGTCACCCTCGAGGCCGCCGAGGCGCAGCCTCAGCCCGATGAGCCGGGATTGCGCAGCCTCGATTCGCTCTGCCTCCTCGGCGCGGCTGAGCTTGAGCGAGAGGTCGAGCTCGTCGAGCCGGCCCATGGCCCGCATCCTCCCAGGCGCCCGTCTCAGGCGGCAAGCGCTTTAGCCCTAGATGCCCCGACTGGACACCTAGGCCGACTTTGCCCAGATCGCTTAGGCAGGCCCCTCCCCTAGCCGATCAAAGCTGTGCAAAACCCGCTGGAACCTTTGAACGCTCCTTCAACTGCCGTCAACTAGGAACATGGCTTCTCATCCCAACATCAGCCGTCTAGGACTGTCGACCTCTCAGGCCGCACGTGAGCTGGGCGTCTCGCTCGGAACCGTGCGCCGGTGGTCGGACATGGGCTATCTCCACGCCTACCGCACGCCGGGCGGCCAGCGCCGCTTCAGCCGCGATCAGATCGACACCTTCGTGAGCTCCCTCGAGCAGCGCGGTCACGCGCCTCGGGTCGAGGCTCGCGAGGCTTCCTAGCCGAGCCTCCTCCCTGCGCGCCTGCACGACGCGACGCCTGCGGGCGTCGCGTTCGGCTACTGCGCCGCAGCCTCCTCGACGGGCCGCCCGACGCCGGCCGCGTCGCTGATCCGACGCTCGACGTCGAGCTCGCGGTCGAAGTCGGCGCTGTCGGCATGGCGATAGTCGACCCCGCGGCCGGCGAGCAGCTCGGCCAGGGCCTCGACGTAGCGGCCATCGAGCTGGCTCCCGCTCACGCGCCGCAGCTCCGTCAGCGCCTCGAACGAGCTCGCGGGCGTGCGGTAGGTGTCGTCGGCAGTGAGGGTGTCGTACGCTTCGGCCACCGCGACGATCTTCGCGATCTCGGGAATGTCGTCGCTCTCTAGGCGGTCGGGATATCCCCTGCCGTCCACTCGCTCGTGGTGCGCACGCACGATCTGCGCGACCGGTCCGTAGACCCCGAGGTCTCGCAGCATGTCGGCGCCGATCTCGGGATGGCGGCGAATCGAGTCCCAGTCCTGCTCGGTCAACGTCCGCCCCCGCTCCATGACGCGATCCGAGAGCCCGAACCGGCCGATGTCGTGCAGCAGGCCGGCCGTATGCGCGAGCTCGCAGTCGCGAGCGTTGAACCCGGCGGTCTGGGCGATGTCCCGCGCGAACGCCGCGACGGCCGCCGCGTGCCGCGACGCACGCGAATCCCGGAGATCGAGCGTGCGGATGAGACCCGAGAGCACACCCCACGAGAGCGCCGCGTGCTGCGAGGCGCGGTCCCGAGCGGTGACGACGAGCCGCGCCATGTAGGTGAAGGCGAAGATGGTGAAGAGGATGAATATGGCGGCGCCGAGGCCGATCTCTAGGTAGATCCCCGCCGCGGCCACAGTCAGCACAACATTGATCGCGAGAGCAGGAAGCAGCTGTCGACCCGCGCGTAGCCGCGACGGAATCGCATCCCCGTGAAGTAGTCCCGAGAGCGTCGCAACGATGAGGAAGTTCAGGAGCAGGTAGAGCGCAGACAGGCCGGCGAGAGCGATGTAGAACCCGGTGTCGTGAGGCGTCGAACTGAGAGGAAGCAGACTCGCGGCGACTAGGGCGGGCGCTCCGTTTCCCACCAGATTCATGCCGAAGGCTGCCGGCCGATAGCGGTCCACGACCCAAAAACCAAGTTCGGAAACCAACGCAATCGCAAAGGCTGGCGCTGGCCCCAAGAACGCTACGGCGAGCATCAGTGCGACAAACGAGCCGGAGACGAGCAGCGGGCCGTCCCAGTTAGCCGACGTGAGGTTCGCGAGCAGCGCGATGCCAGCGAGCACGATCGCGAGCTCGCTAAAGAGCTGATCATGCGGCGCGAGAAAGAACCACAGCGCGCAGCCTCCTCCGCCTATCAGCCCGATGACGCCGACTAGACGCCCACGTGTATTTGCAGCGAAAAGCTGCACGTCGCCAGGGTACTCCCGGGCGTACCGCGTTCCGCCAGGCTGACCTGCGGCCGTCGGAGGCCGCAGGTCACGTCTAAGCCGAAGACCTAACGGCTACGAAAACCGCCACCGCTTGCGGCGATGACGCCGATCACGGTGATGAGGAGCGGATAGACCTTGAGCTTCAGCTGGTCGCGCACTAGCGCCTCCTTTGGAGGTTTAGCCAGGTTTAGGAAGGAAGTGATGCTAGCGCGCATCTTCGCAAAATGCACAACTTTCGCATCGAGTCCCGTGCGGAATGTGCGTCAGGGGCTCGCGCACAGCCACGAAATGCTCCGATTCATGGACCGTGAGATATCTGAAGACGAGCGAGGCCGCGACGCTGCTCAACGTGAGCCCGAACACGCTCCGGGCGTGGGAGCGCCGATTCGGCTACCCGAAGCCGCAGCGTTCGCCGGGGAAGCACCGCCTCTACACCCATGGCGAAATCGTCGCCTTGCGCGAGTCCCTGCAGGAAGGCCTATCGATCTCCTCAGCTGTTTCTCGGGCGCGCGAGGGCCTGAGCGCCGACGCAGACACCCTGGTAGGCGCGCTCGCGTCGTTTGATCGAGAGCGCGCCGATGGCGCTTTGGAGGCGGCCCTCGCGCTCCGGTCACTGGAGCGATCCGTTGAGGAGGTGTTGCTTCCCTCGCTCGAGGAACTGCATGAAAAGCATGGACCCGAGAGCGCCCCCTGGGCTTTTGCCGCGCGGTGGTCAAGTGACTGGCTCAAGCGTGCTCAGCGTCTGGCACCTGCACCCGTCCGTGAGGTTTCACTCCTGATCGGAGACGCCTCCCAAGGTGAGCTTGATCCGGACGCTGCCGCAATCCGTGCTCTCGAACTCTTGTGTGCGCGCGGGGGGGCTCGACTGCTGTGCCTCTCGGTTCGAGGAGTGGCGGGGCTTGCGGACGCGCTCGGTCGACTTCAGCCAGATGCTGTTGTACTCGCTGGAGGCTATGCGCGCGACGACGAAGTAGCTCGGTGGGCCTATGCCGTCAGGTCAACCGCTGGCCCTCTTCCAGTGACGTTGTATCGACGCGAAGTGTTGCGACCACTTCGGTCCCGGACAACTGGAGCTCGCTTGCTTCCTCCCTCGCCGACACATGCCCAGCTCCAACTAATGGAACTGGTCGAAAGCGACAAGTTGGTCTCCGCCCGCGAGCGTTCGGTCGTCACATCCCCAACTCCGCTCGTCCCGCGCCAGGGCAGCGCAGGAGCCTAGAAAGGACGAGTGATCATGGACGCCGCACAGAGATCCCCCTTCCGTGTAGTTCAAGACAGCCTGCCTCCCGAGCCCGTAGCAATTTTCTGCGGGCACTGCGGCCGTTCTCCAGAAAGCGAACAGGACACGACGGCGTCGCGGGTTTGCGCGAAGTGTGGGTTGGGCCTACTGCTGCAGACACCAGTTCCGACGGCGCCCTCAGCCTCAGATCCCTTTCTTGTCGTCGACGGGTCGCTGACGATCTGCGCTTTGTCGCGTCAGGCCGAGAAGCTGCTCGGAACCACCGAGACCGATGCCGTCAACCGACATATCGCGGAGTTCTTGGTCCCCGGGGATGCCGAAGACTCGGCGACGGAGACCCTTGCTGCGCTCCTGACTTGGGCGGCCCGAGGCGAGAGCCCTTCAAAAAGCGTCGTGGTTCGTCCGACCAACACCTTTGGAGTGCGGTACTGGGCCCGTGTCGGGCCGTGCGGTCCGCCTACGGCGGCGCTTCTTGTCCTTGCTGATGCTCGTTAGAAGGGTCGGCCCAAGCGGAGGCGGACCCGTTGGGTCTACGCCGTCCCCGGCTAACCGGACTCGGGCTAACGTGCCTGTCCCCTTTTCGCTGTAGATCTCGAAGGAACCGCCAACCGATTCGACGCGCTCGGCGCACGATGCCAGACCTACGTGGCCATTACGTACGGCCGCCGTGCGTTCATAGCTCCTGAAACCGGTTCCGTCGTCTTCGACTTCGAGTTCGACGCCGCCGTCGTACCGAGTCACCGCGATTCGGACGTGGCGCGCCGCGGCATGCTTGACGACGTTCAGCATGAGTTCACGGGTCAGGGAGTAGATCAGGCGATCGGATGAGCCAACGGCATCATCGGCAACCGACACATCGATGGTCCATGAACTACGGCGCGCGAGTTGCGTTGCCAGTGACGTTAGTGCCTGCGCTAGCCCCGAGTAGTCGAGAACCGATGGATAGAGAGACGAGACGGTGCCGCGCAGGTGCTTGACCGTCTCGTCCAAGGCGTCATCGGCACGACTGATCGCGGATGGGTTGCCTTGGGAGGCCTCTCGAAGATCCTGCCTGACCGCAAGCAGGCTCTGGAGCGCGCCGTCGTGCAGAGTTTCAGCAAGCGCGCGCCGCTCGCGCTCTTCGGTGTTCACGGCTTGGGCAACCAAATCACTCTGGCTTTGCGCAAGCTTCGCGGCTCGGTCTGTCTGGTTGCGGGCTGTCCGGACTTGGTGCAAGAGATAGTTGAAGACGATGATCATGAGCAGTAGAAAGGCCAGTACACCCAGGCCCGCCCCTTCGTAGATCGCCGCGGCGGCGAGCGCGAGGATCACGTTGATCGATAGAGCGGGAAGTAGAGCGCGATGCCGTCGCATCCGTCCGGTAGGTGATTCGCCGTCCACCCAGCTGGTGAGCGTCGTAACGAGCGCAAGGTTGAGGAGCAGTGCGGCAAGCGCCACACCAGCAAGCATTAGGTAGAACGGAATCCCAGAAGCCGGCTCAAGCCGCTCGATTGCTATCGCCGCGAGCAGGGTCGGAGTCCCGATTCCGACGAGGTTGATTGGGACGGTAATCGGCCGCCGTCGGTCGAACGGCCAGCTCCCTAACTCGGCGACTACACAGACTGCAAAAGCCGCGGCTGGGCCCAGGAAAGCTACTGCCAACATCAGCGGGACGAAGGCAGCGTCGACGAGTAGCGGCGCGTCCATCTCCACAGCAGTAGCGCTCGCGAAAATGGCCGCTGCTGCCACCACTAGCGTGAGCGGAGTCAGCACTTGATCATGATCCGACAGGAGCGCGACCGCAACGCAAAGAACTAAGGCGCCGCTGGTCAGATAGCTGGCGAGGATTCTCCTGCTGCCGAGTGCCCCCTCCCGTCCCCTACTCAATGCAGCACCCCCTCGCGCAGCGCCTTCGCCACCGCCGCCGCTCGGTCGGAGACTTCGAGCTTGTCGTAGATGTTCTGGAGGTGGGTCTTGACGGTGGCTGGGCTCAGGAAGAGAAGGCGGGCGATCTCCGGTCCCGAGCGGCCCTCGCCGACCAGCGACAGGATCTCGCGCTCGCGCGCGGTCAGGCGCGGGCGCTCGTCGTAGCGGTGGGCGCGGATCTGCTCGGCGAAGCCGTCGTGGAGGTCCGGCGTGAACACGGTCTTGCCGCGGGCGATTGCCGTGACCGCGTCGCAGATGGTGCGGCGGTCCGCGTCCTTGAGCAGGTACCCCTGTGCACCGGCGGCGATCGCGTCGTAGACCAGTGCGCTCTCGTTGTAGGCCGACAGCATCAGCACGCGGGTCGGCGAGTCCGCGTCCCCCAGCGCGGTGAGCACCTTGATCCCGCTCAGCGAGGGCAGCTTGAGGTCGAGAATCGCCACGTCGGGGACGAGCTCGCCGATCTGGGCGATCGCCGCGCGACCGTCCGCGCACTCGCCCACCAGCTCGAGCTCAGGGCGCTCGCGGATCGCCCTGGTCACGCCCTCCCGGTAGAGCGGGTGGTCGTCCGCCACTAGAACCCGGATCCGGCCGACGCCCCTGCCCATCACGTCGTTCTATCGCATGGGGAAGGAGCGTGCTTATGTTTCCTACGGCCCGGGCCGATGCCGGCGCCAGAATGCGCCGATCGGGGGAGCTCGAGCATCCCCCGATCGGTGGAGCGGGGACTTCGGCTAGCTCGCTTCGAGGGCCTGCTCGCGGCGGCGGCGGCGCAGCGCGCGCAGCGCGAGCGCCAGGCCTCCCGCGGCGAGTGCGAACGGCAGCACCAGCGCGAGGACGATCAGGGCCACTCCGGCAATCACCTCGAGGATCCGCACGGCGTCATCGAACGCGTCGCCCGGCGTCCATCCGTCGTCTCCGTCACCGGTACCGCTCGCGCCCGTCCGGGGCTCCACGATCAGCGTGACGACGGAGTAGTCGGTCCGCTCGCGCAGGCGCGCGATCTGCCCGCGCAGAGCGGAGATCTGGCCGTTGGCGATCCGTAGGCGGGCCCGCACGCTCTCGGTCTCGTTAGGCGTGTCCGCCGCGGCCAGCTGACGCAGCAGGCCGCGGCGCTCGGCGACCACCTCGCCGAGGCGCTCCTGCGCGGTCGTGTAGCTGCCGGTGACGTCCTGGGCGTTCTCGGTGCGCGAGCGCACGTGCGCGAGCTTCGAGTACTCCGCCAGCGCTTGGCGCAACCGATCGGTCGGCACCCGCAGCTGGAAGCTCGCCCCAGCGCGTCCCTCGTCACCGCTCTGCACGAACGAGGTGACGACGATCCCGCCGACTCGGTCGGTGACGCGGATGACGTCGTCGGCGACGCGGCCGACCTCACCTGCGGAAGCCTCCAGGGTCAGCTCGGCCTGGCGCTCCACCTTGCGGTCGCGCCGGCCGGGCACCGTCGGCCCGTCGCTCGGCGGAACCGGCGGAACCGTCGTGGGAGCCGCGACGCTCGGCTCCTCCTGGCCGGCGCCAACCGCCCGCTCGCTCTGCGGCGACCCCGGGAGCGGTCCCGACATGACCCCGTCCGTCCCGCCGCCATCGAGCAACACCGACGTGGCGATCCCGGCGACCAGCAGCAGGGAGGCCGCAGCTCCCAGGACGGGAATGAGCATCCGGCGCGAGGCGCGAGACCGGGCCGCGCGGACCAGTCTCAGCGGACGCGAGCGACGTTCTTCCTGGGGCCGGGCGAAGCCGGCCTGGACGCGCTGGTCGAGCCGGCGTGCGAAGTCCTCGCGGACAGTCGGGCGCTCGGCTCGCAGCGCACGCACGAGTCCGGCGAGCTCCGCGTCGGTGGGCTCCCCGGCGAGGGCGGCCTCGATCGCGTTCAGCTCGCGCTCGATGGCCGGGTCGAGGGTCGTTTCGTCACGGCGTGGCATGGCAGGCCTTTCGCAGCTTCTGCATCGTTCGGTGGAGGAGGGTTCCCGCGTTGCTTGGGCTGACGCCGAGCACGCGAGCGAGCTCGGAGTTGGAGAGCCCGGAGAAGAATTTGAGCGCGACGATCTCGCGCTCTCGCGGGTCGAGCTCCGCGAGGGCGGCTCGCACCGCCTCGCGGCTGACGGCCAGCTCGACGGCGTCCGCGGCCGCCTGACCAGCTTCCGCGTCCTCGGGATCGGCGACGAGCGTGGCCGTCCGACTGCGCCGGCGCAGCTCGTCGAGTGCGGCGTTGCGCGCGATGCCGAACAGCCAGGCGCGCGCGTCGCCGCGGCGGCGGTTGAAGGTCCGCCGGCGGCGGAGCGCGCGCTCGAAGGCCAGCGCCGTGACGTCCTCGGCGGCCGCTCGATCACGCAGCAGCGAGGCGACGTAGGCATAGACGTCGTCGCGGCTCGAGCGGTACAGCGCCTCGAGGTCGAGACCGTGGATCGTGGGCCTGGCCGGGAGGGCCATCGTGAGAGTCTCGGTCACGCCTCTACTACGACGCGGCCGCCGATTCATCACACGCTCAGGCCAGGGCGGCGAAGAGGCGCGGGTCGTTGCTGATGACGCCCGTCACCCCGAGCGCCTCGAGCGCGCGGATGCGCGGCAGCTCGTCGACCGTCCACGCGTAGAGCTCTCCGTCCGCGGCGCGGACAGCCGAGACCAGCCGCGGGGTCACGAGCCTCCAGTGAGCCATCAGGGCGTCGCAGCGCCCGGCCCGCAGTGCGGCAGCCGCGCGCCGGGGGAGGGCGCGTCGGTACCCGGCCAGCACGGCGTACGCGGGCAGCGCCGTCACCGGCGAGGCCGTGTAGTCGCGGCGCAGCTTGGGCACGGACCAGCCGAGCGGCAGCGCGGGCTCGATCGCGCGGACGCGCGCGAGGCTCTCGGTGTACTGCGACGAGACGAGGGCACGGTGCACGAGTCCGTGATCGCGCAGCGCCCCGACGACGCGGTCCTCGTAGCCCGGCAGCTTGAGGTCCACGTCCAGCTCGATGCCGTCGAACGCCGCCGAGGCGAAGTGGGCGAGCCCCTCCTCGAGGGTCGTCGGGATTCCGCGGGCCGCCGCGCGGTAGTCGTGCGCCAGGATCAGCCGGTCCGATCCCTCGCGCTCGGGCAGGACGTCGAACTCGATCATGTCGACGCCGGCGCCCAGCGCCGCGTCGAACGAGCCCAGCGTGTTGCCCGGCGCGATCAGGTCGGCGCCCTTGTGGCCGACCCGGCGCAGGGACGCGGCCGTCCTGTCGCCGACGGCGTCCCGGTCGCTGCCACGCGTTGTCATGGGAGAAGGATTGCGTACGGGCGGCGCTGGACCCCTGAAAGACCGAGGCCCCGCCGGAGCGGGGCCTCGGTATAGGCGATCCCGTAGGGCTCAGCCGACCTTGACCTCGCTGACCATGCCCTTCGCCACGTGCGGCGGGCCGCCCGCGCGGTCGGTGATGAAGCACAGCAGCGCGTAGTTGCCGGGCTTCTTGAGGTTGAGCTGGGTGACCTGCTTGGTGCCGCCGTCGAGCACGGCCGTGCTCG
>JGI24973J35851_1000120_pt1 | contig 14050 bp, 17 predicted proteins | sample AntDryMetagUQ889_FD_35851 | JGI IMG/M metagenome (IMG submission 35851) | reverse complement strand
GGCCGGCGAGGACCCGCACGCGCCGCTGCTGGTCGAGCGCTACGTCTCGGGCGTGGAGGTGGCCGTCGAGGGCCTCTTGCGCGGCGGCGCCCTCGAGATCCTGGCGGTGTTCGACAAGCCGGATCCCCTCGAGGGCCCTTACTTCGAGGAGACCATCTACGTGACCCCGTCGCGCCTGCCCGCCGAGACCCTCGAGGCCGTCAGCCTGCACACGGCCGAGGCGGCCGCCGCGCTCGGCCTGGTCGAGGGGCCGATCCACGCGGAGCTGCGGATCGACGGGAATGGCGTGTGGATGCTCGAGCTCGCCGCACGCTCGGTCGGCGGGCTGTGCTCGCGCTCGCTGCGCTTCGGGATGGGCGTGAGCCTCGAGGAGCTCATCCTGCGCCACGCCCTCGGGCTGCCGCTCGACGACCTGAGCCGCGAGGGCGCCGCCTCCGGGGTGATGATGCTCCCGATCCCGAAGGCGGGGGTGCTGAAGGAGGTGCGCGGGCAGGCCGAGGCGCGGGCGCTGCCCGGCGTGACTGGGCTCGAGATCTCGATCGCGCGCGGCAAGGCGGTGCGGGCGCTGCCCGACGCCGACCGCTATCTCGGCTTCCTCTTCGCCCGGGGCGAGACGCCCGAACAGGTCGAGCGGACGCTGCGCACCGCCCACGGCCAGCTCGAGATCGTGATCGGCGAGCCGTCGGAGTGAAGCGAAGCGAAGGCTATCCTGGCGCTGTGCGGGTCCTGCTGATCTCCACCTACGAGCTTGGTCATCAGCCGTTGCACCTGGCCTCGCCGGCGGCCGCCCTGGAGGCCGCCGGGCATCGGGTTCGGTGCATCGATCTCTCCGTCGAGCAGCTTGATCGAGACAAGATCGGCTGGGCCGAGGCCGTCGGCGTCTCCGTTCCGATGCACACCGCGATGCGACTGGCGATTGGCGCCGGCGAGCAAATTCGAGCGGTCCGGCCGCGGTTGCCGATCTGTTTCTACGGTCTCTACGCCGCGGTCAGTGACGACCCGACGATCGGTGGACTGGTCGACCGGCTGATCGCCGGCGAGTACGAGTCGGAGCTGGTGGAGTGGGTTGAGGCGCTCGGCGACTCGCCGGCGCTGCGACCGGCGACCAGCTCGATCGACCTGGGGCGCCACGAGTTTCACACCCCGAGCCGAGGGCAGCTGCCGCCCCTCAAGCGCTATGCGCGGTTGGAGCGCGATGGCGAGGAGCAGCTCGCGGGGTACGTCGAGGCCAGCCACGGCTGCGTGCACAAGTGCCGGCACTGCCCGGTGCCCGTCGCCTACGACGGCCGGATCCGGATCGTCGGGAGCTCCGTGGTGATGGCGGATATCGCCCAGTTGGTGGCGGCGGGGGCGCGCCATATCACCTTCGGCGACCCGGACTTCCTAAACGGCGTCAAGCATTCCCTGCAAGTGGCGCGCGAGCTTCACCGCCACTTTCCCGAGGTCACCTTCGACTGCACGACCAAGGTCGAGCACATCCACGAGCATCGTCAGGTCTGGCCCGAGCTCAGCGAATATGGGTGCCTCTTCGTGATCTCGGCGTTCGAGTCGCTCAACGCCGAGATCCTCACCTATCTCGACAAGGGTCACACCGCCGACGAGGCCGCCCAGGCGGTGGCCTTGCTGCGCGAGCATGGGATCGAGATCCGCCCGTCGTGGTTGCCGTTCACGCCCTGGGCGACACCGCAGGACATCCTCGAGATCCTCGATTTCGTGATTGCCAACGAGATGGTCGGGAACGTGGATCCGATCCAGTACACGATCCGTCTGCTCGTGCCCAAGGGCTCGCTGCTGCTCGATCGCCCCGAGATCACACCGCACCTGCAGGACTACGATCGCGACCGCCTCACGTATGACTGGCAAGCCGGGGATCCGCAGCTGGATCGCCTCCATGCCGAGCTCGCCGAAATCGTCGAGGCCGATGTCGCGGCGGAGGTCGACAGCGTGTCGACGTTTCGGACCCTGTATCGGGCGGTGGCCGATGCCGCGGGACATTCAGCCGACCCCGCCGACCTTGGCGACGTCGAGCCGCGCCCGCGGCTCACCGAGGCATGGTTCTGCTGCGCCGAGCCCACCGACATCCAGCTCGCCTCGGTGGCCGGCAGCGAGCCGGTCGCTTTAGCGGGCTCGACCGAGCCCTGAGACCGCCTTGCGCTTCGCAGCTACAGCGTGATCACTTGGTCCGGCGGGTTTCCCGACAGCGCCCCGTAGAGGTCCGGAAAGCAGCCGACCCGCACTCCCGCGACCGTGCCGCTGGGGCGGCAGTCGCCCGGCTCACCCTCCGCGAGCGAGCGCTCGATCGCGCACCGGTCGCAGAGCATCAGCATGATCCCCTGCTCCTCGGCAACCTCGGCGAGGCGCTCGCCGAGCGGATCGCCCGCGCGCAGCACGTAGGTGTTGTCGTCGAAGAAGAACATCCCGACGACCCCCACCCCGTGGCTCCCCTGCTCGAGCTGCGGCAGGATCATCTTGCCGAGCTTGTAGCTCGCAGTGTGCCCGGAGGTGGAGAAGATGTAAGCGACCTTCACGCGCCGCAGCCTACGCTTGGTTAGGCGAGCCAGCGCTCTCCCTCCCACGCCATCTGCCAGAACGCGAGTTCGTAGCGGCCCGGTCAGCCTCAGAGGCCGAGGGCGGCGACCCCCGGCTCGTTGTAACCGAGGTGGTGTGCGACCTCGTGGCGCAGGGTGCGCTCGACCTGGCGGACGAGCAGGTCGGGATCGGAGCCGAAGTCGCGCCCGAGCGTGTCCTGGAAGATCACGATCCGGTGCGCGGCGCGGTCGCGGACGATGGTCGCGCCGTAGTACTGAGGCGCGCACCTCCGCGCCGCGGTGCTTCGCCGCGACCTCGCCGACGTCGACGGGCGATTCGCGCGCCCCGCCTTCTCACCGAAGCCCCGCATCTGCTGGGCCTTCCTCGTTGTGAGAGCAATGGCCGGGTCATCCGGGGCTTCAAGCGGGCATCAAGTTCGCGCGCTAGCTAGCTGCGCCGTTCTAGACGCAGGTCACTCTCTGGTTCGGGACACCCGGCCGACTCGTGCTCGCCGATCGTCCGGCTCGAGTGACGCTGGCCCGGATTCACGCTGACTCGACGCGCGACCTTCTGCTGCCGATACACTGAGCGTACTGCTCCCCGCCGTCGGGGCCCTCGGGCCCGGATTGGCGGGGATTATTTGTTCGGCCACTCAATACGATCGGCGGGTGTCCGATCGCGTCGTGGTCTTCCTCGACTACCAGAACGTCTATATGGGTGCCCGCGGAGCGTTCTATCCGTACGGCTCCCCATCTGATGGGCAAGTGGATCCGCATCGCCTCGGCGAGTTGCTCATCTCGAAAAGCCCTCCTGAGTTTGACCGCGAGCTGAGCGGAGTGCACGTCTACCGGGGGCAGCCTGATTCGGCCAGGGACCCGAGGGGCTATGCGGCAAACGACCGCCAGTGTCGGCACTGGGAGACGCTGCCTAGGTTGGGGTGCGGGTGCAGGCACGACTCGACCGCGAGGCAGCCGTCGGCGAAGTCGAGCAGGCGCGTCTCGACGCCCTGGGCGGCACTCCTGTTCCGGTCGATGTCCAAGCGGCACAGAGTCGCCAACAACGCATGCGCGACGCAAAGCAAACCGCTCAGGATCGGCTTCAGAAGACTCGGGACACCTATCAGGCGACGCTGGACCAAGAGCAGACCAGCCTCGACGCCCCGGTCAGCGATCCCGCAACCGAGGCCCAGCACCGCGTCCAGGCTGCCATGGATCGGGCCCGCGCCGCTCACGAAAGGGCGCAAGCCGCCCAGGAGCGCGCGACAGCAGCAGCAGAGCGAGCGGCCGCGTGGGAAGCGAGGGCGATCCAATGAGCGCGACTCCGTGACCGATCAGGAGCCGCAGGCCAACCGAGCGCTGGCCCGCCTGCTGGCGCAGCGCTATGCGCAGGCACTCAGGGACGCGGACTCCGTTGCCGCCGAGGAGGCGATCGAGGTGGCGTTGCAAGCGGGCTTCGACGGCGCCGCTATCTGCTCGCGGGTCATCGCTCCCGCGATGCGCTGGATCGGCGACCTGTGGGAACGTGACTCCATCTCGGTTGCCGACGAGCACCTCGCGACGGCAATCACCCACCACCTGCTTGGAAGGCTGCAAGCTTCGCTCTTTCCTCCCCCGCACAGGACGGAGGCCGCGACGGCCCTCCTGGCCTGCGCCGAGGGCGAGCAGCACACCCTCGGACTGTCGATGATCGCCGACGTCCTGCGCTCGCGAGGCTGGCGGGTACTCGAGCTCGGGGCAAGCGTGCCAACCAAAGCGCTTATGGCCGCGCTTGATCGACATTCGCCACATCTCGTTGGTTTCTCGGCCACCATGTCGTGGTCGATCCCGTCACTGGCGCATGCGCTCGAGCGGATAGCCGAAGCACAGCCACGCGCTCGGGTGATCCTGGGGGAAATGGGATCCCGGTCCGCCTGCGTGAGACCCACCCGTGGGCGAGCGAGGTCGAGGAAGCGGTCCACCTCGTGGACCCCGCATCGATCGTGGCTGCGTGATCGAGGTGTACGTCTCTCTTTCCCGACTGCGCATCCCCAAGATCGTTCCACGGAGTTGGTGGCGGCCTTCCGTGGCCGGATGCGGCGAGTGGACGCTGCGGACGGCTTCGTCGACCTCCAGGTGTGGCAGTCCGACCGAGCCCGGGGAGATCCTCATGGTGGGCCACACGGCGCTCCAGGCGAGCCTAAGCCCGCATTACCCGAGCGAAGGGCGTCTCTCGAGGCTCGAGGGTGCCCTTCGTCTCCCCGGGTTCGGCGCTACGTCGCAACCGCCAGCTTCTCGATGATCCGTGCGTCACCGCGAGCGACGAATCGGGCCACCTACACACACCCGCGCCGATTTCTCGCTGAGCAGGCAATTCGACTAGCTGGGATCCGGTCCTTCAGCGGCGCTGGACTCATACATTGGAGCAAGCGATACTGGGCGGGGGATGTCCCGGGAGAAGCTCATCGTCCTCAAGCAGGGTCTGCTCCAGTCCACCGCTCGTCACGCGCGGCCCTGATGCCGCTACGGCTAACTCAGGCCGCAGACGGCGTCCACCTGAAACTATACGTCTGCTGGGGAACGTTCCCGGTCCCGTGGCCGCGCACCGGACACCCGTGGCGCCCCAGTGCCCACCCGTGCAAGACCGCCTACGACGCGCTGAAGGAGGCGGGCTACTCCCTGGAGGTGGTGAAGTGCTACGGCCTGGGACGGCTACCCGACGTCACGAGCGGTCGCAAGGATGTCAAGCGGCTAACCGGCGAGAGCTGGGTCCCGGTACTTCTCCTCGACGACGGCGAGGTCATTAAGGACTCGACGAACATCGTGGCCTGGGCGCGGGACAACCCAGCGGCGGGAACGCCGGCTTGAAGCTGCAGCTCCAGAAACGAGCCGCGGATAAACCCGGGGCGATGCGGAGGGCGTTGTCGTCGCCACCGGTACGGTGTCGGCATGGCAGGATCGCGATTGACGTTGATCGAGTTTCCGGCGGACGACGCTGAGCGTGCACGTCGCTTCTGGGCCGGCTTGCTTGACCTCACGCTGGAGTCCCGCACCGTCGGAGAGGGCGACGGCTGGCAGACGCACTCGGGCGGCCCGGCAGTCGGACTCCATGCTCGCGGGCGCGGGCCCGGAGACTCCTTCTCGCTGCCGTACTTCGAAGTTGACGACCTGTCGGCCGCCCTGGTCCAGGTCCAGACCCTCGGCGGGAGCGTCATCCACCCCGGCGAGATGTGGGCAATCTGCAAGGACTCGGAGGGAAGCCCCTTCGGGCTAACGCGGCGCGCTCGTCCGGCCAACGCGTAGCACTGATCCCGAGATCCCGTCGCCCCAGACACTCGAGGGGATTCCTACGCGGGCAATGAGGAGCCTGGTCCGGTCACACGGACTCCTCAGCCGGGATGGGACGGGATAGTCCTTCAAAGTCGCCGCGGATAGGCGCGTAGCGCCACTGGGCGATGGCTGTGGGGATCACCGCTGAAAGCACGACCACGGTCACCAGGAGCGAGAACTGGGTGCGGTCGATGATTCCGGCGTTGAGGCCGTAGAGCGAGGAGATCGTCCCGAAGGTCAAGCCGGTGCTCATCAGCAGCGTGATGAACTTGGCGTGCTTTGGGTCGGCGCGCCGCGCCAGCGGGAACACCAGCGCCAGTTTGGGAATCATCTTCGCCGCGAATAGCACGCCCAGCAGTCCCAGGTTGGCCACTACGGCAGCGAGTGAGACGTTCATTCCGCCTTTGAGGAAGAAGAAGGGCGTAAGGAAGGCGAACGCCACTACGCGGAGGCGCTCCTGCTCCTGGCGGTGCTGGGCGTAGTGGCGGCTCATGACCAGTCCGAGGATGAAGGCGGGTAGGACGGCATGTCCCTTGGAGGCGTCGGCCAGCACCATCAGAGCGAATAGGCAGACGAACACGAGCTTGATCTCAGGCTCAATCACCCGATCCCCGTAGTGGCCAAAGAACCACGGCGCGATCCGAGGGAGCAGGACGATGAGCGCCACGGACCCCGCCAAGAACGCCGGGAACCAGATATTCGGGGTGATGAAGATCGCCGACATCGCCAGGCGGCCACCCGTGCCGGGCGCCAACGACAACGCGGCGGCGGTTGCGGTCCTGCTCGGCCTGGCCAACGACCTCGCCCAAGCACCGCCGCGATCGACACGGGTGCTGCTGGTCTCCACAGGCTCAGAGGAAACGATGCTCGAGGGAATGGTCGGCTTTCTGCGACGACACCGCGATGAGCTCAACGCCGAGCGGTCGCTCGTCGTGTGCCTGGACCAGATCGGATGGGACAAGCTCGTCTTGCGCAAGAGCGAGGGAGTTCTTCGCCCGCGTCGAAGCGACCCAGCCGACTTGGAGCTTGTCCTCGAGGCGGCGCGCAGGGCTGGGGTGTCACTGATGGCAGCACCGCCGTTCGTGGCTCCAAGCGACGGGTTCGCCGCGCGCTGGATGGGGCTTCGCACCGTTTTCGTCGGTTCGGTTGCGGCAGACGGTGGCTACCCGCACTATCACCGTCCAAGCGACCTGCCGGAGAACGTCAATCTCGACACCGTGGTCGCAGCCCGCGATGTCTGCGCCAGTCTGATTCGCCAGGTAGAGCTGGTGAATGAGCACGCGGACGGAGCGGTCCGCGAGACGACGGCGGAGCAGTGAGATCGCCGCGGCCGGGGTCAACAGGTGATGTGGACCGCCGTGTACGAGGCCTGAGGGCCCGCCAGTGTCGGAACTGATCGGAATGGCGATATCGCGTGCGGATGGGCCGATCGAAACGATCTACCTTCCGTTCGAGCCCCTCACGGTGCTACTTGGCCCCAACGGATCCGGCAAGTCTCAGACCCTTAATGCGGTAGCGGAGCACCTAGACGGGTCGCCGAGCGGGGCATGGGCCGCGAGCGAGTTCGACGACAGCAAGTTCCCCGGCCCGTGCCGGCGGTGTGAAACCAGAAGGGCACACTGTCCCGGACGGCCCGCGCGTCGGCGGGGTCGGCCTCCATCGGCAGCAGGTCCGCCACCTCGCGCTCGGCCGCCTTGGGCGGGCCCACCGCGTCGCCAGTCCCTGAGGCGCACCTTCCCTTCATGGTGGCCACGGGCGTACAGGCCCTAATCTAGGGCGACGTCGCGCAGCTTCTGGGCCTCGGCGAGGCTCTGGAGCTTATTCAGCGACTGGTTCTCGATCTGGCGGATCCGCTCGCGGGTGACGTTGAACGTGCGGCCGACCTCGTCGAGCGTGCAGGGATGCTCGCCGCCCAGTCCGTAGCGCAACTCGAGCACGCGACGCTCGCGGTAAGAGAGGTTCTCCAGCGCCGCACGCAGGGCTTCCTTGGTAAGGATCTCCGCGGCGCGCTCGTAAGGTGACTCGGCTCGCTCGTCGGCGATGAACTGCCCGAACTCGGACTGCTCCTCGTCGCCGACGGGCTTCTCCAGCGAAACCGGCGCCCGCGCCGAGCGCTTGATCGAGTCGATCTCCTCGGGCTCGATGCCCGTCAGGTCGGCGATCTCGTCGACGGTCGGCTCGTGCCCGAGCTCGGTGACGAGTCCGCGTTCGGCGCGGCCGATCTTGTTGAGCTTCTCCACGATGTGCACGGGGATGCGGATCGTGCGGGCCTTGTCGGCCAGCGCACGCGCGACCGCCTGGCGGATCCACCAGGTCGCGTAGGTGGAGAACTTAAAGCCCTTGCGGTAGTCGAACTTCTCGGCGGCGCGTACGAGGCCGAGCGTGCCCTCCTGGATCAGGTCGAGGAAGGGCAGCCCCTGGTTGCGGTAGTTCTTGGCGATCGAGACCACCAGGCGCAGGTTGGACTCGACCATCTTCTGCTTGGCGTCGAAGTCGCCGCGCTCGATGCGCTTGGCGAGATCGACCTCCTCCCGCGCGGTGAGCAGCCGGACCTTGCCGATGTCCTTGAGGAACAGTTGCAGCGAGTCGGTCGTCACGTCGGGCTTGAGGTCGAGTGGGACCTTGGCCTTGTGGCGCCCGCGCTTGTCCGGGGCGCGCTGCACCTCGTTGGCGACGGCCGTGGCCGGGTCGATGTCCTCGACGAGCTCGATCTCCGATCGCTCGAAGAACCCGTGCAGCTCCTCGACGTCGGCCTCGTCGACGTCGAGCCCGGCCGTGGCCGTCGCGATCTCAGCGTACGTGAGCACGCCGACCCGCTGGCCCCTGGCAATCAGGCCCTTTACCTCTTCGAGTTCCTGCAGCTCGACTACTGACATCTGATTCCGTTTTCCCGTCGGGGCAACGGAGCCGCGTGACTACTTACCGGCCCGCCCCTGTTAGTCGTGTGATCGCGTGAGGTACACGTAGCGAGGATCGCTCCGACCGACTCCCCGTCCGCTGGTCCAGGGACTATCCGGTCGCTGGCCATTCAGGCGCGGTCGACGCTATCGCGATTGAGTTCGCCCCGCCTGCGTGCTGGGCGGTCGCGTTGCCTGCTCGTCATGGTCCTTCAACCTTCCGTCCCTCGTTTGGGATTCGCACGAAAGGAAGAGGGTCAGCCCCGGCGAGCGATCATTCGCGCAGGACAAGGCCACCGTGAGCCGGTCGGGCGACGCCCATACGAGCAACGCACCAGCCCCGCACTCGAAACCCAGTCGCCCGGTTGGGCTGAGGATTCTGGCCGCAGAACCAGCTCCACAACCACACTACTCCTTTCAAACGGCCCCACGTGAGCGACACGATTCGCCCACGCCGCGCCGGTCTACCCTCCGCCCGCGCTATTGCCTGGCGCGCCACTCGTCGGCGTCTTCCTTGACCAGCTTCCTCAGCGCGCGCTTCAGCGAGCATACTGCCCATGATCGGAGAGCCCTTTGTGCGACAGCCTCCGTCCGAAGCGGGCATCAGCTGGGCGGCAGCGGAAACGCCGGCATCCGTCGAATTGCAGGAGCGACTGCGACCCGCTCGCTCGGGCTATCGCGGATCCTCGACGCCGGCGGCATCGCCGGAAGCGCCAAGAACCGTCAGCCCTGGCGGTTCCTCATCTTAGGACAGGTGCAGCGCGACCTCCTCGAGCGGCCTGCGAGACGCGGCCTCGGCTCTGGTGCATCAGTTGCCCGCCGGTTTGCGGCGGATAGCGAACAGAGGGGCGCCGCACTCAGAGCAGTAGCCCTCCCAGCCCGGACGACCGTTGGGCAGGGTCACCTCCCGCGCGTCGGCGATGGTGACCTTCTCGCCGCAGACGCACCAGGCCTGCGGGCCGGGGTCCTGTGCCTCTGAGTGCCGCTCAACCATGTCCGACAAGCATATTCGCGGCTAGGTGCCTTTCATGCGGGGCGCACCATCCACCCGCCAGGGAGCCCCGGCCCGCAGGTCCTTCCGTCGAAGAGCAGGAGCGCGGCAACGCACAAAGGGGTCTGGCGGCTAAAGCGTGGGGACGGAGGCCATATCAAGGTAACCACGGCGCTCGCTGTCCCATTTATGGACCGAGATCGACCCGATCTGACAGTGCAGTCCCACCGTGAGGGGTTTGTGCAACAGCCTCCGTCCAAGGCGAGAGTCTGCAACAGGCCGGCCAAGACGCTCGCATTCGTCGAAGGAGAACCACGCCCCGGTCTTGGCGATGTGCTCGGGGCGAGGCGGGCGAGCGCTGGATTTGCGTTGCCCGGCAGTGCCGGCGCGCGCACTGGGAGCCGCCGGGGGGCTCGGACGGCCCGGCGCTATGCTCGCCCTTCGAGGGCGTCGACCGAAAGGGGTTCCCTTGCCCCACGTACGTACGTCCGGACTGCCCGGCGCCGCCGCGTCGCGTGGCGGCAGATCGCCGGTTCTCGCGGAGCGCGAGGCGAGCACCACCCAGATTCCCGAGGAGGAGGGCGTCGAGCTGCGCCCCACGGCCGGCGGGAAGGGCGATGGGGTTCTGGCCACTCGCCCGTTCGCGGCCGGCGAGACCGTCATGGTCGGCTTCCTGATCGGGGCGCTGACGGGCAACGACTCGCACGCGACGCAGGTGGGTCCCGGCCGCTGGGCGCTCCACGGCGGCCTCGGTCCAAAGGTCAACCACTCCTGCGACCCAAACTGCGGTGTCCGGCTCAACGACGGGCAGGCCTTCGACTTCGTCGCCCGCCGCCCGATCGGCGCCGGGCAGGAGCTGACGTTCGACTACGCCATGCGCAACTTCACGATCGACCACTTCCCGTCCATGTGCCTGTGCGGTGCCGCGCGGTGCCGCGGCTCGGTCACCGGCTGGAAGGATCTGCCCGCCGCGCGCAAGGCCGACTACGGCGAGCTCGTCGCGCCCTACCTGCGCATGATGGACGACGACATCCGGCAGGCCGCCGGCCCTGGTCGCTATGGCGCAAGACGCTAGGCGGGCCGTCATCGTGTTTCCGCTCAAGGGTGGGCGCACGGCTCGTACCGATGAGATCATCCGCCAGGTTGAGGAATCCACTCATCTGACGGTCACGGTAGACAGCTGGTCTGCGTCCTTCCACGGGAGGGCACCGTTTGCGCAACTGGGCGCCACGGTTGAAGCGGCACTCCCTCCCGGCTGGATCGATTACTTCTTTCCCCCCCGGGACCCCGAAACGGGCGCATGAACCGTTTGGGTTCGTACGAGGAACGTGACGGGGGCCTTGCGACCCGGGCGCGCGCCGTATCGCCGGGGGCGGTAGCAGTCAGGTCAGATCTATGAGTGGGATACGGCGAGGCGTCGGGCGGCAGCTCACCTACGTCCCGCGTTTCATCCGCCACTTCAAAAAGCGGCGTCAGCTCGGACAATCGGTCAGACACGCTTCCCGCAGTGCTCGGCAACGGACGCGGCGTAACCCATAATCGGCGCTGCGTCTCGCTAGTCGTTCGCCAGACCCTCGGCACATCACCTGATCGGACTCCGCGATGGAGGCGCGCACAACGCCGCCAACGGCGTGACCCTGTGCCGTGGGCGCGACCGAGTCATCGAGTGCGGATCGAGCGCGTAGGCTCCGGGCTGCGCCACAAACGTGTGCGCTATTAAGTCGCTCACATAACCTGTTCAATAGGAGTAGTGTCGCAGTCGAGCTGGCCCTGCGGCCAGTATCCTCAGGCCAAGCCTGAATGCCACCGACGGCGCCCCGTGCGCCACGAGGCGAGAGGCGTGGGCGACTGGGTTTGACCGCGGGGCTGGTGCGTTGTTGTGTGGGCGTCGCCCAACCGACTCACGGTGGCCTCGTCCTGCGAGACATCGCTCGCCAGGTCTATTCCTCTTCCTTCCGCGCGGATCCAATCGAGGGACGGAAGGCTGAGGCCCATGACGAACATCAAACGCGATGGCGCAGCGCGCAAGCGGGGCGAACTTAATCGCGAGACCCACGAGCGCCTTCTGTCGCCCGCCATCAATGCCCGACGCCGCGTGAACGCCCCACGGCCGAGTGCAGCGTGGAACCGCGCGAGGCAGGCCGGGCGGGGCGACTCGCGCTTCGCATACCTCTCCAATAACGCACGACTAGGAAAACCTCCCGACGCGTCGGACCGCTGTCGCGAATTTGGGCTCGCGCTGACGTACCCGTTTCCGGCAAGTCTCGTGCCGCACCTGAGTAGACCCCTTCGAACAAGGAGCACCACGTGTCCCGCATTCAGCAAGTGATCGACACGCTCGAAGCCGAGCGCGCGGATCTCCAGGAGCGTCTCGCCTGGCTCGAAGAGCGGATCAAGGAGTTCCACGCGCACCACGGCGCGGCAGCGCCGGCAGCGCCAGCTCGCTCGACGCGCCGCGCCACAGCTCGGCGAGCGAGCACTCGTCGTGCGACCGCACGCACCCGGCAGGGTGACACCAAGAAGAGCATCGTCGAGTTCTTGGCCAAACATCCCGGGAGTACGGCTGGCCAAGTGGCCAAGGGCCTGAACCTCAATCGAGGAAGCGTCTCCACTCGCCTGAGCCAGCTTGCGAAGTCCGGGGAGATCAAGAAAGCCGCCCGCGGCTACACGGCCAACTAGCTCACCAGGCACGCGGCGCCAATACCGCCAATCGGGCAGCGGACGCAGGACCGGCGGTCAGGTCATTCGCGGACCCGGTCCGCTACGCAGCCAGGCGCCACTCCTCGACTATCCGTGCGTCACCGGGAGAGACGAATCGGGCCCCCGCTATCGAGGAAGCCCCTGCTAACGTGGGGGTTTCGTCGTTAGAGGCCAGAGGGCGAGCAGGCGGGCGGGTACCAAGCGGGTACCAATCTCGTGACTGAACGGCGTTTGCTTGCGCGGGATACTGGACGGGCGATGTCGCGGGAGAACGTGGAGGTGGTGGGGCGGATCTACGAGGCGGTCGCCCGCCGAGACAAGCCCACCATCCTGGCCTCGTACGACGTCGACGTTGAGATCGACTTCTTGCCTGAGACTCTGGCCGATCACGTCAGCGGAGGGACCGCTTGGGTGGGACACGATGGCCTGCGGGCTTTCGATCGCGAGTTGCGCGAAGCGTTCGAGAACTTCGAAACGACGTGCGAAGAGCTGATTGACGCGGGCGAGCGGGTCGTGTCCGTGTCGAGATATCGAGGACGTGGACGGAAGAGCGGGGTTGAGATCGACGGGCCGCGCCAGTTCCTGGTGTGGAGCTTCGGAGGTGGCAAGGTCACGCGCGTCGTTTGGTACTCGACTCGCACCGAAGCCCTCGAAGCCGTGGGGCTGCGGGAGTAGGCGATGTCGCGGGAGAACGTGGAGGTCGTGCGCGGGGCTATCGAGGCGTTTCAGGTCGGCGATTTCGAAGGGCTGCTCGGACGCATGAGTCGGACGATTACGGTCTATTCGAACCCTGACGAACCAGGAGGCAGATCTCGCTACGAGGGCTGGGATGGGGTACTCGACTACCTCGCCAACTGGTACTCCGGCTGGCAGGACTACACGATCGAGCCGAAGCGGTTCATCGACGCAGGCGACCACGTGGTCGTCGATGCGCGGGAGGTAGGCGTGGCAGAGAACAGCGGCGTCCGGGTCGAGCAGAGCTTTTCACACGCTTTCAGGCTCCAGGACGATCAGATCGTTGAGTGGCGCATGTTCGGCCCGCTTGAAGAAGCCCTCGAAGCCGTGGGGCTGCGGGAGTAGGCGATGTCGCAGGAGAACGTGGAGCTGGTTCGGTCGATTTGCGCCGGTTGGGAGGGTGGGGACTTCGACTCTGCCGAGTGGGCGCACCCCGAAATCGAGTACGTGATCGCGGACGGGCCGATGCCGGGTCGGTGGGTCGGCCTCGCTGGCCTGGCGGAGGGCTGGCGAAGCTGGCTGGGTGCCTGGGAGGACTTTCGTGCGGGGTGGGAGGGTTGCGTCGAGATCGACGACGAACGTGTCCTCGCCCAGCAGCACTTCACCGGGCGTGGGAGGACAAGCGGCTTGGAACTGGGCCAGATGCGATCGAGGGGGGCGAACCTGTTCCACATTCGGGGCGGGAAGGTGACCCGCCTCGTCACCTACGTTGACCGGGAGCATGCCCTCGAAGCCGTGGGGCTGCGGGAGTAGGTGATGTCGCGGGAGAACGTCGAGATAGCCCGCAGGGGGTACGAGGCGTGGAACGCGAGCGATGTGGACGCCATGCTCGCCATGTTCGACCCCAACTTGGAGTACGTGTCCTCGGGTGTGTTTCCCGGTCTGGAACCTGT
>JGI24973J35851_1000093_pt1 | contig 15372 bp, 10 predicted proteins | sample AntDryMetagUQ889_FD_35851 | JGI IMG/M metagenome (IMG submission 35851) | reverse complement strand
GCCATGCGACCACAGCCGCATCCGAAGTCGAACACGCGCCCCTGCCCCTCCTCCGGCGCGTACGGAAACGGCGTACCCGTCGGATTGTCGAAGGGAACGAGCTCGGGATCCAGCGGCCCGACGAGCCTCCGCATCTCCGGCGGCGGCAGGGGGAGCTCGCGACGCAAGCGGTCGCTCCCCCGGCTCAGGCGCTCGACCTCGCTCCGCAGCTCGTCGACCTCGCCACGAAGCGCGTCGATCTCCAGCTCGGCGTGCGCGGCCGGCTCGTTGCTGGGCGTCGGCGCGGGGTCCACCGGCTAGCGCAGCGCTTCCGGATCGACCACTCGACCGGTCAGGGACAGCGCCGCGACGGTCTGCGGGGGCAGCCGGTCGTGGTTCATCCCAAGCAACTGACCGAGTAGCTGCGCAGACCGGCGGGAGACCGATGCGCGCTCCCAGGCCTCGAGGTCGGCGCCCTCGAGGCCGCACTCCTCCCGGAGGTAGTGCGCGTCGAGCTGGGTCACGAACGCGATCTGCCCGAGGACGTCCTCGGGCCATCGGCGGCCCACGACCTCCCGGGTCGCCACGCCGTCGTCGAAGTTGCGCGCGAAGAGCTCCTCGAAGCCGTAGACGTGCGAGTGGAACGCCGTCGACGCAGGCTCGTGAAGAAGCTTGAACCCGGCTTCGAGGGCGTCCCTGGCCCAGGCGAGGTCCTCGCCGATCGTCGTCGTCCGGCGAAACGGAACCTGCCGATGGGCCTCGGAACGGATCGCGCACGCGACGGTGTGGAAGTTGAGGAATCTCCATAGCTCCTCCGGCTTGAGCGCCGCGTAGCGCTCCCAGTCGTCGATCGCTCGCAGCTGGCGCGCCGGTGAGGCGCTCAACTCCTGCGCGGCGTCCCGACGCAATAGCAGGTCCGCGTGCTCGTGAGGCAGCAGGCGGCTCGAGACCCCCGCGAGGCGCGGCTCTCGCTCGAAGGCGTCGACGAGGTTGGCGAGCCACCGGTCGTTCGCGGGCCGCATGGTCTGGGTGACGAAGACCAGCACCTCACCGGCGGCTTCGCTCGCCCCCAGATTCCGCGTGAGCCCGTGGTTGTAGGAGCGCGGCTCGATCGAGAGTGCGGTCGCGCCGAACTCGCGAAGGATCTCGACCGTCTCGTCCTCAGAGCTCGAGTCGATCGCTATCAGCTCGACGCAGCCGAGCCAGCTCTGCCGGCGGATGCCAGAGAGGAGGTCGCGGAGCTCCGGGCCCGCGTTCTTCACCGGGATCACGACCGAGGCGAGCCGGTCACCCGAGGGAATCGAGAGGGGGACGGGCTCACCCCGGAAGAGGACGCGCGGCCCCGGGGCCAGCTCGTCGCCCGTCATGCGAACGCGAGCCGCGTCACTTCTGCGTCCCGGGCTCGTGGGCCGCCTCTACGGCACGCTTGAACTTCTTCTCCCGGCGCGCAGCGATCCAGCGTACGCCCGGCAGGGCCGCCACGCGCGCGCGGACCCGCATGGGCACGCTTCGCTGCATGCGGCGAATCCGCATGCGCTGCTCGCGTAGCCTCCGGTCCCTGGCGTCGAGCTCTGAGGCCAGCCGCTTGACCTTCTTCTCGAGCGTGGGCCTGTCTTCGAAGCCGGTGACCTCGCTCGAGGCTTCGGAGCCATGCACTCGAGCCCCCAACTCACTCTGGAGGCGATCGATCTCCTCATCCCGCCGCAGCAGAGCATCCCTCGCTTCGATCAGGGACTGGCGCAGCTCGCGCTCGCGCTCTGCGATGGCCTCCAACATAGTCTCCCGAGACGTGGGTTCCTCCTCTACCGCTGACTCGGCGGGCTCCGGCGTGCCTTCCATGGCGAGCATGATGGCACGATGACGGTTACCGCGTCCGATCGGCCGGCACACGCTGGGTCAGCAGCTCGAGGTCGGCGTCGACCATGAGGCGCACCAGCTCCTCGAAGGTCGTCCGGGGCCGCCATCCGAGCTGGTCTCGGGCCTTCGACCAGTCGCCGACGAGGTGCTCGACCTCCGCCGGTCGCAGGAGCGCTGGGTCGGTGCGCACGTGATTGGCCGGGTCGAGCCCGACGTGCGCGAACGCCACCTCAACCAGGTCGCGGACGCTCTTGGACACCCCGGTCGCCACGACGTAGTCGTCGGGCTCTGACTGCTGGAGCATCAGCCATATGGCCTCGACGTAGTCGCGCGCGTATCCCCAGTCCCTCCGCGCATCGAGGTTGCCGAGGCGCAGCTCTTCCCGCAGACCGAGCTTGATCGCGGCCGCCCCGTGGGTGACCTTGCGGGTGACGAACTCGAGGCCCCGGCGCGGGGACTCGTGATTGAAGAGGATCCCCGAGCAGCAGTGGAGGCCGTAGCTCTCGCGGTAGTTCACGGCGATGTGGTGTCCGTAGGCTTTGGCGACTCCGTACGGGCTGCGCGGATAGAACGGCGTGTGCTCGGTCTGGGGCGTCTCTCGCACCTTTCCGAACATCTCGGACGAGGAGGCCTGGTAGAAGCGCGCGCCGGGGAGGAGCTCGCGCGTGGCCTCGAGCATCCGCGTGACTCCGAGGCCGCTGAACTCCGCGGTGAGCACGGGTTGGCTCCACGAGGCGGCCACGAACGACATGGCCGCGAGGTTGTAGATCTCGTCGGGTGCGGACGCGCGCAGCACATCGCCGAGCGAGCGCTGGTCGAGCAGGTCGCCGGTGTGCAGGACGAGGTCGTCGCGGAAATGCGTNAGGCGCGCGAAGGTCTCGGTCGAGGATCGACGGACCATCCCGTGNACCTCNTAGTCCCGNTCGAGAAGNAGCTCNGCGAGGTAGCTCCCNTCCTGGCCGGTGATGCCCGTGATCAGNGCCCGGCGGGNCGCGCTCATGGCGTTGCTCCGCCGCCGATGCGCTCGCGCCACCACTCGAGCGCCGCGCCGAGGGTCTCGTCGAGCGGGATCTCGGGCCGCCAGCCGGTCAGCCCGGTCAGGTGCTCGTGCGNCCCGCGGACGTCCATCNCCTCGTGCTCACGCATCAGCGCAGGGTCCGTACGAGCCTCTACGCGCAAATAGCTGTGGCGGGCAAGACCGGCGACGATGTCCGTGACCGCGACCGACTCACCGCGGCACACGTTGAACGCTCCCTTGGCGCCGCGGTCCAGCAGGAGGTCGTAGGCGCGGACCACGTCACGGACGTCTGTGAAGTCGCGCCGAACGCTCGTGTTCCCGACGCTGAGGTGCACGGTCCCCTGTTCTCCGTCCGCCTCAGCCCGAGCGATCTGGCGGGCCAGGTCCGCGACAACGTAGCCTGGTCCCTGTCCCGGACCGGCGTGGTTGAACGCGCGGGTCCTGACGATCCTCAGCCCGTGGGCGTCGGCGTAGAAGCCGGCGAGGAGGTCGACCGATCCCTTGCTCACGGCGTAGGGGCTCGGCGGACGCAGAGGATGGTCCTCGGTGACCGCACCGACTTCCCCCGCCGCCGACCCATACTCCTCGCCGGAGCACGCGACGAGCACGGGCGCGCCCGGGGCCTCGCGCCGCACGGCCTCAAGAAGGCCGAGCGCGGAGGTGAGGTTGTTCTCGATCGTGGCGGAGGGAGCCGCCCACGAGGCCGCGACCGATGCGTCGGCGGCCAGGTGGAAGATGCGATCGGGAGCCACGGAGGCGATCGCCTCGCGCGCGGCGTCGGCGTCGCGGAGGTCCACGCTCAGATAGCGTAGGAGCGCCGTCGGGGCGTGGGCATCGTCCGCCGCCCGCCGCCCGAGGCCGACCACCTCGGCGCCGCGCGCCGCACAGCGCTCGACGAGGTGGCGGCCCACGAACCCCGCGGCTCCGGTGACGAGGACGCGAGCTCGCCCGGCTGAGCGGCCCCCGCTATCCATGTCAGGTGGGGGGGTCCGTCGCCGGCCGCTGCATGAGCACGAAGTCCTGGTAGTCGAGCGAACCGCGGAGGAGGTAGGCCCTTATGTCGAACAGGCGGCTCCAATGCCGGAAGACGTACCACGGCGCGTGGAAGGTAGTGCGATAGAAGGCGGGGAACTTTCCACGCCACAGACCTTCGTCGACGAACACGAATCCCCGCTGCTCCCATTCTTGTTCGATCCGGTCCGTGTACCAGTCGAAGGTCCGCCAGTGGGGCAGCATGGTCTGGAAGGGATGCACGCCATGGACGGTGAGCAGAACCGTGCCTCCCGGCTTCGTCACGCGTCGTAGCTCGGATAGCCAGGCGTCCTGATGGCTCTCGTCGAGATGCGTGAACACGCTGTGGTTGAGGACAAGGTCCACCGACCCGTCGGGAAGGTCGAGCGGTGGCAAGCCCTCGTTCCGGATGAACCGGGCGTAGGGGATGTTCTCCTGTGCCCACGCCAGGGCCGGGCCGTCGATGTCGGTGCCGATCAGGTCGACGTCTCGCCCGAGATCGTCGAGCCACAGCAGGATCCTCCCGCAGCCGCACCCGAAATCGAGAATTCGCTGATGATCCTCGAGGGGCCGGCCGAGAAGGCTCACCGCGTCTCGCATCTCGCGCGCGGACTGGCGGCCCGAGTCGAGGAAGATCTGGCTGTCCCTGGTGCTGGTCACTCGCCAGATCAACTCGTCCGGCGGGACGGGCTTTTTCTCGGGCGGCCACACTCTCCGACGGAGAGCGCGGGCCGTCTCGCGCCACGAGCGCCCATTGAGGCGGTCGGCCAGTGCCTGCCGCACTCGGTTCCTGTGGCGTCTCCCGATCACGGCTCCGCGATCGTAACGGCACTCTGAGTGAGCGTGCGCGTCGACGGTGGCACTGGACCGCCCACCGACGCCGGTCCGCGGATATCGGCCCCCGGATCGGGGGACTCGGTCAGTGCTGGGCGCCGCGATGGTGTTCGCGCCAGACCTCCCGCTCGCCCTACGACTGCGTGGCGGAATCTGAGGCCCGCCGATCCCCCGATTGGGCTCGCGCGCTTCGTGGTCGCGCTGACATTGGCCGCAACGACCCGACTCGCCGTCGGCGCTTGAGCGCCAGGAACGGGCGCTCGACGAACCGGTAGCTGAGCGCCGCGGCCGGCAGAAGGATCGCGAGCTCGAGCGCGAGCAGCGCGAGGAGCATGTCCCAGAGGCTACCGTCGCCTAGGCTCGCGACCAGAGGGGTGACCAGGATGATCGGTAGCACGTGGAGGAGGTAAACTGAGTAGGAGCGCTTTCCGATCCAGCGCAGAACTTTGTTGTCCAGTGCCCGCCAGCAGGGGCGGCCTCCCCACTGGAGCGTCAGCGGTGCGGCGACGAGGCACCCGGCCGCCGTCAGCAGCGTCCATAGCGCCCACTCGGGCGAAGGCCGGTCCCCCAGGGAGAAGCGCAGGTACAACGCGGCGGAGAACGCGCCGCCCACGAGTAGAGCGACGGCCAGCGCGCTGGCGACTCTGCGTCCGCGCAGCCGGGCGAGCGCCGTGGGCTCGATCGCGGCGAGGAGCACTCCCAGGAGGAAGATGGAGAGCCAGCCGGGCATGGTGCGATTCTCCCCAGAGCCGGCAAGCTCGGAGAGGATCAGGACCATGCCCGCCGCGATCCCGGCGAGTAGCAGCCAGAGCAGGAGCCGGAGACGGTCCCGGAATCCGAGTCGAGACCGTGCCACTCGCGTAACAACTACCGCCACGGCCGGCAACAGCAGGTAGAAGCCGACCTCGACATCGATTGACCAAACGTGCTCGACGAACTGCGAGATGTCCCCGGGCCAGTAGTTCTGAACGAAGAGGTACACCGCGGCGGCTTCGACGAGCGATCCTCCGGGCTGGAAGACAACGATGGTCAGGGTCACGGTCACCCAGAAGGCCGGAACTATCCGCAGCAGCCGGTTCGCGAGGTACGGACGGAACGGCGGGACTGGTTGCCCCGCGAGGAAGGCCCGGACGAACGGACGCCCGATGAGGTAGCCCGAGAGCACGAAGAAGAGGGCCAACCCCGTGCCGGTGCTGTAGAGGAGCGGCATGGCCGACCACCCGAACTGCTCGGGCGCGGCCGATGGGACCGCCTCCACAGGCACGCCTCTGCTGTGGAGGACGACGTTGCCCAGGTGGCCGAGGACGACGGAGAAAGTCGCGAGCGCGCGCAGCGGATCGCCGGCGGTGAAGCGGTCCATCGATGCGAGCTCGCCCTCATCGACGCCGAGGCGAGAACCCGGGCTTGAGGTGGTGGCAGCCACGCTCGGCGCAGACTATCCCACGGTGCCGTGGCACTCTCCGGGTGTTGCGCGCGCTAGACGGCTCATGGCGCATCGGCGGGCTCGAAGTTATTCCACCAGGGTCGCTCGCGGCACGGGAACCGCAAAGCGCCCTCCCCAGTCCCGCACGTAGGCGTGCTCGCTCACGATCTCTTCCCGCAGGTTCCACGGGAGGATCAGCACGACATCCGGACGCGTGCGTGCTATGGCGCTCGGCTCTTCGATCGGGATATGGCTGCCCGGAAGGTATCGGCCCTGCTTGTGGGGGCTCGCGTCGACCGTGTAGTCGATGAAATCGGTGGAAACGCCGCAGTAGTTCAGCAGGGTGTTGCCCTTTGCCGGCGCGCCATAGCCGACGATGGTTTTTCCCCCTCGCTTGAGAGCGATCAAGAACTCGAGGAGGTCGTGCTTGACCTCCGCCACAAGGGACCCGAAAGCGAGATATCGATCAAGCTTCAGGAGGTCGGCTCGTGCTTCTCTACGAGCGAGGTCATCGACGCTCGGCGCGATCGCTCTTGAAACGTCCGCCTCATGCCGGGCGTAGAGGCGAAGCGAGCCGCCGTGGGTGGGGAGCTCCTCCACGTCGAAGACGGTCAGGCCGTGATGGGAAAGGACGCGACGGACAGTGTGGAAGGAGAAGTAGAAGAAGTGCTCGTGGTAGATGGTGTCGAACTGGCGCCCCTCGATCAGCCGCTGCAGGTGCGGGAACTCGAGGATCGCGACCCCCTCCGGACCGAGCAGGGTCTCGATGCCCGCCACGAAGTCGTTCAGGTCCGGCACATGAGCAAGCACGTTGAGGCCGACCACGAGGTCGGCGCGGGCGGTCTCGGCAAGCATCGCGGCCGTATCGCGGCCGAAGAACTCGACGAGCGTGGGGATGCCCCTCTCCCCGGCTACCTCGGCCACGTTGGCGGCCGGTTCCACGCCGAGGATCGAAGCGCCTCGCCGGCGAAAGTGCTGTAGCAGGTAGCCGTCATTGCTCGCGAGTTCCACCACGCGTCTGCCCGGCCCGAGGCCGAAGCGAGTGATGGCCAGNTCGGCCAGGCGCCGCGAGTGCTCGAGCCAGCTCGAGGAGTAGGACGAGAAGTACGCGTAGTCGGAGAAGAGCCCGGGCGGACTCTCGTAGTCCGCGAGCTGAACCAGCAGGCACTCAGCGCAGACGAACGCGCGGAGCGGGTAGAACGGCTCCATTCGCCCCAGCGCCTCGGGGGAGAGGTATGCGTTGGCCACCGGGGATACCCCGAGGTCGGCAAAGACGTGCGATAGTTCTGCACCGCAGAACCGGCACCGGCCTTCCATCGCGTGCGCGTCGCCGTCTCCCGACTTCGACGGTATCCCTGTGGCCAAACGGTCAGTCAAGGCGCAAGCACCTCCTCCGCGTGGCCTCGAGCTCTCGGCACAGTCAGGGTGGCCGCCTGCTTTCCTCGCTCGGTTGTCCAACTCCGGCCGGGCGAATCGCGGTGCGGGGCTGGGATCACAGAGGGCCACCGTTTTCCGCGAAGGGGAGCTTGAACCGCTGCGGCCACCGCTCATTATGGCGCAGGCTCGTCCGGTCCTTCGCAACGAGTATATCCCGATCACCGTTGGAACCTCCCTTCATCCGAGGGACCACCCCGCTCCGGACTAACTCACGGCAGGACGCGGCCCCGCGAATGCACTTGGGTCGAGACCCCCTACGAGGGCCTACGATAACTTGAGCCAAAGAGGCCCTCTAGACCGCACGCTGTAGGGGCCGGAGCGCGCCCGTCTCTGCTCGGTGGCGGCGAGCAGGTAGCCGCTCAGCAGGAAGAATAGGTGCCANGCGATAGGTACCGAAGACCAGGAGGTGACTGCAGCGCACGAAAAGCCGACCGTCGCGCTCAGCCCCGGGCTCGAGTGACCAGTCGGGCCACCTGCCGTTTCGCCGACCGGAGTGGCGAAGTCACGCGCCAGCTCGCCGAGCTCTGCACCGCGGCTACCTTCTCTTGCAGCCCGGCTATGCGCCCACGGGTCGCGCGCAACTGAGCCTCGAGGGCGTTGACCCGGTCGCGCCAGGCTCTCAAGTCGACCGCGTCGGTCAGGACGGCGGTGCCCGCCGCGAGATCCGGTAGGGGGCCGTCACTGGCGGCCGCGAGTGTGTAGACCTCGTGGCCGGCCGCCACCGCCGCGACCTTCCGGACGCTTGCCCCGATCTCAACCGCCGGGCTCTTTTCCCCGAAGCCGGCATCGTCGCTGATCAGCGACGTGACCCATGGATGCTGGCGATAGAGAACCACGTGCGCGAACCGCTTCGCGAGATCGGCCTCAAGCTCGTTCGGCGTGTATTCGTGATCGCGGTAGGGATTCCCGGGCATGTAGACGTTTCGATTCGGCGACGAGAGGAGCAGAACGCCCCGGGGGCGGAGGATTCGCCTGAACCCGTCGAGTACGAGATCGCCGCGCTCTACATGCTCGATGGCCTCGAAGCACACGACGGCGTCGAAAGAGTGCGGAGGGAAAGGAAGGTCTTGCAGGTCCCCCACGACGAATTCCGCGATCGAGCCCGCCCGAAAGACGGCGTCTTCGACAGCCTCTGGTGAAAGATCGAGGCCGACGACGCGGGTGGCGCCGGCCTCGGCGAGGATCTGGGTCCCGTAACCGACGCCGCAGCCCGCGTCCAGCACGTCCCATTCCCCCATCGCGCTCGCCGCCCATCTGTAGCGAGCCTCGTGCTCGGCCTTGATGAGGCCACCCATCGTCTCGGGCACGAACCGTTCCGCGGACGGTGGTTGCTCCTCTCCCGACGGCTTCGCCNCGATCGCGGGCGCTGGCTGGGGCGCGAGGTCGCGAACCTCGTACTCGCGCCAGATCTCGGTTGAAAAGTTCGGGTTGTAGTAGTCGTCACCAGCCTCGAGGAGCCTTTGCCACCGCTGCCGAAAGCGGCTGTGGTCCCGTCGATGCGAGGTCATACCGCGCGAGGCGCGCTCGTGATGACGTAGGACCGCGAAGGGCGTCCATACGATCCGGCTGCCCCGTTCTAAGGCGCGTAGACAGAGATCGACATCCCCGAGCTCGACGGCGAGAGCTTCCTCGAAGCCCTCCAACGAGTCGAAGAGCTCGCGGCCGATCATCATGCACGCGCCGGGGGCAGAGGTCTGGTTGCGGACGACGGTGTACATGCCTCGATACCCGGGGTCGTCGGTCGGCAGCCCTACGCCCGTGATCTTGGCGACATGCTCGTCGTCGACCAGCACCACGCCGCCGAGCTGGAGCGTGCCGTCCGGGAAGATCAGCTTCCCGCCGGCGATGCCGACCCCTGGCTGCTGGACCTGCTGCAGCAGCCGCTCGATCCAGTCAGGGGACTCGACCTCCGTATCGTCGTTGAGAAAAAGAAGGTAGTCGCCGCTGGCGGCCCGCGCGCCGGAGTTATTGACCGTCGAGTAGTTGAACGGCTCGTCGTAGTGAACGATCCGATACTCGACGCCGTGAAAGTCGACCTCCGGCGGCGCCGCCGCGGGGTTGGCGACAAGGACGAGCTCATAGTTGAGATAGGTCGTCCGCTCGCGAATCGACTCCACGCAGCGGAAGATCAGGCCCTGGGTGAAGGCGGTGGCGATGACGATGCTTACCTTCGGTGTACCCTCGACCGACCAGTCGACGACCCGAGCGCCCGCGTAGTCGAGCGGTATGACCTGCGCCTGCTTTCCGCGCCGCCGGGCGACCGCTTCAACAAGTTCGGCAAGTCGCCTCTCGTCGTGGCTTCCGCGACCGCCGTCCGGCCGGCTATAGAGGATGTCCGGTACGCGCGCGACGCTTACCTCTTGGTCGACCAGGCGCAGGAGGAGTTCGTAGACGCTCTTGATCGGCGCGGGATCGATGCTAATGGCTTTGCGCGCGGCCTCCCGCGCCACGGACACGAAGGGCCCGACGTAGTCCATCCCGAGCAGCAACTCGGGTGACCACCCGGGCTTGAAGAACGGGGCGGTGCGGTCGCCGTCGGCATCCAGCTCATCCTCGTCCGCGTAGATCAGCTCGGGCGCCTCCCCCTCCATCGCGCGTTCCGCGAGAGCGAGCAGGGCGTGCGGGCTTACGACGTCGCCGGCTCGGGCGAAGAGGATGTAATCGGCTTCGCCGTCGAGAAAGCGTCGTAGCCCTCCCGCGAGGTCCTCGACACTAGCGCTGACCGCGCCGTCGCCGAGCGAGCCCTTCGATGTGGCGCCCTTGCCGGCGCCGCCCTCGAGGCCGGCCACCAGCAGGCTCCGTCGCGGGTAGTGTTGACTCTCAAGCGAGCGGATCGTCTGGTGAAGACCGTCCCTGTCGGCGTCGATCGCGAGAACGCAGACCAGAAAGCGCGGAGCGCTGTCCCGACCGTCGACGAGCCGGCGAGCTGCTTCCGGCCCGGGCAGGTTCGAGTGCCGATCCGCGAGCCATTTGGCATGGAGGGTTTTCGGGTCGAGTCTGACGCGGCGCGTGAGCGTGGTCTCGTTCCCGCTCTCGTCACGGGCAATGATGGTGGCTTTGTGCACCCCCGGCTCCCATCCGCCCGTGCTGACCTTGAGGATCCACCCCGACTCGGCGGCGTTGGGTTCTCCGAAGGCCTCTACCAGGTCCCTGCGATAGAGCCCGCGATGAGCCTGAAGGCGCTGGCCGACGTCGACCTCGACCGAGACCTCGCCACCCGAGCGCGAGAACGCCCACCCTTCGAGGAAGAGCTGCTCGCCCACGAGTGGGTAGCTCCCGGGGGGTGGCTTTTCGCAAGACAGTCGCGGCCGCTCATCCGGTGGCGCCCAGGCCATACCCGCTTCGGCCGACTCCTGCTCCAAACCGTTCGTGCCCGCCGTCCGCTCTCGTGCGCCGGGAACGCCGGCCGCTTCTTCCGTCGACCCACTCACGTCCCCAGCCTGCATCGCCCTGGCCGCCGAACGCTCGATCTGGGCGAGTCTACTGGCGCTCGGACCCGGACTGGCGCACCCGGGAGCCGAGCCCGAGGAAGGAGACGAGCTTGCGCTCGCCAATCCGCGAACGAAATGCTCGCGCCGAAGCTCGGACCCAGCGCTCCACGTCTAACGCGCGTCTCCCCGCCTCGGTCGATCACGACCAAGCCACGCTCACCAACCCCGCGGACCCTCCGCCCGCGTCCTGAAGGGGTGTGTGTTCAACCGGCGGAGATGGGTGAGTTTCCACCGGCGCCGACAAGATTCCCTCGCGCCCGTTCGCAGTCGCCGCAGGCTGCGCGCAGCTCGAGTAGGCGGGAAGTTCGCCGCGGTCCCGAGCTCTTAGAGCCTGAGCGCACTCTCGCTCGGCTCCGCTCGATGACGAGCTACTTGACAAAGATGAACAGGCGGAGCCAGCGCCCGGCATCGCGCGACCCAACGCTAGGATCCGCCTTTGGGTTCGTGCCCGGGGTCTACCCTCTTCAGTAACGGGCGCTGCCAGGATACGTTAAGGGAGATGACCGCCACGCAGACCCAGGACACTGACCGCGCGCCGTACCGGCCGCGCGATCTGCGGCTGTTAGACGTGTGGGACGCGGTTGGCTCGCGCGCCGTCAGCGTTCTGTCCACCGATGTCTTCGACACGCTGGTATGGCGCCAGGTGCCCGAGCCGGTCGACGCCTTCCCCCTGATCGCTCAGCGCCTCCGTGCGCGCGGGCAGCTCTGTCCGGACCTGACCGACGTCGCCTACGCCCGGCTGCGGGAGGCCGCGGAACGGCGGGCGCGCGAGGAGCGCCGCGGGGACACGGAGGTCAAATTGCACGAGATCTACAGATCGTTGCCGCCGTGGGTGTTCGGCGACGCGATCGACTGGTACTCGGCCGCGGAGGTCGAGTTGGAGGTCGAGCGAGATCTCCTCGTGCCGGACCTCGACATGGTCGAGCTACTCGAGGCCGCACAGCACGAGGGCAAGCGCGTCATCGCGATCTCGGACACTTACCTGTCCGAGGGGGAGCTGCGCTCTCTGCTGGCTCAGCCGGTGCTCGCAGGTGTGCACTTCGATCTTGTCCTGACCTCCTCGGACCATCGCACCAACAAGAGCGGCGGCCTCTTCGAGGTTGCCCTCGCTCAGCTCGGCGTCAAGCCCAAGCACGTGGTGCACGTGGGCGACAACCGTAAAGCCGACGTCGACGCTCCCAGGCGGCTCGGGGTGCGAACCTTCGTTTTCGAGCGACGCCCGAGACCGCTGCCCGAGGTCGTCCGTAGGGAGGAGCACTTCCTCCCGCGCCGCAGCGAGAACGAGCGAGAGGCGATCGTCGTCAGCGGTCTCGCCGCCGTCCGGGCGAAGGCCCTGTCGCGCGCCGAGCTCGCCGACCTGCCGCGACCGCTCCAGCCCTTCTGGGAGTACGGCGCGAGCGTGCTCGGGCCCGTCTTCACCGGCTTCGCCGAGTGGGTCCACGAGCACTGCCGCCGGACCGGAACTCAGCGCGTCCTGTGCCTGATGCGCGAGGGATCCTTCCTGAGCACGCTGCTCACCAGGGCGAACGCGTATCTCGGCGCCGAGCTCGAGGCACGGCCGCTGTGGCTCAACCGCGATCTGTGCCGGCGCGCGACGATCGGCACGGTGAGCGACGAGCATCTCGGAGCGCTCATCTCCGGAGTGTCCACGCGGACGGTCGCCGAGTTCTGCCGGCTGCTCGGGGCCGAGCTTTCGGAGCTCCCACGCTTCGCCAGTCGCGCCGAGTGTTCTCTAACCGATCCCGAGCTGCGCCGCGAGCTGGTCGACCATCTAGGCCAGGAGCCAGAAATTCGCGCGCGCATCCTCGCACGCGCGCAGGCCCTGCGCGAGCGGATTGGGCACTACCTCGCCCGCGAGACGGGCACCCCGGACGCGCCAGTCACTCTCGTCGACCTCGGCTGGGCCGCCTCGAGTCAAGGTGCCCTGCAGGAGGTGCTCGAACGCCTGGGCGCCCCGCGTCACACCGTCGGGCTGTACCTGCTCACGCGCGACGTCGCCACCCGGCAGGTGTTTCGCGGCGCGGAGGTGCACGGCTTCGTCGGTGACTTCGGCTTCCCCGAGTCGCCGGTCAAGACGATCGTGCGCTCGCCGGAGGTGCTCGAGCAAATCTGCATGCCTCCGCATGGCACGCAGCTCGATCTAGACGAGACGCTCGAGCCGGTGCTAGCCCCGAATGGCCTGCCTCAACAGCAGATAGTCGAGGCTGAGGCCACGCGCAAGGGAATTCTGGCCTTCCAGCGCGAGTGGGCGCGCTACCAGACCGCGCTGCCGGGCAAGATCGGCTCGCTGGCCGGCGTCCAGCGACTCCTGCGCCCCATACTGTTGCGAGCGGTGGCGGCGCCCACTGCCGCGGAGGTGGGTCTCTACGGGGGGTGGCAGCACGACGAAGGCGCCGGGTCCGCGCGCATGAAAACGGTGGCCGACGCGTCCAACCTTCCGCGGCTGCGTCACATGACGCCGAACCAGACCGTCAAGCTGCCGATGAGCGAGCTCTACTGGCCGTTCGGACTGGCGGGCCAGATCGACGAGCACTGGTCGGACCTGATGCAGGCCGCCGCCTCGGNACAGATCCCGTGGGAAGCCCTGGGGTCGCCGCTGGAGACGGGTAGCTTCTCGATGGAGGCCTCAGGCGGAGACGATAGGCCCGCCAGGGCGGTCACAATCCCGGCCCGCAATCGGCTGGGCCTGAGCCTCGTGTATGCGCGCCTGCGGGCGTCACGCATCAATCGGGTGACGCTCCGGCCGGCGGCGCAGCCGTGCGTGCTGCGCATCGACTGGATCGAGCTCCGATGTTGGGCGCATGGACGCCCCGACCCGACCCTCGTGCGCTTCGACGAGGCCAACAGCCTCGACGGGCTGCGGTTGAACGACTGCTTCAAGCTCGACCCCAACGCCCTGTTTATCCATGGCCCTTCGGCGAGTGTGGTCTTCGACCCGGCTCAGGCTGTGCAGGACGACGTCTTCGGCATCGACGTCGAGTGCGCCTTCGCCGCCCTACCCCTGAGATCCGTGGTAGCCGACTTGAGCCGGTGGCGTGAGCTCGAGCGCGTCGAGCGGATCTCAGGCCCCCGGGCGGTCGAGGAGCGCCGCGCGCCCGCCAGGTTCCGCGACCTCGAGCAGGCCGAGCGTCACATACGCGAGCTCGAGGGCTCCCTGAGCTGGCGCATCACCGCTCCGCTCCGAGCCGCCAAGCGCGGCCTGTCTTGAGTCACGCCGAACCTCCGCTGCTGCTGCACTCGCTAGCGACGCTCAGCCGCGAGATCCTCGGGTCCCTCGACATCGTGGACCCGAACCGGATTGTCGAGATCGGTAGCGAGAGCGGTGGCTTCACCGCCGAGCTTGAGGCCTGGGCGTCGTGTAGCGACGCCATCGTGGTGTCGGTCGACCCGCAGCCGGCGCCGCCAACCGTCGAGCTTGGGCAACGCTCACGCCACCTCGAGGTAGTCGCTGCGGCGAGTCCCGAGGGGCTCGAGGGACTCGAGCCGGCACAGGCGTACATCGTCGACGGCGACCACAATTACGCGACCGTGTCGGCCGAGCTCGCCCACGCGCTGGCCGGGGGCGATGATGCACTGGTCATCCTTCACGACGTAGCCTGGCCGTGGGCGCGGCGCGACCTCTACTATGCGCCCGAGCGCCTAATGCCGGAACAGCGGAACGAGTACTCGTTCCGCGGCGGCGTCAAGCCGGGTCGCACCGAGCTCGGACCGGACGGCTTCCGGGGGGCAGGCGACTTCGCCTGCGCCGAGCGGGAGGGCGGACCGCGCAATGGGGTCCTGACCGCGGTCGAGGACTTCGTGGGCGCCCACGGTGGGCTGCGCTTCATACGCATCCCGTGCGTCTTCGGCGTTGGCTTCCTCTTTCCCGAGGCGGCGTCGTGGGCAGACCGGCTGACCGCCTTCCTCGAGCCCTTCAAGGAGAGCCCGCTCCTCCAGACGCTGGAGCAGAACCGGATCGCGCTCTTCCTGCGCGTGCTGGACCTGCAGGACACGATCGAGGCTGAGCGCGCCCGCGCCAACCGCGTAATCACGGGACTGCAGGATCAGATCGGTGCACTCGAGGCGGCGGACGCTCGCCGGCTCCTGGCGGCCATCGACCCCTCGTCGGCCGAGCCGTCCTGAGCGGGCGATGACCCTCGTCGGCGTCCTGAGCGCGTCGCGTTTTTCAGTTGGCCGCCGCGGCGGATCGCGAGCTGCGCCTTCCTGAGTTGCGTCGCCGCGAGGCTCACGAGAGCTACAGCGCGCGGCCTCTACCGAGGACGCTCAGCGATATGCCCTTGAGCTGATCCTCGTCGACCACGGCTCCATCGGCGGGACTGGCC
>JGI24973J35851_1000091_pt1 | contig 15420 bp, 17 predicted proteins | sample AntDryMetagUQ889_FD_35851 | JGI IMG/M metagenome (IMG submission 35851) | reverse complement strand
CGCTTCCCCCTCGAGCCCCGCCCGTTCCTGCGGGTGGCCGAGCTGGCCGAGACCGACGAGGACGACGTGCTCCGGCGCACCCAGCGGCTGGTGGACGAGCGGATCATCCGCCAGGTCACCCCGATCTTCGACACCCGCGTGCTCGGGTACTCATCGATGCTCGTCGCCGCGAAGGTCGACCCCGAGAACCCCCACCGCGCGGCCCGGGCGATCAACGCCCACCCCGGAGTCACGCACAACTACCTGCGCAACCACGACTTCAACATGTGGTTCACGATCGCCACCGAGCCCGGCTCGGCGCTGGGGGTCGAGGGGACCCTCGAGGTGCTGGGACGGGAGGCCGGCGCGGAGTCCATGCGCCAGCTCCCCACCCTCAAGCTGTTCAAGATCCGCATGGACCTCGAGATGGAGGGCGGCACCGGCGACCTCTCGAGCGCGGGGGTGGTCGAGGAGCCGCACGAGCCCGAGGTGATCGAGGCCACCGAGATGGACGTCGCGGTGATCCGCGCGCTCCAGGGCGACATGCCGATCGCGCCCGAGCCCTACGCGCCCGCGGCCGCCGAGATCGGCGTCGACCAGGCGGCCCTCCTCGATCACCTCGAGTCGATGCGCGAGCGCAAGGCGCTCCGCCGCGTGGCGGCCATCCTCTTCCACCGCCGGGCCGGATTCTCGGCCAACGGCATGGGCGTCTGGAAGGTGCCCGACGAGCAGATCCTCGAGCTCGGGCCCCGCATGGCCGCCTTCCGTGGGATCTCGCACTGCTACCAGCGCCCCACCTACGCCGACTGGCCCTACTCGGTGTTCACCATGGCCCACGGGCGCTCGAAGGACGAGTGCGACGCGATCCTCGACGCCATCTCCGAGCACACCGGAATCGAGGAGCGCAGCACGCTCTACTCCTCCACGGAGTTCAAGAAGATCCGGATGCTCTACTTCACCGACGCGTTCGCCCGCTGGGAGCGAGAGCACGCCGGTTGAGCACCCGCGTGCGCGCGTGACGCTGACCGGCGCTCCGGCCGAGCGCTCGACCCGGCGCTCGGAGGCACTCTGGGCACGGGCGCTCGAGCTCATCCCCGGAGGGGTCAACTCGCCGGTCAGGGCCATGCGCTCGATCGGGCGCGACCCGCTGTTCCTCGCCCGCGGCGAGGGGCCGATGGTCCACGACGTCGACGGCAACGCCTACGTGGACTACGTGTGCTCGTGGGGACCGCTGATCGCCGGCCACGCCCACCCCGAGGTGGTCCGGGCGGTGGCCGACGCCGCGGCGAGCGGCACGAGCTTCGGTGCGCCCACCGAGGGTGAGGTGGAGCTGGCCGCAGAGGTCGTCCGCAGGGTGCCCGGTGCGCAGATGGTCCGGATGACCTCCTCCGGCACCGAGGCCGCGATGAGCGCGGTGCGCCTGGCGCGCGCGGTCACCGGCCGCGACGCCGTGCTCAAGTTCGCCGGCGCCTACCACGGACACTCCGACGGGCTGCTGGCCGAGGCGGGATCGGGGCTCGCCACCCAGGGCCTGCCGGGCAGCCCGGGCGTGACCGCGGCGCAGGCCGCCGACACCGTGGTGGTGCCGTGGAACGACCGCGCGGCCGTGGAGGCCGCCGTCTACGAGCGCCCACCCGCGGCGATCCTCTGCGAGCCCTACCCGGCGAACATGGGCCTCGTCCGCCCGGCCGAGGGCTTCCTCTCCTTCCTGCGCGAGCAGGCCGACCGCGCCGGTGCGCTGCTGGTGTTCGACGAGGTGATCTCCGGCTTCCGCGTGGGGCGGGCCGGAGCGCAGGGGCGGGAGGGCATCGTCCCCGACCTCACGATCCTCGGGAAGGTGCTCGGCGGCGGCCTACCCGCCGCGGCCTACGCCGGCCCGCGGGAGCTGATGGAGCGCCTCGCGCCGGCCGGCGACGTCTACCAGGCGGGCACCCTGTCCGGGAACCCACTGGCCGTGGCCGCGGGCCGCGCCACGCTCGCCCTGCTCACCGACGCCGCCTACCGCGCACTCGACGGCGTGACCCGCGCGCTGGCCGACGGACTGGCCGGGGTCGCCGCCGAGGCCGGTGTCACGGTCCAGGTGCCGTGGGCCACTGGGCTGCTCACCGTGTTCTTCGCCGAGGCCCCGGTCACCGACCTCGCGTCCGCCCAGGCCGCCGACGCGCAGCTCCACGCCGCGTTCTGCCGCGCGATGCTCGAGCAGGGGGTCTATCTCCCACCCTCGCCCTACGAGGCCTGGTTCCCCTCTCTGGCCCACGGCCCCGAGCACATCGAATCCACGCTCGAGGCGGCGCGAGCGTCGTTCGAGGCGCTGTGAACGCGCTCGCCGAGGTGGCGCGCGCCGCCGACCCCGAGCTGCGCGGTCACGCGGTCTCGGCCCCGCGGGGCGCCCGCTACGACGACGCCGGCCCCGACGCCGGGTTCGTGCTCGAAGCCGTCCGCGAGGGGTATCTCATGCACTACGGCGAGCCGCGCGCCTTCACGGCGGCGCTCGAGGAGGACACCCGCCTCCTCGCCGGGGACGCCCTCTACGCCNTGGGGCTCGCTCGCCTGGCGCAGCGCGGCGACCTCGCGTCCATCGCCGAGCTGGCCGACCTCATCTCCGGGTGCGCCCGCGCTCACGTCGAGNACCGCCCGGAGCTGGCCGAGGAGCTCTGGGAGGCGAGCTCCGGCCGCCTCTCGGGCCGAGATGGCCCCTCGGCCGCCGATGTGGTGGGCGATCGGCTGGCGCATCGACGCTGAGCCTTGAGCCGACCGCCCCTCCGAGGTCGTATCCTGTCTGGACCACCGGTGCCGCCCTCGGGTGCCGNTCTCCTTTCCTAATGGCCGACACGAGCACGAAGAAGCGCTCCCCCTACGCGGGTGACCGCGGGCTCCCGGGCGCCTACGACGGCGAGACCGTCACGCGCCGGCGACTGTTCGAGGTCGGCAGCATGGCCGCCGGAGGGGTNGCCGGCGCGGCCATCGGCCTCCCGGTGCTCGGCTTCGCCCTCGGGCCGATCCTCACCGACCAGACCCCGGGGGACTGGAAGGACGTGGGCCCCGAGGAGGACTTCACACCGGACACCTACGTGCCGAAGGTGATGTCGGTCGCCGCCGGCATCGGCGAGGCCGGGAAGACCACGATCTACGTACGCAAGTTCAACCCGCGCATCGACAACGCGCTGGGGCCCAAGGACACCCAGAAGGTCNCCCCCTACATCGTGATCACCACCCGCTGCGCCCACCTCGGGTGCCCGGTGCGGTTCGTCCAGGCCTCCCAGCGCTTCATCTGCCCGTGCCACGGCGGTGTCTACGACGGGCTGGGCCAGGTCATCAGCGGGCCCCCGGTGCGGCCGCTCGACCGCTTCTACACCCGCGTCGAGAGGGGCCGCGTGCTGGTGGGCGACCGCTTCTCGCTCGACTCGCAGCTCAACCGCTTCCCGAACGTGCGCGATCCCTCGCAGCATCTCGACGGCCTCTGGAAGTACGTCTATCCCGGGAGACCCACCACATGAGCTTCACCAGGCCACGGCAGGAGGGCAACGCCGGCAGCCGCCGCGACGGCGCGGATCGGGAGAACGGTGCCGACGGCGCGAACGGGCGCTCCACGGAGGAGCTGACCGAGCGCACCGGGCTCATGTCCCGCGGCGCGGCCCAGCGCGACGGCCACGCCGGCGGAAACGGGCGCGTGGACCGTGAGAAGCTGAAGCGCGGCGCCGCGGAGGTGCCGATCTCGGTCGTCGGCTGGCTCGACGAGCGCGCGGGGATGAGCCCGACGCTGCGGGCCATGCTCTATCGCAAGGTCCCCAAGGGCACGAACTGGTTCTACACGCTCGGGTCGGCCACGATGTTCGCGTTCGTCTCCCAGGCCGTCACCGGGATCTTCCTGGCCATGTACTACGACCCCTCGCCGGTCAAGGCCTACGAGTCGATCGGATACATCACCAACGAGGCGTTCGCCGGCGAGCTCGTGCGCGGCATGCACCGCTGGGGCTCCAGCGTGATGGTGATCCTGGTCTTCATGCACATGGCCCGAACGTTCTTCTTCGGCGCGTACAAGTACCCGCGCGAGCTGAACTGGCTGGTCGGCGTGGTGCTGCTCGTGCTCACCCTCGCCATGGGCTTCACCGGCTACCTGCTGCCCTTCGACCAGCGGGCCTACTGGGCCACGGTGGTGGGTGTGAACATCCAGACATCCGCCCCCTTCATCGGGCCCTACGTGGCCGACTTCCTGCGCGCCGGTCCCGACTTCACCGCGACCACGCTCCCACGCTTCTACTCACTCCACATGCTCCTGATCCCCGGCCTCATCGGCGGGCTGATCGGCGCCCACCTGTACCTGGTCATGCGGCACGGCACGACCGCTCCTCCGTGGCTGCGGGCCGAGAAGAAGCCCGAGCTGGCCCGCGAGGAGATCTAGTGGCCGCCCGCACCCTCCGGAGGCGTCGCTAGTGGACCGGCGCGAGAAGGAGGACTACCTCCGCGAGTACTCGCAGCTCAAGAGCCAGGGGAAGCCGTTCTTCCCCTACGCGATCCTGAAGGACAGCGCGATGGCGATCATCGTCGTCGCGGTGACCGTCGTCATGGCCCTGTTCCTCGGGGCCGAGCTGGGGCCCAAGGCGGACCCGACCACCACCACCTACACGCCCCGCCCGGAATGGTACTTCTTCTTCCTGTTCGAGCTGCTCCGTGTGATCGAGCCGCCGGAACTGGTCCTGCTCGCCACGCTCGGCGTCCCGACCATATGGCTGATCATGCTGCTGCTGCTGCCGTTCGTGGACCGCTCGAGCGAGCGCAACCCGCTGAAGCGCCCGGTCGCGACCACCATGGGCATCCTGACCATGGTGATGATGGCCTTCCTCACCATCGAGGGCGCGACGGCCGGCGCGCCGACCGCGATCGAGCTCTCCACCTCGCCGCAGTACGAGCAGGGTCGGGCCGCGGTGGCCTCATCGGGGTGCCTCGGGTGCCACAAGATCGGGGAGAACGGCAACGGCGGGCCGGGCCCGGAGCTCACGTCGATCGGCGAGCGGCTGCCGAGCCAAGCCATCGCCCGCACGCTCGTGAACCCCACCCGGCCGATGCCCTCCTACGCCAGCCTGCGCCAGCGCGAGCCCGAGAAGTTCGGCGAGCTCGTGGCCTACCTCGCCTCGCTGAAGCGGGAATCCCCCTAGGGGGCGCGGGGGTGAGCCCCGCGACGAGCCCCGGAGCTCCCGGGACGCTCCCCGAGGACCGGGTGCGGGGGATGTTCGACCGCATCGCCCGCGTCTACGACCGCATGAACACGGTCATGACCGCCGGTCTGGACGAGCGCTGGCGTGAGCGGGCGGCGGACCTCGCCGCCGCTGCGCCCGGCGGTAGGGCCCTCGACGTGGCCTGCGGCACGGGCGACCTCGCGCTCGCCCTCGCGCGGCGGGTGGGGCCCGCCGGCGAGATCGTCGGCATCGACTTCTCCCCGGGCATGCTCGACGAGGCTCGGCGCAAGGCGGCGATGCTCGACGGCGCCCTCGGCATCACCTACGAGCAGGGCGACGCCATGTCCCTTCCTCACCTCGACGACGCCTTCGACGCCGCGACGGTCGGCTTCGGCGCACGGAACTTCGCGGACCTCGGCCGTGGCCTGGCGGAGATGGCTCGGGTCGTGCGTCCCGGCGGGCGGGTGGTGGTGCTCGAGATCACCACGCCGAAGCGTCCGCCGCTGTCCTGGTTCTTCTCGGTGTGGTTCGACCGCGTGGTGCCGGCCATCGGGCGGCTGGCCGGCGACCCCGACGCATACACGTATCTGCCGGCCTCCGTCCGCCGCTTCCCCGGTCCCGAGGAGCTGGGCGCGGAGCTCGAGCGGGCCGGCCTCGAGCGCATCCGCTGGGTGCTCACCGCGGGCGGCATCATCGCGCTGCACGTGGGAACGGTGCGGGGATGAAGCGCACCCAGACGCTCGAGACGCCGGCCGGTCCGGAGCCTCCGCTGGCCCGGCTTGCCGCCGCGCTCGGGGAGGGCGGCGCGGACCTCTCGCGCCTGCTGGCCGCCACCGAGCGTCGGCTCTTCGAGGTGGCCGAGGCGCACGGCGAGGTGCTCGGCCACCACGCCGTGGCCACCCTCGGCGCCGGGGGCAAGCGGCTGCGACCGATGCTGGTCTTCCTGTGCGCCGGCGGGCAGACCGGCGAGCACGTGGTGCGGGCCGGCGCCGCGGTGGAGCTCGTGCACATGGCCACGCTCGTGCACGACGACGTGGTGGACCGTGCCTCCCTTCGCCGGGGCCGGCCCACGGTGTTCGTCGAGGGCGGCCGCCAGACCGCGATCGCCACGGGCGACCTCCTGTTCTCGCGCGCGTTCGCGGAGCTCGTGCCCACCGGCGACACCGAAGGCGTCCGGGCGCTGTCGACCGCATGCTCGGCGCTCGCCCGGGGCGAGCTCATGCAGCGGGAGGACGCGTGGTCCGATGCGGTGACCCCCGAGCGCTACCTCGAGCGCTGCGAGCTGAAGACCGCCCGGCTCTTCGAGGCCGCCTGCCGCCTGGGGGCTCGGCTCGGCACCGCGGACACTCGCAAGGCGGTCGAGGCCCTCGCGTTCTTCGGGGCGCGGATCGGCCTCGCGTTCCAGCTCTTCGACGACGTGCTCGACGTNTCCGGGCCGGCGGAGCGCACCGGCAAGCAGCGCGGGGCGGACCTCCTCGACGGCACCGTGACGCTCCCNCTGATCCTCGCGCGCCGCCGCGACCCGGCACTGCGGGCGCTCGACCTGTGCGAGGCCGTGACCGACCCCGCCCAGGCCGGCGCCCTCTGCGACCGCATCGCCCTGACGGGCGCCCTCGGCGCCGCGCGTGAGCACGCGCTCGGCTACGTGGCCGAGGCGAAGGCCGCGCTGAGCGGGGCGGAGCTGACCGCCGAGCGCCAGGCCGCCCTCGCCCTGGTGGCCGACGCCGTGGTGGAGCGCTACGCCTGACGGTTCGGGCGACGCCCCCCGGATTCCGTCCGGGAAGCGGCCAGGGCTTCGCCCCGCTAGAAGTCCTCGGGCAGGATCGCGCCCGCGGCCAGGGCGTGGGCGAAGCGATCGGCGACCTCGGTCATGTTCGCCCGCACCAGGCGGTCGAGATCGACCGCCACGGCGTCTGTGCCCCGATCGAGCTCATGGTCGAAGGCGTCGGCCTGGCGCTGACAGAAGACGCCGCCGTCGGCCCACTCGCAGTTGGGGCAGCGCAGCTCGATGCTCCAGTGATCGCGGCCGTGCTCCTGCCACCAGACCGGGTAGACGAGCTTCGACGCGCAGGCCGGGCACACGTGGAGCGGGCGAGTGACGGCCGGGGCCCCCGGCGGGGAGGTGACCGCCCGGGCCGCGCCTGCAGTGCTGGTCTCTCCGTGCATAGCCCGTGGATCGGCATCCGCGGCTCATGCTTGAGAGAAGCTCGACGAACGGTCGGGCGGGCGTCCGTGCGGGGACACCCAGGCCCGGGTCTAGACTGCCGCGGCGAGTGGTGCTGAGCGACCGCACGATCCGGACCGAGATCGAAGCCGGTCGGATCGCCATCGAGCCGTTCGACCCCGGGCTCGTGCAGCCTTCGAGCGTCGACGTGAGGGTGGATCGCCGCTTCCGNGTCTTCCACAACGCCCGCTACCCCTACATCGACGTGCGCGCGCCGATGGACGGGCTGACGGAGCTGGTGGAGATGGAGGGGGACGAGCCGTTCATCCTCCACCCCGGGGAGTTCGTGCTCGGCCAGACGCTCGAGCGGGTGACGCTGCCCGACGACCTGGTGGCCCGGCTCGAGGGCAAGAGCTCGCTCGGCCGGCTGGGACTGCTCATCCACTCGACNGCCGGCTTCGTGGACGCGGGCTTCTCGGGGAACCTGACGCTCGAGCTCTCGAACGTGGCGAACCTGCCGATCACGCTCTACCACGGCATGCCGATCGGCCAGATCTCCTTCATGCGGATGGACGGCCCGGTGGAGAACCCCTACGGGTCGCGCGCGAGCGGCTCCAAGTACCAGGGCCAGGCCGAGCCCACCGCGAGCCGCTTCTACCTGAACTTCGAGCGCNCCTCCCGCGAGGACGCCGGCTCGGGCTGATCCGCGTGCGCNCGGGGCGCGCACTCCCACCGACCCGGCCGTTCCTCGGACGGGGCTAGCATGGTCGGCAACGCAACCTGGAGGAGCACCATGGGGCCGTTCGGCGGAATCGGACTTCCTGAGATCATCATCGTCCTCGTAATCGCGCTCCTGATCTTCGGGCCGAAGCGGCTGCCGGGGCTCGGGAAGTCGCTCGGTTCGGGACTGCGCGAGTTCAAGGACTCGGTCTCCGGTGGCGGNTCGGACCGCACCGAGCTGCCGGAGTCCCGCGAGGACCACGGAGCAGAGCCGGACCGCGTCCGCGCCTCCGAGGACCCGGAGCCGGTCACCGCGGAGCCGGTCAGCGGCGCAGCCGGTCGTGGTGCGGGCCGGGACCGCGCCTCCTAGCGCGCTGGGGACGTAACCTCCCTCGTGGCACGGCTCAAGTCCGTAAGCCACGACGAGGAGCTCAGCCTCGTCGACCACCTCGACGAGCTGCGCTCGCGGCTCATCGTCGTGGTCATCGCCTTCGGCGTCGCGTTCGCGGTCTGCTTCTGGCAGAACCACTACGTCCTCGCCGCCCTCAACCGCCCGCTGGACGGGCTCATCCCCGTCACGCTCGGCGTGGCCGAGCAGTTCACCACCACGCTCACGGTGGCGGCCTACGCGGCGATCCTGCTGATCATGCCCGTGTTCCTCCACCAGTCCTACGCCTTCCTGCTGCCGGCCTTCAGCCCCAACGAGCGCAAGGTGGCGCTGCCGCTGCTCCTCATGGTGCCGGTGCTGTTCGTCGGCGGCGTGGTGTTCGGGTACTTCGTGGTGCTGCCCAATGCGATCAGCTTCCTGCTCGGGTTCAACGCGGAGGAGTTCAACGTGATGCTGCGAGCGCGCGACTACTACTCGTTCACCGCGCTCACCCTCGTCGCCATCGGCATCCTCTTCCAGATCCCCGTGGGGATCCTCGCGGTCACGCGGCTGGGCATCATCACCCCCCGCCAGCTGCGTAAGCACCGCCGGTACGCGTTCCTGGGCATAGCGGTGGTGGCCATGCTGCTTCCCGGCACCGATCCGGTGACCATGCTGCTCTCGATGGCCCCGCTGGTGGTCCTCTACGAGCTCTCGGTCCTGCTGGCCTCGGCCTTCGATCGCCGGCCCTCGGACGGCACCGACGACGAGGAGGACGGCGACGAGGGACCGGACGACGACGGCGACCCCCACGACGGCCCGGGCGGCGACGGCGGGGGGCTCGGCTCAGCCGAGCCGAACGGGCGTCCCGACGCCCTGCGCTCCCCGGCGCGGACTCCCTAGTGGTCGTTCCTCCAGGTCGCAGGACCCGCAGGAGCGACCGCTGGATCACCAGCCTCTCGGGTCTCTAACCTCAGCGCCGTGCTGTTCGACCTGAAGGGCAGGCGCAAGTACGTCGTCCAGGCCACCTACCTCCTCCTCGCCCTCCTGATGGGCGGAGGCCTCGTCCTCTTCGGCATCGGCTCCGACGCCGGGCAGGGAGGGCTGGTCGACGCCTTCACCGACGAGAACACGGGCGACAACGGCAACTCCCAGGCCGCCGACCGCGTCGAGCAGGCCGAGGGCCGGCTGCGGACCAACCCGCGCGACCCCGTCGCGCTCACCGCCATGATCCGCGGCCACTACCAGCTCGCGACCGCGAAGACCTCCGCCCAGTCCAGCTCCTTCCCGCCCGACGCACGCCCCGACCTTCAGCGGGCCTCGGACGCCTGGGAGCGCTACCTCGCTCTCGAGCTGCCCCGCCCCGACGACTCGCTGGCCGGGCTGATGCTCCAGGTCTACGGCCCCTCCGGGCTCGGACGGGCCGACCAGGCCGCGCGGGCCGCGGAGATCGTGGCCGACGCGCGCCCGAGCGCCTCGGCGTACCTCCAGGTGGCGCTGTACGCGAAGCTCGCCGGGCAGGAGCGAAAGGCGAAGCTGGCCGAGCGCCAGGCCCTCGCGCGAGCGTCCTCGCCGAAGGAGAAGAAGGCGATCAAGGAGCAGCTCGCCGCGCTCGACGCCCTCGCCTCGCAGCAGGGGATGGGTGGACCCGGAGGGCAGGTGTCGGGACCCGGCGGCGCGGCGCCTCCCGGCGGCGGGGGAGCGGCCCCACCGGGTGGCGGGGCCCCTGGCGGGTCCGGCGCACCACCCCGTTGATCCGTCCCGGCGCGTCCAACCCGTACGTGAGCCATCCAGCGGGGACGGCGTCGGCCGCCCACCGGTACCCTTCCCGCCCGTGACCATCGACTTCAGGATCTCGGACCGGGAGATCGACTCGCGCACCCATCTGGTCGAGCTCGGCGGGGAGGTCGATCTCTACACGGCGCCCGAGTTCAAGGAGCGCCTGTCGGGCGCGATCGAGTCCGGCAAGCAGCGGCTCGTGGTCGACCTGAGCGAGACCACGTTCATCGACTCCACCACGCTCGGCGTCCTCGTCGGGGCCGAGAAGCAGCTCCGGGCCTCGGACGGCGCGGTGGTCCTCGTCTGCCCCGAGCGCAACATACGCAAGGTCTTCGAGATCACCGGCCTCGACCGGGTCTTCACGATGCACGACTCCCGTGACGAGGCGCTGGCGGACGCATCCGGGGAGCCCGCGGGCTGACTCACCCGGCGGTCGCACCGCCCCGGGGGAGCCGGCGCCTCGGCCGGGCGGTGCGCTGTCCTCGGCTTCGCCGCCCCGCTCTAGACTGACGCGCCCTCCGGGCCGTTAGCTCAATTGGCAGAGCAGGGGACTCTTAATCCCAAGGTTGCAGGTTCGATTCCTGCACGGCCCACTGCCAAGCCGCACCGTTGCGCCTCGTGAGGGGCGCGCACCCTCGATTAGAGCTCGTCGGCTCCCGGACGGTCCCCGAGACCGCGTCGACCACCTCACCGGCTGCGAGCGGGTGAGCCGCTAGGGCTCACCCCCGGGACCGCCGCCGCGGCGCCCGACGGGCGCCGCGGCCGGGCACCTTTCCAGGGTCGGAGGGTGTAGCCGAGCGGCACGGGTCGACGCGGCCCCGCCAGCGCTGCTCCCCAGCGGCGCACGTCGACGCGGCCCCGGCAACGTGCATAAGCCCTGACACGTGACCGGCGATCCGGCGCCGCCGGACTTATGCACGCGGACGGTGCACAGGCCCTGCCACGTCTCGAGAAGGACGACGTGACCGGGGTTGTGCACGTCCGGTCCGGGTGGTCGCGCTCGATCATGCGGGCCGGGCCGCAGACTGGTCCGCGGCCAACGATGGAAAGGCCAAAAGCCACCCTGACCGGCGTGGCGATCATCCCCACCGGCGTTAGGGTCCGCGGTCGTGAGCGAGGCGGCCACACCGGAGGGCACCCTGGCCACTGCTGAGCTCGCGTGCCTCGACGGTCGCGTGGCGCCCGCCGCGGAGACCTTCATCCCCGTCGTGGAGGAGGGCTTCATCCGCGGCGACGGCGTCTTCGAGGTCGTCCGCGTCTACGACGGGCGTCCTTTCGCGCTCGCCGAGCACCTGGACCGAATCGAGCGCTCCGCGGCGAACCTGCGCCTCGGCCGCGAGGTCCCGCGGCGCGAGCTGGAGGAGGAGGCGGCCGCGCTTCTCGAGGAACGTGGCGGCTCCCGCTTCGACGGGTGCCTGCGACTGGTCCTCACCCGCGGGGGGCGCCGGCTGCTGATGACCGAGCCGCTGCCCTCCGGGCCCGCGCGGCCGCGGCTCGCCTTCGTCACCTACGCGCCCACGCGCGTCCTCGACGGGGTGAAGTCCCTGTCCTACGCGGCGAACATGCTCTCGGGACGTCTGGCCCGGGAGCGCGGCTTCGATGAGGCGTTGCTCACCACTCCCCACGGGCGCGTGCTCGAGGCGCCCACCGCGTCGATCTTCTGGGTCGACGCCCGGGGCCGGCTGTGCACCCCGCCGCTGGAAGACCACATCCTCGCGTCGATCACCCGTGACCGCGTGCTCGACCTGGTCGAGGTCGAGGAGCGTCCGCTCACCACCGCGAGCTGCTCGAGGCCGGCGAGGCCTTCCTCGCCTCGACCACCCGCGAGGTCCAGTCCGTGGCCGGGGTCGAGGACACGCAGTGGCCCGAGGCCGGGGCCCGGACGCTCGAGGCCGCCCGAGCCCTTCGAGCGCACGTCGAGGAGTCGCTTCGCTAGCGCTCTGGGCGAGGAGCTCCGGCGCCCGGTGGCACCACTAGGCGCCCTCCACCTGCGCCGCGGGCGCAGCGGTCCGCTCGCCGAGAGCACCGGCGGTGAACAGGATCACCGCGCATCCGATCGGGAAGGCGATCTCGTTGAGTGCCTGGGAGACGACGGCGGGCGTCGGCGCGGGAGACGGCGCTCCGAGCTGGGTCATCACGACGATCGCGCTCCCGAAGATGACCCCTACGAGCAGGCCCGCGCCGGCGTGCGCCGAAAGCCCTCCCCACGGCCGCAGCCGATCCATCCGATGAGCGCTCCCAGGCAGCCGTACTCGACACCCTTGAGGATCGCCACGAGCAGTACCGAAGCGCCCCCCGCCGCCGAGGGCACGTCGAGCGCCGCCGCGGTGCCCTCGTGCAGCGACCGCGCGACGTTGAACGCCGCGGGCGCCGACACGAGCCCGAGCAAGCCCATGACCGGGGCTCGTAGCTTGGAGACCGCCGTGCCCAGCGCGAGACCACCGCACACGATGACGGCCCATGAAACCTGCTTGACGGAGTCGGCAACCGCGGGGCCTACTCCCTTCAGAGCGCCGAAGCCCGCGGCCGTGAGCAGCAGCAGCGCCTCCATGGCGAGCCCGAGCAGGATCGCGAGCCAGGCCACACGCGCGAGCTTCGGGCCGATCCGCTCTGCCCGCGGCGGCTCCGCTGTCGCTGCGGTCTCGGCCGCCGTGCTCATGAAGCGAGGTGTTGTGGGGTGCGCATAGCCACCATCGTCGGGAATCGGCCCCAGTTCGTCAAGGCGGCCGCGGTGTCGAGGCGGCTACGGGCCTCGCACGAGGAGCTCATCGTGCACACAGGCCAACACTACGACGATCTCCTGTCGCGGATCTTCTTCGAGGAGCTCGGCGTACCGCCCCCCGATCGCCAGCTCGGCGCGACCTCGGGGACCAACACCGCCCAGACCGCCCGCATCCTCGCCGAGCTCGAACCCCATCTCGAGGAGCTCGACCCCGACCTGGTCCTCGTCTACGGAGACACGAGCTCGACGCTGGCGGGCTCGATAGCGGCCGCCCAGGCGGGTCGCAAGGTGGCCCACGTCGAGGCCGGGATGCGCTCGGGCGACCGATCGATGCCCGAGGAGCTGAACCGCGTGCTGTGCGACCACGCGAGCGACCTGCTCCTGTGCTCGACCCCGACCGCGGTCGCCAACCTCGACCACGAGGGCATCCGGGCGGGCGTGCATCTCGTGGGCGACGTGATGGCCGACGTCTCGCTGGCCTTCGCGTCGGTGGCGCGGGAGCGCTCGCGCGCGCTCGTGGAGCTCGACCTGGTCGAGGGCGAGTACGTGCTGGTGACCGCCCACCGCGCGGGCAACGTGGACCCGCCCGCGCGGCTGCGCGCGCTCGTGGAGCTGCTCGAGGCCGTGCCCCTGCCCGCCGTCTTCCCGGTCCATCCGCGGACGGACGCGCGNCTGCGCGCGGCCGGCCTGNAGGAGCGCCTCGAGGCTGCGCCGCGGCTGCGACCGATCGCGCCGGTCGGCTATCTCGACTTCCTCGCCCTGCTGCGGGGAGCGGCGGCCGTGCTCACCGACTCCGGGGGCGTGCAGAAGGAGGCCTACCTGCTGGCGACGCCNTGCATCACCATGCGCCCCANCACCGAGTGGGTGGAGACAGTCGACGCCGGCTGGAACGAGCTCGTGGACCTTGACGTCGACGCCGCCGCCGCCGCGCTGGCCCGCGCGGTGAACGGCGAGGTGGCCGTCCGTCCGCGACCCGATCTCTACGGCGCGGGGCGCGCCGCCGAGCGCATAGGCGACGTTCTCGACTCCTACACTCCAGCTCGATGAGGATCGGCATCGTCGGACTCGGGTACGTCGGGCTGCCGCTCGGCGTGGACTTCGCCGAGGCGGGGCACGAGGTGATCGGCCTCGACGTGGACGTGCGCAAGGTCGCCGCGCTCGACCGCCACGAGTCCTACGTCGAGGACGTCGCCTCGTCGCGGCTCGAGGCGGTCGGCGAGCGCCTCCGCGCAACCACCCGCTACGCCGACCTGGCCGGCGCCGACGCGGCGATCATNGCNGTGCCGACGCCGCTCACGCGCAACCGCGAGCCCGACCTCGGTCCACTGCTCGGGGCGGCGGCGTCGCTGGCCGGCGTGCTCCAGCGCGGTCAGCTCGTCGTGCTCGAGTCCACCACCTACCCCGGTACCACCCGCGAGCGGCTCAAGCCCCTGCTCGAGGAGTCGGGTCTGCGCGCCGGCGTCGACTTCAACCTGGCCTTCTCGCCCGAGCGCGTCGACCCCGGGCGCACCGACTACACGATGCGGACCACGCCCAAGGTGGTCGGCGGCCTGACCTCCGCGTGCCTCGAGCGGGCCAGCGCCCTCTACTCCGAGGTGTGCGATCACATCGTCACCGTCTCCACGCCGGAGGCGGCCGAGCTGACCAAGCTGCTCGAGAACGTCTTCCGGTCGGTGAACATCGCCATGGTCAACGAGCTGGCCATGCTCTGCGACCGGATGGGCATCGACATCTGGGAGGTGGTCGACGCCGCCGCCACCAAGCCCTACGGCTTCATGCGCTTCAACCCGGGTCCCGGCATGGGCGGACACTGCCTGCCCGTCGACCCCTTCTACCTCGCCTGGAAGGCGCGGGAGTACGACGTGCCCACCGAGTTCATCGAGCTGGCCGGCGAGGTGAACCAGGCCATGCCGTACTTCTGCGCCGACAAGGTGGCGCGGGCGCTGAACGAGCACTCGAAGGCGGTCCGCGGGTCCGTGATCGCGATCGTCGGCGTCTCCTACAAGGCCGGTGTGGGCGACCTGCGCGAGGCCCCGGCGTTGAAGATCATGGGCCTGCTGCGCGACCGCGGGGCGCGCCTGACCTATCACGACGAGCACGTGCCCGACCTCCCGGACTTCGAGCTGTCCTCGGAGCCGCTCGACTCTGCGCTGGAGGGGGTGGACGCCGCCGTGATCGTCACCGCACACCCGGGCCTCGACGTCCAGAGGATCGTCAACGGCGCGCCGCTCGTCGTGGACTTCCGCGGGGTCACGCGCGGCATCACCGCAGAGAACCTCGTNCGTCTATGAACCGGCCCGAAAGGCGAATAGCCGGCGTCATGCGTCGTCCTCGGTCGCTCGCGTGCATAGCACGCGTCGCTCCCTGCGTCCTCGCCTGACTTGGCTCTCGCCTCCCGGTGACGACGCACCAGGTGACCGTCGGGGTCGTCGGGCTCGGGTACTGGGGCCCGAACCTCGCACGGAACTTCGACCGCCTGCCCGAAGCCGACCTGCGCTGGATCTGCGACGCG
>JGI24973J35851_1000087_pt1 | contig 15683 bp, 19 predicted proteins | sample AntDryMetagUQ889_FD_35851 | JGI IMG/M metagenome (IMG submission 35851) | reverse complement strand
CATGCCGTCGGGGAAGCCGAGGAACTCCACGACGTTCACCCCGACGACGGCGGCGGCAGCGACCTGCTCGGCCTCACGTACCTGCCGAGCCTGTTCGGGCCCCATGGTGTCGATCCCGGCCTCGCCGCTGGTCACCATGCAGTAGACGACCTGCTTGCCCTGCCCGGTCCACCGCCCGACGGCCGCGGCGGCCCCGTACTCCATGTCATCGGGGTGCGCGACGATCGCCAGCGCGCGCTGCCAGTCCTCCGCGAGCGGCTCGAGGGTCGGCGGTGTCGGTGCGCACATCTGCTCCTCCTTGCGGGACGGGCCGGCGCCGTCACGGGTGCGGGAGACCGGCTTCGACGACGATGGCGGTGACGTTGTCGATCCCACCGTTCGCGAGCGCATCCTCGACCAGGAGATCGGTGATGCGCCGGGGAGACTCGCCGGACCCCAGGCGCGCGGCGATGCCGTCGTCGTCGACCATGTCGGTCAGGCCGTCGGTGCACAGCAGGATCCGGTCCCCGGGTTCGAGGTCGACGTCGACGATGTCGGGTGTCACCGTGCCGGGAGTGCCCAGGGCCTGGGCGAGGCCCCCGAGCCGGCCACCGATGGTGTGGTCGGTGGTGAGCTGGCGGAGGCCGCCGACGCGGAACAGGTAGGCGCGGCTGTCGCCCACGTGGGCCACCCACAGCCGCCGGTCGTCCTCGCAGAGGTAGGCGAGCACGGCTGTCGTGCCCATGCCCCGTCGGCTGACGTCCTGAGCGGCACCCTCGAGCACGGCGTCGTGCGCGGCGNGCAGGGCCGCACCGAGCGCTGCTCCCGGNTCCGCCTCGTCCCGCGGTGCCCGGTCCGTCACCGCGGCGTGCGCCNCCCGCACCGCGAGCCCGCTGGCGACGTCGCCGCCGGGATGNCCGCCCAGGCCGTCGGCCACCATGACGACCCGNCGCTCCTCGTCGACGAGCAGGTCGTCCTCGTTTCGCCCGCGGACCAACCCGACCTCGGTCCTCGCTGCCACCTGCACCTGTACGCCACCCTCCACCGTCGTTGTCCGTGACGATAGCCCGAGCACCTGCGTTTGACCGGCGGGCCGGCAGGCGGAACGGTGAGCACGTGACGAGGCGTGTGGTGGTCATCGGTGGGGACGCGGTCGGGATGAGCGCCGCCTCGCAGGCGCTGCGCCGTGCCGGTCGGGACGCGCTCGAGGTGGTGGTGTTCGAGCGTGGCCACCACGTGTCCTACTCGGCGTGCGGCATCCCGTACTGGGTGGCCGGCGACGTCGACGGCCCGGACCCGTTGATCGCCCGCAGCGCCGCGGCCCACCGGGACAACGGGATCGACCTGCGCCTGCGCACCGAGGTCGACGGCATCGACCTGGACGCCCGCACGGTGCAGGTGCGCGAGCTCGACAGCGACGCGAGCAGCACGGAGGGCTTCGACGAGCTCGTCGTGGCCACCGGGGCGGTGCCGGTGCGCCCGCCCCTGCCCGGGGCGGACGCCCCAGGGATCTACGGCGTGCAGACCCTGGACGACGGCGCGGACCTGCTGGACGGGCTCGCCGAGCGACCGCGGCGCGCGGTGGTGGTCGGCGGGGGCTACATCGGCGTCGAGATGGCCGAGGCCATGGTGCGCCGCGGCCTGGAGGTCACGCTGGTGGACCAGGCACCGGAGCCGATGACCACGCTCGACCCGGACATGGGCGCCCTGGTGCGCGAGGCGATGGAGGGCATGGACATCCGGATGCGCACCGGCACGCCGGTCTCCGGGTTCGAGACCGGCCGCGACGGTCGGGTGACCGCGGTGGCCACCGAGGAGGGTGAGCTGCCCGCCGACATCGTCGTGCTGGGCATCGGCGTGCGACCGAACACCGAGCTCGCCAGGGTGGCCGGGCTTCCCCTCGGGGAGTCCGGTGGCGTGCTGACCGACCTGCGGATGCGGGTTCCCGGCCACGACGGGGTGTGGGCCGGTGGCGACTGCGTCGAGGTGTTCCACCGGGTGTCCGGGGCGCGGGTGCACATCCCGCTGGGCACGCACGCCAACAAGCACGGTCGGGTGATCGGGGTGAACCTGGGCGGCGGCTACGCCACCTTCCCCGGCGTGCTCGGTACCGCGGTGTCCAAGGTGTGCGACCTGGAGATCGGCCGCACCGGTCTGCTGGAGGCCGAGGCCGGTGCCGCGGGGTTCGAGACGGTCAGTGCCACGGTGGACTCGACCACCCGCGCCGGTTACTTCCCCGGTGCCACGGCGATCACCGTCAAGGTGCTCGCCGAGCGGCGCACCGGGCGGCTGCTCGGCGCCCAGCTCGTTGGTCGGGAGGGCACCGGCAAGCGGGTCGACGTGTGCGCGGCGGCGCTGTGGAACGGGATGACCGTCGAGGAGATGATCAACCTCGACCTCGGCTACGCCCCGCCGTTCGCCCCGGTCTGGGACCCGGTACTGGTAGCCGCGCGCAAGGCGTCAGAAGCGGTGTGAGGGCCGGCGGTCGGTATCGCCGTCGTCGTCCGCGGACAGCCGCGCGCCGAGGTCGTCGACCACCAGCACGTCACGGCGCAGCACGCCCGACCGGTAGGCCGACCTGCCGAGCAACTGGGAGATCACCGGCGCGGTGAGCACCTGGAACAGCCCAACCAGCACGAGGGTGGCGGCGTCGTCGAGGTCGAGCCGCAGACCGGTGCCGAACAGGATCAGCAGCAGGCCCAGCGTCTGGGGTTTCGTGGCGGCCTGCAACCGCGAGGGCAGGTCGGGGAAGCGCACCAGCCCCAGCGCCCCGAGCAGGCACGACGCCGCCCCGGTGAGCAGCAGTGCGCAGGACAGCACGGTCAGCACGGCGGTCATCGGTGTCGCTCCCGCCGCTCCGCCAGCCGCGCCGCGGTGGCCGACCCGACGAACCCGAGCAGCGCCACCGCGGCGAGCAGCGGGATGTTCGAGCCGTCCCGGTACACCGCGACGTACACGGCGGTCCCGGCGACGATGAGGATCACGAACACGTCCGCCGCCGCGATCCGGTCCAGCGTGCTCGGCCCGAGCAGCAAGCGCGCGAGGGTGAGTGCCCCCGCCGCGCACAGCATGCCCAGGGTGATCGTGAAGACGACGGTCACCGGTGACCTCCCCGCTGTTCGTCCACGGCGGCGAGCTCCGCCGCCGTGCCCAGCGCGGCGATCACCCGCCGCTGCAGCGCCAGCACCTGCCTGCGCACCCGTTGCGCGTCGGCGGTTCCGCGCACCCCGAGGGCGTAGACGTAGCACACCCCGCCCCGGCGGTCGATCTGCAGCACGAACGTGCCCGGTGCCAACGACGTCGCGTTCGCCACCGCGGCGCTCACCCGGTCCGAGCCGGTGAGCAGGGGCACCGCCACGATGCCCGCGGTGGCGCGCGGCCCGTGCCGCAGTGTCTCCCAGCTGATGTTCACCCCGGACACCACCAGGTCGACGGCGAGGAAGCCGGCCAGCCGGAGCAACCCCAGCGGCCGCACCGGCAACCGCTCGGAGACCAGCGGCAGCGGGAACGCCACGGTCACCAGGGCCGCCACGAGCATCCCGCCGAGCAACGTCTGCGCGCTGGTCGTGCCCCACAGCAGCACCCACACGACCGTCAACCAGACCAGCTGGGGCAGCCGGGCCCGCAGCGCGGCAGCGGAGCCGCGTGGCGCGGACCGGGCCGTCATCGCTGCGCCCCGTCACCGAGGACCGCGGTGCGGTAGGGCTCCCGCGCGACCAGGTCGGTCGCGGCCCGACCGGCGACCGCGGACAGCGGCCCGGCCGCGACCGCGATGGCCACGCTCACCGTTGCGAGCGCCGCGGCCGCCGCCATCATCGGCCGCGGCGTCGACATGGTCCCGATCTCCAACTCGTCGTCCGGGTCCGGGTCCGGCAGCGGGGCTCGGGGCTCCCCCCAGAACACCCGCACCCACACCCGGGCCATGGCGTAGAGGGTGAGCAGGCTGGTCGCCACGACGACCCCGGCGACCATGGCGCTCGCCATCCCGGCCGCGGCCCCGGCCTGCAGCAGCGCGAGCTTGGCGACGAACCCGGATGTCGGCGGGATTCCCGCGAGGGTGAGTGCGGGCACGGCGAAGAGCACCGCGAGAGCCGGTGCGGTGCGAGCCAGCCCGCCCATCTGGTCGATGGCCACCGTGCCGGTCCGCCGCGTGATGAGCCCGCTGACCAGGAACAGCGTCGCCTGAACGGTGATGTGGTGCACGANGTAGAGCACCGTCCCGGCGATCCCGGCGACGTCGAACACGGCGAGCCCGAACAGCATGAAGCCGATGTGGCTGACCAGCAGGAAGGACAGCAGCCGGTTGAGGTCGTTCTGCGCGAGCGCTCCCAGCACGCCGACGACCATCGTGCCCGTCGCGAGCCAGAGCATCAGCGTCCAGGTGCCGCCCTGCGGGAAGATCAGCGTCTGGGTGCGCACCAGCGCGTAGATCCCCACCTTCGTCAACAGGCCGGCGAACAGGGCGGTCACCGGGGCCGGGGCATTGGGGTAGCTGTCGGGCAGCCAGAAGTGCAGCGGCACGATCGCCGACTTGATGCCGAACACCACCACCACCAGCAGGCCCAGCATGGTGCGCAGCCCCGCTGGCAGGTCGCCGACCCGGCCGGCCAGGTCGGCGAGGTTCACCGTGCCGGTCGCGGCGTAGACCAGCGCGATCATGGTGAGGAACAGCAGCGAGGAGGTGAGGCTGACCGTCACGTAGGTCATCCCGGAGCGGATCCGGCTCGCGCTGGTCCGCCGGGTGATGAGCACGTACGACGCCGAGAGCATGATCTCGAACGCGACGAAGAGGGTGAACAGGTCGCCGGTCAGGTAGGCCAGCGAGACGCCGGCGCACAGCAGCAGGTACATCGGGTGGAACGTGGTGCTCGGGGTCTCGCGGCCGTAGTCCGCGATCCGCTGGTCGATGGAGTAGACCAGCACGGCGAGGGTGACCAGAGTGGAGACGAGCAGCAGCAGCGCGGCGAGCCGGTCGGCGACCAGGGCGATGCCGACCGGGGCCGCCCAGCCGCCCAGCTCGACCACGATCGGGCCGGTGCGGTCGGCGGCGACGAGCAGGACCGCCGCGAGCACCGCGACCGTCGCGAGGACCACGACCCCGATCAGCCGCTGCAGACCCGCCGATCGGCTGCCGGTGACCGTGAGCCCGGCGCCGAGCATTGGCAGCAGCACGGGCAGCGGCACCAGCGCGCTCGTCACCGGCGCACCTCCACGTCCTGGTCCTCCTCCATCGCCCCGGCAGGGCCGTGCCGGCGGGCGATCCGGCGGTCCTCCACGTCGTCCTGCACCTCGTCGTGGCCCAGCAGCACCCACGACCGGTAGCCCAGCGCGAGCAGGAACGTGGTGAGGGCGAAGGTGATGACGATGGCGGTGAGGGCGAGTGCCTGCGGCAGTGGATCGGTGAAAGCCTCCGGCGGCACCTCGCCGAGGATCGGCGCCCGGCCCGGCGGCCCGCCCGCGAGCTGCAGCAAGAGGGTCGCGCCGTGCCCGAGTACCACGATGCCGAGCAGCACCCGCATCAGCGAGCGCTGCAGCAGCAGGTAGAAGCCGACGGCGTAGAGGGCGCCGACGACGAGGGCCATGCTCAGGTTGATCGTGATCACAGCGGCTCTCCCGCCGCGCGGGCGTCCCGCTCGATGCCGGCACCGAGCGAGCGCAGCAGGTCCAGCACCACGCCCACCAGCAGCAGGTACACCCCGATGTCGAGGAACAGACTGGTCACCAGCTCGAGGCTGCCCAGGACCGGGACGTCGAGGACCCACTTCGTGCTCGCGAGCACCGGGTTCCCGGCGAGCATCGGCACCAGGGCGGTGAGCACGGCGATGGTCAGCCCCGACCCGATGAGCACCGGCGGCCGGACCCGGACCGCCGCGCCGATGTCCTGTCGCCCACCCGCGAGGTAGCGCAGCACGAAGGCGAGCCCGGCGACGAGACCCCCGGAGAACCCGCCTCCGGGTGCGTAGTGGCCCACCAGCAGCAGGTACAGGGAGAACACCAGCACCGTGGGGAACACCACCCGGGCGGTCATCTCCAGCAGCAGCGTCCGCTCGCGGTGGTCTGGACAGTCGCCGGTCAGCAGCCACGGTTCCCGCGGCCGATCCCACTCGTACCAGTCGGTCCCCGGCTCCCCCGCAGCGCGTTCCGGTGCACTCATCCCAGCACCTCCGTCTCGTGTTCGGGGTCGCCNGAACCGCTCACCACGNNGTCACCGCGGCGCCGGTCGTGGCGGGTGGCGGTCACCAGGCTGGCCGTCCCGGCCGCCGCGATCAGCAGGACGGTGATCTCACCGACCGTGTCCAGCGCCCGGAAGTCGACGAGGATCGCGCTCACCACGTTGGTGGCACCGGCCTCCGCGGGGGCGCGGCGCACGTACTCGGCACTGGCGGAGGGCAGCTCCTGGCGGGCCCCGCTGACGACGACCGCACTGAACGCCACCAGCACCCCTCCGGCGACCGCGATCAGCGCCTTGGGGACCTGCNCCGCGCGCCGCGACTCGACCTCGGCGAAGTGGGCGGGCAACCGGCGGAGCACGAGGACGAAGACGACCAGGGTGAGCGTCTCGACGAGGAACTGGGCCAGCGCGAGGTCCGGTGCCCCGTCCACCACGAACAGCCCGCCGATGCCGTACCCGATCACCCCGACGAGCAGCACCGCGGTGAACCTGCGCCGGGCCCGGACGACGCCGAGGGCCGCGACGACCACGACGAGCCCGAGGGGCACCTGCATCGGGACGTCGTACAGGGCCTGCTCGTCGGGCAGGGCGGTGCCGAGCAGCAATGCCGTGCCGGGCAGCAGCAGCACGGTGCCGAGGATGACGGCGAGGTAGGTCGGCAGCGACCCGACCTGCAGCCGCCCGGTGACCAGGACCGCCACCCGTTCCACGCCCGCGACCGCGACCTCGTAGCCGCGTTGCGCGCTGACCCCGTGGTGCAGGTGTCGGTGCAGGGCGGTCGCGGCTGCGCGCCAGCGGTGCAGCGCCAACCCCAGCCCGATGGCGATCGCGGAGAACAGCAGTGGGAGCCCGGGCCCGTGCCAGAGCGCGAGGTGGTACCGTCGCCCGGCGGGTACGCGGCGACGTAGGACGCGCCCAGCGCGTCCATGACCGGGTAGGCCAGCCCCAGCGCCAGGCCGGCCAGCGCGGGGATCCAGGCCGGCAGTGTCAACCCGGCCTCCGGCTGTCCGGTCACCGTCGGCTCGACGCCGCGCTTGCGGGCGAACGCGCCCCACAGGAACCGCGCGCTGTAGGCCGCGGTGAGCACCGATCCCGCCAGCAGCCCCAGCGCCACGAACCAGCCGCGCACGCTCACCCCCTCGACAGCAGCCCCCTCAACTGCAATGGAGTGCAGGAACGCCTCGAACGCCGCTTCCTTGCCGAGGAAACCCAGCAGCGGCGGCAATCCGGCCATCGACGCCGCCGCCAGGGTGGCCATCAGCGCGAGCCCGGGCAGCGCCCGGCCCACCCCGGAGAGCTCCCGGATGTCCCGGCTGCCGGCGCGCTTGTCCAGGATCCCCACCACCAGGAACAGCGGCGCCTTGAACAGGCCGTGCGCCAGCAGCATGGTGATCCCGGCCAGCGCGGTGGTCCGCCCGCCGGCGCCGAGCAGCACCATCAGGAACCCGAGCTGGCTCACGGTGCCGAACGCGAGCAGCCGCTTGAGGTCGGTCTCGTGCAGCGCGCGCCAGCCGCCGATCAGCATGGTGCCGAGCCCGGCGACGACCACCGGCACCCACCACACCGGCTCGGCGGCGAACGCCGGCGCCAGCCGCGCCACCAGGTACACCCCGGCCTTCACCATCGACGCCGCGTGCAGGTAGGCGCTGACCGGGGTGGGCGCCACCATCGCGGCGGGCAGCCACGGGTGGAATGGCAGCTGCGCGGACTTGGTGAACGCACCGAGCAGGATCAGTACCAGCGCGGCGGCCACCATCGGCCCGCCCGGCGGGTCCGTCACGATCTCCGAGATCCGGTAGGTGCCCGCCGCCTCGCCGAGCAGCACGAAACCGAGCAGCATCGCCAGCCCACCGAACACCGTCACCAGCAACGCCTGCACCGCTGCCCGACGGCTCTCCCGGTCCTGCCCGCCCTGACCGACCAGCAGGAACGAGGCGACTGAGGTGATCTCCCAGAACACATACAGGGTGAGCAGGTCGTCGGCGAGCACCAGGCCGAGCATCGCGCCGGCGAAGGCCAGCAGCAGTGCGGCGGAGCGCGCCGCGTCGGGGCTGGTTGCGTTGGGGTTGGCGGGCTCGAAGTACCAGCCGCTGTAGACCAGGATCAGCGCCCCCAGCCCCGAGACCAGCACGACCATCACCAGGCTCAGGGCGTCGAGCCGGAAGGTCAGGGACAGACCCAGCTCGGGCGCCCAGGCGGTGGTGCGGGTGACCCCGCCGCGCAGCGCCTCGGCGGAGTCCACCAGCGCCCACACCAGCGCCCCGGCGGGTAGCAGCGCCGCGACGAGGAAGGCGGTCCGGTGGTGGCGGGCCGACAGCACCGGGAGCAGCGCCGCGACCAGGAGGTGCGCAGTGACGAGCGCGAGCATGCGGCACCTCCTGGGCATCTGTGGTGGGGTACCGGCGGGTACCCGTTCGGGTCGGGCTCAGACCACGGCGAGCCGTCTCCACAGCTGCGATATGGAGCCATGTAGCAGTGCCGAAGGCCCGTGCAGCGCCATATGGAGCCATGTGGCAGTGGGAGAGCAGCGCCCTCAGCTCAGGAGCGCTCGGCCGATGATCTCCTTCATGATCTCGGTGGTGCCGCCGTAGATCGTCTGCACCCGGGCGTCCAGGTAGGCCTTGGCGATGGGGTACTCGGTCATGTAGCCGTACCCGCCGTGCAGCTGCAGGCACCGGTCGACGGTCCGCTTGAGCATCTCGGTCGACCACCACTTGGCCATCGCGGCGTCCTGGGTCGACAGCGTGCCGGCGTTGAGCTCGGTGATGCACCGGTCGACGAACTCCCGGGTCACCGCCGCTTCGGTGGCTACCTCGGCCAGGGTGAACCGGGTGTTCTGGAAGGTGCCGATCGGCTTGCCGAAGGCCTTGCGGTCCCTGCAGTACTGCAGCGTCGTGTCGATCGCCGCCTCGGTGCCCGCGACCGCGCTCACCGCGATCGACATCCGCTCCTGCGGCAGGTTCTGCATCAGGTAGACGAATCCCTGTCCGGGCTCGCCCAGCACGTTNNCCGCGGGCACCCGCACGTCGGTGAACGACAGCTCCGCGGTGTCCTGCGCGTGCATCCCGATCTTGTCGAGGTTGCGGCCCCGCTCGAATCCGGGCATGTCCCGNTCGACAGCCAGCAGCGAGAACCCCCTCGAGCCCGCGTCGGGATCGGTGCGCGCCACCACGATGACCAGGTCGGACAGGACCCCGTTCGAGATGAACGTCTTCGCCCCGTTCAGCACCCAGTCCTCGCCGTCGCGGGCTGCAGAGGTCCGGATCCCCTGCAGATCGCTGCCGGTGCCCGGCTCGGTCATCGCGATCGCGGTGACGATCTCGCCGCTGCAGAAGCCGGGCAGCCAGCGCCGGCGCTGCTCCGGGGTGCACAGCCGCAGCAGGTAGGGCGCGAGGATGTCGTTGTGCAGCGGGAAGCCGACCCCGGACGCGCCGGCCCGGGCGAGCTCCTCCGCCACGATCGCGTTGAAGCGGAAGTCCGTGGTGGCCCCGCCGCCGTACTCCTCGGGCACGTCGATGCCGAGCAGACCGACCTTCCCGCCGGCGAGCCACACGTCGCGGCTGACCACGCCGTCCCGCTCCCACTGCCCGTGGTGCGGCGAGACCTCGTGCGCGACGAAGTCCCGGACCATCTCGCGGAAGGCGCGATGCTCGTCGCCGAAGATGTTGCGTTCCACCCGGTTCCTCCTCGCGCGCCCTACGTTACAGTGATACTGAACAGTACAGTGCTCCTGTTACGTTAGTGCCCCTGTTACGTCAGGATAGGGTTGCTGTCACGTCAGGAAGGGCCGGATGCAGCTGACGATCGCCGAGCTCGCCCCGCGGACCGGCATCAGCGTGCGCACCATCCGCTTCTACGCCGGCATGTGACTTTGCGCGGGCCATCATCCGCCAAGGGATCACAGCAGGTCGTGGCTGTCCTCACCCGGGTCCGGCTGGTGCTGCCGGCCATGCCTGGCCATGCCTGGCCAGCAGCGGAAAGGGTGCGGGGTCGGCTCGGTTCTATCCTCGGCGGGATGGACCGCGAGATTCGGGTGTCGGACGCCGAGCGGGAGGACGTCGTCGGCAGGCTCCGACGGGCAGTGAGCGAGGGACGTCTCAGCGTGACCGAGTTCGACGAGCGCGCCGCGGCCGCCTACCAGGCGAAGACCCGAGGGGAGCTTGAGCCGTTGACGCTCGATCTGCCCAGGAACCTGTGGTGAACCCCGCGCCGCCGCGGCTCACTCCGGGGCGGAGCCGGGCAGCTCTGCAGAGGGAGCCACCCCGCGGCCGTTGCCCGCCTCGGGAAGCGCACCGCTGGTGGCGGAGGGCAGCANCCTGTCGTCGGTTGCCCCCGGCTGCGCCGGCTCGGTGTCCGTGGTCGTGGTGTCGGTGGCCTGCCCGCCGGTGGCGTTCTCGAAGAACCGCAGCAGCTCTACCGGGAAGGGCATCACCAGGGTGCTGTTCTTCTCCGACGCGACGTCGGCCACTGTCTGCAGCAACCGGAGCTGCAGGGCGCCGGGGGTGTCGGACATCGCCCTGGCCGCATCGGAGAGCTTCGCCGAGGCCTGGAACTCGCCGTCCGCTGCGATCACCCGGGCCCGGCGATCCCGCTCGGCCTCGGCCTGCCGCGACATGGACCGCCGCATGCCCTCGGGCAGNGCGATGTCCTTGACCTCGACCCGGTCGACGCTGATCCCCCAGTCCTCGGTCGGGGTGTCGATCACCGCCCGCAGTTCGGTGTTGACCTGTTCCCGGTCGGACAGCAGCGTGTCGAGGTCGGCGCGCCCGATCACCGATCGGAGCGAGGTCTGNGAGACCTGTGAGATGGCGCCGAGGTAGTTCTCCACGTTGATCAGGGCCTTGACCGGGTCGACGACCCGGAAGTAGACCACCGCATCGACGTTCAGCGTCACATTGTCCCGCGTGATCGCCCCCTGGGCGGGGATGTCCAGGACGATGGTCTGGACGGGCACCTTCGTCAGTTGGTCGACGAACGGGATGATCAGCCGGAGCCCCGGTTCCCGCACCGCGGGCCGGAGCCGCCCGAACCGCAGGACCACCCCTCGCTGGTACTGCTGAACCATGCGAACAGCGGCGCCGGCGNCGATGAGCACGGCGGCGAGCGCGACGATGACGGTGACGAGGATGGTGCTCATAGCAGTTCTCCCTGTGGTTGGCAGTGCGGGCCGAGGGGGCCGGGCCAGTGAACGGCTGGGCTCTCGATACCCCCGGTGGCGACGATCAGTAGCGCAGGATCGCCGCCGCGGGTGGGTGCGACAGCTCCTTCTCTGGCAAGAGGTGGACGGCTCCGCCGTGCTGCAGCGTCTGCACGGCNACGGCCTCGAGCACGTCGTCTGCGGTGGCCGTGAACTCGGCGACGCGCCCCCCCACGGTCTCGTCCTCGACGAGCAGCAGCGTGTCGATGCGGCCCTGGTGGGCCGCCGTCATCACATCGTCGATACCGGTCACCGCGCGTGCGTCGCGGTTGCCACGCAGGGTCGCGAACCGCTCGGCCGCCGCGGTGCGGGCCGCGTCCAGCCGGGGGCGCATCACGGCGTACGCAGCGTCGTGCAGCTCCCTGTCGTCCATGGCCTCGGGGTTGGTCTCGACGACGCCGGCGAGCAGTGGGCCCAGCGTGCCGAGCTGCTTGATGTGCCCTCCGATCTTGGCGTCCGCGACCAANACGATGGGGGTCGGGTTGGCGGCCACGTGCTGCTGCAGCGCCGCGGCGACCCGACGGGCGAACTCGACCAGCCGACCCTTGCGCCACTCGGCGGGGCTGTCCCCATAGACCTGCGCCTGGGAGATGCTGATCGAACCGGTGTTCGGCCGGGCCACCGGACTGGCCTGCAGCGGGTTCTGGTAATCGGCCTCCCCGAGGACCTCGTCGAGGCTGCGGGGCAGGTCCGCCGCGTCGTCCTCGACCAGCGCGAAGCGGGAGGCCTCACACAGCCGCACCTGGTCCGCAGTGATCGTCACCACGAGGAAGGCGCCGTCGGCTTCCAACACCGGCAGCAGGGGCCGCACATGGAAGCCCGGGCCCACCACGACACGTTCCGCGAGCGGGAGCGGCACCCGGTAGCAACGGGGTTCGCCACCGTCGAGGAACAGCGCCAAGCCGTGGTTCTGGTGCTGCCAGAAGCGGTAGTCCTCGATCAGCGCCGTGGCCGGCGCGAGGAANGCCTCGGCCTCGGCGCGCTCCAGCCCCGTCGAGACCAGGTCGTCGCGGGCTTGGGCGGTGAGGTTCTTGAGCCTGATCGGGCCCTGGCGGACCTCGCNGCCGAGGACATGGGTGGGCAGAAAGATCGAGATCCCGAGTGCTGGGTCGGCGGTCAGCAGCGTGGACAGGTCGGAGCGGGTGAACAACGGTGGCCTCCGTGACGGGATCGGGGTGGGCGCGGTCAGGACCGCGCGGCAGGGACGGTGCGCCTCAACGCCGCTCGTCGGTCCTGATGGAGGCGCCCCCCTTGCGGTCATCGAGCCGGCCGAACCGGCTGTCGAGGAGGTTCCGGAGCTTCTGCGCGGCGCCGCCGCAGGCCTCGTCCAGGGTGGCGGCATGGTGGGTGACGGCGACCGGCTGCTGCCCGGCGGGGCGGGCCTCCACCATGCACCGCTTGTCGGCATCCCCCGACCTGCCTGCACTCTCGTCTCCCAGGTGGACCTCCACCCGCGTGATGTGGTCGCGCAACCGCGACAGTGCGGCNCCGATCTCGGCTTCGACCCGGTGAACCAGCTCGTCGGAAGCTTCCACGTTGCTGTCGGTGTTGATCTGGATGTGCATCTGTACGTGCTCCTTCTTGCTCCGTGGCTCGGCGGGACGGGTCGAGTCGACTCCGGCACCGCCTCGGCGCTGCGCACCCCTCACGGGATGTGGCGGCGTTGGGTCCGCTGCTTGATCGCACCGTAGCCCGCTGTCCCGAGAAGGAGCACGACGCCGACGATCGTCAGCCAGAAGAGCCCTTCGACGACCGCGCCGATAATTGACAACGCAAGCCACAGAACCACCAGCGCGGCAATGACCTTCACCATGAGAATCTCCTGCCGTATCCGACTAATTGGTTCGAGATGACCTGTGCGCCGAGGCTCACAGGTGGGTTACCCCCAGGGCGATGACGAAGATGACGTAGCCCACGACCGCTGCGACGTAACCCATGGGCACCGCTCGGTCAGTCCCGTCGGCCTTGCCATCAGCCTGTCGTTCGTCGCGCCGGCGCGCGACCGCGAGTCCGCTGCTCGGGGAGACATCCCGTCGTTGCGCCGCGCGCGTGACGGTCACCAGCCACGGCACGATCAACCCCGCGGTCAGCAGCANCGACCACGCCAGGCCCAGCTCGGAAGGTAGCGAATGCAGAACAGCCAGCACGAGAAGTGCGAGGAACAACACCGCTGTCTGATGCACTGTCAGCGGAAACCACAGGGCGTGCCGTGACGGCACCCGTGCCGTGGTCAGAGTCGCGACCAGCGCGGGGTCATCCTCGGCCATGTCATGTTCGATCGCAGCCAGGATGCTGTGTTCACGTGGCGAGAGTGGCAGCATGATGTCTCCGGTCATTCTTGACGTGGTTTCGGCCACGGTTGAGCGTGGTGATCGCGCGTCCTGCTTCCGGCCGGTTACCGCTGGGGCTCAGCCTGCCCGCCCACCCGGTGGGGGGCCATCGGGTCCAGCACCCACCCTTCCGGTCTCGACCCTGCACGCTCGCACCGCGGACCGGCCGGAGGATGGGGTGCACCCCTCATGGACAGACCGCCACCCTGCGGGTGAGGCTGTCACCATGTCGCAGCCACCCGATCAGCGCCCGCGGCGAGTTCGATGCGATCACGGGTAGGGCACNCGCCTGCGTCGGCCGTCTTCTGGAAGCTGGTCCTGGGCAATGGCGCGGTGTTCGTCGCCGGATCGGCGGTGCTGGTGCTCTCACCGGCCACGGTGTCGGCCCCCGTCATGATCAAGGAGATCGCTGTTCTGGTCGTGGGCCTGACGCTTCTGTTGGCCGTGAACGCGGTGCTGATCCGGTCCATTCTGCGGCCGCTGGACGGGCTGGCCGGTCTCATGGAGCGCGTGGACCTGCTGCGGCCGGGGGAACGGCTGACCGTCCCGGGCAACCGGGACCTCGGGTACCTCGTGGGCACGTTCAACGACATGCTCACCCGGCTCGAAACCGACCGCACCACCGGCAGCGCACAGGCGCTGGCCGCCCAGGAAGCGGAGCGCCACCGCATCGCTCAGGAGTTGCACGACGAGATCGGCCAGAGCCTCACCGCCGTGCTCCTGAACCTGAAGCGGACCGTTGACTGCGCACCCGCCACCCTGCAGGACGAGCTCCGCGCGGCTCAGGAAGCGATCCGGGCCAGCCTCGACGAGGTCCGCCGGGTGGCGCGCAGGTTGCGNCCCGGTGTCCTGGAGGATCTCGGCCTGCTCAGCGCGATGCGCGCGTTGGCCACCGACTTCTCCCGAGCCAGCGAGGTGCCGGTCGTGCCGCGGCTGGACCACCGCCCCCCCGTCCTGAGCACGGAGGCGGAACTCGTGCTGTACCGCGTCGCGCAGGAGAGCCTGACGAACATCGCCCGTCACGCCGACGCATCCCGCGTCGAGCTGACGCTCACCACCGAGCAGAACTGCGTCGTGCTGCGCATCACCGACGACGGGCGAGGCCTCGACGGGTCGGCAGNGGGAGCAGGCATCCGAGGCATGCGCGAACGCGCTCTTCTCATCGGAGCCCGACTGACCCTGGATCCGGCACCGGAGGGCGGCACCGAGGTGCGCCTCGTCGTGCCGCACCAGACTGGACGAGAGTAGGCGGAGTTGGAACCGACGAAGACGAGGATCCTGCTGGTCGACGACCATGCCCTGGTACGGCGCGGGCTGCGTCTGATCCTGGACGCCGAACCCGATCTGATCGTGGTCGCCGAAGCCAGCGACGGTGCCGAGGCTCTCGAGCTGGCTGTGCACAGTGACGTCGACCTGGCCATCCTCGACATCGCCATGCCCCGGATGACGGGTCTGCAGGCCGCTCGAGAGATGTCCCGGCGCGCACCCGGAGTCCGCATCCTCATGTTGTCGATGTACGACAACGAGCAGTATCTGTTCGAGGCGCTCAAGGCAGGTGCCTCCGGCTACGTGCTGAAGTCGGTCGCCGACCGCGACCTCCTCGAAGCCTGCCGGGCCGCGATGCGTGACGAGCCCTTTCTCTACCCCGGTGCGATCACCGTCCTCATCAGGGACTACCTACTCCGCGACGGACGTGACGAACCCGTGCCGGACACCATCCTCACCGCCCGGGAGGAGGAGATCGTGAAGTTGGTCGCCGAGGGGCACTCCTCCAGACAGATCGCGACGACCCTGTTCATCAGCGTGAAGACCGTCGAGCGCCACCGCGCGAACGTCCTGCAGAAACTCGGCATGCACGACCGGCTGGAACTGACGAGGTACGCCATCCGCGCCGGGTTGGTGCAGCCCTGACGTCGTGCCCCGGTTGGCGGCTCTGCCGGTGACGNAGAGCCGGCCTGCCGAGCCCTCCCTGTGAAAGGTCCTCGATGAACCCTGTGGAGACACC
>JGI24973J35851_1000084_pt1 | contig 15854 bp, 17 predicted proteins | sample AntDryMetagUQ889_FD_35851 | JGI IMG/M metagenome (IMG submission 35851) | reverse complement strand
CGACGCGATCATGGCCGGCGCAGAGGGCATTGGCCGATGTTGCCGGCCGCTGCCACAGCCAATCGCAGCGCAGCCATGCCTGCTCCTGCGTTCCTTCCCCCTGCAGGGGTGTCCTGGCTACAGCGCCCATGTCGCCTCCTGGCTCGCCCGCTGGCCGCCCAGCCATTCCCAATCGCGATCTGCGTGGTTCTGCCGAAGGAACACGGTCAGGTCCGCGCAGCGACGGGCGTGGGCATCCTCCAGGCACATCGGCGCCGGGCCCAATGCGCGCCCCGCCAGATCCAGGACACGCGTCGCCGCGCGCTCGACCACGCAGCGCAGGCGCACGACCTCTTCGCGATGCGCCGATTCCGGCGCGGCGTCGATGCGTGCCGCCACTTCGCGAAGCAGCGCCGCCGCCGGGCCCAAGGCGAGGTCCACTTCACCCAGTAATCGCGCGCGATTCCCCTCGCTGCAGGCTGGCCGCATGCGCTCGGCCAAGGCGGCCGCCGCGCCGAACCAGACTGCCGCGATGCCCGCACCGCCGTGCCAGAAGCCCGGTCGCTGCAGGTACTCATCGCGCGTTCCCAGAAGCGCCATCGGTGCGCCGTCGAATCGCACCGTGGTGGACGGAACGCCGGCCATGCCAACGGCCGGCCAGGGCTCATCTGCAAGCGTGCGCCAGTGTTTCGCCGCGACCTGGCACAGCCACACGCCCTGCGCGTTGCGGACGGTTACCAATGCCGCATCCACCCACGCGCTGCCGGAACACCAGGGCTTGTCACCATGGAGCTGGCCGTGGGCATCGAAGCGGAGTGTGTTGGCTGGACCTTCCGCGGCCCAGACCGCCAGTAGCTGGCCTTCAGCCAGTTCGGGCGCGTTCAGTTCGGCGATGATCGCCTGGGCGTCGTAGTGCGCCTCAAGCACTTTGGCCAGGCACAGGTCTTCCGCCCCCCATGCCGCCAGCGCCTGCCACCGCCGCAGCGTGCGGCCGCTTCCGGGCAATGGCAGGTCGGGCCGCTGGACCACTACCTCGCGAGCGCGGCCCTCCAGCGGGGATGGCGACGTCACATGCTGCATGAAGGAGCCTGAAATGGAGAGACATGTCGAACGTAGGCGGCAAGCGGTCACATCACTGTCTGGGAGGCGTAGCCGGCGCATGAATTCTCTGCGCGATCATCCTCACGCGCTCGCTTGCCGGCGCTGCCGCCGTGCGCGCAGGCACTGCCGCAGCTCCCACAACCATGGCAGCACGACCACGCCCAGCGCCGGCAGCAGGACCAGCCACCAGACGCCCGGTGCTGCAGGCTTCACGTCGAGCGACCACCGGGGGTGGGCCTGCCAGCCCACCCAGCCCAGCAGGACCCACGGCGCGGCATCGAGCACGCTGTGCACATGCTGCTCTGCCGGGCTGATGCGTCGTCTGCCGTCCGCGCTGACGGTGTCGAAGTAGCCGGCGATTGCGTGCGCGAGGACCAGAAGTGCCAGAAACGTGACGAGCGACAGCGTGTTTTCCAGCAGGAGCCATGCGAGCACTCCGCTGCCGATCAGCAGCAACTGCACCCCATGCAACAGGCTTTCGCGCATCGCGGAGGTGTGTGGAAGGTCGGTCCGCCGGTGAAAATGGAAGTCCAGCCAGCCGGCAGCCAGCCACAGTGCGTAGACACCGGCGGCAATCGCGCTCATGGCAGCATGCTCAGGGTGTCAGCACGATCTTGCGGCAGTCGTCATCCTTGGCATCGAATATCGCGTAGCCCTGCGCAGCGTCGGCCAGGCGCATCCGGTGCGAGATGATGTCACCCGGATCCAGCTTTCCTTCCATGATTGCGTCGAGCAGTTCCGGCATCAGCCCCTGCACATGGGTCTGGCCCATCTTGAATGTCAGTCCTTTGTCGAACGCATCACCCAGCAGAAAACCATGGATGAAGCCGGCATAGACGCCTGGAATGCTGACCACGCCGCCACGGCGCGTTGCCGCGATGCATTGCCGTATCGCCACGCCACTGCTGCCTTCCAGCTTTACAGCGGTCAACGCTGACTCCAACGCACTGCCCTCGGCCTCGAAGCCTACGGCCTCGATGCAGGCGTCTACGCCCCGCCCACTGGTCTGGGTAAGGATGTAATCGGCCGGGTCTTCTATCTCCTTGAAGTCGATGGGGGTCACGCCGTAAGCACGGCGTGCATAGTCCAGGCGGTAACGGAGGTGGTCGACCATGAAGATGGTCTCTGCTCCCAGCAGTCGGCAACAGGCCGCGCTCATCAGCCCAACCGGACCGGCGCCGAAGATGGCCACCGTCGAGCCGGGCTTCACACCCGCGTTCAGCGCGGCCTGATAGCCGGTCGGGAGAATGTCAGACAGGAACAGCACCTGCTCATCGGCCACGCCTTCCGGAATGCGCAACGGGCCCACGTTGGCCTTCGGCACGCGTACGAATTCGGCTTGGCCACCGGCTACGCCGCCATACAGATGGCTGTATCCGAACAAAGCAGCTGGAGGCAGCAGCCCTTTCTGGTTGAGCGCCGCGCCCTTGCCAGAATTGGTGGTCTCGCATGCGGCATATTCGGCCAGCCTGCAGTGGAAACACTCGCCACAGGCGATCACGAAGGGAATCACCACGCGATCGCCCGGCTTCACCTGGGTCACGCCGCTGCCGACCTCTTCCACCACGCCCATGAATTCGTGGCCCAGTACATCGCCATCGTGCAGATCAGGAATCTTGCCGCGGTAGAGGTGCAGGTCTGAACCGCAGATGGCGGTGGCGGTCACCCGCAGTATCAGATCGTCATCCGCCGCCAGTACCGGGTCGGGCACAGTCTCGACGCGCACATCCCTGCGGCCGTGATAGGTCAATGCCTGCATCGTGCTGCTCCAGGAGCTCGGGCCTTCAGCATCGCAAGGCCGCCATCCGGCTGCAGTGACATCCCGGTGTGCGCGGCGTTCATTCTGCAGCGTCGTGGCGTTAACCCGGCGCGGCGCAGGCTTCACTCTCTCGCCGCAGGAGCTGCCCATGAACGACAAACTGCCCTTCAATCCAACGACGGATGTGGACGATCAGTCAAAGGCGCACACGCCGGACAAACGGCGCAATGATCGAGCCAGATGGAAGGAGCACGACATGCCCGACGACGGCGATGGCCCCAAGGCGGTACCGGAGGACTACGAGCGCCCTGATCCCGATCCGACGGGGAAGCGTTGAGTCCGCCTCACATTCCGGATGCGCAGCAATCACGAGGCATGGCTCTTTGTCGGCGCAAGCTTCATGGACGGTCTTTGGAGCAGCCTCAACGAGGTCTTGCATGTGGAAACGCAACGGTCTCTCGCTGGTGCTGCTTGCGCTCACGTTGGTGTTCATTGTGGGGCAGGCAGTTGCGGGGCATCACGTGCACAACCAGGAACTGGTCGAGCACGGACGCATGCCGATCGATTTCTCGCACTACCTGGCTACCGGGCACTTCGTCAGCGCTACGTTCGAGAACTGGGAGAGCGAATTCCTGCAGATGGGGATGTACGTTCTGCTGACGGTCAGCCTGCGCCAGCGCGGTTCGGCCGAATCGCGGCCGCTGGACCCCGCGCAGGAACAGAATCGCATCGAACCCGGCCGCACGCCCTGGCCGGTCAGGCGCGGTGGCCTGTGGAAGGTTCTTTACGGTCATTCGCTGGCGATTGCGTTCGGGCTGTTGTTCCTGTTCAGCTTTACGCTGCATGCATTGGGAAGCTGGCGCGCCGAGGAGGCCGAACAGCAGTTGAAGGGATTGCCGCCGCCAGGCTTTGTGGAGCACCTCGCCAGCAGCACATTCTGGTTCGAATCCATGCAGAACTGGCAAAGCGAGTTCCTGGCCGTGCTGTCTCTGGTGGTGCTGACGATCTTCCTGCGCCAGAAGGATTCGCCGCAGTCCAAGCCGGTCGAGGCGCCGCATACCCAGACAGGAGATTGAACCATGGCAGATGATCCGTCGACGGCCTTGCTGATCATCGACATGTTCAGCCGTTTCGATTTCCCGGGCGCGCAGGAGCTGGCGCCCGCGGCAGAGCGGGCGGCCCGGCAGATCCGGCGCCTGAGAGATCACTTCGACGAACGCGGGTGGCCGGTCATCTACGCCAATGACAATTTCTCGGATTGGAAGCGCGATTTCCGCCAGCAGGTGGAACAGTGCCGGCGCGACGGCGGTCCGGCGGGACGAACTGCCAGCCTTCTCTCGCCCTTGCCCGGTCATTACTTCGTGCTCAAGCCCAAGCACTCGGCGTTCCTGGCCAGTCCCTTGCCGATTCTGCTGGCCAAACTGGGCGTGCGCCGCCTGTGCCTGAGTGGCATGACGGCCGATTCGTGCGTTCTGGCCACCGCGCTGGATGCCAACGCCAGAGAGTTCGACGTCGTGCTGGCATCGGAGGTCGTGGCGGGGCTGCCATCCCGGAAGCGGCGCGCACTGGCGCTGCTGGCTGATTCGGGTGCAGCCCGGATCGCGCGGCTTTCTTCGCTTGTCTCTGGGCAGGAAGCAGGAGGGCGCTGAAGGCAGCTCAGGCCCGGTCGGCTATACCCTGTACGCCGGCATGACCGGCGCAATGTGCACAGCAGAAGATCTGGCCATTTCCTTCAACGCCATGCCCAATGACCGCGCATTTGCAGTGTGCGCAGCGGGGTGCGAATGCGTGGATCGCGCACTCGAACGAATCGAACGTGCCGCTGCGCCCGCCCTGCTGCAGGGTAAAGCTCTTGTCGTAGTTGTTGCCGCAGACATCACAGGTAGCCATGGGGCACCTCGTGCTGTGGAAGGAACATGCAGTGTGGCGAGCGCGAATGTCGGTGGCCGTGAATGCACCGTGTCGTGAGGGTGTAGGACGTCCGCATCGTCGCCAAGCGGGCGCGGCGTGCTTCATTGGTCATTGCCGGGCTCGGCACTGTTGCCACGTGGTGTGCCGCGACCACAGGGAAACGCCGTGCGCAGCCCTTCGACAACCAGTGGCGACGCATCCTGCTGCAATCGCTCGCGGGGCAGTTGCCGGAGATGGGAAGACACATGGTCGACCAGTTCATGCGGAAGGATCTGGCGCTGCCCGCACCACTGTCCGCGGCTGGCATCGGCGACGCCCAGGATATAGCCGCTGGCGCGAGCGCTGGACAGGATCCGGCACTGTTCACCGTCGCAGAACCCGTCATCGCCTTTCCCCTGCAGGAGGGTAATGAGTTCCGTGCCGCTGACAAGCCAGGTCCGTACCGGCTGCATTGTTCCGGCCAAAGCGGACCCAGCCAGCGCGCAGAGGCCGAGTGCGAGGAGCCGACGCATGACGCGGCGCGCCTGGGGTTGGTGATGTCTCTTCATGTTGAGGCCCTGGCTGTTGCTTTCATGGACGCCACGCGGCAGAGGTCAAAGCCGATCAAGCTGGTTGCGCGGACGAAACTCCGGGTCGTCCTCGGCTTCCAGCATGGCCTCCACCAATGTTTCGAAGGGCTCGGTGGCGGCATCCAGGTCTGCGGATGACAGGAATCCGGATTCCCCGGGGCCGGCCAGCCCAATCGCAGCAACCGTCTCCTGCTCACCTTCCTCGGCCCAGAGATAGTCGTGGATCAGTGCCACGCCTTCGTCGCCCCCCTTCAGGAAGTCGGCGGCGCCTCGTGCCACGGCAAGAAACGCGATGAGATCGTAAAGGCTCTCCGAATACGTCAGCGATCCTGCGACAAAGTGCGTAGCAGTGCGGTCATAGGCGGCAATCTGGATATTCCCGGCCTGTGCAGAGGCAAGGAAAGCCTTCAATGCGGCGCGATTGTCGGGGTAGCGGGCCAACAGCGCCTGGCAATCCGCGAGCAGGTGGTCCAACGCCTCGTCGCTGCACGAGGCAAGGTATTGACCGTTTTCCATGCGCCACTGCCCGGAGATGCCTCGCCAGTCGGACCAACGGGATGATGAAGGCACGGGCGCTGCCAGCCATCTGGAAAGATCGTGGTGGGAAATCTTCAGGCGGAGCAGTGCTGAATAGGGCTCTGACAAGGCGATCCTCCACTGTGTCTGCGTACAGTTGGCTTGTAGCAGACAACGCATGACCCGCCAACATCTGGCGGCTGCCGCAGGCCGGTGCCGGACTATCGCCCAGCCGTCGACCCTCTCACCACGCACCTTCCCGTCATCACCAGCCTGCGCACGGGCAGCTCCGGCATGCGCAGGCGTTCCAGCAACAGCGACATCGCAGCGCGCCCCATGTCTTCAACCGGCTGCTCGACCACGGTAATGCCAGGTTCGACCAGCTCGGTCCAGCGCTCGTTGTCGAACCCTGCCAGCGCCAGCTCTCCTGGAATGGCGAGACCGGCGCTGCGTGCCGCCTTCAATGCACCCATGAGCAGCAGGCTGTTGCTGGTGACCAGCGCGTCGGGACGCGAAGGGCCGGCCAGCCATTGGTCGACCGTTGCGATGGCGGCCTCGGCCGTTGGCTCGACTTCACGGTAATCCGGCTCCAATCCGTGCGTGCGCATCGCAGCAAGATAGCCGTCGCGGCGCTCGGCCGCCGTGGTGCTGGTGCTGCCGAACAGGCCGCCGATGCGGCGATAGCCACGCTCGACGAGATGCTCGACCAGGGCGCCCATTGCCGCGGGATTGTCCAGCACCACGCTGTCGATCGACCCGCTGGCCGCGGCGCGGTCCACCAGTACCGTCGGGAAGTCCAGCGTGAGCCGTTCCAGCCGCCCCACCGTGGTCCGTGTGGGCGCAAAGATCAGTCCACTGATGCGCTCCTCGTGCATCAACTGCAGGTACAGCGCCTCGCGCTCGGGGTCTTCGTCGGTGTTGCAGAGCGTGACGCGCAGGCCTTCGCGATAGGCGACCTCCTCCACCGCACGGATAAGCGCAGTGAAGAACGGGTTGCGGATATCCGCAACGATCAACCCGATGATGCCGGTGTGCCGGGAGCGCAGCCGCCTTGCCTGCAGGTTCGGCCGATAGCCGGTCTGGCGGATCGCCACCTCGACCCGGCCGCGAACCTCTTCGCTGACCGGGCCGCCCCCGAGCACCCGCGACACGGTGGACTTGGATACCCCCGCTACACGCGCGACGTCATTGATGCTGATACTCATTGGAAACGTTCCCGGAAAAGTGCGCCTGCCATGGCCCGGCGGCTGTTCAGGACAATGCTAACGCCAAAGAGCTATTGGCATTTTGTGCAGTGCACATTGAAATAGGCGGTGGGAACGTTCCCAATATGCCCAGCCATCCTTTTGCCGGAGCCGCCCTTTGTCGCCCCAGACCTTCCCCTCCCCCGTCAGCCGGGAACTGATCCGCCTGGACGCGCGGGCGCAGGACAAGACCGATGCGATCGCCCAGGTCGCGCAGATGCTGGTCGCGGCCGGCTGCGTGGCGCCGGGGTACGAGGCCAGCATGGGACGGCGCGAAGCGCTGGCCAACACCTTCCTCGGCCATGGCGTGGCAATCCCGCACGGGCTTGGCGAGGACCGCCATCTGGTGCGCCGCGATGGCATTGCCGTGCTGCAGTTGCCGGAAGGCGTGGAATGGAATCCGGGGCAGGTCACCCGTCTGGTGGTTGGCATCGCTGCCCAGTCCGATACCCACATTACCCTGCTGCGCCGCCTGACCCGGCTGATCCAGGATGAGGCAACGCTGCAGCGCCTGTTTGCGACCACCGATGCGGGTGAGATCGTCAACGCGCTGACCGGCGACATTGCGATCACGACCGCCCAGGTACCGGCCACCGATCTGGCCGAGCGCTTTGACTGGACCATTGCCTACCCCAGCGGCCTGCACGCGCGCCCGGCCACGCGCTGGGCAGAGACGGCGCGCCGCTTTGCGGCCCGCGCCCAGGTGCGTGCCGGCGACCAGGCAGCGGACGCCAAGAGTCTGGTCGCGCTGCTGCAACTTGGCCTGCGTCATGGCGATGCCGTCAGCGTGTCTGCCGAGGGGGCGGATGCCCCTGCCCTGCTGACCGCGCTGCGCAGGGTCATGGAGGACCTGGTGGCACAGGAAAAGGCCGACGCCGAACGCGCAGCACAACGCAAGGCCACGCCGGTGGCAGGCTGGAATCCGCCCGAGGCACAGGCTGCCATCGTCGGCATCGGTGCCAGCCCTGGGCTGGCAATCGGCCCGGTGCATGTATTGGCCAGCACGCAGGTCGAGGTCGCCGATCGCCCGGCCCCGCTCGGCGAAGGCGGGGCGCGTCTGCAGGACGCGCTCGCACGTACCCGCCAGCAGTTGGCCGCGCTGCAGGATGACACCCAGCGCCGGCTTGGCGCCTCGGACGCCGCCATCTTCAAGGCCCATGCCGCGCTGTTGGACGACACCGACCTGATTACCCGTACCTGCCAGCTGATGGTCGAAGGCCATGGCGTCGCATGGTCCTGGCACCAGGCCATCGAACACATCGCCTCGGGCCTGGCCGCGCTGGGCAACCCGGTGCTGGCCGGGCGCGCCGCCGACCTGCGTGACGTTGGCCGCCGAGTGCTGGCGCAGCTTGATCCGTCGGCCGCCGGTGGCGGCCTGGCCGACCTGCCCGCGCACCCGTGCATCCTGATCGCGGCGGACCTGTCGCCGTCCGACACGGCCAACCTCGACACTACCCGCGTGATTGGCCTGGCCACCGCGCAGGGCGGGCCGACCTCGCACACCGCCATCCTCTCGCGCACCCTCGGCCTGCCGGCGCTGGTCGCCGGGGGGGGCGAGCTGCTCGCGATCAGCGCCGGTCGCGAGGCGATCATCGACGGCAGCAGCGGGCGGCTCTACCTGTCTCCGTCCGAGGCCGACCTCGCCTCGGCGCGCGCGTGGATCGCCGAACAGCAGCAGATCCGCGAGCGTGAAGCGGCGCAACGTGCGCAGCCGGCACAGACGCCGGACGGCCACCGCATCGACATCGGCGCCAACGTCAACCTGCCCGAGCAGGTGCCGCTGGCACTGGAGCAAGGCGCGGAAGGCGTCGGCCTGATGCGTACCGAATTCCTGTTCCTTGAACGTGGCAGTACGCCCAGCGAGGATGAGCAGTACACCACGTATGTGGCGATGGCCAAGGCACTCGGCGGCCGCCCGCTGATCGTGCGTGCGCTCGATATCGGTGGCGACAAGCAGGTGGCGCACCTGGAGCTGCCGCATGAAGAAAACCCGTTCCTGGGCGTGCGCGGCGCGCGCCTGCTGCTGCGCCGGCCGGACCTGCTGGAACCGCAGCTGCGTGCGCTGTACCGCGCGGCGAAAGACGGCGCGCGCCTGTCCATCATGTTCCCGATGATCACCTCGGTGAGCGAGCTGGTCGCACTGCGCGCCATCTGCGAGCGCCAGCGCGCAGCACTGCAGGCGCCCGCGGTACCGATCGGCATCATGATTGAAGTGCCGGCCGCTGCGGCGCAGAGCGATGTGCTGGCCCGCCACGCCGACTTCTTCTCGATCGGTACCAACGACCTGACCCAGTACGTGCTGGCGATCGACCGCCAGAATCCGGAGCTGGCCGCCGAGGCCGACAGCCTGCATCCGGCCGTGCTGCGCGCGATCCGCGCCACGGTGGAAGGCGCACGACTGCATGGGCGCTGGGTGGGCGTCTGTGGCGGGCTGGCCGGCGATCCGTTCGGCGCACTGCTGTTGGCCGGCCTGGGCGTGGACGAACTGTCGATGACCCCGAACGACATCCCGGCCGTGAAAGCACGCCTGCGTGGCAGCGCGCTGGCCGATCTGCGAACGCTGGCTGCGACGGCGCTGGACTGCGAAACCGCTGAGCAGGTGCGTGCCCTCGATGGAGTGCGCGCATGAGCGCCCGCGCCGTCACCATTACCCTGAACCCGGCAATCGACCAGACCGTGCGGCTGGCGCACCTGCAACCGGGTCACGTGCATCGCGCCCGCAGTTCCCGCGACGACGCCGGCGGCAAAGGCATCAACGTGGCCGCTTGCCTGGCAGACTGGGGCGTGCCGACCACTGCGCTGGGCGTGCTCGGCGATGGCAACGACGGCGTGTTCAGCGCACTGTTTTCCGATCGGGGCATCGCAGACGCGTGTCTGCGCATTCCGGGCCGTACCCGCACCAACATCAAGCTGGTGGAAGATGCCAACGGCGAGACCACCGACATCAACCTGCCCGGCCTGTCACTGTGCGACGCCGATCTGGACGCGGTATCGCGCCGACTCGACGCACTGCTCCAGCCGCAGCTGCCGGTGGTGCTGTCCGGCAGCCTTCCGTCCGGGCTGCAAGCCGATGCATGGGCCCGACTGCAGGCGCAGGTGCGCGCCGCCGGCGCGCGCGTACTGCTGGATACCAGTGGCGACGCGCTTGCCGCCGCGTTGAGTGGTGCACAGGGTGCACTGCCCTACGCGGTCAAGCCCAACCGCCATGAACTGGAGGCCTGGGCCGGCACGCCGCTGCTGGATCGCAGCGCCCTGCGCGCCGCGGGCCGGGCCCTGGTCGAACGCGGAGTTGCACTCGTAGCGATCTCGATGGGCGCCGACGGCGCGCTGTTCATTGATCGCAGCGGCGCCCTGGTTGCACGGCCGGCGCGACTGGCGCAGGGCAGTACGGTCGGTGCCGGCGACGCCATGGTCGCCGGCATCGCCGCCGCCTTGTTGGAGCCCTCCCCCGACCTGGCCGGTTGTGCGCGACTGGCCACGGCGTTCTCGATGAGCCGGCTGGAGAGTGGCGACGCGCGGCGGCTGGACCCGGCGCAGGTGCGCGCGTGGACCGGCGATGTACTGATCGAGCGGTTGGATTGAAACCCCTGCAGAGGGGGCTGCGGCTGGCCTTGGGCCACCGATGGCCCCTGCTGCAAGGACGAACCCGAAGAATTCCAGGAGTTGCCATGCAAGCTTCCACCGTAGTCATCGCCGCTGGCGAACGCAGCATCGAGGCCGTTCTTGCCGCCGAAGCGCTGCGCCGCGCCGCACGCCAGCAAAGGGTCGAATTGGCGATCGAAATCCGCAGCAATCAGGGCGTGACCGGGGCACTGTCCGACGCGCAGGCTGCCGCCGCAACGCAGCTGCTGCTGGTGGGTGACGGCGAGGCGGACAGCGCCCGCTTCGGCAATGCCCAGATCGTGCGCGCCGGCCTCGGTGAAGTGCTGGACGACCCGCTCGCCGTGCTGGCGCAGCTCGCCGCAGCATCGGCACCCCCTTCCAGGGATGACGCGGGCAAGCGCATCGTCGCCGTCACCTCCTGCCCGACCGGCATCGCCCACACGTTCATGGCGGCCGAAGGCCTGCAGCAGGCGGCCAAGGCACTGGGCCACGCGATCCGGGTGGAAACCCAGGGCTCGGTCGGCGCCCAGGACGCGTTGAGCGACGACGAAATCGCCGCCGCCGACCTGGTGCTGATCGCCGCCGACCGCGAAGTCGATCTGTCGCGCTTTTCTGGCAAACGCCTGTTCAAGAGCGGCACCAAGCCGGCGATCAATGACGGCCAGAACCTGATCCGCAAGGCGCTGGCCGAGGCTGGCGTGCAGACCGGCACGGTGGCTTCAGGTCGCACCACCGAGAAGGCCAGGGTCACCGGCCCCTACAAGCACCTGATGACCGGCGTGTCGTTCATGCTGCCGTTCGTCACTGCCGGCGGCCTGCTGATCGCACTGGCGTTCGCGCTCGGCGGCATCTATGCCTTCGACGATGCACACAAGGGCACGCTGGCCTGGTCGCTGTTCCAGATCGGCGCCAAGTCCGGCTTCATGCTGATGGTGCCGGCACTGGCCGGCTACATCGCCTACTCCATCGCCGATCGCCCGGGCATCGCCCCGGGCATGATCGGGGGATTGGTGGCAGTCAACATGGATGCGGGCTTCATCGGCGGCATCCTGGCCGGTTTCATCGCCGGCTACGGCGTGCATTGGATCAACCGTGCGCTGCGGCTGCCGCGCAGCCTGGAAGGCCTCAAGCCGGTGCTGATCCTGCCGGTGCTGGGCACGCTGCTGGTCGGCCTGTTGATGATGTATGTAATCGGTACGCCGGTGGCCGGGCTGCTGGCCTGGCTGACCGACTGGCTGCGCGGCATGCAAGGCAGCAGCGCGATCCTGCTTGGCCTGCTGCTGGGCGGCATGATGGCGGTGGACATGGGCGGACCCGTCAACAAGGCGTCCTACGCCTTCTCCACCGCATTGATTTCCAGCCAGGTCTACACGCCGATGGCGGCGACGATGATCGGCGGCATGACGCCGCCGCTGGGTATCGCACTGGCGACATGGCTGTTCAGGAACCGCTTCACTGCCGAGGAGCGTGGCACGGCCGGTGCCGCTGGCGTGCTTGGCCTCAGTTTCGTGACCGAAGGCGCGATCCCCTATGCCGCGCGTGATCCGCTGCGCACCATTCCGGCGCTGATCCTTGGTTCTGCCGTGGCCGGTGCGATTTCGATGGCCGCAGGCGTCGAACTGAAGGTGCCGCATGGCGGCGTGTTCGTGCTGCCGATCCCGAACGCAGTCACCCACCTTGGCATCTACCTGCTGGCACTCGTGGCCGGCGTGGCCGTCACCGCGGTCGCGCTGCGCGTGCTCAAGAAGCCGGTCACGGCTCCCACCCTGTAAAAGGAACCCGCCCATGACCTCCCCTTCCCGCCGCCTGCTGCCGACAGTGATCCTGCTGGCCCTGCCATCACTGGCCGCAGCCGCCGACGCGAGCGACGTCTTCGCTCCGAAGCTCGCCTACACCGGCGAAGCGGCCGCCAAGCTCGACGGTGGCAAGCGCAGCGGCACGGCCTATGCCGGCCAACTGATGTTCGGTGCCGACGTGGACCTGGACGCGGCGTTTGGCTGGCGAGGTGCGACGGTCAAGGCCTACGGCATCAACCGCCATGGCACCAATCTCGCCAACAGCAGTACGGGCAACAGCACCTCGGTGCAGGAAATCTACGGCGGCCAGGGCACGCGCCTGGCCAACCTGACCCTCGAACAGAAGTTCTTCAACGACCGGTTGGTGCTGGAAGCAGGGCGCAGCGTCGCCAACATCCATCACCTGGGTTCGGACCTGTGCCGGTACTTCCAGGGCAACTCGGCCTGTGGCAACCCGACCTACGTATTCCGCACCAGCAGTTTCACCTGGTGGCCGGTGTCGAGCTGGATGGCCGATGCCACGGCCTGGGTGACGCCCGATGTCTATGTCCGCGTCGGCGCCTACCAGGTTGATCCCAGCCAGGCCGAGGATGGCCAGCATGGCCTGAAGTGGAATACGAACCAGGCCACCGGCTGGATCGTGCCCTACACGATCGGCTGGCGCAGCCCTGCTTCGGCACGACTGAAAGCCCGCTACGAACTCGGTGGTTGGCAGGACAACTCGACCTATCGCGATCCGCTGCGCGATGCCAACGGCATTCCCGCGCTGCTCAGTGGCCAGGAGTACGCGACGCGTCACGGTCGCTCCGGTGCGTTCGCCCGCTTCGAGCAGCAACTCACCAGTGATGGTGCCGGCCGCGGCCTGACCCTTTTCGGTGCGGCGCTCAAGGGCACCTCCGGCCAGTTGATCGAGGATCATTTCCTGCAGGCCGGGCTGGTGCAGAAAGGCACGTTCGCCCGGCGGCCGCAGGACAGCATCGCTTTCGTCGTGACCCAGCAGAAGTACAGCAGCATCGCGCTGGAAGACCTGCGCCTCGCCCGCGCCGCAGCCGGTGGCAGCGGCACCCCGCACGGGAGCCAGGTGATGATGGAGCTGAGCTATGGCATCCAGCTCACCCCGCAGCTTCGTGTTGCACCGAACCTGCACTACATCGTGCACCCCGACCAGTTCAATGAGCCCGCACGCCAGCACGACCTGCCGGATGCGCTGATCGCGGGCATGCGGATCGACTGGAACCTGTAGGAAATGTCAGGTGGTCCTGGGGCGCGGCCCGTGTCAGGCACCGGGTCCACGGCCGGTCCAGGCGGCGTACCGACCGCCCGGCACCCGGGTGATCGCCTGCCCTGGCCGGGGTTTCAGGTGCTGTCCGCCGCCCACGCCAGTTCGAATGTCAACGCGAGGCGCTGGCCGGGCTCCAGCCGGTGCGGTGCCAGGGTGTAGCCATCTGGCGGGCCGCTCTGCGGTTCGACACAGGTGGCGTGCGGCGTACCATCGTAGACCACCCAGTGGTCGTGGTCCGACCTCAGCCGCAGGTGCTGGCCTTCGCGTATCAGCGTGACGTCACCGTCGGCGATGAAGCAGTCATCCCAGGGGCCGGTGGTGGGCTCCACGCGGGGCAGCGTGGCAATACCTTCCCTGTCCCGCGGATACATCGAGCGAGGACTGAACAGCAGTCGTTCCGGCTTCCGGAACCAGGGGTGCCAGCCCAGCACCGCCGGCATCGCCTGGCCGCCGGCCTGGACCGAGAGGTCCATCTGCAGGCTGTGAGCCTGCAACTGCAGGTCCAGCACGGCAGCGCCACCGAAAGGCCAGTAGCCGTCGCTCGGCAGCTCCAGCGACAACCGGGCTGCCGCCGCGTCCAAGCGGTCGATCCGCCAGGGTCGCGAGAAACCCACCCCATGGATGGCGTGCCCGTCGAAGTTGAGCGGCAGCCGATGCGGCCTGCCGTCAAAATGGAACTGTCCACGGCGGATGCGCCCGGCCCACGGCACCATCGGGTAGCAGCCCCACGCGATCGCCGCCGGGCCTGCCTGCTGCGCATCCACCAGCCATTCCACGCCCTGGTAGCGCAGGTGCGCCACGCGCCCGCCCGCCCCTGCGGCGAACGCAACCTCCAGTTCGCCGCACCTCAGCCAGTGCAGCTCGCCGGCTGGCAGCGGAGCCAGCGCATCATCCACCGGCAGCATCCGCTCAGGCCCCATACGGGTTGATCGTGCGGATGCTTCCGTCCGGCTCAATGTGCAGCGGCGTGCACTTGGCCGAGCGCAGGTGGGTGATGCCGCCGGACATCAGTGCATCGTGATAGAACAGGTACCACTGTCCTTCGAACTGGCAGATGGAGTGGTGGGTGGTCCAACCGACCACGGGGGTGAGGATCACGCCAGCGTAGGTGAACGGTCCATACGGGCTGTCGCCGATGGCGTAGCACAGCTGGTGGGTGTTGCCAGTGGAGTACGACAGGTAGTAGCGACCCTGGTACCGGTGCAGCCACGGACCTTCGAAGAAGCGGCGCGCATGGTCGTCCGCGCGCAGCGGCTGGCCATGCTCATCCAGGATCTGCACTTCGCGGGTGGGTTCGGCCAGCTCGGTCATGCCGGCATCCAGGCGGCCCACGCGCGGGCCCAGCGCCGGTGCGCTGCCCTCGGGCTCCTCGTGGGCCTCGCTGTACTGNTCTGTCACGATACTTCTGCAGCTGCCCGCCCCATATGCCGCCGAAGTACAGGTAGTGGCTGCCATCCTCGTCTTCGAACACGGCCGGGTCGATCGAGTACGCACCCTTGATCGGCTCCGGCTGGGGCACGAACGGGCCCTCCGGCCGCGTACCGATCGCCACGCCGATGCGGAACCGGCCCTCGGCATCCTTGGCCGGGAAGTAGAGGTAGTAGCGGCCATCACGGCAGGCGGCATCGGGGGCCCACATCTGTTTCCGGGCCCAGGGCACATCGCGCACATGCAACGCCATGCCGCAATCGACGGCCGTGCCGTCGGGCGTATCCATCTTCAGCACATGATAATCCTGCATGCCGAAGTGGCCACCTTCGTCGTCGAATGGCTGGCCGCCGTCGATGTCGTGCGACGGATAGATGTACAGGCGCCCCTCGAACACATGCGCCGAAGGGTCGGCGGTATAGATGTGGGTCACCAGCGGTTGCGAAATGGCGTGCGCGGTGAGCTGCGCAAGACGGGCTTCGCTGGCCTGGCCGTCTTCGCCGGCAGAGAGGTCGATCATGGTCGTCATCTTGGAGTTACACGGAGGCGTCGGCGGAACGGCGACGCAGGTGGAGGTCCTGCTCGATGCGGGTTTCGGTGCGCTTGTCGATCCTGTAGAAGACCAGCAGCGCCACGGCGAGCAGGAAAGGAAGGGAGCAGTAGACG
>JGI24973J35851_1000081_pt1 | contig 16267 bp, 13 predicted proteins | sample AntDryMetagUQ889_FD_35851 | JGI IMG/M metagenome (IMG submission 35851) | reverse complement strand
TCAGCCAATCAAGCGGTCCAGGAGGAACTGTTGCATTACCTGGCGGCTTTGAAAGCTGCGTGAGATCGCCATCAACCGAGATTTATGCAACGCTAGGGTCATGTGTGATGGGGCCTCCCGCTTAACGGGAGGAATTCTGATCGCTTGGGGCCCTACGGCAATGCTCCAGCCAGAAGACTACCGACCGCGTCACCCCCCTTGGATTTAACGTAATCAAGAACCACAGGGCCGAATTTTCCGACCATATCCGGTTCCATTCCGAGCTTGCCGAAAGAGTCGCTAAGGCTCTGGAGACCCGTGGCCTTATTGGCGACGCCACCAATGGCGTCGCCTCCGGGTAGCGTTTCAGCCCCTTGCCCCGCGAGTGCGCCCAAGCCTGGCGCGCTACCCGCTGGTTCGGGCGCGGCGACCGCTGGTGCCGCACCCAAGAGCTGATCCATCTCGGGCACCGCGTTGGCGACCTTCGTGAAACTTTCCGGGCTTAGTTTCTCCTTCGCGTAGCTGAAGATGGCCCCAGCGCCGCCCATTGCCTGGGGTTCGGTGACACCCAACTGACTGGTCAATAGCCCCGTGAGACCCAGGTCGACCGCCAACACCGCGGCCGGTGTCGCTACAAGCATAATCAAGGACAGCAAGCTACATAGATTTATGTCTCGTTTTAAGGTCATGATTTGGATCCTCCCCGTAGATTCGGAATTATGGCGCACGCCCGGCATCATCCAGGCGCAACGTGTCGGCCTCGCCAGGCCGTAGGCGATGGCTTAACCCTATCACGATGGGCTATCGAAGGCGATGCTCTGAAGCAATATGTGAGCGATGCGTGGTGAGCGCCTCGACCGTATCCTCATCGATCGTTGGATCCCGATACAGTCGAGGAGCGATTTTCTTAACACGGGCTAGGCGAAGGGCACAAAGCATACGGATATATAACCGACCAATGTCAAATTGCCAAGGCTGGGCAGAGAACTTCGCGGAACTGGCAAGAGCATGGTGATTGTTGCCTTGGCCTAACCCTGCGGCGCTTACGCGTAACGCTAACATGTCTCAAAATTGGCCACATAAAGCCTGTTAATAACCCGAAAACTCCCCGGACCTAGCGTGCTTGACAACTCATTGGTCCATCAATACCCTTTTTGACGAGAAAGCGCGTCAATTCTTCCTAATACCCTCGGTGACAACGCTCTTATCTTCGCAATGTATTTCTGCTGGAGCTCGCCGAGGACAGGGATCCCAGGGGGAGCGTCAGCGACATCCGCCATTGCACCGACGAGTCCTTATGGCTTTTCCGTAGCGCGGCGTGATCGCGATGAAGCGCATTGCCGCAATGTTCTCTCTCCTGCTGCTCGGCATGGTTGTGGCCGGCACGACGGTGTGGGGTGCGCTTGCCCTGTACTACTCCGACTTCGCCGGCGAGCGGACTCGCATTGCAATCGCCCTCGCATTCGGACTATGCGGATTGGCCACACTCGGCTTTCTGGCCGCATGGCCGCGCTGGCGCGGACGAGCGGTGGCCGGATTCCTCGTTGCATTCGCGGCACTGATCGTCTGGTGGAGCGGGATCGAGCCCGCCAACGATCGTGCGTGGCAGCCGGAGGTGGCGGTGCTACCGTACGCGACGCTCGATGGCGATCTCGTAACGGTTCACAACATCCGCAACTTCGACTATCGCAGCGAGACCGACTTCACCCCTGCTTACTACGACAAGACCGTCGATCTGAATAAACTTCAGGCGGTGGACTTGGTCGCTGTCTACTGGATGGGGCCGGACATCGCGCACATCTTCGTGAGCTTCGGGTTCGGGGATGGCGACCACGTCGCGGTCTCCATCGAGATGCGCAAGGAAGTGGGCGAGGGCTACTCCACCCTCAAGGGGTTCTTCAAGCAGTACGAATTGTTTTACGTGGTCGCTGACGAACGTGACGTCATCCGGGTGCGCACCAACTACCGCAAGGACCCTCCGGAGGACGTATACGTCTACCGGGTCCACGGTCCCAGCGAGAACGCACGGCGACTGTTCCTTGCATACATTCACAAGATCAATTCACTGAAAGACGAGCCGGAGTTCTACAACACGCTGATCACCAATTGCACGACCAACATCTGGCTGCGCACGCGAGTCAATCCCGGACACCTGCATCTGTCCTGGAAGCTGTTGCTGAGCGGGCATGTTCCGGCATATGCCTATGACGCCGGCAAGCTGGATACCAGCCTTCCATTTCCCGAATTGCAACGCCGCAGTCTCGTCAATGCGCGGGCGCAGGCGGCGGACCGGGCCGAGGATTTCCCGCGCCGGATCCGGGAGGGCCTGCCGGGTGTTTCGCACGGAATGCGATGAGCGTGGCGTTCATACACAACGAGAAACGATAATGGAGGGCGGCATGGTAACCGGAAGCTTGTATCGGATCGCAGTACTGTCGTTGTGGGCCTCACTCTGCTCGAACACCGCGCTTGCCGCGCCCTGCGACAAGGCCGGAGCGCAAGCGCAGGGCCGTCCCAGGATCGGCCTGGTGCTGGGCGGCGGCGGCGCACGCGGCGCCGCGCACGTGGGTGTGGTGAAGGTGCTGAAGGAGATGCATATTCCGATTGACTGCATTGCAGGCACCAGCATGGGCGCCATTGTCGGCGGACTGTATGCTTCGGGCCTCAGTCCCGAGGAGATCGGACGCGAGATTCGGGAGATGGACTGGGATGACGTGCTCGAGGATAAGCCACCGCGACCGGAGCGACAGTTTCGCCGCAAGCGGGACGACGACCTTTACCTCGTCAAGAAACAGTTGGGATATGAATCCGGCCAGCTTGAGTTGCCGCTCGGCTACATACAGGGCCAGAAGCTTGATCTGGAACTGGTCCGCCTGACGCAGCACGTCGCCGCTATCCGTCACTTCGACGAGCTGCCGATTCCGTTCCGCGCCGTGGCCACCGACATCGAGACGGGGAAGGAGATCGTACTCAGCTCCGGAAATCTGGCCCGCGCGATTCGTGCCAGCATGGCGGTGCCTGGAGCGTTCGACGCCGTGGAGATGGATGGCAGGCTCCTGGTCGACGGCCTGGTGACCAATAATGTTCCGCTGGATGTTGCGTGGAAGATGGGTGCTGACATTGCGATCGTGGTTAATGTCGGCACACCGCTCAAGGAACGCAGCGAGATTACCTCTGCCTTGGCCATCATCGAGCAGTACTCAAACATAGTTGGCCAGCAGAACGTTATGCGGCAACTGGACACCTTGCGCGAGACGGATATCTACATCCAGCCCGAGTTGGGCGACATCTCGACCTCTGACTTCAATCGTGCAGCCGATACCATTGGTTTCGGCGCGGACGCCGCTAGGACTGCAGGCGCAAAGCTTGCCAAGCTGGCCATCACCTCGGCCGGCTATGGTGACCACCTGGCTGCCCGTCGCGGACAGGTCTGGGAGGCGCCTATCGTCGGCTTCGTCCGCATAGAAAATCAGTCCAAGATCGGCGACGACGTCCTCGCGCATCCTTTCCAAGCGCTCATCGGCAAGCCACTCGATAGAAGAACGCTCAAGAGAAGCATCGAGGAGTTATACGGCTGGAACACCTTCGAGAGTATACGTTACGAAATCATTGAAGAAAAGGACAAGCAGGGTTTGCTCGTGCATGTGAGGGACAAGAGCTGGGGGCCAAATTACCTCCAGCTCGGCCTTGCCCTGTCGACCGATCTCGAAGGCGACAGCACCTGGGACATCGGCGTGAGCCTGCTCAAGACCGCGCTCAACCGCCGCGCCGGCGAGCTGCGGCTGGCCGCCCAGATCGGCGAATCGCCTCTAGCGCTGGCGGAGTTCTACCAACCGCTCGATGTCGGCTTGCGGTACTTCATTACCCCACAGCTCTTTTTCGACAGCCGCAGTTTCAGTCGATTCGAGGACGGTGAGGAGATCGAAGAGATCCGCGTGAAGCGTTACGGCGGCGGTCTGGCCGCCGGCCGGGTGCTCGGCCGCTGGGGCGAGATCAGGGTAGGACTGCGACGCTACGCGGGCGATGGGGAGGTGCGTATAGGCGACCCTGCAACGTCTGACTTCTCTGACTTCGATTTCGATAGCGCCGAGGCGTACCTGCGACTTTACTACGACATGCTCGACAACCGAGACTGGCCGCGTTCGGGGGCAATCAGCAGCTTGGAATGGATCGAGTCCGTGGAGAGCCTGGGGGCGGACTCCGACTTCTCGCAACTGCTGTTTACGGGCGGGCTCGCCCACTCCTGGGAGAAGCACACCTTCTTCGGCGGGTTCGAATTCGACTACACCGCCGACGGCGTTGCGCCAGTGCAGAACCGCTTTCGCACCGGCGGATTTACCAAGTTGTCCGGCTTTACGCAAGACCAGCTAAGCGGTCAACAGTTGGTGCTGCTGCGCAGCGGCTACTATCGCCGTTTGGGCGACATCAAGTGGTTGCCCGCCTATGCCGGCGTCTCGCTCGAACACGGCAACGTCTACGAGGACCGCGACGATATCAGCCTGGCGCCCAGCGATGCATTGCTTGCCGGGTCGGTGTTCCTGGGTGTGGATACGGTGCTTGGCCCGGTGTACCTGGCCTACGGTCACGCCGAGCAGGGCAACGACAGTATCTACCTCTATCTCGGCCGGTTGTTCTGAGGCGGAAGCCGTCACGACAATCGCGCTTAAAAATACAGGCCGGGACTCCAAAGACTTTGGCTCGCGGAAATCGGCGCGACCGGTTACGATCAGTGGCAAGTCGAGAAAGACTCCGGCTCCGATGTCCCCCGCATCCTCGATACGCAACTCAACGCCCAAGACGAGATCCACGCGGCGGGCCTACGGGGCGGGACCACGTCTGTGCCGTGGAAGATGGCCTGACGGTTCGTTATCTATGGGAATTCGGCGCCGAGGCGCGGTTTGAAGGGGAGTATTTGGGCGTCACGCTCGCCAAGGGTTTTTAATCGAAACTACCCACCGCGGGGGTATGCGCTAACAACGACGAAGCAATGCCACACGAGATTGAATCCATCGACGATACGCTCATATCTGTCCGCATCTGGGGCATCATGAAGGTCTCGGACCAAACCCGACTGCAGAGCCTTGCCAGGGATTTGATCGGTCAAGGCAAAGAGGTAAGGCTACTCGCGAAACTCGAGAATTTCCAAGGGTGGGAAAAGACCGAGCAATGGGGCGACGTCGGGTTTCTAACGGAACACGGTAACGCCATCGTCAAGATGGCCATCGTCGGCGATGAGCGGTGGAAGGATGAAGTATTCCTGTTCACCGGTAAAGGCCTACGGACCACCGAGATCGCGTTCTTTTCGCCGTCTTCTCTGACGGACGCCGAGGCATGGGTGCGCGGTTAAGCGGACGGGTAGAGGAACACCGGCCCCGCGCCCACGATCCAATCACCGACCGGATCTTTCGGCGAGAAGAAAAAGCTCTGCAAGTGGAGTCGTCCATCCCCGACGGGACGACACAGGCGGGATCGGCGACATCATGTGGATGAAGGGCAGGATGGTGCGGGTGATGAGGTTCCAGTCCTGATTCAGCGAAAAGGGGATGACCGGCTGGACGTTGACCAGATAGCGCCATCGCGTCTTCCGGGCCGATGCCGAAGTCCCAGTTGTTCTGGATGGGGCACGCTGATGAGGTTCGCTACCGGGTTTTGCAGCTTCTTCGCCAATTCGGCGGCGTCATCGCCGGAGCCATTGCCTTCCTTCGACCACAGGCCCGGATACGTCCGCCTGTGCCTCGGCTGCATCCGAGGTCATGGTTGCGGAAGCACCAGCGTGCCCATCAGCGCGGCCCCCATGAGGATTCGTGTGCATAGGGTTTTCATCGTTGTGTCCTTTCTGTCCACATCTCACTGCTTTGGCAGCGTGTAGGGGCTGGGCGTGCCCATGGGGATGAGCGGATTCTTTTCACCGGCGCGGCGCCGAGGCATGCTATGGGGTCGTGCGCCTGCACGGCCGCGTTCACCGGTCGCGGCGCTTCACGCAATCGTCCGGCTCAAGCGTTTCACGCCGCCGGAGGCGATGATCACGCCCACCATGTAGACGACCATGCAGGCGAGCTGCAGAGCGAGCCAGACGTTCTTCCCCGCCTTGATCGGCAGGTAGTGGAACCCAGGCCAGAAGAAGATGTCGACGACGAAGTAGCCGACGTAGCCGGTGAGGAATATCGCGATCAAGGCCCAGACGCAGAGATCGGCGACGACGTCCTCGCGCATCCTTTCCAAGCGCTCATCGGCAAGCCACTCGATAGAAGAACGCTCAAGAGAAGCATCGAGGAGTTATACGGCTGGAACATCTTCGAGAGTATTCGTTACGAAATCATGGAAGAAGAGGGCAAGCAGGGGTTCGACGGCAAGGTGTTACGCAACGGCGTCCTCGGACAGGTGGCCGACCGCGTTCGCTCACCGGGCGGATATTGACGAGGTTGCTCAGGCCGTCACCCCGCCATATCACCGACGGCCGCGGAGCCGTTCATGTCCGTACACCGGGACGCGGCCTGCTTCATAATAGTAGTCCGCCAGCTTGCCGTTCTGTGTCGCCAGATTGAAGCAGGACTCGACCACCGCCCTGCCGCGCCGCCCCATCTCGACGCCGCAGCGCAAGACGGCGCGCAATTTGACCGCGTAACCGGCAACGTCGCGCTCGTCGACCAGGTAACCGCTGACGCCGTCGTCGATCAATTCCGGAATGCCCGAATGCCGGGTGCTGATCACCGGCAGCCCGCTCGCCATGGCTTCCATCAGCACGGTGGGCAAGCCTTCGCGGTCGCCGTTGCTGGCGGTGACGCTGTGTTGTAGGCAGACGTCCGCCTCGCCCATCAGTTGCACGACTTCGGCGGTGGTCACCTTGCCGGCAAACACGACTGCGTCATCGATGCCAAGTTCTTTGGCCAGCGCGCGCATTTTTTTCAGCAGCGGTCCCTCGCCGGCGATGGTCAGCGTGCAGTTGCGGTAGGTGCAGCGCAACTCGCGGAACGCCTTCAGCGTATATTCCGTTCCCTTCTTCTCGACCAACCGCGCCACCTGCAGGAAGCGGATGGTTTCGCCGCGGCGCTTTTTTTCGGCGATGGCGACCCGCTCTATATAATGGAATTCATCGACCGGGATGCCGATGTACAGCATCTTCAAGCGCACCGGGTCGGCGCCGGCGGCGCAGAGGCGCTCGGCGACCGCTTGCGAAACGGCGACCAGCGACGCGTAGGCGAACAGCTTTTTCAGCGCCGCGCAGTAGTGTTCGTTGGTGAGCAGCTCCGAGGCGTCATAGCCGTGAAAGGTGACTAGCAGCGGGACACCCAAACGCTGCGCGACGGGCAGCATTTGTAAACCGGCGGGCCCGAAGTGGGCATGGATCAGCCCCACATCGTGCTTGCCCAGCGCGCGGACGAGGTAGCCGGTTTGCGCGCGCGACATCAGTTCGAAGTGGCCGAAGCCGTTGCGCGCCATCCTCCCGTAGACACGATCGAACAGGGTGCGCGGACACAGCTCCACCGCCGCATAGGGAAAACGCTCGGCGTTGGCCAACCGGTGCGTCACCATCAGCGTGCGAAAGCGCTCGGCGACTCCCTGCAACTGGCGATAGACGAAGGTTTCCGATATGGGCAGGTAAACCGGCGAATAGACGGCGACGGTCATGGGTAGGCAGCCGAAACGGTTTGCCCAGTAGCGCCCGGTGCGCGGCCGCTGAGCCAGACGAAAAGATTCTCGCCCTTTTGCGACTGCACGAAATCGAAATGGGCGATGGCATCGTAGAACGCTTTTGCGCAGCCGGGTTTGAAGCGATCGTGCAGTTCAATGATGATCAGCCCGACACGCTGAAGCCACTCGGCTCCGCCGCTGAATACCTGCCTTTCGGCTCCCTCGATATCGATCTTCAACAGATCGATGAAATTGTTGTCAGCTCGGCGGAGAATTTCTTCCATCGTGATGGTCGGGACTTTCTGAGCACCGTTTGCAGCCCGCGCCTCTTCAACCCGGTAGGCGTATTTTCTCGGCGTCTCCGTCTTCTCGTACCCTAACGCAGCCACAATCGACGTTGCGATAATCCTATCGACCAACCTTAGGTTCTCAATAAAGTCTACAATCGCTGTCCTGGAGTCGGTGCCAAGGACACAACGAACGGAGCTTCCCTATCAAAGACGAGGATGGCTAACTGAGTATCCGCCGAAGCGTCCCGGACGAACTGTCCAGCCACAGCATTGACCAGGGAATACGGGTCGTTTATTTTCATGCTGCTGGAGTTATCCAGCAGTAATACGATATTCTTGGGCAGTGTCTCGGCAGCGGTCGCCCTTCTCCCTGCCGCGGCGGGCGGGATGACCGTGAGAGCGATTGTCAAGACTAAAAGGACCCCGGAGCAAGGTAATTTCGGCATTGCTTGGCCTCCCATTTTCACCAGCACGCTCTTTTTATCCTCGAAAACAAAAAAAATCTCTAGGAAGTTATCAAAAATGTCGACTCCGTCACAAATCCGATAGCCTTGACGTGTCAACAACCGCATAAGACGCTTGATGATCCGGGTTAGATTACAACGGTATGGCAAGCGTTGGGAGGAAAGTAAGGAATGTGTGGCAGCGGTTTCTGCTCCCGACAGAGGTGCGAAGGACGATTGATGAGGTGCGAAAACGCCGCCTAACGTATCTCTCCGAATCCCGGTTGTTGCAGCTTGCCCGGCTGTGTTGTGAAAACAAAAAAGCGTGCACGCCCGGTCTCATTATCGAAGCTGGGTGTGCCCTCGGTGGATCTTCCGCAGTTATCTGTGCCGCAAAAAACCGTGACCGGAAATTTTTGGTCTATGACGTTTTCGGAATGATCGGTTGTCGCCGGGCGGTCGATGACTACATGAGCACAAAGCCTTCCTCGTGCTACGCGCTCAACTCATCGGCTGGCTCGCTGGTAATTACGAAAGTGGGCTATCCGCTTCGCTGAGGTAAGCGAAGTGGATAGCCCGTTGACGAAATTGTCTTAGTGTCTCGCAGTTGCCTTTCCTAGGTATAGCAAGCTTAAGGATTTGTCTATTCATGAGCGAACGACAAAATGCCGAGAGCTACCTGAAGACAAGCCACCTCCAGGCCGATCTCGGCAAGCGGGGCGCCCGCGGCGCTGTCGTGATGATGACCTCGCAAGGCCTCAAGGCTCTGTTGCAAATCGCCTCTACGGTTTTGCTGGCGCGTTTATTGACGCCGGATGACTTTGGTGTCATCGCCATGGCGGCGACAGCCATGAACTTCGTGATGATTTTCAAGGACCTCGGCTTGTCGCAGGCAACCATGCAGCGCGAACACCTCACGGCATCCCAGGTGACGACCCTGTTTTGGCTTAACGTTCTGTTCAGCGTCGGGTTGATGCTGATCGTCATCGCGTTGGCCCCGCTGCTCGCGTTGTTATATCACGAGCCGCGCCTTACAGAAGTCACCATGGCATTGTCGGTTGGTTTTCTTCTCACGGGCCTCTCGGTGCAAAGCGAGGCACTGCTCAAGCGTCAGATGCGCTTTATCCCGATCGCGGTCGTGGATTTCTCTGCAACGGCCATCGGCTTCGTAGCCGGTATCGTATCCGCCCTGCTTGGCATCGGATACTGGGCTCTTGTAGTGATGCGTCTCGCGCAGCAGGCCGCTGCACCTGTCGGTGTCGCGCTCGCGTGCGGCTGGTGCCCTGGGCGTCCGTGCTGGGATCCGTCGGCTGCGAATTTGGTGCGGTTCGGTGGTCATATCACGGGGTTTAGTGTGCTCAACTACTTCTCCAGGAACGCAGACAATGTGCTGATCGGGTGGTACTGGGGCGCGGCGTGGCTGGGCCTCTACGAACGGGCGTACCGCCTCTTTACCGCACCGCTGCAAGAGATCAACGCACCGCTGGGCTCCGTGATGGTGCCTATGCTGAGCCGGCTGCGAGACAGACCGGCACAGTACCGCCGGGCCTATCTGGGCGCCATCGAGAAAATTTCCATGATCACCATGCCGTTGGCCGCATTTGCCATCGTGACCTCGGACTGGCTCATCCCGTTCGCGTTCGGCGAGCAATGGCGAGACGCAGCACCCATCTTTGCATTTCTTAGTCTGGCCATGATCAACCAGCCGGTGACAAGTACGACGGGGTGGCTGTTCATCAGTCAGGACCGCACACGGGAGCTCCTTCATTGGGGCATATTCGGTGGCACTCTCACCACGGCTTCCTTCGTCGTCGCACTGCCCTTTGGACCGGCCGCCGTGGCAGGCAGTTATGCGTGTTTGAGCTTCTTTGTTTCGACACCGCTTCTGTTCTGGTTTGTCGGAAGAAAAGGATCTGTTTCAGCGAAGGATCTGTACAGTGTGGTGGTTGCGCCACTTCTGGCTGCCGTCTCGGTGCTGGTGGGTCTGGCTTTGCTCAGGTTGGCGCATTGGTTGCCGGAAGGCGGAGTCGGGATCCTAGTCGCCCTGGCAGCCGTACCGATATTATCCGGCGCAACGCTGCTGGTACTTCCGTCGGGAAGAGACGCTTTGCGCGACGTGTTGAGAGTAATGCGTCTCGTAGCGCGGTAGCTTGAGAGGAGACGCTGTAATAGGAAACATGGCCAGCGCGTTTGAATGAAGATTGCTATCGTCAACACGGTTGTAGCCAATGGCGGGGACGCAGCGATTCTGCGGTGTCTTTATCGTCTCGTTCGCAAGCTATTCGGGAACGAGGCGGAGGTCGTAGTGCACGACAAGCAGCCCGAGATTGCAGCCCGTTATTATCCAGAATTCCGATTCTACATTCCGCCGTGCGAGAGCGCTCGACGCGGAATGATGCCGGCTGCATGGCCTCGCAAGTTCTCTAACGCCCGAGTGTCTTTAGGCATGGCTTTGCTAGTTTTGGGTTTAGAGCGGGCCGCAGGTTCGGTGCTGCCGAAGAGGATCCTTGAACGAGTGGAGGAGTATAAGAGAGCGGATCTTGTGATCAGTACCGGAGGAACCTATCTTGTGCCCCAGTATTACATGACAGACCGACTTGTCGAGCTGCTGCTGGTCGCAAGGGCGAAGAGACCGCTGGTTCTCTTTACCCAGTCGATGGGTCCGTTCCTGAAGCTCATGGATCGCGCTGGGGCTAAGCGCATCGTGAACCGGGCGATACTCGTGCTGCTCCGCGATGAGCGCTCGTTAAGGCATGTGAAGGAGCTTGCAATACCGGACAACAAGGCGGCGGTTTATCCGGACTCCGTGTTTGCCATGCTCGACCCAGATACCGTAGCCGGTGTGGTATCGCAGCCATTCCCGAAAGGGTCGCGGTTAAAAGTGGCGGTGTCGGTACGCGAGTGGACCAATTTCACCTCGAAAACCGCTGATGAAGGGATGGAAAACTACACCCAAGCGCTGGCCGCGGTGGTAACCAAACTGGTGCGTCATCATCAAGCAGAAGTGGTGTTTGCATCAACATGCCAAGGAATACCGGGGTACCGATTCGATGACTCGTGCATCGCCCATGCGATTTGGCAACGGCTCCCAAAAGACATCCGTTCAGAGGTGAAGGTAGGTCGAGACTTTCATAAGCCAGAGGAACTGCTGACACTATACGCAGAGTGCGACTTCTTGATAAGTACAAGGATGCACAGTGGCATCCTCGCATTGTGCGCCGGTGTGCCTGTTCTTCCCATTGCCTATGAATTCAAGACCTATGAACTCTATCGCCAGTTGGGCATGAACGACTGGGTGCAGAATATAGAGGAGATAGATGAGGATACGCTGTCCGAAGCAGTAGACCGGTTCGTGCAGGACATACCATGCCTGCGGACAAATCTGTTTAGTCGAGTCGCTCAGCAGGCGCAGCAGGTGCGCACCGTTGAATCTGTGATCCGCGATGCGCTGCCGGCTGCCTTGTGGGCCAAACTGACTCGGGATACGAAAGAGCACGCCCAAGCCGCCGGTCAAGCACTAGTGGCCGCGATGCCACCACGGGATTGAATATGGGAACTTCGAAAAATTGGCCTAATGGCGCATTTTTCTCTCGAAAAACCAAAACGTGATTTCGGCTTTTCTCCATATTCCAAGCGAAGTGATTGGAATATGGCGGTACATCCTTGTACCGCATGGCCTCTAATTTTTAGACGTGCCCATAGTGTCTTTATATTAGGAACTTGAGCGCAGGTAATGAAAAACGCGGAGCATTGGAAAGCGACCAAGTTCGAACAGACAGCAAAGGGGTGGCGGGGATCGAGAAATCCACAACATCTCGCCGTGTCCTCAAGGTTGTCGGCGGACTTGGCTGTGAGAGCGGTAGCGGCGAGCATACGCAAATATGCGAGAGGACGTCTTTTGGATCTGGGGTGCGGTGCGGCGCCGCTTTACGGCCTGTACAGGGATCGTGTAGACGAGGTGATGTGCATCGACTGGCCTTCCTCGAACCATGACACACAATATGTCGATACGTTCGCGGATCTGGGCAAAGGGATCCCGTATAAGTCTGCCAGCTTTGACACCATTCTCTGCACCAGTGTGTTGGAGCATATAGCGGACCCTGACAAGGCGTGGGCCGAAATAGCGCGAGTGCTGGCGCCAGGCACCAGGGTCATTGCTCTGATACCTTTCCTATATCCCCTTCATGAACTTCCCCACGATTACTTTCGATTTACAGAATTCAAACTGCGTCAGTTTTGCGAGGAAGCAGGTCTGCAAGTCTTGGAGCTAAAAGCTTACGGCGGTCTGCTCGACGTGCTAAGCGTGCTGACCGCAAAGTTGCTATCACGATATCGCCTTCTGTGCGCGTGGTTTACTGTCCTATGCGGTGTAATGCTAGAGTTGACGCCAACCCGTGCGCTCAGGAGTAAAACCAGTAAGACGTTTCCTCTTGGTTACTGTCTGGTCGCGGAGAAGCCGGGCGGGACAGGTTGAATAGCTGAGGAATCTGCCGGTGCGAATGGCCGTATTCACTTCGGATAGCCGGTCTGACGGAGACTGGCCGCTTGTTCAGGTGACGAAGTTCAACGTTCGGTCGATAAGCCAAAAGGCGGCAACGCTACCGATTGCATAGGCGGCCGCCGATTCCGACGCGGCGTACCCGGGCTTGGGATCGATGCCGAGCTGGCTGAGTCTCCTGCCGATAAAGGCCGCGCCTGTCAGCGCGGCCATGACGGATGCGACAAAGAGGAGTTGTCCGAGCTCGACGCCGACGTTGAAAAACAGCAGCGCGAGAGGAATGGCATTCTGCGGGAGGCCGACTTCGTGGAGCGCGCCAGCGAAACCAAAGCCATGCAGCAATCCGAACGTGAACGCCACGACCCACGGCCAGCGCTCGGTCAATCCCGACCGGCCCTGGCCACGATGCACGATCTCGCAGGCTACGAACACGATAGAGAGTGCGATAACCGCCTCCACCGGTGGTCCCGGCACGCTCACGAATCCGAGCGTGGCCGCGGCCAGGGTGATGCTGTGTGCCAGCGTGAAAGCGGTAATGGTGCCGACAAGTCGCCACGAGCCTTTCACCAGGATGAGAAGCGCGAGCACGAACAGGAAGCCCAGCACCTCGTCCGTGAACGTGTGATTGATCGCGAAGACGAGCCACCGTTGGTCGTAAGGCACGACACCGACCAGTGTGAGCATGGAATTGTAGCCCTGCGAAGCATAGAAATGCAGATCCGCGCCGATTGCACGGTCGGGGAATTGCTGACGCACTTCGCTGCTGAGCGCGACGACTTCGACGCCTTGAAAGGGCGCGTCGAGCCGAAAATAGCTGCGTGAGCCGCGCTCCATGGGACCGCCTTGGCGCAGATGATCCAGAAAGCCCGGGTAGTCATCGGCGAGCAGCGCCAAAGAACGTAGTGCGGATTCAAGTTCCCGATCCGGGCGAACCGGACCGCGCTTCGCGCGTTGATACGGTTCGATGCCCGCGATGCCGGCGCTGATGAAGCTGCCAAGCCGCTTCGCCAACACTTGCGCCATTGCCTGAGAGATCGGATCTGCCGATCCCGAACCTCCACTGCGAAAGGATGTCGCTTCACTCGCGCTGAGATTGAGGATCTTCAGCGGATCGCGCCTGATCCGTTCGACTTCGCCCGCGGATGAAAAACGAAAGTTCGCAAATGCGTTCGCCGTATCGGCGCCCAGCACTTCGAAACGAGTGACCTAATGAACTCGATGGAACGTATCGACATGCAGAAAAGCGTCGATCACGGCATCCGCATCGACCGCATCGACCGCATCGACCGCATTGACCAGCAGCATGGCGCCGACCGCGGCGACCTCCTCAGGGAAATGTTCATCGGCGGTTAGTCCGCTTTGGAGCACACCACCTTTTTCGAGTACAGCCCCTCGATCGCCGGGCTTGAAGCCCAGATAGTGCAACAACTCCGCGGCGAGCGGGTGCACTGAGGCAGTGGCACCACACAACGGCATCACGAGCAAAGCCAGGCACGCCGCCACGAGAAGGCGGTGTCGCAGTGCTGCTTCAGATCGAAGTGTACGTTGCGTCATGTCCTTACCTCCGATGATGATCTCGTCATCGAGAGGTTTAATGTCTCACCGAGCCGATGCAGGTATGTACGGTAGTCCTTTTCGCCACAGAAGCACGGTTCCCGGTTGTAGCCGTGTTGCACGATGTGCGGGGTGGCGCAATTGACGCGAACGCGAGGGCGGCGTGGCTCCGCTCAGCATCGCTTCCGGTCACTCCGAACCATCTGGTCAGACATCATTGCGGTGAGCCCCCCTCGGCGCTCGTCGTTGGAATCGCGGAACTCATTATTGTTTGGAGATAAACTGAGAGACAGTCCGCCCGTTTTACGAGCATTTTAGTTAACCTTCACGATGCCCGGCGGCTTCCACGTGCCTTCGCCGGCCGGCAGGATCGACGGTGCTTCGGTCTTCGGCCAGTAAAGGCGCATGGCGAGATAGATGGTGTCGTTCGGCGCGGGGAGCCAGTTCGCTTGCTTGTCCGCGCCGGGACTGTCTTTCTGGATATAGAACGTGAGCGAGCCGTCCTCGTTCTTCTTCATGTCCGACAGCATTGGCGAATTGATCAGGTAGCGATCGATCGGGTTCTTGATCAGGAGCTGGCTCTTGCCGTCATACATGGTAATCGACCAGAAGGAGTTCACCGGCGGGAGCTGGCCGGCGGGGAAGGTGATCGTGTAGTTGTGCTTGCTGCCGTCGAGCGTTTCGCCTTTCACATCCACGCGAGTAATGGGATACACGGCTTCCACGGCATCGTTCCCGTAGATGCCGATCTTGGCAGCGCCGGAACGCATCAGCCAATCGCCCTTGTAGAAAGCGCGATCGCCGAAGAACGAACCGATGTTCCAGCCGTTGACATTTTTCAATCCGCCAGTCACCCACTTGTACACTTTCTCGTCGCCCGCTTTCATACCCTCCACGACGGCGGCCTTGTGTTCCGGCGAGAGATCCTTGAACTCAAAGGTCTTGCCCGGCTCGACGCCGAGCCTGGCGAGTTTGGCCCGGACCTCTTTGTCTTCCGGCGATGGCGGGACGAACTGGAGGACGTAAGCGAGATACCCGAAGAAGTTTTGCTTTACGCCCTCACTGGTGGCGGGAAGAAAATCGATCTTGGGCGCGGCGGGTGGCGCAGGTTGCTTGAGGAAAGTGGAAAGCGGCTGCGCCTTGTAGCCCGCCTGCACCTTCACTACATTCGGCATATCCTCAGGATTGAAGAGCTGGGTCCGATAGACGGTCAACGCGAAGGGCGTGGTCGAGGTGAAGACCTTCTTGATGCCCGCGGGCTTCTCGCCTTTCCAGTCGGGGCCGACCACGAGATAGTCGCCCGGCTCGCTCCCCGTGGCGCGGCTGCCGACGTAGCCATAGTTGTAGGTATTGCCATCGATCAACTGCACCGAGTAGTAGCGCTCCTTGGGCACCGCCGGCACCGAGATCACCATCGGCTCCGCACGCAGATCCAACCAGAGGGTCGAGTAAGGCGTGTCGCTGTTCGGCGTGACCACCGCCGTGTCCTTGTAGGTCGCGACGTGGTGCAAGCTATGAATCTCATTGAAGGGCGCCTTGAACTGGCTGGACTTCGTGTCCACCGCGAACTCATACATCACAGCGTAGTTCATCACGATCGGCAGACCGTAGATGAATCCTTCTTCGGCGATGGCTTTGGTCTCGGCGGTAGAAAGGTCCAGGGCACGGGCGGTGGTGAGCCACAGCCCGGCGGCGAGTGTTGCGGCCAGGAGGTTTAGACTGTGGGTCGTTTTCATAGTTAGGTTATTCTCGATGGTTGATTGGTGGAGTGATTACCTTCCAGTTGCATAAATTCTGGGGGTAAGCGGCGGGAAATGGCGTCGGACATAGGGTTTAGTGAGTTTTTTGCTTTTCGCTGGATATCACCGTGG
>JGI24973J35851_1000072_pt1 | contig 17034 bp, 10 predicted proteins | sample AntDryMetagUQ889_FD_35851 | JGI IMG/M metagenome (IMG submission 35851) | reverse complement strand
CCTGCCAGCAGACTCGCCACCGGCGGAGGCAGCAGTGCAAGACTGACCCGTTGGTCACGCAACAGGCCGGCCAGCCGCAACGGCGACCCCAGCGCCTCCTCGGTCGCCAGACACAGCGTCGCCCCCGAGGCCAACGTGACGAACATCTCGAACACCGACACGTCAAAACTCAACGACGCAAGCTGCAGCACCCGGTCGTCCGGTCCCAATCCGAACTCCTCGACTCGAGAAACGATGTAGTTCAGCACCGAGCGATGCTCGATCAGCACCCCCTTGGGCTGACCCGTCGACCCCGATGTATAAATCACATATGCCAGGTTGCGCGCCCCGACCTGACCGGCCGCAACCATGCCCTCACAACCGGCCACCCGCTCCCACTCGGTGTCCAGACACACGACCGTCGTCTCCAGATCACCCGTCGCTTGCAGGTCACCCAGGGCCGCCACCGTCGCCCGCTCGGCCAACACCACCGCAGTCGAAGAATCGGAGATCATGAACCCCAACCGCTCAGCCGGATGCGCAGGATCCAACGGCACATACGCCCCTCCGGCCTTGAGGACCCCCAACACCGCCGCTACACGACGCAGCGAGCGGCGCATACACACCCCCACCAGTACCTCCGGCCCCACCCCCAACCCCCGCAGGTAACCGGCCACCTGATCAGCCTGACGGTTCAGCTCCCCATACGAGATCCGCTCCCCATTGGCCACTGCCGCGACCGCCTCAGGCCTGGCCGCCGCCTGCGCCTCGAACAACTCATGGACGCACCCCGGCGGCACCGGAGCCGCAGTCGCATTCCACTCCACCAACAACTGTCGACGCTCTTCCTCCCCGAGCAACGGCAACTCCGACACTCGCGCGCCCGGATCTGCCACCACTCCCTCCAACAACACCCGGAAATGCCCGAGCATCCGCCGCACCGAAGCCGTCTCGAACAACACCGACGCACACTGCATCCCGAGATAGAGCCGGTCGGGAAGCTCCTGGGCAAACAGGCCCAGATCGAACTTCGACGTCGTGACAGACGCGGAGCCGGCCGCGGATGGCGAGCTTGGAGAGTCCGTGTCCAGCATGCGCAGGAGACCGTCCGCGTCTGCCGGCGCCCTGGACGGCAGCGGGATGGTGAGGCTGAAGCTGGTTTGGAACAGTGGGGAGCGGCTGGGATCACGCTCGAGTCGCAGTACGTCCACAATCTTGGCGAACGGCAGGTCCTGGTGCGCGTACGCGCCCATGGTCGCCGTCTTGACCCGACCGAGCAGCTCGACGAAGCTGGGATCACCAGACAGATCCATACGCACCGGCAACATGTTCACGAAATAGCCGATCAACGGCTCGACCTCGGAACGGTTACGGTTCGCGTGCGGAGTCCCCACCACCACATCATCCTGACCGCTATAACGAGACAACAACACCCCGAAAGCGGCTAACAGCGCCATGAACATGGTAACCGACTGCGCACGACACAGCTCCCGCAACGCCGCAACCGTCGGCGCGCCGATCTCCAACGACTCACCCGCCCCCGCGAAGGACTGCAACGCCGGACGGGGGTGGTCGGTCGGCAACTCCAACACCGGCACCCCCATGAGTGTCTGGCGCCAATAATCGACCAGACGTTCCAACCGTTGACCGCTCAACCATTCACGCTGCCACAACGCAAAATCGGCATACTGCAACGCAGGCTCGGCCAGACCCGCCGGCCTCCCGGTCACGAACTGGTCATACAACGCAGACAGCTCGGCAAGGAAAATCCCCGCCGACCAGCCGTCGAAGACGATGTGATGCACCGTGACCATCAGCACATGGGTCGTCTCGCCCAGCCGCACCAGCAGCGCCCGTAGCAGCGGCCCCTGCTCCAACCGGAAAGGACGGGATCCCTCCGCGGCTGCCACCCGAGCCAACTCGTCCGCGCGCGCGCCCGCGGCAAGCGGACCCAGGTCGACCACGCCCAACCGCATCGGAGACGGCTCGGCGATCACCTGCAATGGACGGCCGTCAACCGCGGTAAAGCTGGTCCGCAGACTCTCATGACGGGCAATGACCGCACCCAACGCCTGCTCCAACGCGGCGCGGTCCAACCGGCCCTGCAAACGCAACGCCATAGGAATGTGGTACGTCGAGGTCCCCGGCGCCAACTGCTCCACGAACCACAACTGCTCCTGAGCGAACGACAACGGCACCCGATCCAACCCCACTGCCCGACGAGAAATCCTCACCTGTTGCCGCTTTCGGGCGAGCAGGGCGCGCTGCGGCGCCGACAGCTCCTCGATCCGCCGACGCGCATCACTCATGAGATCTCCTCGCTCCTGCCTGTCTCCTCCGTTGCCAGCAGCACAGCGACCTCGTCGTCGGACAGGCGCGCCAGCTCTGCCAGTCCTCCGTCGTCGTCCAGGCTCTCGTCACTGAGGCCATGCTCGGTGCGCAGCGACTCGGCCAGGGTGGCGACGGTGGGGGTTTGGAAGACGACCGTGACGTCGGCTTCGACGGCGAGGGTGTCGCGCAGCCGGGCCAGCAGCCGCATAGCCTGCAACGAGTTGCCGCCCAGCTCGAAGAAGTTGTCGTCCACTCCGACGGCCGCCAGCCCCAACACCTCGGCGAACACGTCGGCTAGCAGAGCCTCCACCAGAGTGCGGGGAGGCTGTGCGCCGCCAGGCTCCACCGGTGCGGGCGCGGGCAACCCGTTGCGGTCGAGCTTGCCGCTGGGGGTCAACGGGAAGGCGTCGAGCACGACGATGTGTGCAGGCACCATGTAGGCGGGCAGCTGGACCTCCAGATGGTGTCGCAGCCCGAGCGGGTCCAACGCCTCGGCCGCCTCGGCGGTGACGTAACCCACCAGCTGCTTGTACCCGGGCACGTCCTCGCGGGCGGTCACCACCGCCTGGGCCACACTGGGATGAGCGGCCAGCACGGTCTCGATCTCGCCCAGCTCGATTCGATAGCCGCGGATCTTGACCTGATGGTCGGTCCGGCCCAGGAGCACCAGGTTCCCGTCGGGCAGCCAGCGGACCAGGTCGCCGGTCGCGTACAGCCGGGCGCCGGCAGCGGCGAGGTCGTCGCCGAACGGGTTGCGGATGAACCGCTCGGCGGTCAGCTCCGGCCGGTTCAAATAGCCCCGGGCCAAGCCCATTCCGCCCAGATACAGCTGGCCGGGCACTCCCACCGGCACCGGATTGAGATGACGGTCCAGGACATAGACTTGCTGGTTGGCCAACGGCCGGCCGATCGGCGGCAACGGCTCATCTCCCCGGCACTCTCCCAAGACCGCGGCCACCGTCGCCTCGGTCGGCCCGTAGCCGTTGACCACCCGCCGGCCCGGACGCGCCCACGACCGCACCAACTCCGAGGAGAACGACTCCCCACCTATGACGATGACCCGCAGGTCGGCGAAGGTGTCGGCCTCGGCCGCCAGCACAGCCGCCACCCCGGGCGTGAGCAGGGCGATGCTGATCCAGCCCTCGCGCAGCAGCTGGGCCAGCCGCGCAGGGGAGCGCAGCGTGTCCTCGTCGGCCAAGCACACCGTGGCCCCGCAAGCCAGCGCGGCGAACATCTCGAACACGGAAGCGTCGAAGCTGAGGGAGGCGAACTGCAGGACCCGCTCACCCGGCCCCACCCCGAGCGCCCGGGCGGCGGAGACGGCGTAGTTCGCTACCGAGCCATGCTCGATCAGCACCCCCTTCGGCTGGCCGGTGGATCCCGATGTGTAGATCACATACGCCAGGTTGTGCCCGCCTGCCTGGCTGGGGAGCGCGGTGTCGTCACAGGCAGTGATCGCCGGCCAGTCTGCGTCGAGGCACACCACGCTCGCCTGCCCGCCCGGCACCGCACCCGCCGTGGCCGTCTCGGCCAGCACCACCGCGACGGCGCTGTCGTCCAGCATGAATGCCAACCGCTCGGCGGGGTAGGCGGGATCCAACGGCAGATAGGCGCCACCGGCCTTGAGTACCCCCAGAATCCCCGCCAGGCGGCGCAGTGAGCGATGCGCGCACACCCCCACCAGCACCTCAGGGCCCACCCCGAGGCGCTGCAGATGACGGGCCACCTGGTTCGCCTGCCGGTCGAGCTCCCGGTAGGAGATGGGCTGGCCTGCCAGCACCGCCGCGGTCGCGTCCGGCCTGGCCGCCGCCTGCGCCTCGAACAGCTCGTGCACACACTGGGTGGGCGCCGGGGCGGCGGTGTCATTCCACGTCACCAGCTGACGCTGACGCTCCGGCGGGGTGAGCAACGGCAGCTGCGACAACCGCCGCCCCGGATCCGCCGTCACCCCCTCCAACAGCACCCGCAGATGCGTCAGCATCCGCTGCACCGTCGCCCGCTCGAACAGACCCTCGGCGAACTCCATCCCGAGGCCCAGGCGGTCGGGGGACTCCGAGACGAACAGGCTGAGGTCGGTCTTGGCGGTTCCGGTGGGAACGTCGTCCACGTCGATGCGAAGCGTCGAGGAGAATGCGCCGTCCTGGTTCTCCTGCACGGTGAAACCGGTTTGGAACAGCGGGGAACGGCTGGGGTCCCGCTCGAGACGCAGCGCGTCGACGAGTGTGGCGAGCGGCAGGTCCTGGTGGACGTACGCGCCCATGGTGGCCTGCCGGACCCGGCTGAGCAGCTCGACGAAGCTGGGATCCCCGGACAGGTCGATGCGGATGGCCAGCATGTTGACGAAGTAGCCGATGACCGGTTCGAGCTCGGTGCGGCCGCGGTTGGCGGCAGGAGTGCCGACCACGATGTCGTCCTGGCCGCTGTAGCGAGACAGCAGCACGGCGAAGCCGGTCAGCAGGGTCATGAACAGCGTGGTGCCCTGCTCGCGGCTCAGCTCCTTGAGCGCACCCACCAGGGGCCCGGGGATGTCGAGCGATTCGTTGCCGCCGACGAAGGACTGGATCGCCGGGCGGGGCCGGTCGGTCGGCAGCTCCAACGTCGGGACGCCCGCCAGGGTCTGCGTCCAGTAGTCGACGAGACGGGCTAGCCGGTCGCCCTCCAGCTGCTGGCGCTGCCACACGGCGTAGTCGGCGTACTGCAGCCCCGGCTCGGCCAGCCTCGCCTCGGCTCCGGTGGCGAACTGGTCGTAGAGGGCGCCCAGCTCGCGCAGGAACACCCCGGACGACCAGCCGTCGAAGACGATGTGGTGCACCGTCATCACCAGCACGTGGCTGGTCTCGCCGAGGCGCACCAGGTGGGTCCGCAGCAGGGGCCCCCGGTCGAGCTGGAAGGGGCGCCGGGCCTGCGTGGCTGCCACCCGCGTCAGCTCGGCGTCACGCCCTCCGGCCGGCAACCCGGTCAGGTCGGTGAGCCCCAGCTCCAGCGGGGTCGGGGCACCGATCACCTGCCACGGGCGGCCGTCGACGCTGGGGAAGGTGGTCCGCAGGCTCTCATGGCGGGCCACCAGCGCATCCAGTGCCCGGTGCAGCGCGGTTCGGTCGCAGGGGCCGTCCAGGCGCACGGCGAAAGGGACGTTGTAGGTGGGGGATTCCGGTGCCAGCTGCGTGAGGAACCACAGCTGTTCCTGGGCGGACGACAGCAGCGCCCGGTCCATTCCGGCAGGCCGACGGTGGATTCCCGCCTGACCCGGCCCGGCCGCCTTCGTCCGTCGCAGCTGCCGAGCCAACAAGGTCCGCCGCGACTCGGACATCCCCGCAACCCGCGTAGGCACATCGCTCATGCTCAACAGATGCGGATGACGAGCCGCTGATACATCCCTGACCGGCACCAGGGCCGGCGCTCGGTCAGCAGGCCACCGGGCTCGGCGGCTCCCGCAGCGTGCGGATCGGGGAGCAGAGCACCCAGAGGAATGCGCAGCACAGCCCGACGACGCCGATCGCAAGCGCGGCGCGCAGACCCACCGCACCCCCCAGCACCCCCCCGAGGAGCGCCCCGACGGGAATCGCTCCGTAGATCAGCAGCCGGTAACTCGCGTGCATCCGTCCCTGCAGGTGGCCAGGGGTGACGGACTGGCGAAACGTGACCGCCAGGACGTTCGTCACGACCAGACCGACACCGTGGGCGAAGAACGACAGGGCCATGACCAGCACCGACCCACCTCCCGAGCCCGTGACGATGAGCAGCAGGGCAGGCGCGAAACACCCGAGCGCCGTCGCCACGAGCAACGCCCGGCCGAAGCCGAGCAGCCGGGGCAACCGGGCGGCGAACAACGATCCGGCGAGGGCGCCGACGCTCATCGTGGTGAGCACAACGGCGAGCCAGAAGGGGCCCAGTCCCAGCGTGGCGAGGGCGTAGTACTGGAAGACGGTGACGATGACGGTCTGGAACAGGTTGAACGTGGCCGCCTGACCGGCGAGGGCTCGGAGGTGGAGGTTGCCGAACACCAGCCGCAGCCCCTCCCGGATGTCGCTGGAGCTCATCCCTAGCGCCCGCCGCTCGGCCGGCTGCGACGGTGCGGGCTCCCGTTTGTCGATCGCCATCAGGCTGACCGAGGAGAACAGGTAGGAGACGGCGTCGACCACCAGCGCGATGGGTGCGCTCAGGAGCTCGATGAGCAGTCCCCCCAGCGGCCTGCCGCCGATATCCGCCAGTGTCGCGCTGGTCACGAGCTTGCTGTTGGCGTCGACGAGCTGCCTGCGGTCGACGAGCGAAGGCAGGTAGGAGAGATAGGCGAGGTCGAACGGCACCGTCAGCAGACCCACGAGGAAGGCGACGACGTAGAGGTGCGGCAGGGCCAGCACGCCCAGCACGGCGAACAGCGGCACGATCCCGATGACGACCGCCCGACCCAGGTTGGCGCCGATCAAGATCGGCAGGCGGCGGCGCCGGTCCACCCACACGCCGACGAACAGCGAGAGCAGGAACGGCGTGGACCAGGCCGCGGTCACCAGCCCGACCTGAAACGGGCTGGCGTGCAGCACCTGGATCGCCACCACCGGGAGGGCCAAGCCGGTGACCGCGGACCCGAGGACCGAGACAGTCTGGCCGCCCCACAGCTTGACGAAGTCGCCGCTGCGCCACAGACCCGTCGGGGGGGCCTGCGCTGCTGCGGCCGGGCGGTCGTCGCGCTGGTCGACGGCGCTGTCGGTCATGTCAGAGGGAGCGCTCACGCCGACCGCGTGATACGCGTCGGCCGAGTACCCTCCGCAGACGGGTACCCCGCAGACGGGTATCACACAGCCTGCGGTCGCCCTCTTCACGACCGAAGCCGGGGGCGGAGGGAATGCCCCGTCGCGACCAGACCATACCGGGAGGGACCTGATGTCAACACCACAAACGCCACCCATGGAGCGCGTCTACGCGCTCACGAACGCCGCGGACGGCAACGCCGTCGCAGTCTTCGTCCGTCAAGCGGGCGGGAACCTGCTCCCGCTGACGCTCCCGATCCCGCCTGGCGCCCCTGGGCCGTTGAATGCAGAGGGTGTTATCCGTCCACTTCCCGCCTTCCGCACCGGGGGGTTGGGTGCATTCGGCCCCCTGGTCTCCCAGAGCGCATTGACATTGAGCGACGACGGGCGGTTCCTGTTCGCGGTCAACCCTGGCAGCAATGACGTCTCCTCGTTCTTGGTGACCCCGAGCGGGCTGCAGTTCGTGAGCAAGGTGCCTTCGGGTGGCGTGCTGCCGGTGAGCGTCACGACGTTCGGCAACCTGGTATATGTGGTGAACGCGGTGAGCAACCTCGTCGGCACCGTCGGCCTCGACGGTGTCGGCACAGGTCAGATCGCTGGGTTCACCGTCGACCTCAATGGCGTCTTGACACCGCTCGAGGACTCCAGTCGGACGCTGAGCTCTGCCGTTTCAGGTCCAGCGCAGGTTGCGTTCAACCCAGACGGCACCCTGCTGGTCGTGACCGAGCTCACCGCCAACCGGATCACGGTCTTCCAGATCGATGAGGACGGCCGGCCCGGGGCCGTGGTCGAGAACGACTCGGCAGGCAGCGGGCCATTTGGGTTCGCCTTCAACTCACAAGGTCATCTCATTGTGTCCGAGCTTGGGACCCTGTTCGTTAATGACAGCTCAGTGTCATCCTATGCGGTCGGCTCAAGTGGCGAGCTGACCGTCATCAGCGCGTCGGTTCCGACGAATCAGGGTGCCGCCTGCTGGATCGTCAACACACCAGATGGCCGCTACTCCTACAGCTCCAACGCGCTGAGTGGCTCACTCTCTGGATTCAGCGTCCAGAGCAGTGGTGAGCTGACTCCGCTCACCGACGATGGCCGCACCGGCGTCACCGGCGATTTCAGCTTGCCGATCGACATGGTGATCAGCGCCGACGGCCGGTACCTGGACGTGCTGGCCCAGGCCGCGCAGACGATCGTGACCTTCCGGATCGAAAGCAACGGCTGCCTGACCCCAGTGGCCAGCGTCGGCAACCTTCCGCCGCTGGCCATCGGACTGGCCATCGGCTGAGTGCAGTGACCCCAGAGCACCACGAGACCTTAGAACACCACGACCGAGCGCAGCACCTCACCCCGCGCCATCTTGGCGAAGGCATCCTCCACCTGGTCCAGGGCGATGGTCTCCGACACGAAGGCGTCGAGGTCGAGCTTGCCCCTGAGGTAGAGGTCGATCAGCACCGGAAAGTCACGCGAGGGCAGGCACTCGCCGTACAAGGAGGGCCTCAGCGCTCCGCCCCGGTCGAACAGCTGTTGCAGCGGCAGCTCGATGGTCATCGTCGGGCTGGGGTAACCGGCCTGCACCAGCGTGCCCTCCAGGTCGCGGGCCAGGAAGGCCTGGCGGTAGGTCTCCGGGCGGCCGACCGCCTCGATGACCACATCGGCGCCGCAACCGCCGGTGAGCAGGCGGATCTGCTCCACTGGGTCGGTGTCAGCCGCGTTCACCGTGTGGGTGGCGCCGAGATGACGGGCCCACTCCAGCTTGCGGGGGTGGATGTCGACCGCGATCACCATCCGCGCTCCGGCCAGGGCGGCGCCCGCGACAGCGGCGGCACCCACACCACCGCAGCCGAGCACCGCCACCGTGTCGCCCGGGACCACCCCGCCGGTGTTGACGGCGGCGCCGAAGCCGGTCACCACCGCGCAACCGATGAGGCAGGCGGCCTCCGGCCGGGCGGCGGGGTCGACCTTCACGGCCTGGCCCGCAGCCACCAAGGTGAGCTCGGCGAAGGCACCGATGCCCAGCGCCGGGCTGAGCGGGGTGCCATCGGCCACGCTCATGCGTTGGTCGGCGGTGCGGCTGGCGAAGCAACGCCACGGCCGGCCCCGCAGGCACGAGCGACACTGGCCGCAGGGTGCCCGCCAGGCCAGCACCACGTAATCGCCGGGGGCCACGGCGGTGACGCCGGCACCCACCGCCTCGACTGTCCCGGCCGCCTCGTGGCCCAGCAGGAACGGGAACTCGTCCTTGATGGCGCCCTCGCGGTAGTGCAGGTCAGTATGGCATACGCCGCAGGCCTGCACCCGGACCAGGGCCTCGCCGGGCCCGGGATCGGGGACCTGGATGGTCTGGATCGACACCGGCGCGCCCTTCTCCAGGGCGACGGCACCTCGAACCTGGTGGGTCATAGCGCTCCCTTCGGAGGATGACAAGTTGAACACGACGACCTATGTGCGGCCCCTGCACGGCGTCACTCTGGCCGACACCGACACGGTCGGCCGGAAGGCGGCCGCGTTGGGGGAGCTGCTCGCCGCAGGCTTTCCGGTGCCCGACGGGTTCGTGCTGACCAGCGACGCCGTGGCGCGGGTCGCCGCCACGCCCCTGCCCGATGACATGGCCGAGGCGATGGGCGCCAGCACCGAGGCGATGGGCGACACAGCGTTGGCGGTCCGCTCCTCAGCAGTGGACGAGGACCGTCCCGGCGCCTCGTACGCGGGCCAGTACGAGACGGTGCTGGACGTCAGGGGCACCGACGCGGTGGTGTCCGCGGTGCGCAGGTGCCGGGCCTCGGCGTTCTCCCAGCGGGTCGCCGCCTACCAGCGGGCCCGGGGGCTGAGCGGTGCGCGGCGGATGGCGGTGCTGGTGCAGCGAATGGTGCCCGCGCAGGCGGCGGGGGTGGCCTTCAGCGCCAACCCGGTCACCGGGGAACGCGCCGAGGCGGTGGTCAGCGCGGTGCGCGGGCTCGGCGACCGGTTGGCCTCTGGTCAGGCGACGCCGGATGAGTGGATGGTCCGCGGCGCCGACCCCGTACACCGGTCGGGCTCGCAGGACGCCATCACTGCCGATCAGGCCCGGACCGTCGCAGAGCTGGCCAGGCGGGTGGAAGCGCACTTCGGGGTGCCGCAGGACATCGAGTGGGCGCTGGTCGGCGGGCAGGTGTGGCTGCTGCAGGCCCGCCCGATCACGGCACTGCCCCAGCCGGCTCCCATCCCCGTCGAGGTGCCGCCTGGGTTCTGGCAACGCGACGTGTACTGCCCCCGGCCCTGGTCGCCGATGCATCGCTCGCTCGCCCTGCCAGCGCTCGAGGCTGCGCTCAAGCACCTGTTCTCCTACGGCTTGGCCGACGGGCTCGAGTTCGCCCAGATCGGCGGCTGGATGTACACCCGCTTCGTGCCCCTGGACACCCCCGAGCAGGTGCAGGCTCGAATCCAGCGCATCGTGGCGGCGACCCGCGCCGACGAACCGGGCCAGATCATCCGGCGCTGGTACGACGAGTGGCAGCCGACGCTGGCGGCCCGCGTCGCGCAGCTGCGTGACGTCGACCTCGCGAGCCTGGCCGACGCCGGGTTGGTCGCTCACCTGCGCGCGGTGCAGGCGCTCGCCGAACAGATCCAGGAGGTGCATTGCCGGACCGGCGCCGCGGGCGCGTTCCTGCTCGGCGAGCTGGGGGTGGCCTGCCGGGATCTGCTCGGGTGGGACGCCCGCCAAGTCCTGCGGCTGCTGACCGGCCTGCCGGGCAAGACCACCGAGCCCACCCTCCGCCTGGCCGACCTCGCCCAGATCGCTCGGGCCAAGCCCGCCGTCGCCCGCCTGCTGGAGCGCGTCGGGGAGGACGCGGCGCGCCTGCCCGCCGACCTCGACGCCGAGTTCGACGCCGAGTTCGCCGGGGCGTTCGCCGCCTACCAACGCGAGTACGGTCACCGCGCCATGAGCGCCGACCTCACCGATCCGACCCTGGCGGAGCGGCCCGCGCTCGTTCTGAGCCTGGTCCGCGACCAGATCGCTCGGGACTTCGACCCTGCGGCCCAAGCCGCCGCCCTGGAGGCGGAACGGTCCGCGACCGTCGCCGAAGCCCAGGTGTCGCTCGCCGAGCGGCCCGCCGCCTACCTCGGCCGCTTCGAGCGCGCGCTCGCCCGCGCCCAGCAGGCGTATCCGGCGCGGGAGGACAGCATGTTCTTCTGGAGCGGCGCGCGGGCGCTCGTCCGCTACGCGGTGCTGGAGCTGGGCCGCCGCCTCGCCGACCGCGGCCAGGTCGCGCGGGTCGAGGACGTGTTCTTCCTGGAGCTGGAGGAGGCAGGTGCCGCGCTGCGCGACCGAGGCGGCCGCCACGCCCTGGTGGCCCGGCGCGCAGCGGAACGCGCCTGGGCGGACGCGCATCCCGGCCCGGCGACCTACGGCAAGCTCTCCTCACCGCCACCTGCGGCAGACGACCGGCGCAGCACCCTGCCGCCCGAGGCTCGCCATGCCATAGAGGTGGGGACGTGGGCATGGGAGGCGACGAGCGGAAACCCTGGCCGGCCCCCGACCGACCGACCCGTCGGCGCGGGTCTGCGCGGTGTCGCCGCCTGTCCCGGCCGGTACACCGGCCCCGCGCGCGTCATTACCGACGAGACTGAGTTCGGCAAGCTCCAACCCGGCGACATCCTGGTCTGTCCGGAGACCACCGCTGCGTGGTCCCTGCTCTTCCCGAGCGTCGGCGCCCTGGTCACCGACACCGGTGGCCTGCTCTCCCATCCGGCGATCATCGCCCGCGAGTACCGGGTGCCCGCGGTGCTGGCCACGGGCAACGCCACCCGGCTCCTGCGCGACGGCCAGATCGTCACCGTCGACGGCTTCACTGGAGAGGTCACGACGGGGTCATGACGCGACCGCCATCGGAAGCTCGGACTTGTCGGCTTCGTCGTGGTGCTCCACGATCTCGCGACTAGAGATTCCGAGCACGAACAGAACGGCCTCCATGAAAGGTTGTGACAACACTGTGTCGGCAATTTCTCGCAGGGCCGGCTTCGCGTTGAACGCCACCCCAAGGCCAGCGGTCGTGAGCATGTCGATGTCATTCGCGCCGTCACCGACCGCGACGCACTGGGTCAGCGGGATGCCGTAGGACGAAGCCAACCGGCGCAGCACTGCGGCCTTGGCCCGCCGATCGATCACCTGGCCGAGCACCCGGCCGGTCAACCGGCCGTCTCGGATCTCCAACTCGTTGGCAGCAAAGAAATCCAGGCACAGCTCGGTGGCCACCGGCTGGACCACCTGACTGAACCCGCCCGATACCGCGCCGCAACGGAATCCGAGCCGGCGCAGCGTCCGCACGGTAGCGCGCGCGCCCGGGGTGAGCTCGACCTGCGCGATGATCTCGTCGAGCATGGTTGCGGGAAGGCCAGCCAGTGCAGCGACCCGGTGGCGCAGCGACTCAGTGAAGTCGATCTCACCGCGCATCGCCGCCTCGGTAATCGCGCCCACCTCGCGCTCCCGGCCGGCCCTGGCGGCGAGCATGTCGATGACCTCACCGCGCAGCAACGTGGAGTCGACGTCGAAGACCACCAGGCGCTTGGCCCCCCGACGCGGGTGGACCGGCTCTACCGCAACATCGACACCGCAGCCAACCGCGACCTTCGCCAGGGCCGTGCGGAGCACGGTGGTCGCCTCCGAAGTGTGACCAGGCGCCGACACGAGCAGTTCCAGCGCGGTCACCGGGCGATCAGCCAGCCAGCGTACGACGTGCACGTCCACGTCGAGCTGGGCCAGCACGGTGGTCACCGACGCGAGCGAGAGGCACGCATCCGACGCTGATTCAGCGGCCTGCTGCGGCCGGCCGAGGAGCACCACCGCGTGGGTGCTCGGCCCGGTGCGGTCGCCGCCCGCGGTCACCAGTCGAGTCGCCATCCTCATCGAACTGATCATGCGACATCGAAGAGGCCATCGGTGAGCAGGCCATCAGGGCGTCCGCCGCGGCCGAACCCGGTGTCGTGCCACCAGCGGCGCAGGCAGTTGCCGCACTGCACCCACACGAGGTTGACCTCGGAGTCGAGGAGGTACAGCCCAGCGGTGTCGCCACAGTGCGGGCAGCGCTGCCACACGTGACGGCCGGGGTCTGCTTGCGGGTCCAACATCAGCTCCGCCACCCCGGGGTATCGGATAACACGCCCTCGGCGACGAGCACGTCGTAGCTGGCCTGCTGGTCGGCGTCGAGGTGGGAGTAGAGCATCCGGTGCGCTTCGGCTTCGCCGGTGTAGATCTCGGTGGGATCCCAGTGCGGGCCGAGCGCGTCCAGGACGGCGGCCAGGCGAATGCCTTCGTGGGCGGTGAGATCAACGTTGAACGGGACGAGGTTGGGCACAGCGCACCTCCATTGGCTGCTGACGGCTTGTGGCACCGACACCGAGATCACCGAGCTGGTCATCCTGGCGTCATACAAGAAAAGAGCCACGACCCCACCCCTACGTACGGTCAGAACGTGGAATCTTCGGCGAAGCGGGGCGGTGCGCCGGGCTGGGTGGAGACGTCACGGCCGCGACGTGCCGGCCCCGTGGCGACGCCGTCCGGCCATCCAGAGGCCCGCAGCGATGGCGATCACGATGGCGAACACCGCCAGCCCGCTCGGCGCTCCGACATCCCGCGAGCCTGCCACCGCGTAGAGCAACGCGGCGGGCAGCGATCCGGCGGCCGCTGCCACCGTCGTGCGGACCGGTCCGAGGCGGGACGCCCCGACGACCACCGCGACGGTCTCGGCGAGGAGGGGCACCGGACGGGTGGCGGTCACGGCCAGCAACCCCCATCGGCGCACGAGCAGGTCGGCCCGGACCCGCTCCGCCTCCGAGCAGACCGACCGCAGCAGCGGCGGACCGCCGACGCGCCCCAGGCCGTAGCCGGCCAGCGCGCTGCCCACCCCACCCAGCAGCGACAGGGCCGTGCCGATGGCGACCCCGAAGAGCGCCCCATGGACGACCATGACCAGGCTGGAGGGAACCGGGAGCACGACATCGGAGACCAGCAGCCCGACTCCGGCGACCCCGGCGAGCACNCCACCGCTCGACAGCCACGANGCGGGGNNGTCGAGCGGNAGCAGGGAGAACGCCTNGGCCACGAGGAACACGGCCAGGAACGCCAGCCANCACCCGGAGACGAGGAGGAGCCAGCGGGTCACGAGAGCGCGCGCTTGTCGAACGGCTCACCCACCGGCACGCCCGGGAGCCGTTCGCCGGCCGCTGGCTCGGGCGTCTCGGGCGCGCTGTCGAGCCCCTCCGCCGCGAGGCCCTCTTTCGGCGGGGAGGCGGCGAGCGCGAGGTCGCAGAAGCGGTGCAAGAGCTCGCGCTTGCCGCGGGACAGGTCCCGGGTGACCGGCATGTACCNTCGGCTCTCGAAGAGCTCGGCCGCTGTGACCTCCTTGAGGCGACGGGCGAANGTCCGGACCGCATCCTCATCGGCAAGGTCGATGATGGTGCTCATGCGCGGGGCGATCGCGTCGTAGGTCGCAAGGATGTTCGAGTAGACGAACTGCCAGGTCAGCGCCTCGTCGGAGGTGGCGGCTTCCAGCGGGTCGTCGAAAGGAAGGGTTCGCACGCTGCTGAACTGGTCGGTGTCGATCCCGAGCCCCGGGGGTGGGACCGGAGCGGCGTCGCCGGCGAAGGCGATGAAGCGGACGTGGCGGTACCCCGCCGCTTCGCCACGGATCTCAAGCTCCGCCGTCCCGTCGGCTGACATCGGAAGCACGGTCATCTCCCCGGTGAAGCCCATTGCCGCGTCGTACCACGCGACGAGGATCGACAGCGGCCGCGCCGGGACCTCGCCGCGTTCGCGCGCCTGGATCACCAGCGTGCGCACCTCGTCCTGGTCGAGATAGACGTTGCAGTCGTCGCAGAATGCCGACAGCTCCCGCTCAGCGAGAAGCACCGTGGGCCCCGCGGGCGTGTCGACGCTCAGGGAGAGCGCACCGTCGATCGACAGGGACGCGACGTCCGGGTGCGCGGAGACGTCGACGTCCACGATGCCGGCGCACGCCTCGTAGCCGGCCCGGTCATAGGTCGAGGATTCGATGCGGGCGATCTCGGTGCTGTCCCCGTCCTTCGTCACGGACACCGTGATCGGGCCGAAGTCGGCCTTTTCGACGTCCAGATCCAGCTCTGGAACGGTGTTCGAGAAGTCCAGAGAGAGGACCTTCGTGTCAGGATGGAACTCCGCGGCGGCGGGTCCGGCGCGCGCGGGTCGGCCACCGGCGTTGCCCACCGGAGCCGGGTTCTGGCCGAAGAGTAGGCGACCCCCGGCGGCGGCTTCGCTGTCACCGTCGAGCCACACCCCCACCGCGCCTACCACCAAGCTGTAGGCCGGGTTGGAGACGGGCTTTCCCTGCTCATGAAGCCGCTGCAGGTCCTCGATCGTGGGGGCGGGCTCCAGGGGATTTCTCAGACCGTTCTGGAAATATTGGGTGCGATAGGTGGACAGGCGCAGCATCAACCCTCGGGCACGTGGATCGCGCAGGGCATCCTCGAGAGGTGCCAGGAGCGGGGACTCCTCGCCGCGCACGATCTCCACGTCCACTGAGGGGAACACCGCCTGCCACGCTGCGGAGGCGCCACCGGCGATGGGGAGCCGGCCGAGGTTCCGGCCGAAGTTCAACCAGCGCGAGCTCATCCGCCGCCGGGGTCGCGCGTGCAGATGGGGCCGGCCCGGGATTCCGAGGGAGAGCTCGTCGAAGAAAATCTGCGAGAAAATCCCGGTCGGATCGATGTCGACCAGCTTGCCGACCAGCTCCACGGGCGCGTCGACCAGCGGGTCATCGTGAAGCTGGTCGTCGTGGCGAGGCCCCGCAGCCCCACCAGCCGCCCCACCGGTGACGCGCGCCTGTTCGAGCGCGCAGACGTGCGTGCCGAAATAGTTCCAGTCGCCGCGCTGCGCTGTACTGGCAATCATCCGCTGCCGGAAACAGGTCACCGTCTCGCCGGGCGCAAGCCTCGCGCGCGCGGCGATGCCATCGTAGTTGTCGGCGTCGTTGTTCGACACGACCGGGTCCCACGACATCGTGCCACGGAAGTACAGTCGCGGGAACGACAGCACGCTCATGAATTGTCCTCACGGTCGCTCGCGTGTTCATCGACGAATGCCTCCGCGGCCACTATCGAGCTGAGGACGCGCTGACGGATGGCTTCTTCGGCCTCGCTCGTGGCGCCGATGGCGTCGATCTGCGCCCGCGCGCCGGCGACCAGCTCCCGATGGTGGTCCCAGCGGTCGCCTGGAAGATCTGGAAAGGCGAGCGAGTAGGGCAGCTCGAACGGGGCTCCGGCGCGGCCGCTGCCGTCCTCGGCGCGGGGCAGCGCGGTGAGCAGAGCACCCACGTCCGAGAGCACCAGCATCTCGGCGAACGCCCGAAGGCTGAGACCGGAGCTCGCCGGGTCGCGCACGCGGGTGAGCAGCGCGTGCTGGAGCCAGCTGAGCAACATCCGGTAATGATGGTTGAAGACCGATGCCCATGCCCCGGCGCGCGGGTGGGTGATCCGCCCCCCGGCGAGATCCACGTCGTCGGATCCGGAGCCGGTGGACGTGGTGTTCGGGTGCGTCGGAACGTCGAGTGACGGTGCGGCGTCGTCGCCGGCCGGCCAGGCGTCGAAGATGTCGACGAATACGAGGAAATGCGAGCGGGATGTGTCCTCCTCGCCCTCGCCCTGGCTGGCAATATCGGCGAGCAGCGAAAGCGCCTCGTCGCGGTTGCGCACCGTGCGGAGGTACAGCGGTCCGCGTCCGACGTCGGCGCGGTAGCGCGCCGGAAGCGCCTGGATGTCGTCTGCGGTATCGGGACGGAACAGCCCGTCCGGCAGCTTCTCCTCGTCGGTGAAAAGCGTCGTCANCCGGTTGTAGAGGGCGCCCACCCGGTTCACGGGTTGGCCGTTCCCCTCGCCGGTCGCGAGGCGGACGACCTCGTCGATGAGGCNGGGNTCCACGTCCGGCTCGGCCGGCATCTCAGCGGCGATGTAGCGGGCGAGGGACGCGCGG
>JGI24973J35851_1000070_pt1 | contig 17400 bp, 8 predicted proteins | sample AntDryMetagUQ889_FD_35851 | JGI IMG/M metagenome (IMG submission 35851) | reverse complement strand
TCCAGGCCTTCGAGCCGGTGCTGGTCGAGGGCAAGGCGATCCAGGTCCACCCGCTGGTCTGCCACGCGTTCAACGCGGACTTCGACGGCGACCAGATGGCGGTTCACCTGCCGCTGTCGGCGGAAGCCCAGGCCGAGGCCCGAATCCTCATGCTCTCCTCCAACAACATCCTGTCCCCCGCGCACGGCGCGCCGCTGGCCACGCCCACGCAGGACATGGTGCTCGGCGCCTACTACCTCACCTACGGGCCCGAGGAGGAGGAGCTCGGCGAGCGCCAGGAGCGCCTGTTCGCCGGCGACTGGCCGAAGGGGGAGACGCGGCCGCACGTGTTCCGCACCGCGCAGGAGGCCGAGATCTCATACGAGCACGGCAGCGTCGCGCTGCACGACCTCGCCGAGTACCGCAACAACAAGGACGAGGGCGGCCACATCCTCACCACGGTCGGGCGGATCATCTACAACGACCGCATCAAGCGCGCGCTCGGCGAGGCGCTGGGGGCGGACTTCGACCTCTCCACCTACCAGTTCGTCAACCGACCGATCAAGAAGCGCGACTCGGTCGCCGTGGTCGACCAGCTCGTCCAGGCCTACGGCGCCTCGGCGATCTCGCGGGTGCTCGACGCCTTCAAGGACCTGGGCTTCAAGTACGCCACGCAGGCGGGCATCACGATCTCCAAGAACGACGTAGTGGTCCCTCCCGACAAGGAGGAGATCCTCGACCGCTACGAGTCCGAGGTGGGCGAGATCCACGACCAGTACGACATGGGCCTGATCACCCAGGAGGAGCGCCACGAGGCCGTCGTCGAGCGCTGGACGGCGGCCACCGACGAGGTGGCGACCAGCATGGAGGGCAACCTCGATCGCCTGAACCCGATCTTCATGATGGCCAACTCGGGCGCGCGCGGGTCCTTCAAGCAGATCCGCCAGCTCGCCGGAATGCGCGGCCTGATGGCCAACCCGAAGGGCGAGATCATCGAGCGGCCGATCAAGTCCAACTTCATGGAGGGACTGTCGGTGCTCGAGTACTTCATCTCGACCCACGGCGCACGCAAGGGGCTCGCCGACACCGCCCTGCGCACCGCCGACTCGGGCTACCTCACCCGGCGCCTGGTCGACGTCGCCCAGGACGTGATCATCCGCGAGGAGGACTGCAAGACGAAGGAGCACATCCTGGTCGACGTCCTCCAGCGCTCCGGGGCGGCCAACCAGAACCTGATCGGTCGCTTCGCGGCGAAGGAGATCGTCACCAAGCGCGGTCGGGTGATCGTCAAGAAGGGCGCGGAGATCGGCCGTGAGGACCTGGCCGAGCTGGCCGAGGCCGACCTCCCCGTCGAGAAGGAGGACACGGGCCCGAAGGCGGCGGTGCGCTCCGTGCTCAAGTGCGAGGCGACCACCGGCGTGTGCCAGGCCTGCTACGGCCGCGCGATGGCCACCGGCGCGGTCGCCCAGATCGGCGACGCGGTCGGCATCATCGCCGCGCAGTCGATCGGCGAGCCGGGCACCCAGCTGACCATGCGCACGTTCCACACCGGCGGCGTCGCCGGCGCGGACATCACGCACGGCCTGCCGCGCGTCGTGGAGCTCTTCGAGGCGCGCAAGCCCAAGGGCCTGGCGAAGATCGCCGAGGTCGACGGGAAGGTGACCGTCGAGGAGACCGACAAGACGCTCGGCGTCACGATCACCGACGCCGGCGGCGAGGAGCACAAGCACTCGTTCCCGCGGCGCACGCGCCTGTTCGTCGAGCAGGGCCAGAAGGTCAAGGCCGGCCATCAGCTCAACGAGGGGTCGCTCTACCCGCACGAGCTGCTGGCCATCCGCGGGCGCACGGACACGGAGCTCTACATGGTCCGCGAGGTCCAGGAGGTCTACAAGTCCCAGGGCGTGGACATCAACGACAAGCACATCGAGCTGATCGTGCGCCAGATGCTCAAGAAGGTCCGGGTCGACCAGAAGGGCGACACCGACCTGCTCCCCGGCCAGTTCATCGACCGGCACGAGTTCGCGCGGATCAATGCCGAGGCCAAGAAGGCCAAGGGCGAGCAGGCGCAGGCCGAGGAGATCGTGCTGGGCATCACCAAGGCGTCGCTCAACACCAACTCCTTCCTGTCGGCGGCCTCCTTCCAGGAGACCACCAAGGTGCTCACCGACGCGGCGCTCGAGGGCAAGATCGACCGCCTCAACGGGCTCAAGGAGAACGTCATCATCGGCAAGCTGATCCCGGCGGCGACGGGGCTCAAGCGCTACCGCCGCATCGAGATCGAGCCGGCCGAGCCGCTGCCCCGCGGGATGGACGACGTCGGGCTCCTCGACCAGGACGAGCTCGCCGCCGAGCTGGGCCTGGCCGACGGCTCCGAGCTGCAGGGCTTCGGCGCCGCCTTCGACCGCGACCTGTCCGCGCTCGAGGACATCGGCGGTGGCGGCGACGGCGACGGGTTCGCCGAGGAGCTTGCTTCGCTCGACGTCGCCGACAGCCCGGCGGACGACTCGGACAAGTCCTAGGGAAGGGCGGGGCGCCGCCCCCGAGGGAGGGCCGCCGCCCGCCCCGTTCGTTCCCATCGGGCCGCCTGCCGGTGACCCGAGCGAGGCATCTCACGCCAGTACCACTACATCCAGTGGGACCGAGTGTTAGGACGGGCGGAGGGTGTGGTCGGGATGTATCGACCTGATTTGACCTTGCGCTAGGGCCGGTCGCCGTTAAGCCCGTCCTGGCAGCGACGCACGGGACAGGATGAGACGACGCATGGCTCTAATCATCGGCGCCTGCGTGCTCGTCGCCAGCTTGGCGGCGGTCGCGGCGGCGGCGCGTGCGCTGCTGTCCTCGCGCGAGGGCAGCGGCGACCCCACGCCGCTGCGCACGCAGGACTTCTCGCGCGACCCCGGCTGGGTGGGCCTCAACAACCGGCGCCTGGATCGCTGCGTGACGACTCACCAGGATTTCGGCTGGCGCCGCGAGGGCGCCGCCGGCGGCCCGGGTGGCAGCGTGGGCGGCCTGGTCACGCGCGCCGTGGAGCCCGGGTACTACGGCAAGCCCGTCTCGCTGGACCTCGAGCGTCCGTTCCGTGCCTCGGGCCGGCTCGTCGTGCGCCGCGTCGGCGACCTCCGGTTTCCCTCGGGCAGCGTGATGATCGGCTTCTTCCACCACTCGATCCGCGACTGGCGCGCTCCCAACTCGCTGGTGATGCGGCTGGACTCCGATGCGGGCCCCGGGGGCTACGGCGTGGGTGTCGAGTACGGCAGCCGCGCCTACCGCGCCGGGGGCGCGGGGTTGCTGCGGCCGGGGCCGGGCGAGCGCCCGGTGACGTTCAGCCTCCGGCGCGCCTATCGCTGGGAGCTAGCCTACGACCCGGCCGCAGTGGGCGGGTTGGGGGAGGTCACGCTGACGATGGCCGGTGCGGCGCCGGTGCGCGTCGCGCTCTCACCCAAGGCGAGACGTGAGGGAGCTTCGTTTGACCGCTTTGGCATCACCTTCCCGGTCAACGCGCGCGGCAAGGCGATGGACGTGCGCGTGGACGGTCTGACGCTCGACGGCGTTCGCGAGGACCTGTCTCGCGACCCGGGGTGGATCGGCAGCGGCAACCGCGTTCGCCGTCGCGACTGCCTGACCGGCAAGAGCCACCAGTTCGGCTGGACCGGCGCCGCGGACGGACGCGTGGGGGGCATGATCTGGCGCACCGACGAGAAGAAGCCCGGCCGGCGCGCCTTCTACGCGGACCGCACGGGGCCGCTCACGCTCGCCGACCGGCTGCATGCCGAGGGAACGGTGCAGCTCGACCGAGCCAACTCCGACTCCGCCACGCTGCTCGGCTGGTTCGACTCACGCGCAACCGGCGGTGGGCGCGCCCTCGTGGCCCCCGGGTTCGTCGGCGTGGCGATCAGGGGTCCCAGCCGCGACGGCCAGTACTTCTCGCCGGTGATCGCCCCCAGCCGCGGGCGCGTGATCTCGCGACGCAGCCTGCTGCTCAACCCGAGTCCGCGCAGCCTGCCGTGGACGCTCGATTGGTATCCCCCCGACGGCCGCCTCGGCGGCCGCGTGGGACGCATGGTGGTACGGCTCGGTGACCGCCGACTGGAGTGGCGCCCGAAGCCGTCCGTGATCGCACGCGGTGCGTCGATGGACCACTTCGGCCTGCGCAACGTCGAGCGCGGAGGGTCCTTCCAGGTCGTCTTCTTCGACGACCTGCGCTACACGATCGCGGCCGGCCGCCGCGGTCCATCCACTTCTGCGCCCTGAGGCGGCTCACTCAGCGCAGCGAGCGAGCCCACGCCAGCAGCAGCTCGACGTGCTCGGCGGTGATCCCTGCCGTGGGCGTCGTGGTCACCAGCAGGGTGGGGCCGGGCCGCTGCGCCGCCCACGTCTCGCAGGTGGCGTGGTCGTCGTCGATCCAGGCGAGCGGCCGGTGCGGGCCGGCGTGGCGCTCGATCGCGTCGAGCTTCCAGTGACGCGCGCTCGTGCCCGGGGCTGCGGCGAACGTTAGGTGGGGGAACGTCCCGGGTAGTCCCAGTGCGCCGGGCAGGTACTCGTTGGCCTTCTCCTCCCAGCCGGTGCACCAAATCAGCTCGAACCCGGCGGNGAGCCGGCGCAGGTGCTCGCCGGCGGCGGCCGAAAGGTAATGGCCGACGCCGTCGACCGTCGCAAAGGACCCCAGTGGACGTTCGTCCAGGTCGAACCCGAACAGCGAGATCACGCCATCGACATCGACGAGGAGCAGCGGTTTATCGCTATTTGCAGGGACTTTCATGTGACTTCCGTTACGCAACCGGCTTGTTTGCGAGCCGCTACGGTGTGGAGACTTCGGTTGGCCGTCAAGCGCAGGGGTAGCGCTGTCGAGTCAGCTAGGGCATCGGCTCTGCCAGGCCCCGGCCGACCGAGCACCTCACTCCCATAGTGACTCTTCAGATCGGCATATTGCTGGCGCTCGTCTGCGCCGTCGCGACGAACCTCGGCTTCCTCTACAAGCACCGAGGCGCGTGCGCGGCTCCCTCCGTGAACATCAAGCGGCCGCTGCACACCGCGGCGGAGCTCTTCCGCTCGCGCTGGTTCACGATCGGCATCATCGTCGGGCTCGGCGCGTGGATGCTCCACGTGGCCGCGCTGGCGCTCGCCCCGCTCTCGGTCGTCCAGGCCGTTCTGTCCGGCGGGGTAGTGCTGCTCGCCGTCATGGCGGAGCGGATGTTCGGCCACAAGGTCGGCCCCCGCCAGCGCTGGGGCGTGGCCTGCACCGCCGTCGGCCTGGTGCTCCTGGGCTTCACGCTGCCCGCGTCCACGGGCGCGCACTCGAGCTTCTCGCTGCCCGGGATGATCGCCTTCGAGGGCGGCCTGCTTGGAGTCGGCGCGCTGCTGATCATGGGCCCCCGGATCGGCGGGCCGCGCCAACACCACGGCGTCATGCTCGGCGCCGCATCGGGCCTCCTCTTCGGGGTCTCCGACATCGCGGTCAAGGCGATCACCGGACTGGTGGGAAGCGCCGGCATGGCGGGCCTGGTCACCCCCTGGTTCCTGATCGCGCTGATCGCCTCGGTTGCAGCCTTCTACGCCTCCGCGCGGGGGCTGCAGGACGGCGAGGCGGTCCCCGTCATCACGATGACCGGGATGGCCGCCAACGTGGCCAACATCGGCGGCGGGATCATCGTTTTCGGCGATCCCCTGCCCGGCGACGCACTCGGCGTGGTGGCGCAGAGCCTGGCCTTCGTGATCATCTGCGTGGCCGCCGCGCTGACCCCGGCGCCGATCCGCGCCGCGCACGCCCCGGCCGCCCCGGCCTAGTCCCCGCCGCGCGACGCTCCCTCGAGGAGCACCCGCGTCACCTGCTCGGGGTCGTCGTAGAACGGCGTGTGCCCGCAGCCGGTCAACGTGAGGTGACGCGCACGGGGAAGCGCGCGGCGCGCACGCTGCGCCTGCCGCGGGAGGAGGATCCTGTCGCGCTGCGCCCACGCGATCGTGACGGGTACGACGATCTCCTCGCCGCCGCCGAAGCACTCGCGATTCGCGGTGTCGTTGACGCGATCGAAGTCCGCCGCCTCGGCAAGGCCGCGCGTCCACGCGACGGCCACCTCGGCCGGGACGCGGTCCCCCCGTGCCATGTGCTGCCACAGGGCGGCGCGCCGCCCGGTGGGCGTGGCGGCGAGCCACTCGACGAGCGGCGCTCCGTGCCTGGCCAGCTGGCGTGCAGCGACCAGCGAGTGCCGACACCACGCCGACTCGCGCGCCGTCCAGAAGCCGACGGGCGAAAGCGCGGTGAGCGTGCGCACGCATCCGCGGCGTGCGAGCTCCAGCCCGACCCCACCCCCGAGCGAGTGCCCGGCGAGGTGCGGGCGCCCGAGCCCAGCCTCCACGGCGAACTCCGCGACCGCGCCGGCCAGGGCGCCCACGCCGGGCCTGATCTGCGCCGGCAGCGGCGCCGAGTCGCCAAATCCCGGCATATCCACCGCGACGACCTCGTGGCGCTCGGCCAGCGCCCCGATCACCGGCTCCCAGGTCGCCTTGCTGGCGCCCGTTCCGTGAACCAGCAACAGCGCGTCGCCGGCGCCGCGGCGGGTGTGGGCGAGCGGCATGGCCGCGCCGAGGCTACCGTTGTACGGAATCGAGGAGGGCTCCGAACGGATGCACGTCTCCGCCTGATGCGCGGGCCACGATGAAGGTCGGCGTCCCGACCGAGATCAAGCCGGACGAGTACCGCGTCGCGCTGACGCCCGCGGGCGTGCGCGAGCTCGTCGACGCCGGCCACGAGGTGCATGTCCAGCGCGGAGCCGGCGAGGGATCGGCGATCCGCGACGAGGACTACGCCGAGCAGGGCGCGACGATCGCGCCCGACGCCGATGCGGTGTTCGCCGCGGCCGAGCTCGTCGTGAAGGTAAAGGAGCCCCAACCGGAGGAGGCCGGGCGCCTCGAGCCCCACCACGTCCTCTTCGCCTACCTGCATCTCGCGCCCAACCGCGACCTCACGCGGGCCCTGGCCGAGTCGGGCGCGACCTGCATCGCCTACGAGACCGTCGAGGACGCCCGCGGGCGGCTGCCGCTGCTGGCCCCCATGTCGGAGGTGGCCGGCAAGATCGCGACCCAGGCCGGCGCCTTCATGCTGGAGAAGCCGCTCGGCGGCCGTGGCGTCCTGCTCGGCGGCGTGCCCGGCGTGGCGGCGGCCACCGTGATGGTGATCGGGGGCGGCGTCGTCGGCATGAACGCCGCGTTCATCGCGATCGGGATGGAGGCCGACGTCTTCGTCTTCGACCGCGACATCGATCGCCTGCGCGAGCTCGACCTCGTCTTCGGCGGCCGCTGCTCGACGTGCTACTCCTCGACGCTGGAGATCGAGAGCCGGCTCTGCGATGCCGACCTGGTGATCGGCGCGGTGCTCGTCCACGGCGCCCGCGCGCCGCATGTGGTCACCCGCGCGCAGCTCGACCTGATGAAGCCGGGAGCCGTGCTGGTCGACGTCTCGATCGACCAGGGCGGCTGCTTCGAGACCTCGCTGCCCACGACGCATTCCGATCCGACCTTCGAGGTGGCGGGCATCCGCCACTACTGCGTGACCAACATGCCGGGCGCCGTGCCGATCACCTCGACCTACGCGCTGACCAACGCGACGATGCCCTACGTCCTCGCCCTGGCCGACCAGGGGGTGGTCGGCGCCGTGGCCGCCGACCCGGGCCTCAAGCAGGGGGTCAACGTGGCCGCCGGGCAGGTCACCTACTCCGAGGTGGCGCAGGCCACGGGGCTGCCGCACGCCGACGTCGACGAGGTCCTCCGGAAGGCCCCGGCGGCCTGATCCGGGCGCGGGCGCGGCGATCCTCTAACATCCGCCGCCGCATGCCGACCACGTCACAGCTCGTCCGCATGGGCCGCAAGTCGCCCTCCAAGAAGGTTGCCACCCCCGGTCTCAAGTCGGGCAAGGGCCGGCGCAAGCGCGTTGCCGCGCCCCAGCGCCGCGGCGTGTGCACGCGCGTCTACACCGTCACCCCGAAGAAGCCGAACTCCGCCCTGCGCAAGGTCGCCCGCGTGCGGCTGACCAACGGGATGGAGGTCACCTGCTACATCCCGGGGGAGGGGCACAACCTCCAGGAGCACTCCGTCGTGCTCGTGCGCGGCGGCCGCGTCAAGGACCTGCCCGGCGTGCGCTACAAGATCGTGCGCGGGACGCTCGACGCAGCGGGCGTCTCCGATCGGCGCAAGAGCCGCTCGATGTACGGCGTCAAGGCGCGCTAGCCGCACACATGCCGCGCCGCGCCGCCGCCTCCATACGGACCCTAGAGCCCGACGCCCTGCACCGGTCGCGGCTCGTCCAGCAGGTCATCAACAAGGTGATGCTCCACGGCAAGAAGTCCACCGCCGAGCAGATCGTCTACGACGCCCTGGCGATCCTCGCCGAGAAGTCCAGCAAGGACGCGGTCGAGTCCCTCGAGGAGTCGATCAAGGCGCTCACGCCGGTGCTCGAGGTGCGTTCGCGCCGCGTCGGCGGGGCGACCTACCAGGTGCCCGTCGAGGTGCCTCCCCGCCGCGCCCGCACGCTCGCGGTGCGCTGGCTGGTCATCTTCGCGCGCGCCCGCCGCGAGAAGACGGTCGACTCGATGATCCCGGAGGTGTGGGACGTGCTCGAGGAGGTCATCCACGAGCACCCCGTGCTCCTCAACCGCGCGCCGACGCTGCATCGCCTGGGCATCCAGGCCTTCGAGCCGGTGCTNGTCGAGGGCAAGGCGATCCAGGTCCACCCGCTGGTCTGCCACGCGTTCAACGCGGACTTCGACGGCGACCAGATGGCGGTNCACCTGCCGCTGTCGGCGGAAGCCCAGGCCGAGGCCCGAATCCTCATGCTCTCCTCCAACAACATCCTGTCCCCCGCGCACGGCGCGCCGCTGGCCACGCCCACGCAGGACATGGTGCTCGGCGCCTACTACCTCACCTACGGGCCCGAGGAGGAGGAGCTCGGCGAGCGCCAGGAGCGCCTGTTCGCCGGCGACTGGCCGAAGGGGGAGACGCGGCCGCACGTGTTCCGCACCGCGCAGGAGGCCGAGATCTCATACGAGCACGGCAGCGTCGCGCTGCACGACCTCGCCGAGTACCGCAACAACAAGGACGAGGGCGGCCACATCCTCACCACGGTCGGGCGGATCATCTACAACGACCGCATCAAGCGCGCGCTCGGCGAGGCGCTGGGGGCGGACTTCGACCTCTCCACCTACCAGTTCGTCAACCGACCGATCAAGAAGCGCGACTCGGTCGCCGTGGTCGACCAGCTCGTCCAGGCCTACGGCGCCTCGGCGATCTCGCGGGTGCTCGACGCCTTCAAGGACCTGGGCTTCAAGTACGCCACGCAGGCGGGCATCACGATCTCCAAGAACGACGTAGTGGTCCCTCCCGACAAGGAGGAGATCCTCGACCGCTACGAGTCCGAGGTGGGCGAGATCCACGACCAGTACGACATGGGCCTGATCACCCAGGAGGAGCGCCACGAGGCCGTCGTCGAGCGCTGGACGGCGGCCACCGACGAGGTGGCGACCAGCATGGAGGGCAACCTCGATCGCCTGAACCCGATCTTCATGATGGCCAACTCGGGCGCGCGCGGGTCCTTCAAGCAGATCCGCCAGCTCGCCGGAATGCGCGGCCTGATGGCCAACCCGAAGGGCGAGATCATCGAGCGGCCGATCAAGTCCAACTTCATGGAGGGACTGTCGGTGCTCGAGTACTTCATCTCGACCCACGGCGCACGCAAGGGGCTCGCCGACACCGCCCTGCGCACCGCCGACTCGGGCTACCTCACCCGGCGCCTGGTCGACGTCGCCCAGGACGTGATCATCCGCGAGGAGGACTGCAAGACGAAGGAGCACATCCTGGTCGACGTCCTCCAGCGCTCCGGGGCGGCCAACCAGAACCTGATCGGTCGCTTCGCGGCGAAGGAGATCGTCACCAAGCGCGGTCGGGTGATCGTCAAGAAGGGCGCGGAGATCGGCCGTGAGGACCTGGCCGAGCTGGCCGAGGCCGACCTCCCCGTCGAGAAGGAGGACACGGGCCCGAAGGCGGCGGTGCGCTCCGTGCTCAAGTGCGAGGCGACCACCGGCGTGTGCCAGGCCTGCTACGGCCGCGCGATGGCCACCGGCGCGGTCGCCCAGATCGGCGACGCGGTCGGCATCATCGCCGCGCAGTCGATCGGCGAGCCGGGCACCCAGCTGACCATGCGCACGTTCCACACCGGCGGCGTCGCCGGCGCGGACATCACGCACGGCCTGCCGCGCGTCGTGGAGCTCTTCGAGGCGCGCAAGCCCAAGGGCCTGGCGAAGATCGCCGAGGTCGACGGGAAGGTGACCGTCGAGGAGACCGACAAGACGCTCGGCGTCACGATCACCGACGCCGGCGGCGAGGAGCACAAGCACTCGTTCCCGCGGCGCACGCGCCTGTTCGTCGAGCAGGGCCAGAAGGTCAAGGCCGGCCATCAGCTCAACGAGGGGTCGCTCTACCCGCACGAGCTGCTGGCCATCCGCGGGCGCACGGACACGGAGCTCTACATGGTCCGCGAGGTCCAGGAGGTCTACAAGTCCCAGGGCGTGGACATCAACGACAAGCACATCGAGCTGATCGTGCGCCAGATGCTCAAGAAGGTCCGGGTCGACCAGAAGGGCGACACCGACCTGCTCCCCGGCCAGTTCATCGACCGGCACGAGTTCGCGCGGATCAATGCCGAGGCCAAGAAGGCCAAGGGCGAGCAGGCGCAGGCCGAGGAGATCGTGCTGGGCATCACCAAGGCGTCGCTCAACACCAACTCCTTCCTGTCGGCGGCCTCCTTCCAGGAGACCACCAAGGTGCTCACCGACGCGGCGCTCGAGGGCAAGATCGACCGCCTCAACGGGCTCAAGGAGAACGTCATCATCGGCAAGCTGATCCCGGCGGCGACGGGGCTCAAGCGCTACCGCCGCATCGAGATCGAGCCGGCCGAGCCGCTGCCCCGCGGGATGGACGACGTCGGGCTCCTCGACCAGGACGAGCTCGCCGCCGAGCTGGGCCTGGCCGACGGCTCCGAGCTGCAGGGCTTCGGCGCCGCCTTCGACCGCGACCTGTCCGCGCTCGAGGACATCGGCGGTGGCGGCGACGGCGACGGGTTCGCCGAGGAGCTTGCTTCGCTCGACGTCGCCGACAGCCCGGCGGACGACTCGGACAAGTCCTAGGGAAGGGCGGGGCGCCGCCCCCGAGGGAGGGCCGCCGCCCGCCCCGTTCGTTCCCATCGGGCCGCCTGCCGGTGACCCGAGCGAGGCATCTCACGCCAGTACCACTACATCCAGTGGGACCGAGTGTTAGGACGGGCGGAGGGTGTGGTCGGGATGTATCGACCTGATTTGACCTTGCGCTAGGGCCGGTCGCCGTTAAGCCCGTCCTGGCAGCGACGCACGGGACAGGATGAGACGACGCATGGCTCTAATCATCGGCGCCTGCGTGCTCGTCGCCAGCTTGGCGGCGGTCGCGGCGGCGGCGCGTGCGCTGCTGTCCTCGCGCGAGGGCAGCGGCGACCCCACGCCGCTGCGCACGCAGGACTTCTCGCGCGACCCCGGCTGGGTGGGCCTCAACAACCGGCGCCTGGATCGCTGCGTGACGACTCACCAGGATTTCGGCTGGCGCCGCGAGGGCGCCGCCGGCGGCCCGGGTGGCAGCGTGGGCGGCCTGGTCACGCGCGCCGTGGAGCCCGGGTACTACGGCAAGCCCGTCTCGCTGGACCTCGAGCGTCCGTTCCGTGCCTCGGGCCGGCTCGTCGTGCGCCGCGTCGGCGACCTCCGGTTTCCCTCGGGCAGCGTGATGATCGGCTTCTTCCACCACTCGATCCGCGACTGGCGCGCTCCCAACTCGCTGGTGATGCGGCTGGACTCCGATGCGGGCCCCGGGGGCTACGGCGTGGGTGTCGAGTACGGCAGCCGCGCCTACCGCGCCGGGGGCGCGGGGTTGCTGCGGCCGGGGCCGGGCGAGCGCCCGGTGACGTTCAGCCTCCGGCGCGCCTATCGCTGGGAGCTAGCCTACGACCCGGCCGCAGTGGGCGGGTTGGGGGAGGTCACGCTGACGATGGCCGGTGCGGCGCCGGTGCGCGTCGCGCTCTCACCCAAGGCGAGACGTGAGGGAGCTTCGTTTGACCGCTTTGGCATCACCTTCCCGGTCAACGCGCGCGGCAAGGCGATGGACGTGCGCGTGGACGGTCTGACGCTCGACGGCGTTCGCGAGGACCTGTCTCGCGACCCGGGGTGGATCGGCAGCGGCAACCGCGTTCGCCGTCGCGACTGCCTGACCGGCAAGAGCCACCAGTTCGGCTGGACCGGCGCCGCGGACGGACGCGTGGGGGGCATGATCTGGCGCACCGACGAGAAGAAGCCCGGCCGGCGCGCCTTCTACGCGGACCGCACGGGGCCGCTCACGCTCGCCGACCGGCTGCATGCCGAGGGAACGGTGCAGCTCGACCGAGCCAACTCCGACTCCGCCACGCTGCTCGGCTGGTTCGACTCACGCGCAACCGGCGGTGGGCGCGCCCTCGTGGCCCCCGGGTTCGTCGGCGTGGCGATCAGGGGTCCCAGCCGCGACGGCCAGTACTTCTCGCCGGTGATCGCCCCCAGCCGCGGGCGCGTGATCTCGCGACGCAGCCTGCTGCTCAACCCGAGTCCGCGCAGCCTGCCGTGGACGCTCGATTGGTATCCCCCCGACGGCCGCCTCGGCGGCCGCGTGGGACGCATGGTGGTACGGCTCGGTGACCGCCGACTGGAGTGGCGCCCGAAGCCGTCCGTGATCGCACGCGGTGCGTCGATGGACCACTTCGGCCTGCGCAACGTCGAGCGCGGAGGGTCCTTCCAGGTCGTCTTCTTCGACGACCTGCGCTACACGATCGCGGCCGGCCGCCGCGGTCCATCCACTTCTGCGCCCTGAGGCGGCTCACTCAGCGCAGCGAGCGAGCCCACGCCAGCAGCAGCTCGACGTGCTCGGCGGTGATCCCTGCCGTGGGCGTCGTGGTCACCAGCAGGGTGGGGCCGGGCCGCTGCGCCGCCCACGTCTCGCAGGTGGCGTGGTCGTCGTCGATCCAGGCGAGCGGCCGGTGCGGGCCGGCGTGGCGCTCGATCGCGTCGAGCTTCCAGTGACGCGCGCTCGTGCCCGGGGCTGCGGCGAACGTTAGGTGGGGGAACGTCCCGGGTAGTCCCAGTGCGCCGGGCAGGTACTCGTTGGCCTTCTCCTCCCAGCCGGTGCACCAAATCAGCTCGAACCCGGCGGCGAGCCGGCGCAGGTGCTCGCCGGCGGCGGCCGAAAGGTAATGGCCGACGCCGTCGACCGTCGCAAAGGACCCCAGTGGACGTTCGTCCAGGTCGAACCCGAACAGCGAGATCACGCCATCGACATCGACGAGGAGCAGCGGTTTATCGCTATTTGCAGGGACTTTCATGTGACTTCCGTTACGCAACCGGCTTGTTTGCGAGCCGCTACGGTGTGGAGACTTCGGTTGGCCGTCAAGCGCAGGGGTAGCGCTGTCGAGTCAGCTAGGGCATCGGCTCTGCCAGGCCCCGGCCGACCGAGCACCTCACTCCCATAGTGACTCTTCAGATCGGCATATTGCTGGCGCTCGTCTGCGCCGTCGCGACGAACCTCGGCTTCCTCTACAAGCACCGAGGCGCGTGCGCGGCTCCCTCCGTGAACATCAAGCGGCCGCTGCACACCGCGGCGGAGCTCTTCCGCTCGCGCTGGTTCACGATCGGCATCATCGTCGGGCTCGGCGCGTGGATGCTCCACGTGGCCGCGCTGGCGCTCGCCCCGCTCTCGGTCGTCCAGGCCGTTCTGTCCGGCGGGGTAGTGCTGCTCGCCGTCATGGCGGAGCGGATGTTCGGCCACAAGGTCGGCCCCCGCCAGCGCTGGGGCGTGGCCTGCACCGCCGTCGGCCTGGTGCTCCTGGGCTTCACGCTGCCCGCGTCCACGGGCGCGCACTCGAGCTTCTCGCTGCCCGGGATGATCGCCTTCGAGGGCGGCCTGCTTGGAGTCGGCGCGCTGCTGATCATGGGCCCCCGGATCGGCGGGCCGCGCCAACACCACGGCGTCATGCTCGGCGCCGCATCGGGCCTCCTCTTCGGGGTCTCCGACATCGCGGTCAAGGCGATCACCGGACTGGTGGGAAGCGCCGGCATGGCGGGCCTGGTCACCCCCTGGTTCCTGATCGCGCTGATCGCCTCGGTTGCAGCCTTCTACGCCTCCGCGCGGGGGCTGCAGGACGGCGAGGCGGTCCCCGTCATCACGATGACCGGGATGGCCGCCAACGTGGCCAACATCGGCGGCGGGATCATCGTTTTCGGCGATCCCCTGCCCGGCGACGCACTCGGCGTGGTGGCGCAGAGCCTGGCCTTCGTGATCATCTGCGTGGCCGCCGCGCTGACCCCGGCGCCGATCCGCGCCGCGCACGCCCCGGCCGCCCCGGCCTAGTCCCCGCCGCGCGACGCTCCCTCGAGGAGCACCCGCGTCACCTGCTCGGGGTCGTCGTAGAACGGCGTGTGCCCGCAGCCGGTCAACGTGAGGTGACGCGCACGGGGAAGCGCGCGGCGCGCACGCTGCGCCTGCCGCGGGAGGAGGATCCTGTCGCGCTGCGCCCACGCGATCGTGACGGGTACGACGATCTCCTCGCCGCCGCCGAAGCACTCGCGATTCGCGGTGTCGTTGACGCGATCGAAGTCCGCCGCCTCGGCAAGGCCGCGCGTCCACGCGACGGCCACCTCGGCCGGGACGCGGTCCCCCCGTGCCATGTGCTGCCACAGGGCGGCGCGCCGCCCGGTGGGCGTGGCGGCGAGCCACTCGACGAGCGGCGCTCCGTGCCTGGCCAGCTGGCGTGCAGCGACCAGCGAGTGCCGACACCACGCCGACTCGCGCGCCGTCCAGAAGCCGACGGGCGAAAGCGCGGTGAGCGTGCGCACGCATCCGCGGCGTGCGAGCTCCAGCCCGACCCCACCCCCGAGCGAGTGCCCGGCGAGGTGCGGGCGCCCGAGCCCAGCCTCCACGGCGAACTCCGCGACCGCGCCGGCCAGGGCGCCCACGCCGGGCCTGATCTGCGCCGGCAGCGGCGCCGAGTCGCCAAATCCCGGCATATCCACCGCGACGACCTCGTGGCGCTCGGCCAGCGCCCCGATCACCGGCTCCCAGGTCGCCTTGCTGGCGCCCGTTCCGTGAACCAGCAACAGCGCGTCGCCGGCGCCGCGGCGGGTGTGGGCGAGCGGCATGGCCGCGCCGAGGCTACCGTTGTACGGAATCGAGGAGGGCTCCGAACGGATGCACGTCTCCGCCTGATGCGCGGGCCACGATGAAGGTCGGCGTCCCGACCGAGATCAAGCCGGACGAGTACCGCGTCGCGCTGACGCCCGCGGGCGTGCGCGAGCTCGTCGACGCCGGCCACGAGGTGCATGTCCAGCGCGGAGCCGGCGAGGGATCGGCGATCCGCGACGAGGACTACGCCGAGCAGGGCGCGACGATCGCGCCCGACGCCGATGCGGTGTTCGCCGCGGCCGAGCTCGTCGTGAAGGTAAAGGAGCCCCAACCGGAGGAGGCCGGGCGCCTCGAGCCCCACCACGTCCTCTTCGCCTACCTGCATCTCGCGCCCAACCGCGACCTCACGCGGGCCCTGGCCGAGTCGGGCGCGACCTGCATCGCCTACGAGACCGTCGAGGACGCCCGCGGGCGGCTGCCGCTGCTGGCCCCCATGTCGGAGGTGGCCGGCAAGATCGCGACCCAGGCCGGCGCCTTCATGCTGGAGAAGCCGCTCGGCGGCCGTGGCGTCCTGCTCGGCGGCGTGCCCGGCGTGGCGGCGGCCACCGTGATGGTGATCGGGGGCGGCGTCGTCGGCATGAACGCCGCGTTCATCGCGATCGGGATGGAGGCCGACGTCTTCGTCTTCGACCGCGACATCGATCGCCTGCGCGAGCTCGACCTCGTCTTCGGCGGCCGCTGCTCGACGTGCTACTCCTCGACGCTGGAGATCGAGAGCCGGCTCTGCGATGCCGACCTGGTGATCGGCGCGGTGCTCGTCCACGGCGCCCGCGCGCCGCATGTGGTCACCCGCGCGCAGCTCGACCTGATGAAGCCGGGAGCCGTGCTGGTCGACGTCTCGATCGACCAGGGCGGCTGCTTCGAGACCTCGCTGCCCACGACGCATTCCGATCCGACCTTCGAGGTGGCGGGCATCCGCCACTACTGCGTGACCAACATGCCGGGCGCCGTGCCGATCACCTCGACCTACGCGCTGACCAACGCGACGATGCCCTACGTCCTCGCCCTGGCCGACCAGGGGGTGGTCGGCGCCGTGGCCGCCGACCCGGGCCTCAAGCAGGGGGTCAACGTGGCCGCCGGGCAGGTCACCTACTCCGAGGTGGCGCAGGCCACGGGGCTGCCGCACGCCGACGTCGACGAGGTCCTCCGGAAGGCCCCGGCGGCCTGATCCGGGCGCGGGCGCGGCGATCCTCTAACATCCGCCGCCGCATGCCGACCACGTCACAGCTCGTCCGCATGGGCCGCAAGTCGCCCTCCAAGAAGGTTGCCACCCCCGGTCTCAAGTCGGGCAAGGGCCGGCGCAAGCGCGTTGCCGCGCCCCAGCGCCGCGGCGTGTGCACGCGCGTCTACACCGTCACCCCGAAGAAGCCGAACTCCGCCCTGCGCAAGGTCGCCCGCGTGCGGCTGACCAACGGGATGGAGGTCACCTGCTACATCCCGGGGGAGGGGCACAACCTCCAGGAGCACTCCGTCGTGCTCGTGCGCGGCGGCCGCGTCAAGGACCTGCCCGGCGTGCGCTACAAGATCGTGCGCGGGACGCTCGACGCAGCGGGCGTCTCCGATCGGCGCAAGAGCCGCTCGATGTACGGCGTCAAGGCGCGCTAGCCGCACACATGCCGCGCCGCGCCGCCGCCTCCATACGGACCCTAGAGCCCGACGCCCTGCACCGGTCGCGGCTCGTCCAGCAGGTCATCAACAAGGTGATGCTCCACGGCAAGAAGTCCACCGCCGAGCAGATCGTCTACGACGCCCTGGCGATCCTCGCCGAGAAGTCCAGCAAGGACGCGGTCGAGTCCCTCGAGGAGTCGATCAAGGCGCTCACGCCGGTGCTCGAGGTGCGTTCGCGCCGCGTCGGCGGGGCGACCTACCAGGTGCCCGTCGAGGTGCCTCCCCGCCGCGCCCGCACGCTCGCGGTGCGCTGGCTGGTCATCTTCGCGCGCGCCCGCCGCGAGAAGACGATGGCCCAGCGCCTGGCCAACGAGCTGCTCGACGCCCAGTCCCAGCAGGGCGGCGCCTACAAGCGCAAGGACGACATCTACCGCATGGCGCAGGCGAACAAGGCGTTCGCGCACTACCGCTGGTAGTGGCACCGGCGCCGGCCTGATGCGGCCGGCCGGCGGCTGCGAACGCTGCGCCTGACTGTGTCCTCGCCGA
>JGI24973J35851_1000067_pt1 | contig 17689 bp, 22 predicted proteins | sample AntDryMetagUQ889_FD_35851 | JGI IMG/M metagenome (IMG submission 35851) | reverse complement strand
CTGATCGCCGCCGCCCAGCGTTCGACCGTCGCGGCCTAGCCGAGAAACGCGCGCCTCCGGCGAGGTCGTCCTGCCCGAGCTCACCCACCTCGACGACGCCGGTCGTGCCCGCATGGTCGACGTCGGCGAGAAGCCGGTGACCGAACGCCGGGCGGTGGCCTCCGCGGTGGTGCACATGTCGCCGCAGACCGCTCGCGCGGTGGTCGACGGCGACGCGCCCAAGGGCGACGTGGTCTCCACCGCGCGCATCGCCGGCATCCAGGGCGGCAAGCGGACCGCGGAGCTCGTCCCGCTGTGTCATCCGCTGCCGCTCTCCTTCCTCGACGTGCGCGTGGAGGTGGATCCCCAGGCCGGGACCGTCGCGCTCGAGGCCGAGGCTCGCACGAGCGCGCAGACCGGAGTCGAGATGGAGGCGTTGACCGCGTGCACGATCGCCGCGCTCACCGTCTACGACATGGTCAAGGGGATCGAGCGGGGCGTCGAGGTCTCGTCGGTGCGGTTGCTCGAGAAGAGCGGAGGTCGCCACGACTGGCGCCGCGCCTGAGGCCGAGCCGCCGATGGGCCGGCTCGCCGCGCGCCTCTACGACCGGCAGCTTTCCCTCGAACGGCCGGCGCTGCGCGCGGCGCTCGCACTAGCGCGCCCCGAGCCGCGCGACCACCTGCTCGACGTGGCCACCGGCACCGGAGCGCTCCTACGGGAGCTTGCCACCCGCTCGGAGCGTCCGGCGCGAGCGGTGGGCATCGACGCCTCCGACGCGATGCTGGCCCGGGTCGGTGGGCTGCCCAGAGGGTGGACCCTGCGTCGCGCGGACGCCTCCGCGCTTCCGTTCGCGGACCAGAGCTTCGATCTCGTGACCGCGGTCTACCTGCTCCACACCCTCGATCCGGTCACCCGGGCGACGGTCTCCGCCGAGCTGCGGCGCGTGGTGCGCGAGGGCGGCCGGGTGGTGACCGTGACCGTGGCCACGCCGCGTCCCCGCCTGCGGCGCCTCATGTCCCGCGTTCCCCGGCGCCACGGCCTCTGTCCGCTCGATCCCTCGAGGGAGCTCGAGGGGCTCGTGGTCCGCGAGGCCCGCTACGTCCGGCGTGGGTATCCGTCACTGTGCCTGCGCGCGGAGCGCCCGGCGCGATGAGGGCCGCCGTGGTCACGATCTCCACCTCGCGGGCCGGAGGAGGCGGCGAGGAGGATCGCTCGGGCCCCGCCCTCGTTGAGCTGTGTCGCGAGGCCGGGGTCGAGGCCCGGCTCGAGGTGGTGGCAGACGATCGCGTCGAGATCGCCGCCGTGCTCCGGCGCCTGGCCGACCAGGAGGACGTGCGCTTCGTGTTCACCACCGGTGGCACGGGGCTGACCGCCGATGACGTGACGCCCGAGGCCACGCTCGACGTGATCGACCGGGAGGCGCCCGGGTTCGCGGAGACCATCCGTCAGGAGTCCCGCCGCCACACCCCGCTCGGCATCCTCACCCGCGGGGTCTCGGGCGTCCGCGGGCGCACGCTGATCGTGAACCTCCCCGGGTCGCCGAAGGGCGTGCGCGAGTCCTGGCCGGTGCTCGAGCCCACCCTGCGTCACGCCGCGCAGACGCTCGAGCGTGACTGAGCGGACCGTGGACGTCACGCGGGCGGGGCGCTCCCTGCCGGCCGTCGCCGGGACGAGTCCGGAGGCGGCCGCGGGTCCCGCGGTCGAGGTTCGCGAGCTCGAGCGCTCCTTCGGGGAGCGCCCTGTGCTCGAGGGCGTCTCCTTCGACCTCGCCGCGGGCGAGACGCTCGCCGTGCTCGGCGCCAACGGCGCGGGCAAGACCACGTTGCTGAGGGTGCTGGCCGGCCTTCTACGGCCCCACGCCGGGTCGGTCCGGGTGCTCGGCGCCGCCCTGCCCGAGGACGGGTGGCGCGCGCGTGCCCGGGTCGGCCTGCTCGGGCACGACTCCGGCCTCTACCGCGCGCTCTCCGCCCGAGAGAACCTGCGCTTCCACGCCCGGCTCCACGGCGTGGGCCGTGAGCGGGTGGAGGAGCTGATCGACGCGGTCGGCCTCGGCTCGCGAGCCCAAGACCCGGTCCGCGAGCTCTCGCGCGGCGGCGTGCAGCGCCTGGCCGTGGCCCGCGCCGTGCTCCACGATCCGCCGCTGCTGCTGCTCGACGAGCCCCGCTCGGGACTCGACCCCGGCGCGGAGGAGCTCGTCGAGCCGCTGGTGGGCCGGGGATCGGGGCGCACCCGGGTGGTCGTGACCCACGACGTGGAGGGGGCGCTCGAGGAGTGCGACCGCGCGCTCGGGCTCCTCGGCGGGCGCCCNGCGTTCGTCGCTGGGCCCGGGGCGCTCGAGGCGAGCACGGTCCGCCGGGAGCTCTACCGGTGACCCGCGCGGCACTCGCCATCCTGCGCAAGGATCTGCTGGTGGAGCGGCGCACGCGCGAGTCGGTGCCGGCGATGGCCCTGTTCTCGGTCACGGTGCTGGTGCTGTTCCACTTCGCGCTCGACCGTGACTCGCTCGACGGAGCGCTGGCCTCCGGCGTCCTCTGGGTGACGCTGCTGCTGGCCGCCGTGCTCGGGGTCGGCCGACTGTTCGCCTCCGAGCGCGAGGAGGGGGGCATGGACGGAATCCTGCTCGCGCCCATCGACCGCACCGCGGTGTGGGTGGCCAAGGCGCTGGCGCTGCTCGCCTACCTCGTGGTCGTCGAGGTGGTGGCGGTCCCCGTGTTCGCGGTCCTGCTGCTCGGCCCCGACCTGATGCCCGCCCTCCCCGGGCTGGTGGCCACGCTCGTGCTCGCCGACGTGGGGCTGGCCGCGGTCGGCGCCCTGGTGGCCGCGCTCGCCGCCGAGAGCCGCGCCCGCGAGCTCGTGGCCACCCTCCTGTTCCTGCCGCTCGTGGTACCGGCCGCGGTGGCGGCCACCGCGGCCACCGAGCCGCTTTTCGCGGGGGCGCAGACTGCGGACGGGACCGGCCGCTGGCTGATCTTCCTCGCGGTGTACGCCCTGCTGTTCGTGCTCCTCTCGGTGGGCGTGTTCGACTACCTGCTAGAAGACTGATGGCCGTGTTCGGCCGAGGCCTCGTCACGCTCGCCCTGATCACCGCCGCGGCGGTCGGCATCGCCCTGGGCATGGTCTTCCTCTACGCGCCGCTCGACGCCGACCAGGGCTTCGTCCAGAAGATCTTCTACCTGCACGTGCCCCTGGCGCTGGTAGCCCTCGCCGGGTTCGTGGCCGCCGGGGTGATGGGTGCCCTGCACCTGCGTTCCGGCGACTCCGCGTGGGACCTGCGCTCCTACGTGGCCATCCACCTGTCGACGATCCTCGGGGTGGGGGTCCTCGTCACCGGGGCGATCTGGGCGCGCGCATCCTGGGGACACTGGTGGGTGTGGTCCGAGCCCACGCTGGTCGCCTTCCTGATCGTCTTCCTGCTCTACGCGGTCTATCCCATGCTGCGCTTCTCGATCGAGGACCCCGGTCGCCAGGGCCGCTACGCCTCGGTGTTCGCCGTGGCGGCCGGCGCCTTCGTCCCGCTCAACTTCGCGATCGTTCGCTCGGCCGAGTCGCTCACNCATCCNCAGGTCTTCTCCACCACGGGCAGCGGCATGCCCGGAGAGATGCTCGCTACCTTCCTCGTGTCCATGGNGGCCATGGCGCTCCTCTACGCGACGCTGTGGAAGCTCGAGCTGACCGCCAAGCACGCCTCCGACCAACTGCGCCGCCTGCGCCGGCGGGCGGAGCGGCGGGCCGCGGACCCCCTCGTGCCGCGGCCGGGCGGAGGTGCGTCCGCCGGCTCCTCCCGCGCCGGCGCACCCACGCTCTCCGGTGCCGCCTACGCCGCTCCGCGCGGCGGCGATTGATGCCCGCGCTGCCGCTCGGCGAGGCCGGCCTCTACGTTGCCGCGGCGTTCGCGGTCGTGGCCGTGCTCGTGCTCGTCTACGTAGCCATCATCGGGGGGAAGATCGCGCGCATCGAGCGCGACCTCGGCGCGCTGACCGACTCGCTCGAAGCGGGGGCCCGCGGTGGCGTCCCTCCGGCGCCGTCCCGGCAGGGCCCGTGAGCGACCCCCTCCTCGCCCTCGGCCTCTCGCACAAGACGGCGTCGCTCGCGCTTCGCGAGCGGCTGGCCTTCACGGAGGGACGCGCGACGGCGGTGCTCGCCGAGCTCCGGGCCCACCCGGAGATCCACGAGGCGGTGGCCATCTCCACCTGCAACCGCACCGAGCTCTACCTGGCGGTGGGCGACGCCGTGGAGGCCGAGTCCGCAGCGCTCGGCGTGCTCGCCCGGCAGGGCGGGATCCGCCCTACGGAGCTGCTGGGACGTCTCTACTCGATGCGCGAGACCGAGGCCGTGCGCCATCTCTTCGAGGTGGCTTCCGGGCTCGACTCGATGATCGTGGGGGAGGCGGAGGTGCAGGGGCAGGTCAAGCGCGCCTACGAGCTGGCGCTGGTGGAGGGCGCCACCGGGCCGCTCACCAACCGTCTGTTCCGCGACGCTCTGGCCGCCGGCAAGCGCGTGCGCACCGAGACGGGGGTGGGGCGCTCCCGCGTGTCGGTGTCCTCGGTCGCGGTCGACCTCGCGCGCGCGGTCATCGGTCCGCTCGAGTCGCGCTCGGTGCTCGTGGTCGGGGCGGGCGAGAACGGCGAGGGCGTGGCCCGTGCGTTCTCGGCCATGGGCGTGCGGACCATGTTCGTGGCCAATCGCCACTACGACCGGGCGATCGGCCTGGCGCAGCGCTTCGGGGGCGACGCGGTGCGCTTCGACGAGCTGCCCGCCGAGCTCGTGCGGGCCGACATCGTCGTCTGCGCCACGGGCTCTCCGCACCAGATCGTGGGCCGCGAGGAGCTCGAGCTGGTGGCCACCCAGCGCGCCGGCCGGCCGCTGATCCTCATCGACATCGCGGTGCCGCGAGACATCGACGCCGCCGTGCGTGAGGTCCCCGGCATCACCCTGCTCGACATGGACGACCTCCAGCGCGAGGTGGCGCGCAACCTGAGCGGCCGCGAGGCCGAGGCGTCCCGAGCACGCAGCCTGATCGACGACGAGGTGGAGCGCTACCGAGCGTGGCTCGCCTCGCTCGAGGTGGTGCCCACCGTGGCCGCCCTACGCGAGCGTGGGGAGGCGATCGCGCGCGCCGTCCTGCGTGAGAACGAGTCGCGCTGGGAGACGGTGTCGGAGGCCGATCGCCAGCGCCTCGACCGCATGGCGCGGGCCATCGTGTCCCGCATGCTGCACGAGCCCACCCGCCGGTTGAAGCATGCGCCCGAGGGGCNGGACTCCTACGTGTACGTGCAGGCGCTGCGCGAGCTGTTCGCGCTCGAGACGGCCGGCGCCTACGAGGANGTCGTGCAGGANGCGGCGCCGGAGGTGGCATCGCTCGAGGATCGCCGGCGCCGCCACCGCTCGGGCTGACGCCGGGCCGCCGCGGCGCACCCGTGCATCTGCGGATCGGCACGCGCGGCAGTGCGCTGGCGCTGGCCCAATCGACGACCGTGGCGGTCCGCCTGCGNGAGGTCGCGCCGCACGTGGAGGTCGAGCTCGTCCCCATTCGCACCTCGGGCGACGAGGGCGTGCGCCCGGCGGCGGACGCGCTGGGCGACAAGTCGGACTTCGTCAAGGAGATCGAGGAGGCCCTGCTCGACGGCCGGGCGGACCTCGCCGTGCACTCGGCCAAGGACGTGCCGGGGGCGCTGCCGCCCGGCCTCGCGATCGTCTCGGTGCCGGAGCGCGCCGACGCGCGCGACGCGCTCTGCGGCGCGGCCTCGCTCGGCGCCCTGACGCTCGGCGCCCGGGTGGGCACGAGCTCACTGCGCCGGCGCGCGCAGCTCCTCGCCCGCCGGCCCGATCTCGAGGTGGCCGAGCTGCGCGGCAACGTGGACACCCGGCTGCGAAAGCTCTCCGAGGGGGCCTACGACGCAGTGGTGCTGGCCCTCGCCGGCCTCGAGCGTCTGGGGCTGCAGGGGGGCACGCCCATCGACGCGGTCGAGATGACGCCCGCTCCCGGCCAGGGGTGCCTCGCCCTCGAGGCCCGCGCCGGGGACGAGGAGGTGTCATGCATCGCCCGCCTGCTGGCCGACGAGCCCGCCCTCGTTCGGCTCACCGCCGAGCGGGCCCTCGTCACCGCGATCGGGGCGAGCTGCCGAACTCCGGTGGGAGCCCATGCGGAGCTCGGGAGCGACGGCGAGCTGTGCCTGTCCGCCTTCGCGGGCGCCCCCGACGGGAGCGAATGGATCCGCGACGTGCTCCTGGGGACGGCGCAGGACCCGGCCGCTCTCGGTCGCGAGGTGGGCGAGCGCATGCTGGCGGCAGGCGCTGGGGAGATGCTGGCGCGGGCGGAGGTCGACGGGTAGGTCACCTACTCTGGCGAGCCATGCCGCCGACGCCGGGCACGGTCTATCTCGTGGGTGCCGGGCCGGGCGATCCCGGCCTCATGACGCGGCGCTCGCTCGAGCTGCTCGCCGGCGCCGACGCGGTCCTCCACGACCGCCTGATCCCCGACGGGGCGCTCGATGGTGTGCGCACCGATGCCGAGGTGCGCTACGTGGGCAAGGCACCGGGGCGCCCCTCGATGCCGCAAGAGGAGATCAACTCGATGCTGGTGGAGATGGGCAGCGCCGGGCGGTCGGTGGTGCGCCTCAAGGGCGGCGATCCGTTCGTGTTCGGTCGGGGCGGCGAGGAGGCCGAGGCGCTGGCCGCGGCGGGCGTGCCCTTCGAGGTCGTGCCCGGGGTCACGTCGGGGGTGGCGGCGCCTGCGTACGCCGGCGTGCCGGTCACCCACCGCGACGAGGCCTCGGCCGTGGCCCTCGTGACCGGCCACGAGGATCCCGAGAAGCCCGAGTCGGCGCTCGACTGGGCCGCGCTCGCCGCCTTTCCGGGCACGCTCGTGCTCTACATGGGGGTCAAGAACCTCGGCCTGATCGCCGAACGGCTCACCGCCGCGGGCCGGCCGCCTGACGAGCCGGTGGCGGTCATCGAGCGGGGCACGCTGCCGGGGCAGCGGACGGTGTCCGGCACTCTCGCCGACGTGGCCGCCCGCGTGACCGAGGCCGGGCTGCGGCCGCCGGCCATCACCGTGGTCGGCCCTGTGGTGGGGCGGCGCGAGGCCATCGCCTGGGTGGAGCGCCGCCCTCTCTTCGGCCGCCGGGTGGTCGTCACCCGGGCGCGAGCGCAGGCCAGCGGGCTGGCCGCGCGGCTCAACGCGCTGGGAGCGGAGGTGGTCGAGACGCCGGCCATCCGGATCTTGGCGCGGCCGGTCGAGGGCGAGGTGGAGCGCGCGGCGCGCGAGATCGGCTCCTACGCACTCGTCTGCCTGACGAGCCCGAATGGCGCGTCGCTGCTCATGGCCGCGCTCGACGCGGTGGGCGCTGACGCCCGGGCGCTCGCCGGCGCGACGGTGGCCGCCATCGGTCCCGGCACCGAGGGCGAGCTGCGTCGCGGCGGCGTGCGCGCCGACGTGGTGCCCCAGCGCTCGGTGGCCGAGGCGCTGGTCGAGGCCCTCGAGGCCGTGCCCGTGGAGGGCCGCCGCGTGCTCGTCGCCCGCGCCGGCGAGGCCCGCGACGTGCTGCCCGACGCCCTCGCCGCGCGCGGGGCGGAGGTGGACGTGGTCGCCCTATACGACACGGTGGCCGAGCCGCTCTCCGGCGATCAGGCCGACGCCGCCGCAGGCGCCGACTACGTCACCTTCACCTCCTCCTCCACGGTGCGCTTCTTCCTCGAGGCCACCGGGGGAGCGGAGCGCATGCGCGGCGGGGCGGCGGGGCGGAACGGGCGCGGCCCGCGGGTGGTCTCGATCGGGCCGGTCACCAGCGCCACGGCGCGCGAGCATGGCCTGACCGTGGACGTCGAGGCCGAGCGCCACGATGTGGACGGCCTGCTGGAGGCCGTGCTCCACGATGCCCGCGGCGAACGCGACCCCGGGCTCCCTGCGGGCGGCCCGGCCGAGCCGAGTCGCCGACCATGACCGGGGAGCGCACGCCGCCCGGGCCCGGCGCGCCGGTGGTATCTCTCCTCACCGACTACGGCGTCCGCGACGAGCTCGTGGGCGTCTGCCACGCGGTGATCCTCGGGATCTGCCCTACCGCCCGAATCGTGGACGTCACCCACGGCGTGCCCCGCCACGCGGTCCGCAGCGCCGCCGTGGTGCTGCGCAACGTGATCGGCTACCTGCCCTCCGGGGTGCACGTCGTGGTGGTCGACCCCAGGTGGGGACCGAGCGCCGCGCGGTGGCGCTCCGGTGCGAGGACGGGGAGATCCTCGTAGGTCCCGACAACGGCGTGCTCTCGCTCGGGTGGGAGCGCTGCGGCGGAGTGGTGGAGGCCATCGACGTGTCACGCTCGCCACACCGCCTCGAGCCGGTGTCGGCCACCTTCCACGGCCGTGACGTGTTCGCGCCGGTGGCCGCGGCGCTGGCCGCCGGCGCCGAGCTGGCCGAGGCCGGCCGCGCGCTCGATCCCGACGAGCTCGCCGTGATCGAGCTCGAGGAGCCCCGGGTGGGCGACGGCGAGCTCGAGGCGCCGGTGCTAGCGGTGGACGGATTCGGAAACGTGACCCTCCTCGCCGCCTCTATGAGGACCCCTACCGCTCGCTCGGCCTGGCCATCAACCGCGGCGACGCGGCGTCGACCATGCGCATCGCCGAAGACTCCCGCCTGACTCTGCGCCGCCCGTGATCGGCGCACCGCGCGTCCACCACAGCACGGTGGACTCGACCAACGAGCGCGCCCGCGCGCTCGCCGCGGCCGGCGCCCCGCACGGCACGGTGGTCACCGCGCTCGAGCAGACGGCCGGGCGCGGGCGCCACGGCCGGACGTGGGTCGCGCCGGCGGGTCGGGCCCTGCTCCTCTCCGTGGTCGTCCGCGACCTGACCGAGGAGGCGGCGCTCCTGCCGCTGGCCACCGCGGTCGCGGTGTGCGAGGCGTGCGAGGCGGTAGCGCCGGTGGCCTGCGCGATCAAGTGGCCGAACGACGTCTGGATCGAAGGCCGCAAGGTGGCCGGCATCCTCGTAGAGGGCCGTCCCCAGGAGGGCTGGGCGGTGATCGGGATCGGCCTGAACACCGAGGCCGGGCCCGAGGACTTCCCAGATGACCTGCGCCCGTTCGCCACCTCGCTGCTGATGGCGGCGGGCATGGCCGTGCCGGGCGAGGCCGCCCTCGCCGCGCTGTTGCGAAGCCTCGAGGCCCGCCTGGGCGACGACTCCGCCTCGGTGCTCGAGGCATGGCGCGCTCGCGACGCACTCGAGGGTCGCACGGTGCGGTGGTCGGACGGGGAGGGAACGGCCGCGGGCATCTCGGACGGCGGCGCGCTGGTGGTCGAGGCTGCCGAGGGCCGACGGGAGCTCGACGCGGGCGAGGTGCACCTGCTCGGCGTCTAGCTGACGGCCGCCTCGCGCACGAACGCTCCCAGCCGCCGCGCATCGACCACACCGTCGAGCCCGAGCTCCGGCGGCTCGTGCGCTGCCGTCCATGCCGCCACGATGCGGATCTCGTCAACCTCCTCGGGACGGACCACGCGGGGATCGCCGCGTCGGCGCGCGAGGGCGGCGGCGGTGCGCCGGCCGAGCTGACCCCGGTCGTCGGGCAGTGGGCCCCAGTCGACCACCCGGCCGGCCACCACCCAGAACGCGTCGAAGGTGGCCTTCGTCGGGTGGCGAGCGAGCACGAGCCGCGAGCGCGCGTGGGTGGCCTCGACCAGCCCGCCGAGGCGATCGAGCACGTCGCGCACACGGTCGAGCCGGCGCCGCAGCACCTCTGCACGCTCGTATCGGCGCTCCGCCGCCGCGGCGGCCATCAGGCGCTCGAGGTGCTCGATCAGCGCGGCGCCGCTTCCTCCGCCCTCCTCGAAGAGGCCGAGGGCCTCGTCGAGGCGACGGCGGTAGAGGTTCGGGTCGAGGTCCCCGAGGCACGGGGAGAGGCAGCGGCCCATCTGCCCGTACGCAGAAGGGAAGTCCCGGCGGCGCATGGTCCGACCGCANTGGCGCAGGCCGAAGAGCGAGGAGAGCTGGTCGGCCAGCTCCACCGCGGCGGCGCGTCCCCGCAGCGGCCCGACGTTCACCGCGCGTCCACTGGCNGGCTCGGNTGCCACCTCGAGCACCGGGTACGGGGCCTCGAGGCGGGCGCGAAGGAAGACGAAGCCGTCCGCGCGCTTGCCGATCACGTTCCCGCGCGGACGCCACTCCTTGATCAGGCGGTTCTCGAGCACGAGCGCACCGAGCTCGGAGCGCGTGGGCCGGTAGTCCACCACCTCGGCGTGCCCGGTCCATCCCGCGGGCCGGCAGAAGTGGGACCGCGCTCGGGAGCGCACGGACACCGACTTCCCGACGTAGAGCGGACGCCCGCGCTCGTCACGGAACACGTAGACGCCCGGATCATCGGGCAGNGCACTGAGATCGGGCCGCTCCTCCCGGGCGCGCGGGCGCGCCTCGTCGCGCGGGCCGGGCGGCCGATCGCCGCCGGCGGCACCTCGGCGCGTACGGCGCCCACGCGCACGTCGCCGAGCTCCCAGCACGCCGACCGCCTCNTCCACCGTCGCCGCCTCGGCGCACAGGCGCGGGAAGAGGGCGCAGAAGACGCGCGCGCAGGTCTCGGCGTCCACGAGAGCCCGGTGCGCTCCATCGGGGTCGACACCCACGGCAGCCGCCACCTCGGCGAGTCCGCGACGGGTGGCCAGCGGGGCGAGGCGCCGAGCCATGGCGATCGTGCAGAGCACCGGTGGCTCNGGCCAGGGTAGGTCGATCCGGCNGAAGGCCTGCCGCAGCGCGCGGACGTCGAACGACGCGCTGTGGGCCACCAGCACGCGGCCGCGGAGCAGCTGCGCCACGCGAGGCAGGATCTCCTCGGGCGGGGGTGCGTCGTCGACCATCGCCTGGGTGATGCCGGTCAGGCGCTGGATCCCGCGAGCGAGCGGCGCCACCGGTCGCACCAGCGACTCGAGGCGCTCGTGCAGCTCGCCCCCGCCGACGAGCACGGCTCCCACCTCGGTCAGCTCACAGTCGTCTCCGCCGCGACCGTTGGTCTCCACGTCCACCGCGACGAACTCGGCCTCGACCAGGGGTCTCGCCCGCTCGTCGTCCGGCCGGTCAGGCGCCGGGAGCGAGGCGGTGGGCAGCGGCGAGGGCACGGGCGCGGCACCGTACGGCGGCCCGCGGACGGGTGGGAGACGGCTTGCAGCCGCCACCGGGCCGCGCGAGCCATCTCGCGCTAGCGTCGATGCCTCTCGTGAGGGTCGCCGCCGTCCAACTCGAGGCCCGGATCGCGGACGTGACCGAGAACCTCGCCCGGTGCGCTCGCTCGTCGCCACGACGCGACCGTGGGCGGCTCGTTCATCTGCCGCGACGCCGACGGCGAGAACCGCAATAGGTTCCTGCTCGTGACGTCGGACGGGGTGGTCGGGCGCCGCGACAAGGACTCCCGACCATGTGGGAGAACGCCTTCTACATCGGGGGGACCGACGACGGCGTCATCCCGTGGGCGGAGCGCTCGGTCGGCGCCGCCCTGTGCTGGGAGCTCATGCGCTCGGGCACCGCGCGGCGCCTGTGCGGGCGGATGGACCTCGTGGTGAGCGGCTCACGTGGTGGAGCGTTCCCGCGTGGCCTCCGCGCGCGGTCACGCGCAGGCTCGAGGCCGCCAACGNCCGCACGGCCGCCGAGGTGGTGCCGGCGATCGCCAGGGCGGTCGGAGCGCCGGTCGTCCACGCCGCCCACTGCGGTGAGGTCGAGAGCGCGCTGCCTTGGAGCCCCGTCCGCTACCGCGGTCGGTACGAGGGTGCGACCACGATCTCGGCGCATCAGGANGGCGAGGACCAGACCGCCGAGCAGGCCCGCAGCGGCCCCCGCGGCCGTGTCGGGTGGCCGACCCGCAGCGGAGATCGGCGTCAGCGCGCCGCCGCCTTGGCGGCGGCGCCACCGGTCACGACCTCGACCACCACGAGCACGATCAGGGCGGTCTCGACGGCCTTGTCGACCCAGCCGATGGTGTCGAAGACACCTACGTAGAAGTACGCTCCGATGGAGGCTAGGGCGATCACGACGAGCACCCCCCGCGCCGCCCCGCGGAACGGCGCGAGGAAGCCCAGAGGCGCATAGATGACGGCGACCATCGTCACGTAGCCGAGCCCGTTGAGCACGAACAGGACACCGAACAACGTCGCCCCCATCTCGAACTCCGTCGGGGCCAGATAGAAGTGGATGGCCGCAGTGGCCAGGGTCAGGAGGATGACCGCGGCTGCGAGCGGCCCGAGAGAGGGGCGGGCATGGTTCATGGTCGTGCCTTCAAGTGTCCGGATACCACGTTCATCCCGAGTGGACCTTCAGACGAGGTGCTGCTGCTCGCGCATTGCTGCCGGCGCCCACGAACAGCAAGCCCACCGCAGAGAACATCAACCCTCCTCGTCTTGAATGGCCCCTCTCCCGCCGAGCGGGTATGCAATTTCTCCGCGATGCTCGGCTACGTCAACCGTAGCCCGACGGCGTAAGGGAAAGGAAACCCCGGTAGCCGATACCCTGCGCGGAGGAGCAGTCTCGAGAGGTCAGCTTGAGCACCGCCGCCGCGCGAACAGCCACCGCCGATCGAACGCCTGCGGCGCCGGGCGGATCGACGCTCGATCGACGCTTGATGGCCTTGATCGCGCCGGTGGTGCGCATCACGCTCGCCGTCGTCTGGTTCCAGGGCGCCAGCTGGAAGGCTCCGCCCGACTTTGCGGCACTCGGGAACTTCACGCGCTTCGCGGTCTCGGAGCCCGTATTCGCGCCGTGGGCGTTCTTCGTGGACAGCGTGGTGCTCCCCAACCTCGCCGTCTTCGGGTGGTCGGTGCTGCTCGTCGAGTCGCTGCTCGCCGCCTTCCTCGTGCTCGGGCTCTTCACCCGCCTGTTCGCGCTGGTCGGAGTCGGCCAGACCACGGCCATCGCGCTCTCGGCGCTCAACGCGCCACACGAGTGGATCTGGTCCTACCTCTTGATGATCCTCGCCCACCTGGCCGTCTTCGCCATGGCCGCGGGCCGCAGCGGCGGGCTCGACGGCGTGCTGCGACCGATCTGGGCGCGCAAGGACACCGCGCTCGCGCGAATCTTCCTCAGGGCCTCCTGATGTCGGAGCCCGCGCGCCGGGGTGCGCTCGTCGTAGCGGGTGTGGCCCTGGCCATCGGCGCCTGGGCGCTCGTGGCGTCCTGGGGGATGCCCGTCACCGGCCCGGAGGGGGTCGAGTTCCTCGAGCGAGCGGGCCCGATCGGACCATTCAGCCCGCTCGCCGCGGGGCTCACGATCGTGCTCGCCCTCGCCGGTCTGGCCGGTGCGGCCGCACGCACCAAGGCGCTCGTGCTGCTCTCCGGCGCCGGCTTCGCCCTCGCCGCCGCCCTCGCCCTCGCCCAGTCGGGGACCGAGACGAAGCTCCTCGCTGCGAGCGGCTCGACATTCGCCTTCCTCACCGCGGCGGCGATGGGGCTGATCCTGCTCGGGTCGACGCCTCCGGAGGGGGTGGAGGGGGCGGAGAGGGCTCCTGGTGACGCGAGCGACCCCGGAGCCGGCGAAGACATGGGGCCCGCCGGCACCGCGGCCGGAGAGCGCACCCGCTCGGCGTCCTGAGCGCCGCTCACACCCTTCTCCACCCCCGGCCGGTCAACGGCCAAAGCAGGGAACGGTGGAGGTGCGCGACACCCAGCTCTTCGACGACGAGTGGCGGTCTGGCGACGCTCCAGGGCGTCCTCGTCGGTAGGGCGAATCCGAGCCCGGAGCGCGCCGGTCGCCCGGCGCGCCTCGTGGTGAACCTCTACGAGAGTTCGACGCCATGGACGACGAGGTGGACTTCACGAACCTGAGGCTCGGGGAGGAGGGCACGAACGACTCGACGATCAATCCCGCCGTCATCCAGAGCGGCTGGTGCTGGCGGTCCAAGCGCCCCGGGGAACCGAGCAAGGAGGACGGCCGCAAGAAGCCTCTCACGTGGTTCCGTAGCGGAAGGTGATCAGCGCGAACCCCATCGAGCAGCTGTAGCTGGTGTCGCCGCCGCCGGCTTCGGCCGGCTCGCAGGCGAAGCCAGCTGCCTCGTAGGGCTGGCGGCCGCGGCCTTCGGCGCTCGCCGCCACCTCCTCGGCGATATCGCATCGAAGCCCGGTTGCCAGGATGTCGACGGCCTCGTGACCGGCGACCTCGACGTTGTCGCACCTCTGCCCGCCTTGCGGGCTCGGTGCCTGCCCGGGTGCGGGGGCGCCTGGCGAGGAGTCGCCGCCCCCGCACGCCCCGAGTGCCAGCGCGCAGCCGAGGGGCAGCAGCCGTCGCGTGATTCGGTGCCTGGTCATCTCATTCCACCCGGGCCGCCTTCTCGGCGAGCGGTACACGGTCCCGCAAGGCGCGCTGAGTCAAGGAGGGGCCACGCGAGATCCTTCGAGCGCTTCGCCGNCGCGATGCCGTCGGGGTTAACCAGCCCGCCGCCCGACCGGGCGGCCACCCTCACGCTCAGTTGATCCCTATCGAGGTGTCGTGCCCGGGCGGGCGGCTCTCGGCGATGCGGAGGAGCGCCTCGGCAGGCTCTCGCAATGGCGAGGTCGTGCGGGAGACGAGCAGGTCGGTGTCCAGCCGACCGCCCCGGACNGTCGGACCGAACGGGCTGTAGAACGCACCGTCGGCGGTCAGCGTGAGCTCGGGNTCGAGCTGCTCGTAGCCGGCGAGGACGCCCATCTCGTTCGTCATCGCCCGGCCCCGGTTGATGATCGGGCGGACGATGTGATCCTCGTCGGGCACGCCTAGCGAGCGGTGCAGCTCGCACAGCCGCTCGCGCTCCTCGGGGTCCACCGCGTCCGGGTCCTCGAGCGTGGTNGCGATTCGGACCCCGATCCCCCGCTCGACGAGCTTCGGCACGGCCTCCACGACCTTGCGGAAGTTCTCGGGTCCGCGCATCTCGTCGTTCTCGTCGGGGTCGGGGTGGTCGAGGGAGATCTGCACGTGCACCGGGAGGTCGGCGAGCGGCTCGACCTCGCGCAGGCGCCGCTCGTTGAACGCCGTCCCGTTCGAGAGCACGACCGTTGGGAGCTCGGCGCCAAGACCGCTCACCAACTCGGGCATGTACTCCAGGATGAAGGGCTCCCCTCCGGTGACTCCGAAGGCGGTGAAGCCGAGCTCCCTCGCCTCCCGGCCGCGCGCGAGGATCTCCTCCTTGCCGAGCTCCCGCCGGCTCACCTCTGGGGCGGACTCGGTCAGGCAGTAGGNGCAGCGCAGGTTGCAGTGGTAGTTCGAGTAGAACCAGACGCGTCCCCCCAGGGTGCCCGAGGCGATGCTGGCGGCCACGCTCACGCGAGCCCCTCCTCGGCCAGCCGCAGCAGCGTCGCCGCGCTCGTGGGCAGCCGGAGCGCCGTGCAGTAGCGGTTCAGCATGAGCGTCGCGCCGACCACGAGGGTGAGCTCGACCAGCTCGGGGTCGCCCATGGCCTCGCGCGCGCGGACGGTCACCTCCTCGCCGACGGCGCCCCGGCCGAGGGCGACCTCGTCGACCCAGGCGATGAGGGCGCGCTCGCCGGCGGCGGCGAAGGCCTCCTCGATGCCGGCCTCTCCGCGCAGCGCCTCGATCTGCGCTCGAGCCAGTCCGGAGTCCAGGGCGGCGGCGGTGTGGGTCTGCACGCAGTATGAGCACTCCATGAGCGCGGAGGTGCGCAGCACGACGATCTCCTTGGTGCGCGCGTCGAGTGCGGTCGGCCCGAGCACGCGGCCGACGAACGGCAGCGCGACCTCGAGTATCTCCGGAACGTGGGCAAGGGACGCGGTCAGCGGGCTGGCCGGCCCGGCCGCCGGGAAGTACGGCCTCGCGAGAATCGGCGCCTGGTCGGCCTCGACGAGGGGGACCAAGCTCGGCGCCGGCGCAGCAGCCTGGGTCATCGGTCGCTCTCCCCGCCTTCGCGGCCGAGGTCGGAGGGCTCGCCGTCGATGTCGGTCTGCGTCAGCCTCATCGCCATGTCCCCCTTGGTCGCTGTCGGCGATCACCCGTCGCGTCAACCTTAGGCAGGCGGGATCGAGCGGGCGAAGGTCCGCCCGCGCCGTTACCGACCCGAAAGGTCTCATCGCTGGCGCCATGCACCATCACTGTGACCTGCCGACGCAGGCCGCAGCTGCCCAACACAGCCGCTTTTCGCCTGCTCAGAAAGGCTATTTCACTCCACCATCCGGACAGACCACGGCCACCGAAACGGTGGATCCAGGGTTACTGTGTATGAGGCGGGGCCGACCGGCTACGGACTGGCCCGCGCGCTCGAGCGAGCCGGAGTCGACTTCCTGATCGCGGCGCCGGGCAAGATCGCGCCCCCGGCGACCGATTGGGTCAAGACCGATCGCCGCGACGCCCGAGCTGATCGTGCGGCCGCTGATGGCCGGCCAGTTGAGCGCGGTGCGGGTGCCGAGCTCGGCCGAGGAGGCGATGCGCGACCTGGTCCGCGCCCGCGAGGACGTCCGCGGCGACCTGATGCGCGCCCGCCACCGCGTGGCCAAGCAACTGCTGCGCCACGATCGGCGCTTCGGGGGCAACAACTGGACGCAGGCCCACCACGAGTGGGTGGCCGACGTCGAACTCGACGAGCCGGTGGCGCGCTTGCGCTGCTATGAGCAGCCACCTCGTGGCGACGCTCGATTCTAGGGCGCGGGCGCTGAGACGAAATCCGGTCCTGCGGTACCCAATCCGCGCATATCAGCCTGACCGCGCGTCGCGCACCAGGCCGGGTCCGCCCGCCGCCTTCGCGCCGTTTCCCGCGTTCCCCGCGGTCTTCCCCTCGCCGTTCGCCCCGCCCCGCGACCGCCGCCGCCGGCCGCCGCGCCGGCGCCGGCCCTTCGGGAAGTTCTTCAGCAGCTCCCGGGCGAGCGCCGAGGGCTTGCGGGCCATCCGCGTGCGGGCGCCGCGGAGCACCTCCTCGCCCTCGGGGGTGTGGGCCAGTGCCGCGGCCAGGATCGCCGCGGCCAGCCGGCGGTCCTGCTTGCGGGAGGCCTGCACCAGCCGGCGGGCGTTGCGGGCGTGGGCGGCGCCCGATGAGTTCACGAGCAGTCCGAGCAGCCGCTTGGTCTCCGGCCAGCGCTGCACCGCGTACTCCTCGTGCACCTCGCGGGTGTACTCGGCCAGGCGCCAGACCCACGCGGTGGCCTGGTCGCGGCGGCCGATGGAGTGCTCGGCCATCGACTGGAGCAGGACCTTGACGCCCTCCCGGCGCTCGTCACGGGAGAACCCGCCGACCATGTCCACCGAGGAGTCGAAGGCCTCGGGGTCGCGGATGGCCGCCACCTCCTGGAGGGCGCGCACCCGCAGCCCGGAGCCGCGATTGCGCTGGAGGCAGGTGAGCAGGAAGCGCCGCCGCAGCTCGCCGGTGTCGTCGAAGTGGAGCATGGCCTTGGCCCGGCGCCAGTTGTTGGCGGCCACGCGGGCCCCGGCCAGCGCGGCCCACACATGCTGCTCCTGCCAGGAGAGGCTCTCCACGGCGATGCGCCACAGCTCGCGCTCGAACACCACCGCGCGGCGGTCGGGGTCGGCGGCCACCGGCAGCACGCGGCGCTCCACGCGCACCCGGCGTCCGCGGCCACGGCGCACGGGTCCGACCACGATCGCCCCGCCGCGGTAGACGTCGCGGTCGAGCAGGGAGTGCAGGGTGACCACCGGGTCGTCGTGGGGGGTGGCCGGGTGGACGAAGTCGACGACGATCCCCGCCTCCTTGCCCTGGTTGCGGCGGGTCACCCGTCCCACGCGCTGCTGGTAGATGCGCTTCGACGCGGT
>JGI24973J35851_1000065_pt1 | contig 17937 bp, 15 predicted proteins | sample AntDryMetagUQ889_FD_35851 | JGI IMG/M metagenome (IMG submission 35851) | reverse complement strand
TACTCGGTGCGGCCGTCGTACTCGTGGGCCCGTACTGGTAGGAGCTCGGAAGGAAGCCCGGAACGAACCAAACCATCACCCCGGCCAGAATCACCACAGCCGCGAAAACAATTAACCAACGGTTCCTGTTCATATCCCGGCTTAGAACGCTAACTAACTATTACGTTCAACAGTAACGCTCGGTCGGGGCGTATCTATTCGAGAAGAACGCGCGCGAAAACGGTAGAGCAACATGGCCGGGACCTGCGGGAAACACGAGAACCGAACGAGCACGGCGGCGCGCACCTCCTTGCCCGTTCCGCATTTTTAAGGAGGGTTGCGCTTGGGGTTAATCTTTCATCACGTAACGATATAAATAATAAGCGCCTACGATGAGGGCCACGAATACAACGATTCCGACCGGACTCTTCAGCATCTCAAGTGCGTCAAGAATTCCACCCATGGTGTTCGAACCTCTTCTAATACCTATTTGTACTTTTAAGTAATGCCGCAGAACCTGCTGCGTACCTCGCCCATCTTACTTGGGCGTGATTCGATGTCAAGAATTCCCCGTGAGCCACGCGCCCCTCAGGCGGCTTGCATCGGTATCGAATGACCGATGCGCGTGATCTTGTTACGGTCGTCCAGGTAGACAAGCGTCGGTTGGTGGGCGGCCGCCTCTTCACGCTGCAATCCGGCATAGGCACAGATGATCACGCGATCGCCAAGGCTCGCCTTATGCGCCGCCGCACCGTTGATGGAGATCACCCGCGAACCCGGTTCCGCCCGGATCGCATAGGTCGTGAAGCGCTCGCCGTTGGCGATATTGTAGATATGGATCTGCTCGTACTCTTGGATTCCGGCGGCGTCAAGCAAGCGCGCGTCAATCGCACAGGATCCCTCATAATCAAGTTCCGCATGCGTAACACGAGCACGGTGGAGTTTCGCTTTGAGCAAGGTGATATACATTGCGTCCCGAGCCAGTGACAATTTGACCGCGATTATGGCGTAAAGGTCGCTATCGTTCAACGAACTTGCGTGCCGCAAGGTTGTCGATGAGGCGCGTCTTACCGAGCCAGGCGGCGGCTAAGATCCGGAGATCGCTATCTTCTGGAGCGGGTTTCATGAGATCGCTGGCGCGCCTGACGGCAAAGTAATCGACTTGGAATCCGGCTTCCTCCAAGCGTGCGCGACCGCGCCGTTCGATGGATTGAAAACTCGGCGCCGCGCGCGTCAGCGTGTCACCGGCCTCGCAAAGCGCCGCATACAAACGCCAGGCGATCGCTCTTTCCGCTTCCGTGAGATACGCATTCCGTGAGCTCAGCGCGAGACCGTTGGGCGCGCGCGCGGTCTCAACGGCATGAATCTCTGCCTCGATACATAAATCCGCGACCATGCGTTTAATCACCAGCAACTGTTGGTAATCCTTCTCGCCGAAGACGGCGAGATCGGGTCGCACCAGATTCAGCAGCTTCGTCACGACGGTCGCGACCCCGGTGAAATGCCCGCGCCTAGACGCCCCGCACAACAAAGCATCCAATCCGGGTACGCGGACCTCGGTGTGCCGATCGAGGCCATTGGGATACAGTGCCGCCACCTCGGGAACGAACAGAACATCGGCCCCCGCCGCGTCGAGAAGCGCGCGATCCTGTTCAAAGGTACGCGGATAACGATCGAGGTCCTCGCCGGCCACGAACTGCATGGGATTGACAAACAGGGTGACAACCGTGCGGCTCGCAAGGCGCCGGGCGTGTTCGACGAGGGCCAAATGCCCTCGGTGCAGGTTCCCCATCGTGGGCACGAGCGCAATCCGCTGAGTCTGATCGCGCCAAGCTTTGACGATCTCCTTAAGCTCCGCGATCCGAGCGACGCGAGCGATCACTCGAAACCGTGCTCTGCGCCGGGAAACTCACCGCGCTTAACCGCCCCGGCGTAATCGCGGAATGCCTCCTCGACACCAGCGCGTACGGCAAGAAAGTTCTTCGCGAATCGGGGCAGCCGCTCGCTGATCCCGAGCATATCGTAAACAACCAACACCTGTCCGTCACAGCCGGGACCGGCGCCGATGCCGATCACCGGAATCGTCGCCGCTGCGCTGATTTCGGCGGCAAGCTGGCTGGGCACGCACTCGAGCACCAGCATGGCCACCCCGACGCTCTCGAGCGCCTCTGCGTCTCTTTTAATCACCTCGGCGCCCTGGGGATCACGACCCTGAACGCGATACCCGCCCAACTTATTAATCGATTGTGGCAGCAAGCCCAGGTGGCCGCATACCGGGATACCCCTCGCGCCGAGCAACTCGACGGTGGCCGCTAGCCAGGCGCCGCCTTCCAGCTTTACCACCTGCGCACCCGACTCCCCGAGCAGGCGGCCCGCGTTTCCAAGCGCTTGGTAGGGTGTGGCATAACTCATGAACGGCATATCGACCACCACGAGCGACCGTTTCACCCCTCGGCGCACGAGTTGTGCATGGTAGATCATATCGTTTAAACGCACGCCTAGCGTGCTGTCGTGGCCTTGCACCACCATCCCGAGCGAATCCCCCACCAGCAGAATATCGACGCCGGCCGCGTCGGCGAGCCTGGCGAAGCTCGCATCGTAGGCGGTGAGGCAAGCGATTTTCTCGCCGCGCCGCTTCATCTCGATCAGGTCCGACGTGGAAATTGAAGTGATTGCGCCCATCCGCTCAACACGCTAAGGCGTGATTGGCGCACTGCCGGACAATCGCTCGATACCTCTCCATTCACAACGCCTTAGGAGCCCAGCGAGCGGTCCGAGCCCCGGAATCTCAAGGTCCGGGGCAATTTCATACAGGGGGTACAGCACGAAAGCCCGCTCGCTCAGTCCCGGATGCGGGACCGTCAAGTCGAGCCCGGTGATACGTTCGGCGCCGTAAAGAAGTATATCAATGTCCAAGGTCCTGGGTCCCCAATGAAGGCCGCGCGCGCGGCCGTGCCGGGCCTCGACGGCTTGCAACGATGCCAATAGATCGTAGGCTGTCTGGGCCGTCTCGATGGCCGTGACCGCGTTGATGTAGTCGGGTTGATCCGGCGGCCCCATGGGTGCGCTGCGGTAGAACGAGGATTGAGCGATTATGCGGGTCTCGGGTAGCCTCGCGATGGCCAAGATGCCCTGCGTGACTTGCGCACTGGGATCGGCAAGATTACTGCCCAGACCGATATAAGCGATCACCGAGCTTGCGGCGCGCGCGCCGTTGCCGCGTGGCATCGCTAACGCCGGCGACGGCGTCTCTTCCTCGGGACGGTCTTGCTTGCCGCCGAAATAAGCTCGCCCCGGCGGGCTTCCTTGGCGTTTTGGAATTCAGTCCACCACTCGGCCAATTCGGTGACCTCCTCGCCCGCCTCCGCGCGCAGCACCAAGAAATCGTAGGCCGCCCGAAAGCGCGGGTGGCTCAGCAACCGAAACGGTGTTCCACCCACCCGCCTTGTCAAACGCGGTTGTAGCGCCCAAATTTCGCGCGTCATCTGCGTGTAGCGCCGCGGCATGGCAATGCGGGAGATTTGCTGCGAAATCACCGTATCCGATGCAAGTTGATCGGCCTCGGCCGGCGATAATTCGTGGGCCCGGTGCTCATCGGCGAGCCTCCGCATGGGATCCCAGAGCAAGGCCGAAATTAGAAAAGCCGGGGTGACCGGTTTCCCCTCCGCGATGCGGCGATCGGTATTTTGCAGGGCACGGGCTAGAAACATATGAGGAAATCCGCCTTCCTCTTCGCTTAAGCAGACTTCTACTTGGGGGAACAACTGACCGAACAGGCCATAATGGCGAAGTTGCTCGAATGTTTGCACGGCGCATCCGCCGAGAAAGAGTTTCAAGATCTCTTCGAACAAGCGTGCTGGCGGGATCTCCGAGAGCAGCGGCGCTAACTCGAAGATCGGCGTTGCAGTCTGCGGATGGATACTGAATCCCAACTTGACCGCAAATCGCACGGCCCGCAACATCCTCACCGGATCCTCGCGGAAGCGCTGCTGTGTGTTGCCGACGACCCGGATCTGTCCCGCTTTGATGTCGTCCATCCCGCCCACGTAGTCAACGACCGAGAAATCCTCAATGTTGTAGTACAGGGCATTCACCGTGAAATCACGCCGCCAGGCGTCGTTATCAATATTGCCGTAGACGTTGTCGCGCAGGATGCGTCCGTCCTCGGTAAGGACACGGCCATCTTCCTCCGCCGCGTCGGCGCCCCGAAAGGTTGCCACTTCAATGATGTCCCTGCCGAAATGCACATGGGCCAAGCGAAAACGGCGGCCGATCAAGCGGCAATTACGAAATAGCTCCCGCACCTGCTCCGGCAGCGCGTCGGTGGCCACATCGAAGTCCTTCGGCTCGCGGCCGAGCAGTAAATCGCGCACACTGCCGCCCACGAGGAAGGCTTGAAAGCCGGCGTTGTTCAAGCGATAAAGGACCTTGAGAGCGCGCTCATCGATATTGGCCCGCGAGATGATATGGCCGGATCGCGGTATGATCCGCGGGGTTATCGGGATCTTCGCGACCTTGGTTTGCAGCGCTACGTCAAGCACGGGATTACGTTCTTACCTCGGTGGGGATGGCCATGTTTCAAGTTAATGCAGACGGTGCGTATAATACACTGCGCGCGGCGCCCATAAGCTGTAACCGCACCCCTGTCTCAAACTGCTCCCTTCGTCTAGCGGCCTAGGACGTCGCCCTCTCACGGCGAAAACAGGGGTTCGATTCCCCTAGGGAGCGCCACAGTGTTTATCTGTTCGCGAGATATCTCCATTCCACGACACTTTTCGCGCTCTAGACTGGCGCAACCAAGAGAAACGTCCTGAAATTATTAGGTTATGCACTGGCATTTGTATTGCTTGAAGCAGCGAGGGGGCGCGGTGCAACACGGAAGGGACCGGGCGTCATGAAGACTCCCGCTCCCCCTTCCCCCCTCCCTGCACTGCGCCCCCACCTGCGTATTGCGCCAGCCATCCGGCACTAGCTAAGGATGTTGGTTCGGGCGCTCGTGTGCGGTCGGGGTGCGCGGCGTTATTGATCCCACACGGCGGTACGTGTTAAAAACCAGCAGAGCAGATCCATTAGCGTGCCCGGCGCAAGACAATCGTCGGGCAGGGGAGAAAATCACTCCGTGCGAGTGCCGAGCCACGCGCGCAAACAGCAAGAGAGAAAGATAGCCGCGGCTCTTGAAACGATGCTTACCCCAATCATTCTACGTAGAGCTTGTGAAGAAATCGTCGCGAGCAAGTCCGCCCGCGAGGCGCACGGCGCACAGGAACCGCAGTGTATGTGGAAATACATGAGGATTCCGAGCACCGCGCAACGAAGCGGGCGGGCTGCGCAGCAGATTTATTCACAAGCTCGCAGCCGGGCCTGCCGGACGTCCGGTGTTACACGCGATCGGGGAGCATCGAATTGATGTCCGCGCGCTCCGGCGTCCGACATGCGACTGCCAACGGGAATCCCTCCAAGCGCGACAGGCCGGTGCTGGTGACAGGCGCTTCGGGCCACCTCGGCGCCAATCTGGTGCGCCGGCTGCTCGATGATGGGTATCCGATCCGTGTTCTTCTCCGCGAGGGCACCGATCCCGCCGCCGTGGAAGGCTTGGCGGTCGAGTGCGTTTTCGGCGACCTGCAGGACTTTCCCGCCACCCGTGCCGCCGTCGCCGGGTGCGGACGGATCTATCACTGCGCGGCCAAGCTCTCGACCATCGAGGGGGATGCCCGGCACCAGAGGGAGATCTATGAATGCAACGTGATCGGGACGCAGCATCTGTTGCGCGCGGCGCGCGAGGCGCGCGTAGAACGCGTCGTTGTCACCGGTTCCTTTAGCGCCGTCGGGTACGATCTCGACGCACCCTCCGCGCCGAGCAATGAAACCATGCAGTTCTATCCCTTCGAGCGCAGCATGCCCTACGAGCGCTCCAAGGTCCTGGTCGAGCACGAATGCCTGAAAGCCGTCATCGACGGCCTCGATGTCGTGGTAGCTACCTGCTGCGCCATCATCGGCGGCAATGATTTCCGGCCCTCGCGCCTGGGCCGCACCCTGTGCGACTTTGTCAACGGGAACCTCCGCGCCTACCTCCGCGGCGGCTTCGAATTCGTGGCAGCGCGCGATATCGTGGAAGCTCACCTGCTCTGCATGCACAAGGGCCGGACGGGGCACAAGTATATTTTCAGCACGGAATTCCTGATGCTCGACGAGCTGCTCGATCTGTTCACGGAGATCTCGGGTGTGGCGGGCCCGCGCCGCCGCCTTCCGGCACCCCTGATGCTGGCCTGCGCCGAGATGGCGAGCGCATACCTAAGCCGCTTCCACCCTGGCGTTCAGCAGCGTTTGACGCCGGGCGCTATTCGCTTGCTGCGCAAGTGCCGGCACGCCGATCTCACCAAGGCCCGCACCGAGCTCGGCTACCGGCCGACGAGCATCCGCACCGCGGTGGAGGAGGCCTACGCTTTTCATTATGCGCGGGGCGCTATTCATCATGCCGCGGCGCGAGCGCCGAGCGCCCCGGTGGGTAGCGGACCCGCGGTGGCCCACCGCATGGCCTTGCCCTAAACCTGAGGCCGCGACAATCAACGGAAAGCACCTTCCAACCAACCCTTCCCCGCCCAGCTTCGCGGAGGCCCGCAATGCGCGCCAAAAAGTCCGTGCGGCCGGGCTGGATCCGAATTACTGGTATGCGGTGGAAGTCGATGAGCGCATCCAGCCCGGCCAGGTAACCGAGGTGGTGTTCTGGAAGCGTTCCATCGCTCTCTTCAGAGGCTGGGACGGGCGCGTGCGGGCGATCGAGAACCGCTGTGCGCATCGCCAGTTGAAGCTGTCGCTGGGCGGAGTCGATGACTGCCAACTGGTGTGCCTTTATCACGGCTGGACGTACGACGGTGACGGGCGCGTGGTCCGCATTCCCCACGATCTCTTCGGGCGGCGCATGCCGGAGTTTCGCATCGCGAGCTTCCCCGTGCGCGTGCGCTATGGGCTCGTGTGGCTATTTCCGGGCGATTCGGCGCTGGCCGCGGAACGGCCGATCCCGGAAATCCCGGAGATCGAAGGACCGGATCGATGGGCCTGCCGGCCGCTCAGTTTCACCTGGCGCGCGCATCATTCAATGATCATCGATAACGTCAGCGATTTCACCCATGCACACTTGCACCGCAAGTACCGCCCGTTCGACGATGCGCGGCTGGTCCGCTGTGAAACCGCCGGTGACAGCGTCCACGTCGCCTACGACACGCGCGTGGGACGGGGCCGGATCTCCGGATTGTTCGTCGACCGCGATCGGATCAACACCAACCACATGCGGCTCTGCTACCAGTATCCTTACCAGTGGTCCAACACCGATGACAAGATAAAGCACTGGCTGTTTGTCCTCCCCATCGACGAGCGCACGACCCGGACTTTTTTTCTGTTCTATTTCGAGTCGCTCAAGATCCCGTGGACGGCGGTCCGGATCCCGCGCGCGGCCATGGATTTCGTACTGAGGCTCGCCAATCGCCTGCTGATTGCACCGCTATTGGACCAGGATCGCGGCGCGGTCGAGGCTGAGCAGGAAGGCTACGAAGTGCACTGGGACGAGCCGATCGCGGAGATCAACCCGGCCGTCCGGGCCTTCCAGGAGGTCACCATCCGAAAATGGCAGGCCCATCTCGACCGCCTGGTGCCGCAAGCGGGTGCCCGCACTACGCCAGCCATGCAGCGAACTCCCTAGAGGCCTGCACGTAGATGAGCAGCCTGAACACTGGCACCAGCTTGGAGGCGCTGGCCGGAGTCGCGGCCTTCGTGATTCTCTTGTTCGTCGGCTCGCGGCTGCTTCCGGGCCCGGAAGCACAGGGCGCGCCGCTACCCTCGGGCGGGCGACTCGCCTACCGCCTCAATGGACTACGGGTTTGCCTTCTGGTTGCCCTGGCGGCGGCGCTTGGGCAGCTACTCGACTGGTGGTCCCTGTCCGTGCTTTACCACCAGTTTCTGCCCATTTTTCTCGCGGCTAATGTGTTTGCATTCGTGCTCACCGGGATCGTATTCCTCCGTGGCAAGCAGCCGTCCGCGCAGGCGCGTCAAAATCCTCTAGTGGAGACTTTGCGCGGGTTGTTCCTCGGCGTCGAGTTGAACCCGCGGCTCGCTGGCGTCGATCTCAAGCTCTTCAGCTATCGTCCGTCGCTCATCGGGCTCGCGTTGCTCAATGCTGCGTTCGCCGTCGCGCAGTACGAGATTTACGGGACGCTGTCCGATGCGATGCTCCTCTATGAGATCTTCACCCTGATCTACATCGGCAACTACTTTCAATTCGAACACGGCATGCTCTATACCTGGGACATCGTCGCCGAGCGTTTCGGTGGGATGCTGATCTGGGGTGATTACGTGCTCGTCCCCTTCTTCTATTCTCTGCCGGGCTGGTTTCTCGTCCACCGGCTCGATCCCCTACCGGCCTCTGCCACGGTGGCTCTCACGGCGCTGTTCCTCTTCGGCTTCTGGCTGTTCCGCGGCGCCAATGAGCAGAAACACCGTTTCAAGGCCGACCCTAGCGCCCGGATTTGGGGGCGGCCCGCCGAGACCCTTGGCGGCCGCTTGCTGGTCTCGGGCTTTTGGGGCATCGGGCGGCATCTCAATTATTCAGGCGAGATTTGCGTCTACCTGGCCTTCGCGCTCACCACCGGCTTCGACTCGGTCTTACCCTATTTGCTTCCAGCCTGGCTCATCGCACTCTTGATCCACCGCGCCCGGCGCGACGAGCGCCGCTGCTACGCGAAATACGGGACACTCTGGACCCAATACACGCACAGGGCACGCTTCCGCATACTACCCTTCGTCTATTGAGTCATGGAACCCCAGGCCTATCCCATCGTCACCGACACGCCTCCCCCCAGGCCAATCCCGCGAGTGCGCGGCGGACTGCCGGTGCTGGGCCACGCCCTGGCCTTTCAGCGCGATCCGCTGAGCCTGCTGGAGCGGGCCTGGCGGGCGCATGGAGAGGTGTTCCAGTTCCGGCTTGGCGGGCGCGAGGTCGTTCTATTCGCCGGACCCGAGGCCCACGATGCATACTTCCGCGCCCCGGACGATCAGTTGAGCGCGCGCGAGGTCTACCAGTTCACGGTCCCCATCTTCGGCAAGGGTGTGGCTTACGATGTCGCGCCCGAGCGCATGGCCGAGCAACTGAGCTTCCTCGCGCCCCTGATGCGGGGCGGACCCATGCACGCTTATGCCCGCCTCATAGCTCAGGAGATCAAGGATTACACCGCACGATGGGGGGACGAAGGCGAGATCGATCTCTCGGTGGTCACCAACGAGCTGACGGTGAACATCGCCAGCCGCTGCCTGCTCGGGGAGGAGATCCGCATGCGTCTCGATACCGGCTTCGCCCGGCTTTACCACGATCTCCAGCGGGGGATCAATACCTTGGGGTTCTTTTTTCCGCGCCTGCCGATCCCCGGCCATATACAGAGAGACCGGGCCCGCCGCCAAGTGGCCTTTCTGATGCACGGCATCCTGGCCGAGCGGCGGCGGACCGGCTCGCGCCCGGGCGACTTCATGCAGGCGCTGATGGAAGCGCGCTATACCGACGGCAGTGCGCTCGGCGATGAGGAAATCACCGGTCTCTTGCTCACCGTGCTGTTCGCGGGTCAGCACACGAGCAGTGTGCTCGCGGCCTGGGTCGGGATCGATCTGCTGCGGCACCGCCAGTACCTGGCCGCGGTCCTGGCCGAGATCCAAGCCGTTTATGGTCAGGGCCAGACCTTAAGCCTGGATACCCTGAAAAGCCAATTGGCGCTGGAGCACGCCGTCCGCGAAGGCGAACGCCTGCATCCGCCGCTCATCCTGCTGGTGCGCAAGGCGCTCGGCGACCTCGAGTACCACGGCTTTCGCATTCGAGCCGGGACCCTGGCCATGGTCTCGCCCCTCCTCTCGCACCGTCTGCCCGCGGTCTTCAAGGACCCCGAGCGCTACGATCCGGATCGGTTCGGCCCGCCGCGCGAGGAACACAAGCAGGGGACCCATGTGCTGATTGGCTTTGGCGGCGGCCGGCACCGTTGTCTCGGGATGCATTTCGCGTGCATGCAAATCAAAGCCCTGTGGAGCGTGCTACTGTCACGCTACGATCTCGATTTGATCTCGCCGTCGCCCGCACCGGATTATGGAAGCTGGGTCACCGGACCACGGCCGCCGTGCCGGGTTCGCTACCGGCGCCGCCCCGTACCGCTCGGCCCCAACGTATGACAGCGTCGAGGGTCCCACACTTTGACGTCGCCGTGGTCGGCGCGGGACCGGTCGGCGCGGTCGCGGCCCTGGCCCATGCGCGCCGCGGGGCACGGGTCGCACTGTTTGAGGCCAATCCGAGATCGGCGCAACGTCTGGCCGGAGAGTGGCTGCATCCCCCAGCCATAGAGGTATTGCGACGGATCGGCATCGATTTGCCCGCCGCGATCCCGGAGCACTCGGCCGGTCAGGGTTTTGTGGTGTTTCCCGACGACGGTTCCTCGCCCTGTCTGCTGCCCTACGCCGCCGGGGCACCGGGACTCAGTTGTGAGCACAGCGCGCTGGTGGAGACCCTGCGCGCCGCCGCCGCCGCGCACCCCAATGTGGACTATCTGACCTCGGCACGGGTGCGCCGTATCGAGGACCACAGCTTACGCTATGTGCAGCGGGGTGGAGTGGGCTCGATCATCGCCGGCCGCATCGTGGGGGCGGATGGGCGCCGCTCCATTGTCCGCGCCAGCCTCGGCCTGCCGGTCGATCACGCCATCTGCTCGCGTATGGTTGGCCTATTGCTTCGCGACGTGGCGCTCCCGTTCGAGCGTTTTGGGCATGTGTTACTCGGCGGCCCCGGCCCGGTCCTCGCTTACCGTATCACCCCGCATCAAGTACGCCTGATCCTGGACGTGCCCGTGCACCGCCGCGGACGCCAGGAACGCGCGACTTACCTGTGGGAGGGCTATGCGACGGTGTTACCTAGCGCGCTGCGGCCGGCCTTTCGCGCGGCCCTCCTGGAGGGTACCTTCGAGGGCGCGGCCAACGAAATCAGGGCGCGCAGTGACTACGGCCGCGATCACGTGTTTCTCGCCGGGGATGCCGTCGGCCATCACCACCCCTTGACCGCGGTCGGGATAACCCTGGGCTTCGGCGATGCCCTGTGCCTCGCCGAGTGCGCGGATCCGGCGGAATATCAGTCTCGCCGGCGGCAGGCCACGCGAGTCGCCGAGCTCTTGGCCGTCGGCCTCTATCAGGCCCTGACCGAGAGCAGCGATGAAGCCGTCGCCACCCGCCAAGCCATTTACCGGATGTGGCGCAAGGGCAGCGCTGAACGCACGCGCACGATGCGCTATCTCGCCTGCCAAGACACCCGGACCACCCTGTTTGCGTGCTCTTTTGTCCGTGCCATCGCCCATGCCCTGTCAGCGATCGTCGGCGAGGCGCTGTGGCGTGGCGAGTGGTCTCATGCGGCAACGGTGGCCCGGGCGCTGGCCGGGCGCCTGCGCTGGCTCCTGCGCGGGATCTTGCCCACCCAAACCGGCCGCGCCTGTGCGCTGGCGCCTGAGGGTCATGGGAAAGGAACCTCGGTCTTTGCGGTCGCGGGCGACGCCGGCCCCCAGCCCGTGGCCGAGGATAATGAGGAGCTAGAGGATACCGAAGCGGGCCCGACTCTTAAACTTGCGGTCAGCGCGCTCATCCGCCAGCAGTCGCCGGGCGGCGGCTGGGAAGGAGAGGTTATCTGGTGCCCGATGCTGGCGGCGCAGTACGTGCTTATGTGCCATATCACCGGCGCCTCGATCGCGGTTGGGCGAAAGGCTTCTCTGCTCCTGCACTTCCGCCGCACGCAACTGGCCTCGGGACTCTGGGGCCTGCACCCCCAGTCCTCACCCTACCTCTTCGTCACCGCCCTGGTTTATGTCGCCGCGCGTCTGCTAGGGGTGAACCGGGAGGATCCTCTGCTCGGCCCCGCGGCCCGGTTCATCGCGGCCGAAGGCGGGGTCACGGCCATCCCGAGCTGGGGTAAGTTCTGGCTCGCGCTGCTCAACCTCTATGATTGGGACGGCCTCAACCCGCTGCCGCCCGAGGCCTGGCGGCTGCCCCGCTGGATGCCCTTGCACCCGGGCCGGTTCTACTGCCATACCCGCCTCATCTACCTGGCTATGAGCGTGATCTACGCGTCTCGCTATCAGGCACCCTGCACACCCGTGATCGAGTCGCTGCGCACGGAGTTGTACCCCTTGGGCCATAAGCACGTTGCCGCCAACCGCAGGGCGCTGCGGCCGGGGGATGTGTATGCGCCCCCGACCCTGTGGCTTCGAGGGCTCTGGGCGCTCGGCGCGCTCGGGGAGCGCTGGCGCCCTGGCTCGGCGCGGCGGCCGCTCGTCGAGCGGCTGCGCGAGCGGATCCGCTGGGAGCTGCGGACGACCGATCACACCAGCATCTCGCCGGTCAGCGGCTTACTCAATATGATCGCCCTCTGGATCCACGACCCCGGAGATCCCGATCTGCTCCGCGCGTACGCGCGCTTCGAAGGCTGGATCTGGGAAGATGATCAGGCGGGGACGCGGGTCACCGGAGCGCGAAGCGCCTCCTGGGACACCGCTTTTGCGCTGCAGGCGCTGGCGGCCGCGGGGGCGCATCCCGGTTCCGCGGTGGCCAAGGCGCGGGGCGTGGCCTTTCTCCGCAGTCAGCAGATCCGGCAGACGTTCGGCGGGGTTGACGAGAACTTCCGGATCGATCCCAAGGGCGGATGGTGTTTTGCGGGCGTGTGGCATGGCTGGCCGGTGAGCGACTGCACGGCCGAGGCGGTGCTGGCGCTGCTCGCGCCCCCCGGAGCACCGTCGGACCCGGAAGCCCTCGGCGAGGCCATGGCGTTTATCCTACGCTGCCAGAACACCGACGGCGGCTTTGGCAGCTACGAGCCGAGCGGCACGCGTTGGAAGATCGAATGGCTAAATCCCGCGGAGATGTTCGGCGACTCCATGACCGACTGTTCCTGGGTCGAGTGTACATCCTCCTGCATCGCCGCTCTCGCCGCGGCCGGGGAACACTGTCCCGATCTCATGGCGCCAGCGATCGAACGCGCCATCGGGCGCGCGGCGCGCTGGCTTTATGCCAGCCAGCGGTCCGACGGCGCGTGGCCCGGAGCCTGGGGGGTATACCTCATCTACGGAACCTTGTTCGGCGTGCGCGGCCTGCTCGCCGCGGGCACACCGGTCTATCACCCTTCCATCCGCAAGGCCTGCCGGTGGCTCTTGGCGCGCCAGCGGCCCGATGGCGGCTGGGGCGAGCACCACAGCGGTTGCCTGATCGGCGTCTACACGGAACACTCGGAGAGCCAGATTATCCAGACCGCCTGGGCGCTGCTGACCCTGATCGAAGCTCGTGAACCCAACTGGGCCGCTATCGAGCGGGGCGCCGCTTATCTCTCGCGCAGGCAAAACGCACGCGGCCAATGGCCGGCGCAAGACATGGCGGGTGTCTTCTTCCGTACGGCGCTCCTCGACTACACACTGTACCGCGCCTACTTCCCTCTGTGGGCCCTGGGCCGGTACCAGGCCCGGTGCGCGGAGCGGGCGGTGTTCGCACCGTCGGCGCCGCAAGCGTTGCGAGCGGGTGCGTAGCGACGACGCCCTCCGTGGTTCCGGACATCAACGGTAATAGTTGGGCTAAAAGGGGACATTAGCTAATAGGGGCCCTTTAGCGTTGCTTACAGCGATCGATTGTCTCCTGAGTGCCCTCCCAAATATTGTTTGCGCTAACGATGCCCGGCTTCGATTCGATTGTGTACCTGATCGTGCTTGCTGCGGGATCAAGGTCGAAATCCAAAGTAACCGTTCCGACCAAGAACACCTTGGTAACGGCCTGCCCCTTGTTGCCATCCGAAGAAACGTATTCGGTGTCGTGTTCTTTTTTACTGGCGGCCTTCACGCACGCAAAAACGGCTGGCGTGACGCCGGAAAAAGTTTTGCTGTCAGCGGCAACCGGCGCCGCCGGAGCCGGTTGCACAAACGCGACGAGACAACAAATGCTTAGGGCAACGGTAAATCCACGATTCACGCCGGCCATAGAGAAGTAGCACGCGCGACCAGGCAACCGTAAAAAAACCTGTTCAACCGGCCGTGTGGTGGTCTGTTCAGACTTTGTCATCATGATGTTCCTCTCGACTGATTGATCCTACGACTCATGTCTCGATCTGTCCTCAATGGCCGGGCACGACCGTTCTGATCACGCCGCCCTTGTGCGCCACGCGCGCACCGAGGCGGCCATTCTAACTCCTTATAATTCCAAGCTCACGGAACCCGACCGTGCTGCAGGGGCGCCGGCGCCGCAAACTTCCGTAGCGGCGATATAGCGTGCCTGGCACCGCTGTTTCATGCACGGAAAGTTTGCGCTTTAACGGTGCATTGCTTGGACGATGCCGCCCGTGATGGTGCATCGTTTGTTAAAAAACTTCGTTCGTCCTTGGTCCTTCGGACTACGCTCAGGATGGACTCCACGCTCTAGCGCGATGTCGAAGGGTGTGAGGTCAACTGCGCTCTCCCTATCTTTAACCGGCATGACACTGGAACATTCCTTGCCGCAAAGCTGACAGGCACCGTTGATGCTAACGGGGTTCGCTTGGGCGCACTTTACTTAAGGAAGCTCTGCAAAAGTTACTGCGCAGCCCATCTGCTTTGTCGCGTACTCGCTCGTCGCTCGCCTATCTACCTGATATGTCTCGCAACTCGCTCCGTGGCTTCGCGCATCTGGGCTTGCTCGCGACACTTTTGCAGAGCTTCCTTAGGCGGCGTAGGTCGGGTTAGCAGAGCGTAACCCGACAAGCCAACCCGATCATTCATACCCTATTCCTTCGAAATCCATCACTCCCCGTCCCCAATCCGGCGGATACACCTCAGCCTCGACATAGCGGCGAAAGCTGGAATGCTGCCATTCAATCGCGGACGAAACAAATCCGTGTTTTACCGGGTTGAAATGAATGTATTCGACATGCCGGGTAAAATCGGCTTCGTCCCGCAACGCATGTTCCCAATAGCGGTGTTGCCATAACCCTTGTTCTCGCTTCGCTGTCCTTGCGCGATTCGGTTCCGAGCGCAATCCTGGGTCACAGTGCTTGGTGAACCCAGTCTTGATTAGCCGCCAGCGTGTCGCGAAATCGGCGTCGCCCGGCGGCAATGTCCAGATACAATGCAGATGATCAGGTAGAACCACCATGGCGTCCACCTCGAATGGGCGATTCGAACGCACTGCGTGGAACGCCATTCGCAAGACCTCAACCGCATCCACGGACGCAAACAGCGGCCGCCGTTGCTCCGTCACCACGGTGAAGAAGAACGAACCACCCGGAAGGAATGCGCGCCGGTATCTCATCTGATTCGTCGGGTTACGCTCCGCTAACCCGACTTACTCGACTCCACCGTCACGCCGTCAACGAGCGAACGATGGGTGCGCGATTGCGCCAGCGCAACATAGGGGTCGGTGACAACTGAGAACATTCTCACACGTCTACGACCCCCTTTGCACAGCAGTCAGGCCGCGAGCTTCAACTCCACCTTGAGTCCGGCGCGGGTGGCGAGGGTGATGAGCATGTCCAGGCTGAACTTATCCCACTTGCCGCGCACCAGATCGGAGACGTGCGACTGCCCGATCCTGAGTCGCTCCGTCGCCTCCGTCTGGGTCCAACCATGCTCCTCTATCAAGAGTCGCAGGCGCGCCATGAGGTCGGCCCGCATCGCCAGGATGGCTGCTTCTTCGGGCGGGAAGCCGAGATCGAGAAACACATTGCGGAAAGTCCGGTTATGCGTATGTCATCGTCGTGTATGACTCAACCCCCTATCCTCTGGTAACGCCCCGTAAAGACAGTTCTCGTGATATCGTGCATTCTTATCCTGACCGGCGGCTGTCCTCCGCAAAAATCTTCCGGATTCATGCGGTGACTGGCTCTAGCCAATAATCATAGTGCTCAAGCAAAGCCCGGATAGTCGGCGGGGCGGAGAATAAGTACGCCGCTAATTGACTGTCCATACAATGGTCCAAAGTGCTGTTTATCACCCGTTAAAAGGTGTGTCGCATGAGCTCTGATAGCGGCAAGTAGAATTGGGCGATCCTTTTCGGGTAGCACTACATCGAGAGGAAGATCGCCATAAGCAAAATCGGTGACCAGGTCAACATTAACCATCAACTGAATTAGGCGTTTACGTTGTTCTTGAGTTTCCAGGTTCCGCCGTGCTTCCTCGACGGCGTACCGAGATGTAAGCAACGTCACGTCGGTCAGCCGCCATAAGCGAAGCAGTCCAGCCTTCTCGCGCCACCCAGCGGAGAACAAGATGTTTGCATCCAGGAATACACGGTTCAATGAGGCGGACGTTCGTGCGGGATCGTATCAGGGTCCAAATCCATTTCGCGAACGGCTATGCGGGCGGCTTCGTAATCAACAGGGTCGACAGTATTGTTGAGCAGGAACTCGGCTTTCCGCTCCTTGGAGTACACTTCGATGGGCATAGCAACGGCGGGACGAATGATGAGGCCATCTCCCGTCTCTTCGATCAACACCAAATCCCCCTCATCGAGGCCTAATCGACGCCGCATTTTTGCGGGGATCACCAAAGCTCCGTTTCGTCCTATTTTTACAGTATCCCGCATTTTAGTAATCTCTGAAATTCATTGATTACAAGTTTAGCATAAAGTAATGACTTTATTGCTCGTGAACGGAACCTGACAGCACAGTATGAAGACGTTTACCTCCGAGCTTATGAAACCGGCGACACTCAACCCGGCATCGAGCGGTATTTCCGTTTTTATAATACCGAACGCCGTCATCAAGCCCTTACCCGCAATACGCCAGATGCACTTTATTTCGGTCGACAGAATCTGCCCAACGCGGCATGATAAGGAGCGAAAATTCTACTTAAGCCTGTGTCCAAATTTCGGGGTCCATTTCTCCACCCGCCCGTATCTAGTGTTGCACTTGTAGTGGAACGTACACAGAAAATCTCGTAGGCCATAAGGGTGACCACACACAGCATGGTAAACGCGCCGGTCGCGCACCCGCCAGCGGAGAATCCCTTCGATACCGCGATCGCACAGCTCGACGCCGTCGCAGAACGTATCGGCCTCGATCCCGGCATGCGTGACGTCCTGCGCCACTGCAAGCGCGAGTTCACGGTGAACTTCCCAGTGAAGATGGACGATGGCTCCATCCGCGTCTTCACCGGTTATCGCGTGCATCACAACGAAGCGCGCGGGCCGGTGAAGGGCGGCCTGCGCTACAGTGACCACGTCTCGCTCGATGAAGTACGCGCGCTCGCCATGTGGATGACGTGGAAGTGCGCTGTCGCCGGCCTGCCGTACGGCGGCGCGAAAGGCGGCGTGATCGTCGACCCGAGCGCTTTGAGCGCCGGCGAGCTCGAGCGCATGACACGACGGTTCGCCGCCGAGATCGGGCTGCTCATCGGCCCCGATGAAGATGTGCCCGCGCCGGACATGGGCACCGATGCGCAGATCATGGCGTGGATTATGGACACCTACAGCATGATGCACGGCCACTCCGTCCCCGCCGTCGTCACCGGTAAGCCCGTGACGATCGGCGGCAGCAGCGGCCGCTACGAGGCGACCGGACGCGGCGTCATGTTCGTCACGCAGGAGGCGTGCAAGTATGCCGGCGTGCCGCTTGAAGGCGCGACCGTCGCCGTACAGGGGTTCGGCAACGTCGGCAGCGTCGCGTCAAAGCTCCTGCGCGATGCGGGCGCCAAGATCGTCGCCGTCAGCAACGCGAGCGGCGGGATTTACGATGAAGCCGGCATGGACATCGATGCCCTGATCGCGATGCCGCGCGACCGCGCCTCGCTCCGCTTCGATGCGCCCGGCCGCCGCATCACGAACGCGGAGCTGCTGGACGTTTGCGCCGCGGCCCTCGGTATGTGCGACAGGACATCCAAGTCACTCTCGCACCCTCGGTCTCGCGGCGAGTGATTCCTTGTATCNTTCCATTTGTATCTTTCCAGA
>JGI24973J35851_1000052_pt1 | contig 19393 bp, 15 predicted proteins | sample AntDryMetagUQ889_FD_35851 | JGI IMG/M metagenome (IMG submission 35851) | reverse complement strand
GCTGATGTGATCGCGGCCATCCATAGCCTCCATGGAATCCTACAGCGACACTGCCAGGAGAGCTCAAATTGAGCCTAAATTCGTGGGGATCCCACAGAGACGGACTAGAATTTTGCCGAGCTGCTCCTTGCGCTTTTTCTGCTCCGTTAACGCAATCCGGACTTGATCCGCAGTGACAACTCCCTTAAGTACCAGCAGTTCCCCGATGCGGCGCGGCGGCTCCTTGATGAGATTCACATTCAGTCACTGCTTGGCGGATGAGACAGGGTCTGTATTCTAGAGAGGACTTGGGAGGTATTGAAGTTAACCGATCGTCTGTCGGCCAGAACCAGCGCCTGGCGGTAATAACTTACGGCCGTCTTGGCCTGGCCCATCCGGTCCAGGGTGACCGCGAGATTGAACACGTAATCGGGATCCCGGGATTCGGTGCCAAAGGCCTTAAAGTAGGCTTCCTGGGCTTCGGCCCAGCGTCCCTGCCGCGCATACAGATTGCCGAGGCTGAAATGTAGTTGTCCCGCCAGAGGGGTCTCATCGAGCAAGAGCTTGAGTTTCGATTCGCTGAGATCGCGGCCGGCCGCGCCTTGCAGGCCGGAAAGCGCGGCATGCGCCACGCTATCGCGCGGGTTGATCTGAAGTATCCGTCCGTAATAGCGCTGGGCTTGCTTGGTTTGGCCATGACGCGCGGCGACCGCGGCCATTCCCAACAACGCATCGCGTTGTTCGGGGTGGCGGCTCAGCACGGTCCGATAGAGGCGTTCGGCGCGGCGGTAGTCTCCGCCCTGGTAGGCGCGATAGGCGCCGGTGATATCGGGATCGACCAGATCACGGCGGCGGCTCTTGGTGATCTTGATCGCACTCGGTTCGGCAACCATTCCCGCCATACTGGCCGGGAAGCTTGCGCGTGGTGGAGTTTGTCGCGGTTCAGGCTGCTCCGGCGGCGCCGTTACGGAATGCGCCAGTGGTTCCGTTGAGCCTGCTGGAGTTGCTTGAGGCCGCGGGTCTCTTTCCTGCGCCGCCTCGGCCGACCCGTCGCTGGCCTCCTCGGTCGGAGTAGTTGAGATCGGGGGCGTATCGTTGGCACTCGCGCCCACGTCGGCCGGAGTAGACACCGCAGCTCGGGGCGGAGCCTGCCGCACGGGCCCGGACCCGCTCATTGCGGTTCGGGGCGGGTTAATACCGTCAGGACCCGCGCCGCCTTGCTCCATCTGACCCCAGAACCAGAGCGCACCCAGTGCCGCGCTGAGCACTAAAATCACCCCAAGACCTAGGCCGACCCTGCGCGAAATCGGCGTACGCCGAGTCGCTGTGAATACGGTATCCGCGGAAACCCGGGCGATCGTGTCACCCGTCCGGAACGAGCCGCTTGTGGATAAGCCCGGTTCCGGACGCGAACGGTCAAGACTCTGCGAGGAGTCAAAATAGTCCTTGAGCGACGCATTAATAGCCCGTTTTGACGGCAGGGTGGCTTCTTTGTCATACGCGGGCGGGGGGACGCCCCCGGAGATGCTTGGCGATGATCCCGAAAGAGGCAAGCTGCTATTTAGCGAAACATCCATCGGGGCGCCCGCTAGCGTTAAATCGGGCACCTCTCCTTCCGGTATCGGCTCACTCTGACTCGTGTCGCCGGCCGCCTCCGCACCCGTCTCGGCAAACTCGAGGCCTGACTCATCGTGCGTCCCGCCTCCGGCTACCCCGCCGGCGGCTAGGTTCGCCTGTAAATCCTCCGCCGCTTTCTTCTTGTCTTGTTCGGCCTTTTTCAAGGCATCCATCAGTAGGCTCATATGCTAGCCCCTTGCCTTTGAGAAGATGGTTGCAAAATTACTGCGCGGGCGTGATCCGGGGTCGGGCGGTGCTCGGAATCCTCACATACTGCCGTGTATGCTCCGGTTCCTGCGCTCCGGCCTTCCCCGGCTGACACCCGCTCGTGACATTTTGCAAACATCTTCTTACCGGCTCACGGAAACGATTCTATGAACGACCGAGATATACGACCATTTCGCATCGCGTTAAACGGCTTAATACAGAGTATTCGATTCGACGCGTTCCTCGAGGTACGAGCGGTACCCCGAGAGATCCCCATCAAGGCTCGGATTCCGAATCACCAACGGCCGCAGGAAGATCACCAGCTCGGCCTTTTCGTAATCGTTGGAGCGGCTTCGAAACAAGCTGTCCCCGAGCACCGGAATGTCAGAAAGCAGCGGGATGCTGTTGGAATCCTGCTCCACCGTGTCCTGCATCAACCCGCCGAGCACGGCGATCTGGCCGTTGTTGATTTGCAGCACCGCTTCCATCTCCTGCACTTGGATCTGGGGAACGTTGTTTGGAATTGTGTCGAGCAGCTCGGGGTTGGGATCGCGCACAAATTGCGACACCCTGGAGATCGTCGGGCGGACATTAAGCGTCACCGCATCGTTTTCGTTGATCTGCGGCGTTACCGTCATTACCAATCCGACCGGCACCGTTTTCGCGGTGGTATCCACGGCAACTTGCTGCGCAGCGTCGCCGCCAGCCAATACAATCGCAGGCTCGACATCCACCTCGAAATAGACGATGTTCTCCACGACCTTCAGCACGGCCGTCTGGTTGTTGAGGGTCATGATCTTGGGGCTAGAAAGCACCTTGATGTCGCCGAAGGTCCGGAGCAGTTGCACGGTGATATCGATGGTTTTCCCACTGGCATCCTGGTCAAAATAACCCAATATCAACGAGGCAGCCGCAGCCTGTGGAATAGCGCTGGACAGGGCTGCGAGGTTTGGATCGAGCTCAAAACCGGACGCGGGGGCCGGGCCGTTCTGTAATACCTCCCAATCGATCCCCTGCTGATACTGATCGTTCAAGGTCACCTCGACGACCGTGGCCTCGACGAGAACCTGGCGCTGGGCATTGGCGAGCACCTTGTCTAGAAACGACTGGACGGCGGTGTGCTGCTTCGATGTCGCGCGTACGGTGATGATCCCGCTCTCGGGGTTGGGCATGACCGAGCCGGTCACCGGTAGATCGCCCTGTCCAGCCCCGCTCCCGGCGGCGGTTTCGCCGACCAGGGCTTGAATATTGCGCGTCAGGGTCAGCCAAAACCGGTTGTTCGCGGTATTGGTGATCGAGCTCGTGGAGTTATTACTGCCTCCGCCACCCCCGCCACCACCACCGCCCCCGTCTCCGACGTCATACGTCCCCGTGGTTGCGATCTGAGTGGCGACATCGATGGTGCCCTTGCTTTCGCGGGTGAGATTGACGCAATCCACCCGGTAGGTGCGGAGGTAGGGGCTATCCGGGCTCACGATGATGTTCTTGCCCTGGATCTCAAACCGCACGTCGGCCTGGCGCGCGATGCGGTCGAGGATCTGCGGCAGGGTCTGGTCGATCGCATTCAGGGTCACGATCCCCTCGATCCCGGGATCGATATCGACATTCACTTGCGCGTCCCGCGCCAGTGCGAACAGCAACTCCTTGACTGGCACCTCATTCACCACGACCGTGTATTTCTCGAGATCGGGCGCGGGCTCGGGCCGAGGCAGCAACGGTATTTTGTCCACGACCGGCGGAATGTCTTGGGTTTGGCGGTTGTCCTCCACGCGCAGGTGCCCGGCGGACGGGACCGGAGGCGGCGGGACGAGGGCGCTGCAAGCCACGAGGCTCGCGAGGGCGGTGAGGGCGACTATTCCCCGAATACTCATAATGTTATCCGCTCGAACGCGAGTTCGAGCTCTCGCTGGCAGGTTTAGTCAATTTTACTTCGCGGGCGGGTTATGAACGCCGCCCTTGACCAAAGGGGAGAGTTGCACTACTCCCCTTTGGAAATCCCAATGCTAAAGTGCCCGCCGAAACGGCTGGGTATTCAGAATAAAAGCGAATCTTATTTATAAGCATAAAGTTAGTGTAATGTGTTTAGAACAAATATTAAATAGCTTCGCCGCGCGCCCTTCGCCCCACGCCACCCGGTGCGGGTAGCGCATGACGGTCGCGTGCCGTACCTATTAATCGTTACCGGCGAAGACTAAAGGCGCCAGTTCCGTTAACGCTTTTTCGTACACGGAGCGTTTAAAAAATACGACCTCTTGTAGGGGATGCCAATAATGCACCCATTGCCAGCGATCGAATTCCGGCCGTGGAGCCGCATCCAGGCGCACGTCCGTCTCTGTGCCAATGAGCCGTAACATGAACCAGATCTGTTTTTGGCCGATGCACACAGGCCTCTTATCGTAGCGGACATAGCGTTTAGGGAGCCGGTAGCGCAACCACGCGCGGGTACATCCGACGAGATTCACGTGCTCGGGCTCGAGGCCCACCTCTTCCTTGAGCTCTCGAAACATCGCCATCTGGGGGGTTTCGTGGCGCTTAATGCCACCTTGGGGAAACTGCCAGGCGTCCATGCCCACGCGCCGCGCCCAAAAGACCTGAGCGTCGCGATTGCTTAGAATGATTCCGACATTTAACCTAAAACCGTGAGCGTCTATCATGACTCACCGCCAGCATCCGCTTGAATTCGTCCGTAAATTCGCAAGCTTACACCTTGTTTGAAATTCTAACACACTTAATTTCCTTAGTCGCAGGGAATGACTTTAGCAATTTTCGATCTTGATAACACGCTCATCGGCGGCGACAGCGACACACTCTGGGGACAATTCTTGACCGAGGAAGGAATCGTTCAAAAAGACGACTATGAGCGTCGCCATGAACGCTATTATCGAGATTACTTGAACGGCGCGCTGGATATCTTCGCGTTTCTGGGTTTTCAGTTGGAAATTTTGGCCCAGCATGATGCCGATACGCTGCGCGCGTGGCGCGGAAAATATATCGAACGAAAAATCAAGCCGATCATGCTTCCGAAGGCGCGAGCGTTATTGCATACTCACCGCGCCAAGGGTGACACGCTGCTCATCGTCACCGCCACCAATCGATTTCTCACCGAGCCCATCGCCGCAATGCTGGACGTCGTGCATCTCATCGCGACCGAGCCGGAGATCATCGACGGACGTTACTCCGGCCGTGTGTGTGGAACGCCGGCCTTTGCCGCCGGCAAGGTGGCGCGCTTATCCGAATGGCTGGTTAAACAGGGGAAAAGCTATACCGAGACCTGGTTCTACAGCGATTCCCACAATGACTTGCCGCTGCTGAACGCGGTCACACATCCCGTCGCGGTGGATCCGGACGCGACGTTGGCGCAGGCCGCGAGCATCAATCGCTGGCCGGTGATTAGCTTGCGTTAAGGGGCCAAAAGCTTCTTGACCGCGTCCCGCTCTTCTTCCAGTTCCTTGCGGGTGATCTCCATGCGCGCGCGGCTAAACTCATCAATGCCGAGACCCTGGACAATGCTGTAGCCGCCGTCCTGGGTGGTCACCGGGAATGAATAGATCAAACCGGGCGCAATGCCATAGCTCCCGTCACTCGCAACCGCCATGCTGGTCCAATCATCCGCCGGGGTTCCCATCACCCAATCGCGCATGTGCTCGATGGCCGCGTTCGCGGCTGATGCCGCGCTCGAAGCGCCGCGTGCGGCGATAATCTCCGCTCCCCGCTTCGCGACCCGAGGAATGAATTCATCCGCAAACCATTGCTGCTCCATCGAGTCCTTGGCCGGCCGGCCGCGAATCAAGGTGTGGCTGAGGTCGGGATACTGGGTGGTCGAGTGATTCCCCCAAATAGTCAGTTTCTTGATATCCGTGACCTTACAGCCGGCCTTTTGCGCCAACTGGGCGATGGCCCGATTGTGATCCAAGCGCGTCAGCGCCGAGAAGTTCTTCGCATTGATGTCGGGAGCGCTGCGCATTGCCGTTAAAGCGTTGGTATTCGCTGGATTACCGACCACCAATACCTTGACCTCTCGCTCTGCGTGCTCATTGACGGCCCGGCCTTGGATCTGGAATATCCCCCCGTTCGCGGCGAGCAGATCGCTGCGCTCCATGCCGGGACCGCGGGGTCTGGCGCCCACGAGCAAGGCATAGGCGGTTCCCCGAAACGCGACCTTGGGATCGTCGGTAATGACGACGTCATCGAGGAGCGGAAACGCGCAGTCCATCAGCTCCATCACGACTCCTTCCAACGCCTTCAAGGCGGGCGTGATATCGAGTAACCGCAAGCATACCGGCTGGTTCCGTCCCAGCATCTCTCCGGTGGCGATGCGAAACAGCAATGCGTAACCGATCTGGCCGGCGGCCCCAGTGACCGTGATTTGGACGGGTTGCTTCATTGGCTCTCTCGCCCTTTAGTTTCTTTTTGCGACCGGCACATAGTCCCTGGTTTCGGAACCGATATAGATCTGGCGGGGACGTCCGATGCGGAAATCCGCATCCGTGATCATCTCCATCCACTGCGCCAGCCATCCGGCGGTTCGCGCTATGGCAAACAACACCGTGTACATACGCCTCGGTATTTCGAGCGCCTTGAGAATGATCCCGGAATAAAAGTCCACGTTCGGGTAGAGTTTCCGCTCGATGAAATAGTCATCTTCCAGCGCGATGCGCTCCAGCTCCATGGCGATTTCGAGCATGGGCCGATGCGCGCTCGCGCCCATGGCGTCGAGGACGGCGTGACACGCCTTGCGGATAATCGCCGCGCGCGGGTCGTAATTTTTGTAGACGCGATGCCCGAATCCCATCAATCGATACGATCCGTTCTTGTCCTTGGCGCGATCGACATACTTGCGTACGTTTTTAATATCCTGGATCTCTTCAAGCATATGCACGACCGCCTCGTTCGCGCCGCCATGTGCACGCCCCCACAAGGTCGCGATGCCTGCCGCGATACAGGTATAGGGGTTGCTCTCGGTGCTCCCCGCGAGCCGGACCGCGGAGGTGCTGGCATTTTGCTCGTGATCGGCGTGCAGGATGAACAGCAGATCCAAGGCGTATATCGCGACCGGATTAGTGACAAAAGGCTCCGAGGGCTGCGCGAACATCATGTGCATGAAGTTTTCTATGTACCCCAGGGCGTTGTTGGGATACACAAAAGGCTGGCCGACGCCATACTTGTAACACTTGGAAGCGATGTTCGGCATCTTCGCCAGGATACGGAGAGCGTTCGCATCGCGGTCACCCTGGTCATAAATGTCGATGGTATCGTGGTAATACGAAGCCATCGCGCCGATCACGCCGACCATGATGGACATCGGATGCGCGTCGTAGCGGTAACCGCCGTAGAACTTGATCAGGTGCTCGTGCACCATGCTGTGCTCTCTAATGTGCGAATCGAATTCCGCCATTTGCCGGGCCGTCGGCAGGTCGCCATAAATCAGCAGGTACGCTACTTCTAGGAAGTAGCTGTGCTCGGCCAATTGCTCGATCGGGTAGCCGCGGTACAGCAAGATACCCTTGTCGCCGTCAAGGAAGGTAATCGCGCTACGGCAGCTTGCGGTCGTGACAAACCCGGGGTCCAAGGTAAACATTCCAAGCTCGCTGTAAAGGCGCTTGGTATCGATAACGGCGGGCCCGTATGTGCCGCGATAGACCGGACATTCGATCGTTTTACCGGTAGTATTATCCGTTATCGTTACCGTATCGGGTGTCATCGAACCCTCCTTAGGCTGCGGTCGTGTATTCGCGGTTGCGTTTCCAGGTTTCAACATAAGCCTTATACCTCAATACGCCCCTCTGCACGGTAAGCATAGCGTTATTTTTCGCGCCGCAGCAAGTAGCGTCTTGGCGCCGCCGTGGCCGGACCGGATCATGGCAGCAGCTAAAACTCTTGGCCCATCCTTAGCTATTGGGTATTATTGCGGCGCACATCAGGGCTGCCGTGATAACCGATTCCCATGATCGCTTCGTTACCGTCATCATCGTCTCGCGCGGGCTCACGGCGATTCCCGCGCATGAGGAAACCGCCGCGATTCGTTATGGATCGCGTTTGACCTTGAGAAGTCATGAAGCAGCGCAAAGCTACGGCACTACATAGCGGAAACGCCGAGTTTATCGACTCGTTGTATGAGCAATTCATGCGCAGTCCGGCATCGATCGATGCGCATTGGCGGTCGGTATTCGAAGATCTAACGCCCGGCGCCGAGCAAGCAGCGCCGGGAGGCGATGGGTCCGCCCTGGCGCCGGAGCGGACCGAACCCCTACCGGACGCCGATCTCGAAGCCCGGATCCAAAAACAAATCGCGGTCTTACAACTCATTAACGCTTATCGGTTTCGAGGCCACCGGCAAGCCGATCTCGACCCCTTGCGCCAAATCGAGCGTCCGATCGTCGCGGAGCTCGATCCCGCCTTTCATGGGCTGAGTGAACGCGACTTCGGCGTTAGCTATAGCACGGGATCGCTTTTTGGCGCCGAGTATGCCGCCTTAGGCGAGATCCTACGTCGGGTCCGGACAACTTACTGCCGCACGATTGGCGCCGAATACATGCATATTAACGCCACCAATCAAAAACGCTGGCTTCAGCAACGCTTGGAACTCGACTGCGCCACGCCTGGTTTCGACCCGCCAAGAAAGTTGCGGATCCTGGAACGGCTCGTGGCCGCCACCACGCTGGAAGAATATCTGCACCGAAAATACGTGGGGCAGAAACGCTTCTCCCTTGAGGGCGGCGAAAGTGCGATCCCCTTACTCGACGAATTGGTACAGAGCAGCGGCGAGGGCGGGATTAAGGAAGTCGTCATCGGGATGGCGCATCGTGGGCGAATAAACGTGCTGGTCAACATTGTCGGCAAGCATCCCGCGGAACTATTCGAGGAGTTCGAAGGCAAGGGCGGGAACGCCGCCGGTTCGGGTGATGTTAAATACCATCTAGGCTACTCCTCCGATATCGCCACTCCGGGGGGGTTGGTTCACCTGACGCTGGCGTTTAATCCCTCGCACTTGGAAATCATTAACCCGGTCGTTCAAGGATCGGTACGGGCACGCCAAGACCGGCGCCGGGATAGAAACCGGGACACGGTATTGCCCATCCTGATGCACGGGGATGCGGCGTTTGCCGGGCAAGGCGTGGTGATGGAGACGCTCAACCTATCGCAGACGCGCGGATATGCCACGGGCGGCACCATTCACATGATCATCAATAACCAAATCGGCTTCACCACCAGCGATCCGCTGGATGCGCGCTCAACCTTGTATTGCACCGACGTGGCGAAGATGGTCCAAGCGCCGATCTTACATGTCAACGGCGATGATCCCGAAGCCGTCGTAATGATCGCACGGCTGGCGCTCGACTACCGAATGGAATTCAATAAAGACATTGTCATCGATTTGGTCTGCTACCGCAGGCATGGCCATAGCGAAGCCGATGAGCCCCTGGCGACTCAGCCTATCATGTACCAAAAGATCCGGCAGCATCCTAGCGTCGTCAGCAGCTATTCGAAAAAGCTGCAACAGGAAGGTCTCATCCAAGAAAACGAAGCGGAGTCCTTGGCCCGGTCGTACATCGATTCGCTTGAGGGCGATCAGATCGTTGCGGGGCCGGTCGTGTACGACATCAGGAACGAGCTCAGGGTCAGTTTTACCGCATACCACGGTACCCGTTGGGATGCGCCTTGTGAAACCGCGCTCGCGTTGGAACGCGTTCAGGCGCTTAGCGAACGCTTCACAAGCATCCCCAAGGATATCCAGTTGCACCGCAGTGTAGAGCGCATCATCGAGCAACGCCGGCAGATGGGGCAGGGGCAGGCGCCGATCGACTGGGGATACGCGGAAACCCTCGCCTATGCCAGTTTGGTCGATGAAGGTTATCCCATTCGACTCGCGGGGCAGGACAGCGAGCGCGGGACGTTTTTTCACCGGCATGCGGTCTTGCACGATCAAAACACCGGTGAAGGCTACGTCCCTCTGCACCATGTCAAAGAGGATCAGGCGCGATTCATGGTGATCAATTCGATCTTGTCCGAGGAGGCGGTTTTGGGCTTCGAATACGGGTACAGCAGCTCGGAACCCGATGCCTTGGTGATCTGGGAGGCGCAGTTCGGCGATTTCGCAAATGGCGCTCAAGTCGTCATCGATCAATTCATCACCTCCTGCGAGTCCAAATGGAGCCGTTACAGCGGGTTGGTCATGTTGTTGCCACATGGCTACGACGGACAAGGCCCCGAGCATTCCTCGGCACGCCTCGAACGCTACTTACAGCTGTGCGCCGAGGAAAATATACAGGTATGCGTTCCGAGCACGCCCGCGCAGATGTTTCATATGTTAAGAAGACAGGCGCGTCGCCCCTACAAGAAACCCTTGGTCGTCATGAGTCCAAAAAGCCTGCTCAGGCATAAGCTCTCGACTTCGACCCTGACAGATATCACCGAAGGTGGCTTTCAGGTCGTTATGGACGAGATCGATCCCATTGATGGGCGGGCGGTAGATCGTGTGCTGATATGCGGCGGAAAGATTTATTTTGATCTGTTGGAAGCCCGGCGCGCGAACAGAATCAAAGACATCGCCATCGTCCGTATCGAGCAATTGTATCCGTTCCCAACCCAAGAAATGGACGCCGTGCTGGCGCGCTATCCGAATGCGCTCGAAATCATTTGGGTGCAGGAAGAGCCGCGCAACCAAGGGGCTTGGATCTACTTGCTGTCACGCCTGCATCTCTTCCGCCGCTTGCACGAACCGCAGCAACTGATGCTGGTGGCGCGCCCGTACTCCGCCTCGCCGGCGGTGGGTTATATCTCGAAACACCTCGAGCAGCAGCAAACCTTGGTCAGCGAGGCCTTGAAGTTGAATCAGGCTGCCGTCGCGCACCAGAAGACCGCGTAAAGCGTTAACCCCCATGCTGCTAGAGGTCAAGGTTCCAGTGCTGGCCGAATCCATCGCCGATGCGCGCGTGCTCGAGTGGCATAAGCAACCGGGCGATCGGCTCGGCCGGGGCGAGCATCTGACCGATCTTGAGACGGACAAGGTGACACTGGAGATCACCGCTCCGGAAGCGGGAATGCTCAAGGAGGTCTACAAAAAAACAGGCGAGACGGCGTTGAGTCAAGAAGTTTTAGCGGTCATCGATACCGCTCACCAAGTCGAGCAGCCCGCGGATAAGGGGTCGAGCACGCCCAAACCGGCTGCCGTGCCTAGGCGCGTAAGCGAGGAGGCGCCTTCCGAGGACGTGACGCCGCTCAGCCCGGCTGTCCGCAGGCTGGTCACGGAGCACGCCCTCGATCCTAAGACCATTCCGGCGCGCGCGAAAAGCGGCCGGATCACCAAGCAAGACGTGCTCACTTATATTGAAGCCAAAGATACCGGTCTGGTTCCACCGCCGGCCCGGCAGAAAGATGCTCTCGCGGACCCCGACGCCGGCCAGCGTCCCACGAAGCGCGTCGCCATGAGCCGCTTGCGCTTGCGCGTTGCCGAGCGCCTCTTGGCGGCGCAACGCGAGAACGCGATCCTGACCACGTTCAATGAAATCAACATGCAGCCGGTCATGGCGCTGCGAGAGCGTTATCGCGCGGCGTTCGAGTCACGTCATGGCGCGCGCTTGGGGTTCATGGGCTTTTTCTGCAAGGCCGCGGTGTCGGCGTTGAAAAAGTTTCCGATTGTCAATGCTTCCATCGACGGTTCCGATGTCGTGTACCATGACTACTATGACCTCGGGATCGCGGTCAGCTCGGAGCGTGGACTCGTGGTCCCCGTGCTTCGCGATGTTGACCGTCTGGGCTTCGCGCAGATAGAAATCGCGGTCAAGGAATTCGCCGACAAAGCGCGGGATGCGAAGCTCGGCATCGACGAGCTTAGCGGCGGCACCTTCACCATCACCAACGGAGGCGTGTTTGGGTCCCTCCTATCGACGCCCATTATCAACCCGCCCCAGAGCGCGATCCTCGGCATGCACCGGATCCAAGACCGGCCCGTGGCGGAAGAGGGGCAAGTGGTGATCCGGTCGATGATGTACGTCGCATTGTCCTACGATCACCGTATCATCGACGGGCGCGAGGCGGTGCAGTTTCTGGTCACGATAAAACAGCACATCGAAGATCCGGCGCGGATCCTGATCGAGGTCTAGGGCGTGGACCGCTACGACGTCGTGGTGATCGGCGGCGGGCCCGGCGGTTATGTCGCCGCAATCCGCGCCGCCCAACTCGGTTTAACAACCGCGTGCATCGACGCTTGGGTCGATGCCGCCGGTAAACCGGCCCTGGGCGGAGTGTGCCTGAATGTCGGTTGTATTCCTTCCAAGGCGCTGCTGGATTCCTCCCACCTCTACGAGACGATTGGCCGCCATACCAAGGATCACGGGATCGCGGTGAGCGGCCTCAGCCTCGATCTCCCGTCGATGATGCTCCGCAAGGATAAAGTCGTACGCACCTTGACCCAGGGCATCGCCGGGCTGTTTAAGAAAAACAATGTAGCGTGGCTCGCGGGACGGGCGCGCCTGTTGGGCGACATGCGCGTGTCGGTGACCGATCGCACGGGCGCCGAAGCGTCCGTGATCACGGCCTCGCATATCATCATCGCCACCGGGTCGGTACCCGCCGCGCTGCCCGGCATCGAAATCGATAACGGGTTGATTTGCGATTCGACGGCAGCGCTAGCATTTTCGGAAGTCCCGAGGCGCTTGGGCATCATCGGCGCCGGCGCCATCGGGCTTGAGCTTGGAAGCGTGTGGCGGCGTCTTGGCTCGGAGGTGGTTATTTTGGAGGCATTGAGCGAGTTTCTGCCGGGCGCGGATTTCGAGATCGCCCAAGCCGCCGCGAAAGAACTGGCGCGGCAAGATCTAGCGATTCGGTTAGGCTGCACCGTGACCGGCGTGACCGTGAACGGGACCGACCTTCGCGTTGCGTACCAAAAGGACCAAGGGCAACATGATCTGGCCGTGGCCAGACTGATCGTCGCGGTCGGACGGCGTCCGAATACCGAGGGACTCGGTCTCGTGGAATGCGGGATTAATCTCGATGGGCGCGGCTTCGTCGAGGTCGATGATCGGTGCCGCACAAACCTGAGAGACGTGTTCGCCATCGGCGATGTCATTGGCGGCCCGATGCTGGCACATAAGGCCTCCGAGGAGGGTATGGCGGTGGCCGAAACCATCGCCGGTCATGCCACCGAGGTGAATTACGCTTGTGTCCCATGGATCATTTATACCTGGCCGGAGGTAGCTTGGGTGGGGCAAACAGAGCAGTCGTTAAAGACGAATGGCACACGGTTTCGGCGCGGTGTGTTCCCGTTCTTAGCGAGCGGACGGGCCCGCGCCATGGGCGAGACCGGGGGACTCGTCAAAATCCTGGGCGATGCCGAAAGCGATGCCTTGCTCGGGGTACATATCTTCGGCCCGAACGCCTCGGAATTAATCAGCGAGGCTGTGATCGCGATGGAATTCGGCGCCAGCACCGAAGATCTGGCGCGCGCGATCCACGCCCATCCGACGCTCGCCGAAGCCATGCACGAAGCTGCGCTCGCAGTGGATAACCGCACGATCAATCTATAATCCCCTCAGGCCGCGGGTTGAAGGCGGCCTACCCTCTAGATTCTCCGAACGTACTTTGTTACGCTGCTTATTGCATCGCAGCGAATCGCGTGCTCAGCGGATAGACAGCAGCGTCTACGGAAAGGTGTAAATTTGCTGTACGTATGCGCCTCGTTCGAGCGTTGCGGCTGCTGAAGCGCCCGAGTGACGGTTGGGTCGGTACCCGAAACGCAGTGTCAGTAGGGAGGACTAGATGGCTGAAAACGTAGTTATCGTGGCCGCCGGCCGGACGGCCATCGGAACCTTTGGGGGAACGCTCGCGACTATTCCGGCGGCGACGCTGGGCGCGAAGGTGGTCTCCGCGCTCTTGTCCAAGACCGGGATTAAACCCGAGGACATCGAGGAAGTGATCTTGGGCCAGGTCCTGACCGCGGGCGTCGGCATGAACCCGGCGCGGCAGGCGGCGCTGGGCGCGGGTCTGCCGCACTCGGTGCCATGTATGACCATCAACAAGGTATGCGGCAGCGGGCTCAAAGCGGTGGCTTTGGCCGCGCAAGCGATTCGCGCCGGTGATGCCGAGCTGGTGGTGGCCGGCGGTCAAGAAAATATGAGTCTAACGCCGCACGTGCTCCCCGGCTCACGCACCGGCCAGAAGATGGGCGAATGGAAGTTAGTAGATACGATGATCAACGACGGCTTATGGGATGTTTTTAATAATTATCACATGGGCATGACCGCCGAAAACATCGTTAAGAAGTACACTATCTCGCGCGAGGAGCAGGACGCGTTCGCGGCGCTCTCGCAGCAAAAAGCCGAGGCCGCTCAGAAGGCGGGGCATTTCAAGAAGGAAATCATCTCCATCGAAATTCCGCAAAAGAAAGGCAGCCCGATCATCTTTGACACCGATGAATTCCCCCGTCATGGCACGACCGCCGAAGCCCTGGGCAAACTGAAACCCGCCTTCGACCGGGAGGGCTCGGTCACGGCCGGCAATGCTTCCGGAATCAATGACGGCGCGGCGGGCGTGATCGTCACCACCGAAAGCAAGGCCAAGGCCTTGGGCCTGTCACCGCTCGGGCGAATTGTTGCTTATGGCACGGCCGGGGTCGATCCCGCCATTATGGGGACAGGTCCGACGCCGGCGACGCAACGGTGCTTGCGGAAAGCCGGATGGAAGGTTCAGGATCTCGATCTTATCGAGGCGAACGAGGCCTTTGCTGCCCAGGCGATTTCGGTGAACCGGGATATCGGGTGGGATCTGGCCAAGGTGAATGTCAACGGCGGCGCGATTGCGCTCGGCCACCCCATCGGCGCCTCCGGGGCGCGTGTCTTGGTGTCGCTGGTGTTTGAGATGATCCGCCGCGATGTGCGCAAGGGCCTTGCGACCTTATGCATCGGCGGTGGCCAAGGCGTGGCTCTCGCGGTGGAGCGTTGAAAGAGCAAGAATAATGAAGACAGATCTCAGCGGGCGCGTAGCGTTGATCACCGGGGGAACGAGCGGGATCGGCGCGGCCATTTGCAAACAACTTGCGGCGTCCGGCGCCAAGGTCGCCACCAATTACCGCAACGAACAAAAGGCGCAAAAGTGGTTGGCGGAGATGCGCGCCGAAAGCTACGACTTCAAGATCTACCGTGTCGATGCGACGGACTTCGACGCCTGCGGCCGGATGATCGGCGAGATCGAAAAAGACCCGGGCCCCATCGACATCCTCGTCAACAATGCGGGCATCACGCTCGACGTGACGCTACGCAAGATGAGCAAGGAGCAATGGGACACGATACTCAGGACCAACCTCGACAGTGTCTTCAATGTCACGCGGCACGTCATTTCGGGGATGATCGACCGTGGCTATGGGCGGATCATCAATATCTCGTCCATCAACGGCCAGAAAGGTCAGATCGGGCAAACCAGCTACGCCGCTTCCAAGGCCGGCATGCACGGTTTCACCATGTCCTTGGCGCAAGAAATCGCGCGCAAGGGGATCACGGTGAACACGGTCTCGCCGGGGTATATCGCCACCGAGATGGTCATGGCCGTCCCGGAAAACATTCGCAATCAAATTATTGCCCAGATCCCCGCGGGACGGTTAGGAACCTCCGAAGAAGTGGCTTATTTAGTCGATTTTCTGGTGTCCGACCGCGCCAATTTTATTACCGGCGCCGATCTCACCATCAACGGCGGGCAGCACATGATGTGATGGCGATGCATCCAAATTCCATCGGCGATACTGGCGGCGCCGCGACGGGTGACAAGCGTGTCATCAAAAAGTACCCGAATCGCCGCCTGTACGACACCGTCGAGAGCAAGTACATCACCCTCGCGGATGTGCGGACGCTGGTGTTGGCCGGTATTGAATTCTATGTCAAGGACCAAAAAACCGGCGAAGACATCACCCGGAGCATCTTGCTCCAAATCATCACGGAAGAGGAGGACCATGGGGAGCCGCTGTTCACCACCCATGCTCTCCTCCGAATTATCCGTTTCTACAGAGACGCGGTCCCAGGCTTGGCGGGAAATTTTATCGAACGCAGCCTAGGCATGCTTACCGAACAGCAGAAGCTATTCCATACGCAGCTTAACGACGCGGTCAAAAACAATCCCCTCACGGCCTTGACCGAGATCACCCAACGAAACCTGGAAATCTTCAAGAAAATGCAAGACAGCTTGTTCCGGGCCGCCGGCATGACTAATCCCACTCAGAGCGAAGGCGAAGCGGGTAAGAAGCAAGAATAAATCAACCTCAACCTCAACCATCGACGAAGAAAACAAACGAAAATCGGGAGGCGTGAAAGCTATGTTTCTCGACACGATGCCACTCAAAGTTTTCGAAGTATGGAGCCGAGCCTGGACCACGGCCTTCACCTCGAGCGTCCAGGCCGCCACGGTGTTCGGGCAATCGCTCGATGCTTTAGCAACACATCAGCGGGACGAATGGAATCGGAGCGTTTCCACGGCCGCCGCGGAGCTGCGCCACACCTGGACGTATTTAAACCCTTACCACCGGTTGCAGCACGGCAGGCGGGTGGCTTTAGTCACCGGCGGAACTGGCGGCATCGGAACGGCGATTTGTCTGCGGCTTGCGGACGCTGGTTTTTTAGTCATCGCCACGTATCCTCGCCACGAATCGCCTGCCGCGCGCCAATGGCAAGCGGCGAGACGCCGGGCCGGCTATGAGCTTGGTATCGTCGCGTGTGATGTCGCGCGATGCGATGACTGCGCCAATATGGCGAGCTGGATCGAAGGTCACTACGGTCACGTCGATATCCTGGTCAACTGCGTCGGCATCACCCGCGACGATAGAAAACAAGAGAACTGGCAGACAGTTCTGGACACCAACCTCGACAGCGTATTCAACGTTACGCGGACCGTGATCGCGGCGATGGCGGAACGGCACTTCGGCCGGATAATCAATATCTCCTCGGTTAACGGGCCTTCAGGGCAATTCCGGCAAACCGACGTTGCGGCCGCCAAGGCGGGTATGCTGGGTTTTACCAAGTCCCTGGCTCGGGAGCTCGCGGATCAGGGGATCACCGTTAATACCGTATCACCGGGACACGGCGCGGGCATGGTGGTGGAAATCCCGGATGAAATCCGCAAAGCGATTAAGGCGAAGCTTGCAAAGGGGCGATGGGGTGAGCCTGAAGAGATCGCCGCCGCGGTCGACTTTCTCGCGGCGGACACGAGCGGCTACATCACCGGAATCGACATCGCGGTCAACGACCGGCGGTTAACCGCGTAGGATCCCGCCGAAGACAAAGGCGGCCTAAGGCCGCCTGTCCGCTGATGTCCGTCCTGCTACGTCGCGCTAGCGGACCTCAAGTCCCAAACGGTAGGTGAGTGATAGAGACGCGATAGCAGCAACTCTCTTTCGATCTCCATCTCGCGCGGGAGATGATCGCCGAAACGCGTGAATAGCTCCTCTTGATCGTTCGCTTCCTGCTGCGCCCGTTCCCGGTCGATGTTCATGATCTCGTAGAAGCGATCCTTTGAAAACTCGATACCGTCCAAGACCAATTCCTCGAACGGCGGCACCCAGCCGAGGGGGCTCTCGACGCCCCGCGCCCGCCCGCGGCAGCGGTCGACCACCCATTTCAGCGCCCGCATGTTTTCACCGTAGCCCGGCCAGATGAACTTGCCCTTGTCGTCTTTACGGAACCAGTTGACACGGAACACCAAGGGCGGAGTGGCGACGCGCTGACGGCCAATACGCAGCCAATGCTTCCAATAATCCGCCATGTTGTAACCGCAGAACGGGAGCATCGCCATGGGGTCGCGCCGCATCCCGGCCTGGCCCACCGCGGCGGCGGTCGCTTCCGACCCCATGGTCGCCGCGAGATAGACCCCATGTTCCCAGTCGTATGCTTGCAGAACCAGTGGGAAGTTCTTACTAATACGCCCGCCGAAGATGAAGGCGCTGATGGGTACGCCGTTCGGGTCCTCCCAATTCGGATCGATCGACGGGCACTGCTGGGCCGGTGCCGTGAAGCGCGCGTTCGGATGCGCCGCCGGCGTGCCGCTACCGGGTGTCCAGTCATTTCCCTTCCAATCGATGAGATGCGCGGGCGGCTCCTTCGTCATCCCTTCCCACCACACGTCGCCGTCGTCGGTTAACGCGACGTTACTGTAAATGCAGTTCTCTTTCAGGGTTAACATGGCATTGGGATTCGAATCCATGTTGGTGCCGGGCGCCACGCCGAAATACCCCGCTTCGGGATTAATGGCATAGAAGCGGCCGTCCGCCCCGGGTTTGATCCACGCGATATCATCCCCGATGGTCGTCACTTTCCATCCATCCAAGGCCTTGGGCGGGATCAGCATCGCAAAGTTTGTCTTGCCACAGGCGCTCGGAAAGGCCGCCGACACGTAGGTCTTCTCGCCGGCCGGGGATTCGACGCCGAGGATCAGCATGTGCTCAGCCAGCCAGCCTTGGTCGCGCGCCATCACCGATGCGATGCGCAGCGCGAAACACTTCTTACCGAGTAAGGCATTCCCGCCGTAGCCGCTCCCGAATGACCAGATTTCGCGCGTCTCGGGAAAGTGCGTGATGTATTTGGTGTCATTACACGGCCACACTGTGTCTTTCTGATGCGGCTGCAAGGGTGCGCCGATCGAATGCACGCACGGTACGAAGTCGCCGTCCGGCCCCAACGCATCGAGAGCGGCCTGACCCATACGGGTCATGATGCGCTGATTCGCCGCGACATAGGCAGAATCGCTGATCTCAACTCCGATATGGGAAATGTGCGATCCAATGGGTCCCATGCTGAAGGGGATCACATACATCGTGCGCCCGCGCATACACCCCTCGAACAACTCAAGGAGTATGCCACGCATCTTTTGCGGCTCCATCCAGTTATTCGTGGGGCCGGCGTTTTCCTGCTTTTCGCTACAGATGTAGGTTCGGTCCTCGACGCGCGCGACATCGGTCGGGTGAGAACGCGCCAGAAAGCTATTCGGTCTCTTCTTCGGGTTTAAGCGGATAAAGGTTCCTTTTTGCACCATCTCTTCGCACAAGCGATCGTATTCGGCCTGGGAACCATCACACCAATGGATGCGATCGGGATTGCAAAGGCCGGCAATCTCTTCCACCCATTGCAAAAGCCGTTTGTTTCTTGTTCTCTTTGCACCGTCGTGTGTCATCGTCATGAACGCAACCTCTAATCTTCAGTACGTAGAAAGATAATTGTCACCGCAAATGCGTATTTGTTTTGCATTTTACCATCCCGCGCCGGTCTCGCCTACGTCACGAGCTTCCTCGTCTTCGCGTGTTGACCGGCACGCCGCCTCACAGTAAGCTGCTTTTGATCCCCCCGGCTTTTTACTTATCCACCGTCAATGACGATTGATACCAGGAGATAAGCGTATGCAGCGAGAAATAATCGACCAATGGGCCGCCTTGAGCAGAAGCGCCCTCGAGTCCATGAAAGAGCTTGGTGCAATCAATGCCAAGCTGGTGGAGAAAATGACGGCGCAACAGGAAGCAATCCTCAGAGGCTGTGAAAAAATTGTTTGCAGGGGGATCGCCAATTGATCATGAATATGCGATCTTAGCACCATGAGCAAAGAACCTTCGNTGTTCCCTGAT
>JGI24973J35851_1000046_pt1 | contig 20710 bp, 14 predicted proteins | sample AntDryMetagUQ889_FD_35851 | JGI IMG/M metagenome (IMG submission 35851) | reverse complement strand
ACGGTGATATCCAGCGAAAAGCAAAAAACTCACTAAACCCTATGTCCGACGCCATTTCCCGCCGCTTACCCCCAGAATTTATGCAACTGGAAGGTCAACTCAATAGTCAGTATAGATTTCGCCCACCACGGGGTATGCAACCCCGTGGGGCGACCAAAGGGGAGAGCTGCGCCTCTCCCCTTTGGAAACCCCATCGCTAAGGTCCCCTCGACAAGACCGCGGGGAATAGATTTGATGACTACGGAAAGCGCGTCGAGCAGCAGATGAAGAAATACTTTCTCTGTCTGATGCTCGGGTGTTTCTGGCACGCGTATCTACCGGCGGCCACGATCAAGGAGTTGGACCCATCAAAGCAGTATCGGGTCAAAGAGGTCCGGATCGCCGGCAATAAGGCATTCTCCGCTCGCGCTCTTGGAAACGAGATCCTTATCAAGAGTCGTCCCTTTTACTTATTCTGGCGCAAGCCGCCGATATTTGACCCGGTCGTCTTCGAGACCGATATCAAGCGACTGCGGCGCTTCTATAAGGCGCACGGGTACTACGGCGTACGCGTGGACTATGACCTTGAGATCGACGACGAGGCACTGATCACCGCACGCATTCAGATAGCGGAAGGCCGGCCGGTCAAGGTCCAAGACATCAGCGTCGAGATCGCTAGAGACAAGACTCCCGATCGGATACCAGAGCTGCCTTTGAAGTCGGGTGAGATCTTTACAGAAGAAGCCTATCAGCAAAGCGAGGAGGCCTTGCGGGCCTATTATCTGGATCGGGGTCACGCCCATGTTGAGACTCAGCGCGAAGCGGAAATCGATCCAAGAGAACGACAGGCATGGGTAGACTACGCCGTCAAACCGGGACCGCGAGCCGTGTTCGGAAAGACACGAGTGCAGGGAACGGAGCGGGTTTCTCCAGAGTTGATCTTGCGAGAGATCACCTATAAACGAGGTGATCAGTTCTCTCTTGGGGAGATCAAGGTCTCGCGCGAGAAGATCGTCAACCTGGGATTATTTCGCTCCGTACAGTTGGTTCCCGAAGAGACCACGAAAGATACCAGAATAGTCCCTATGCGAGTCCGCGTCGAGGAGCAATCGCCGCGGGACATTCGCATCGGCATAGGGTATGGGACAGAAGACCAGGTCCGCGGCCAGGTCCAGTGGACTCATCGCAACTGGCTTGGGGGCGGTCGCCAGCTCTCCTTCAACCTTAAGGGGTCATTTATCACGCGCGCGCTAGACGCAAACTTCATCCAACCCCACTTCCTGACGCCGCATACGCCGGGGGCTATCAACTTGGCCCTGGGACAAGAGGATGAGGACACCTTCCTGCTTAATTTCTCGCGCTTCCGCCCGCGCATAGAGCATCGGTTCTCTCCCACGCTGTCTGGGTTCATGGGCTATCGATTGGAGTATGACAAGCTGGAGGAGGTGGCTGACGCGACGGTCCAGGCACTCGGTGGTATCAAAGAAAAAGGCTTTCTGTCAGGCCCCACACTGGGCATGGTGTGGAACGCCACGGACGATCTGCTCAACCCCAAAAAAGGGGGCATCGTGACGCTAGTTGGCGATCAGGCCGGTGAGCCCTGGGGTGGGGACTTTCGATTCTTTAAGCTGAGCGCCGAGGGAAAGAAATATCAGCAGGTGGGGTGGGACACCGTGTTGGCCGGTCGCCTGAAGATCGGTATCGCGGATAGCCTTGGGGCAGACGATGATTTCCCGCTCTTCGAGCGGTTCTTCGCGGGTGGCGAGAAGAGCGTGCGCGGCTATGGCCGCAGGCGACTCGGACCGCTCAGCGCCGCGGACGATCCCATTGGTGGCCTGAGCCTGGTGGAGGGTTCCATCGAATTACGCCGCCCGCTGTGGAGGGATCTCAGCGGAGCGCTGTTTCTGGACTTTGGCCAAGTCTCGACACGCGCCTACGATCTTCCGTTCGACGAGCTGGAATTGTCCACTGGTTTCGGCGTATCCTACCTAACGCCAGTTGGACCATTGCGTTTAGACCTAGGCTTCCCCTTAAATCCACCGCCGGACGATCCGGCCTGGCAGGTGCATTTCAGCATCGGGCAGTTCTTTTGACATGGCCAAGATAAAAACTTATTTCGGCTGGACAGCGCTGATCGCAAGCGGGGTATTACTGCTAGTCGTAGTGGGGCTTGTGCTGTATTCGCGCACCGAGGGATTTCGGGATCTCTTGCGCGAGAAAGTAGTAGCCGCCTTGAACGAGAGCGTGCGGGGCCAAATCGCCCTGGGCAGGGTGCAAGGATCGATATGGGCCAACCTGGTCCTTTCGAATCTCACCCTGCGATACCAAGGGGAAGTGCTCCTGGCAGCGCCGCGCATCACCGCGAGCTACCGGCTGCTACCCTTGCTCAGGGGCCGCGTAGAGGTCGACTCTTTGCGCCTAGTCGGGGTTGTCGTGAGGGCTAAGCAGGATGCGCAAGGTCATTGGAACCTGGTAGAGGCGCTGTCTCCAAGAAAACCGGAGGCCGAAGAAGGCGCAGAATTACCGCTGACGGTGGCCCTCGATGAGATCATGTTGCGCGGGCGTCGTATCGATCTCCGACTGCCGGGTGGTCAAAGTTATCATTTAACAGATACAGAGCTGGATGCCCATGTCGTGCTCGGCCCCGCGGGCGTCGCGGCCGAGGTCAGTCGGCTGGCAACACGGCTGACGGCATCGGGGATGCCTCCCGTTCAAATGGATGCCGCGCTTGCTTACCAGGACACCACTGCTCCTGCCACCGCGCGGGTCAAGCGTTTGGTCCTCTCCACGCCACGGTCTAGCCTACGCTTTTCAGGCGAGCTTCGCGACCTCAAGGCCCCTCACGTTGAGGCGACGATGTCGGTCGATAAGTTGGCCGCGGCAGATGTCCGCGAGTTCCTTCCGGATCCGGCGCTCAAGTCGGATGTGACGGGTAGCCTGGTGGTGCGTGGTCCCCTCTCTAACCTACAAGCGTCGCTCAAGCTCGCAGCCGCCCAATCACGCATCACGGGCGACCTGCGGGCCGATGTGAGCGGAGCTCGACCGCGCTACGCGGCGACGGCCCGCCTGGTGCGGCTCGATATAGCCGATCTCCTCGAGTTAGAAGCAATAGCCGGGGTTGTGGATGGCACGCTGTCGGCGCGCGGATCAGGCGCGTCATTGGACCAGCTTGCGGCACAAGCCGAGCTGAAAGGCCGCGGATTGCGAGTAGGCGACTGGCAGATCGGCACGGCCGCCACAGACACGCGCCTGGACCGCGGTAGCGCTACGCTCAAAGGGGAGGTGAGGGGAGAATTGGGTAAGGCGACCTGGCAAGGAGAGATTCGCTTGGGAGAGACGCCCCATTATCGGCTCGACCTATCGGCCGAGCACTTAGACATCAAGAAGCTTGCGGCAGGAGGAGAGCCGATCGAAAGTGACCTTAACCTGAAGGCCACGATAAGCGGGAAGGGCCTGGCCCTCGCGGACATGACCACCAGGGCCGAGGCCGATCTACTCCCATCCCGCGTGGGGCGTGTTCAGGTCCGAAGCGGACGGCTCGATGCGCAGCTTGCAAACCAGCGTGTTCGGATCGACCAGGGGCGGCTCGTCGCCAAGGGCACCAACATCACCATCAGCGGACAGGTAGCCACCAAGGCGGATGCAGCCGGAGCGCTGTCTTACACGGTGCAGATGGATGACATCGGGCCGTGGTTGTCCCTTGCGGGCCAACAAGGCTCTGGAAGGCTGGAGCTTAGCGGAAAAGCGAAAGGCGCGATCGACGACTTGGCGGCGCAGGGGGAGCTGAAGGCAGCCGCCTTACGGCTGCCGGGCTTTTCTTTAAAAAGCGGGACCGTCGACTTCGATATCAGTGCGATCGGAAAGCCGCAGCCGCGCGGCACGGTAACGGCCCGGCTGGCAGGCTTAAAAGCGGCGAACGTTGGTCTCAGGACAGTCGATGCGAATGTCACCTTGCCGCCCGCCGAAACTTTATTCGCTCAGATCGCAGTTAAGGCACAGGACACCGAGGCGCGTGCGCACCAGTTGCGCTTGGAAGTCCGATCGCAAGCCGATCGACTCGCCGTAGGTCTCCAAGAGCTCCGTCTGGCGTTGCCCGGCGGCGCTTGGCAACTCGCACAGCCGGCAAACGTTGCTAAAAAGGGGGATGACATCACCATCGACAACTTGTTGGTTGTCAATGGAGACCAGCGGTTGCTTGCGGATGGCACGTTCTCGCTATCGGGTGGCCAAGACCTCAGGCTGCAGATCGATCGATTCGACCTCGCCAGTTTGCAACCGCTTTTGGAAAAGCCTCAATTGGCAGGGCGTCTAGGTGTACGTGCAGACATCGATGGTACGGCTTCGGCCCCGCGGATAGTCGCCACCGGGAATATAGCCGAGCTAACGGTAGGCGATCAGGCCTTGGCTGGGGTTTCGACTCGCCTCACCTATGGCGAGCGACGAGCGAGCTTCGAGATGGTCGTGAAGCAGGATGCAGCACACGCGCTTAACGCGACGGGCAGCTTGCCGGTGACCTTCGCTTGGGCAGGCGGCTTTAAGGCGGAGGCTCACGGCGACCTGGACGCTAGCATACGTTCCACCGGCCTGGACTTGGCCGTGCTCAACGCGCTGGCGGACCGGGGCATACGCGATGTGGAAGGGAAGCTGGTCCTGGACCTGCGGCTGCAGGGTCCGGTGTCGCGCCCGCAGCCCTCGGGTCACTTCGGACTGCGGGAGGGTAAGGCCACGGTAGAGGCAACCGGCTTGACTTATGCCGATGTAACGCTGCTGGGGACAATGGGTCCGGATCAGATACGGATCGAGCAGGTCTCGGCTCAGTCACGCCAAGGCCAGATCCAAGGCCGCGGGCGGGTAGACATTCGCGATTACCGCCCGCAGCGAGTCGAGCTTTCGCTAACCGCAACGCGTTGGCCGGCGATCTGGACGCGCGAGTACAAGGCCGAGATCGACTTGCAGGTGGATGCCCAAGGTCCGCTTACCTCACCCAGTGTGACTGGCCAGGCGGAGGTGCTCCATGCGCGACTACGCCCTGATCTCACGATCCTCCAAGACAAGCCGATCACGCCCCGCGATGAGACGATCGTTGTAGTCCAAGCCGAAAATGGGGTCAAGCCAACGCCGCCACGGCAAGCGCAGGAACCAGGGCTTGCCGAAAGCCCGATATACGGGGCGCTAGTGCTGGATTTCAGCCTGCGCTTGGGCCGTGACACGCAGGTGAGGCATCCCGATGCGAAACTGGAACTGACGGGTGATGTCCGAGCCAGAAAGCCAAAGGGCGGGCCGCTTTCCTTAGTCGGCGCCATCGAAGTCGAGGAGGGTTGGGCCGGGTTCAAAGGCCGACGTTTTGTTATGGAACGCGGCCGGGTCATGTTTACGGGTGGCCGAGAGATCGATCCATTGCTAGACATCGTGGCGGCACATCAAGCGTCCGAGTATCTGGTCAAGGTGGTTGTCGCAGGGAGCGCAGAGGAGCCGACACTGGACCTGGAGAGCGAGCCGCCGCTAGACCAAGCCGATATTCTGGCCGTGCTCCTCTTTGGCAAGCCCGCGAGTGAGCTGGAGCGGGGCGAGAAGTTGGACCTGCAACGCCAAGCAGCGTCGCTGGCTAGTAGCTACGCGGCGTCGACGATCGGACAGTCTGTCTCAGACGCATTGGGACTCGAAGCACTCGGTGTGGAGATGGACTTTTCGGGCGGGCAAGTTGGCTTTCAGCGTTATCTGACGCCCAAGACGCGGATTTCGATATCCCAGGACCTGGTTGGGAGGGAGGGGCAGGAGGTATCCATAGACTACGAGGTGGCTCCGGGTTGGGAGCTCGGCACCACGACCAGCTCCTCGGGCTCCAGCGGGGCGGATATCATATGGCATAAACGCTACTAGTCGCGACTCGCGCCCATATAGCCCGTGAGATTTCTTAACGCACTTAACCATTTTTTTGCTTCTGTTTTCAGCATGCGGTTTCTCCATACTTCTTCGTGAGCCTGTGTTGCGAGCTGCAATCGAAGTTGACTATTCAAAATTAGACTACTAAGCCATTTCTCCCATGAGGATGTATCGGTCGCCAATATTCCATTCTCCAAATGTCGGACTGTCTCGCGGTACGCAGGAACATCAGAGAAAATTCCGGGAATACCTTGTACTGCGTAGTCAAGAAATTTGATATCAGATTTTGAGCGCGTAAGATCTGAGTCGAGCAGCGGTGCGATTCCAAAATCCCAGTGAACGTTTTCGAGCATCCAGTTCACGAATCTTTCGTATGAAACGGCTTCCGCTGGGATGTTCAAAAAGCTAACAGGGAGATCGTTAAATGCACCTTTAAGTGTGGTGCTGTCGCCGATCCCAACTATTTCAAACCGTACTCGGTTTCTGAACCGCGCAAGAGTAAAGCGTAGCGGCTGGATGATAGAAATCAAATCATTCAGATGAGTAAATGTGCCCATATAGCCGAATACGACCACTCCGTCCCGAGCGTTCCACGGTTTAAGTTCACGTGAGCGACTAAAAAGGCGCTCATCAAGTGCATTTGCAACTACCTCAATGTTGGGATTCAAATGTCCCAGCCTAGAAGCTAAGGGTTTAGTCGATATGATCACGCCATCGCTATATTTTACCACTTGGCGCAGCCACATTTTTTTTTCCTCAGAGGGTCGTCGGGGGGTACCAACTTCCGAATTGAGCCTGAGTAAGTCATCGTCAATTTCGTAGATTATTTTGGTGCCCTGCTGGCGGATTACCCGCAATAAAGGAAGCTGTTGTCGCCAATCGCAAGAATAGTCCCAAAGGCGTTCAATTATCACCACATCTACGGGGTGGCTAGGTAGTTGGAGCCCGTGGGTCAGCGATAGCTCGGATTCGACTGACGGATGCGAAAGAGGGCGAAGTAGGCGAATATGGCTGCAGTTATGAGGTAGCCTCTTCCTGGGCCTATACTCATAAAGAACATGGGCACGAAGCGCGGTGACGGACATTATGCGCCCTGCCCACTTTGTAACCCCCGGCCTTCAACATCCTGATTAGCCTGTGGAAACAAACAATCCAGAATTTTGAATGCGGAAACGACAGGCGAATAGGCCAAGACTTCGAAGGCATTGGCCTGAACACGTTCGAGTAACATCCTATCATTCACCAATCGAGAAACCGCCGAAAGCATAGCTCCCTCGTCATGAGTGTCGACGAGCAGACCGTTGTGACCGTGCCTGACAATCTCCTTTAACTCCCCACATATCGGGCCTACTACGGCAACACCAGCGGCCATCGCTTCCATCGCTGTCAGACCCATCGCTTGGGAAGTCGAGCAGTCAACAAAAATATCTGCGTTAGAAAGTGCGTTTGCGACAGCATCAGCATCCAGTTCGCCTAAACAATGATGGGGAAAATCTCGATGGTAGCTCACTAGCTGAGGATTATTGGACTCAATTCCAAAAATCGTGATCCCAATACGATATCTAAACTGCTGAGACAGTAGTCTAAGCATACGCATAGTCCCCTCGGGTGCCCTTCGAGCAGTACTAGGCCCGACCATTGCCAGGATCTGAATAACGCTGTTCCGCTCTCGCATGACGGATGTCGGATAGTGAGTATCCACATCGACACTTGGGCCGACTATATCCGGACACACTCCCAGCTTATTTTTGAGAATTTCTCGAGTCCAAGCGGTCTTAGTAAATAGACGCAAGCCAGGAATAGCCGTATAGCTTGCGAGGGCTTTTTTATAGTCTTCTGAGTCTTCCGAAAGAAAATCCGGTTCAAATTCTTGCACGTAATACCCTAACACCGGACCATCGATTAAGGCCTTGAGGGCCTCCATCCAGAACACAGTTAGATAACGCGTGGCAATCACGGCATCGAAATCTGCGGCCACCGCGGTCAAATCATCCGCCGTCTGCAAATACAACACAGGTACGCTCAGGTTAGGGTGACGCCGTTTACACAAATGGCGGTGACTCTCCAGGTTCGCGATCCAAACGTCTACGCCAAACTCGCGCATGCGAGCTGCTTCAACGAGAACAATATTGTCCCCCGCGTCTGTGGTTGCAGTTGGCAATAATAACAGCACCCGTGTACCCTCAAAGCGATGGGCTGCTGTATGGCGAACACTAGACTCGTCTTCAATTCGTTCACAACGTTTTCGTATATATTGTAAGGCTGGGTGCGATTGCGTCATCGCCAAACTATGGCCAATAGGGGCGTGTCCATGCTTGTTAGCAAGTGCTTCTCCCGCCAAACGACTTAGCTCGGCACGCCGTTCGTGCGTATAGCTCTTGGACTGGGCATGCAAGACATAGCCATCATCGGCAACCGCCAATTGCCAATCCCTTTGGGTCGCTCGGAGACAGTAATCATTCTCTTCGCCATCAACACGAGCAAAAGTCTCTTCGTCCAACACACCTATGTCTTCAATAAGTTTCCGCTTGATGAGCAGGCAAAAGCCATTAAGAAAGCCGACACGAGGATAAATTTTTGGTGAAATCCGAGCCACTTCATTCGCATAATCATCGACCGACCAGCCCTTAGGCAGGGGATTTTCCGCCCAATCTCCACTAGCATTCATGATGTTTGGCACTGATTGCCAAGAAGCGGTATTACTCAATGGCCCAACCATACCTATCTGCTCATCAGAATTGGCACACTGAATTAGACGATCAAGCCAGCGACGTGGGACAAGCGTGTCGCAGTGGAGCAGGACAACAAAATCACCCTTTGAGGCCTTCATCGCAGTATTCGCGGCCCGGGCATAGCCTGTTGCGAAATCGTTTCGAATTAACGTAGCCGGTTGGCCAACGACAAACTGCTCCAAGTATGATTTCGTTTCCGGGCCGCTGCCATCATCGACAATAATGAGGTTATAAGGTGGAAGCGTCCGGGATAAAACCGCTTCAAGACAGCGTCGAACATCTTCCAGCGCGTTGTGTACGCACACAATAATATTCACATTCTGCTGGTGCGCAGTCACTTTCTTTGAGTTGCGAGCGGGGAGGGGTTTTCGCTTTACAAAAGTAGGAGTGGCAACGCCAGAGCGGGAACCTGGGTCTCGTCCCAACAGAATGCGGATTCTGACTCGAACGCCCTGCCACCCTTCTCGCTGAAATATCCGGATGGCCTTACGAAAGGCTGCTCCTAAGCTATCGGGATGACCAATCGCAAGCCGCAATGATCTCCGGAGCAATTTAACACGCAAGAGCTGTGTTCCGCTCCACCTCAAAGGAGCGGTAAAACGCCAACTGGTGGAATCATGAAGTGCAGCGATCTTCTCATCGCGGTAGGCCACGGCCTGATTGAGGCTGGTGATCTGCCGGTCGCGCTCGGCCACGACCTGCCTGAGATTGGCGATTCCAGTCGTCAGTTTCGGCAGCCATGTTCAAAGTTGTGTTTAACTGCTTCGTAGGTATGCAAGCCATCTATCCATGCAATAAGTCAATTGAAGCGTCCGCAAAATAGGCTACCGCGTCGTCGTCAAGAAGTCGAATTCTCTGGTTTCAAGATGTTCCAAACACGCGATCCCATTAATCCAAATACAAAGACCATCTATCCGACAGTTGTCGTTGCCGTCGTGCTAAAAAAGTAACGCAAAACAAATACGTCCGTCCCACAACGGGGCTTGACAGAGTGTACGGGTATGCCGTACTTTGCCAATATGAGCACGATACTATGAGGATAGATTCGCCATAAGGGCTACGTAAGTTCTTCGAGGAAGACCATCCGATCGGATTCACCGCTGCAGAGGTAACCAGCACGTTCCGCCGCTTGAAACATGAACTGAATAATTTGCGCCCGGCTTGGGCAATATAACCCGCTTGGAAGAGAAAATCGACGGCGTCAATCGAGCGGTGGCCGATCGCGATGGGCAGATCGCCAGTTTGAACCATACGGTAGCCAAACGCGATGAGTGGATCGTCGCGCTGCGTCAGTACGTAGCTCAGCGCGAAAGCGAAGCGGGCGTACTCGCGCGACAGCTCGGCCAACTGCGGCGACAGGTGGGCCAACTGCGGCGACAGCTGGATCGGGTCTATGCATCATCGTCGTGGCGCATCACCCGCCCCCTGCGCGCGAGCGGGCGTCTGCTGTCGGGCTGGTTCGCGGGGAGTCGTAGGACCGCCCACGCGCCGACGATCGACATGCCGGTGGTCGTTGCGCCGCCGGCCGACCACCTCAGCGCCGCGAGTGGCGTCGATCCCCATCTGCACTACTGCAACCACGGTCGGAAGGAAGGCCGGCTGGGTCGAGCACCCCAACTGATCGCCAACGCCGGTCCGCAGGCCCTAGCCCCCGATCGTCCGACTGTACTTGTGGTCAGTCACGAAGCCTCACGCACCGGTGCGCCGATCCTCGCGTGGAACATCTGCCGCGAACTGAGGCATCGCTGCAACGTCGTTGCGCTGCTGCTTGGCGGCGGCGGCATCGCCAGCTACTTCGCCGAGGCCTGCGACGTCGTCGTGGGCCCGTACGACCGGCCGATCCGTAACCCAATGGCCGTAGGTCCCATCGTCAACGAAATCTGCGACCGCTACAACATCGACGTCGCACTGGTCAACAGCATCGAATCAAGCGCGGTGCTTCCAACGCTCGCCGAGCGATTCGTGCCGGCCGTGTTGCTGGTCCATGAATTCTTCGCCTACACGCGGCCGCGCGAGCGCTTCGTCGCGGCAATGCGCATGGCTACCGCCGTTGTCTTCTCGGCCCGCATTGTCCAGCGCAACGCGCTGACCCCGCGAACCCGTCAGGCAGTTGAAGCCTCGCATGTGCTCGCGCAGGGCAAGTGCGAGATCCCGGCCGGCGCGCCAACCGGCGCCACGGCGATCGCGGAACTGGCGAAAATCGAGACATTGGCGCAGCCCGGCGGTCGTAAATGCTTTTTCGTGCTAGGCGTAGGTACGGTCCAGTATCGCAAGGGGGTCGATCTCTTCGTGGCCACCGCGGCCGAGGTCCAGCGACTCGCCCCCGGTTCCGACGTGGTGATGCTGTGGATCGGCCACGGTTTCGATCCGGAAAAGGACCTGAAGTACTCGGCCTACGTGCAAGAGCAGATCGTGGCTGCCGGTCTCGATAACGTCGCGCTGATCGACGAAGTCGAGAACCTCGAATCGGTCTACACGCTTGCCGATGCGCTCCTCCTTTCTTCCCGTCTCGATCCGATGCCGAATGTTGCGATCGATGCGATGTCGTTCGGCAAGCCGGTGATATGCTTCGACAAAGCGACTGGCATCGCCGAGATACTCGCACATGACCCACGTACCGCCGAATGCATCGTACCCTTCGCGAATATCGGCGAGGCCGCACGCCTGATCCTGCGCCTGCGGTCGTCGCCGGCCTTCGCCGACGCCGTGTCGGCCGGTGCGCGGAAGCTCGCGACCGAGCACTTCAACATGCCGGCCTATGTCGCCCGCTTGCTCGACATCGCGGCCGCAGCGCTAGCACGCGGCCGGCAGGAGCGCAGCGACGCTGCGACGCTGCGGGAGACCGCGGATTTCGATGCTGACTTCGCTGCGCCACCGGTTGGGCCCGCAGCGACGCGCGAGCAGGCGATAGTGAGTTTCCTACGCTCGTCCGCGACCGGCGTCGACGCGCGGCGTGCAGCGCCCGGTTTCGATGGCGCCATCTATGCGCGACACCACGACATCGACGGGTGGAATTCTTTTGCCCACTGGTTGCGTGCCGGGCGACCGGACGGTCCGTGGCGCGTCGAGGTCATCGATCCGTCGCGTCGAACGGAGACCAGCGTCGCGACCACCCTTCGGCGCGCCCTCCACATCCACGCCTTCCCTCTCGACCTGCTCGACGACATCGTTGCGCACTTAGGATCAAAAGGCCCAGCATGTGACCTCTTCGTCAGCGTGACATCCGACACCGACGCGACGCACGCGCGCAGGCTTATGGAAGCCTACCGGCGAGGTGCCTGCGATGTGCAGGTCGTACCGAATCGTGGCCGTGACATCGGCCCGTTCCTCACGACTTTCTGCGCTAAGCTGCGGGCCTATGCCGTCATCGGCCACGTCCACACCGAGCGGAGTCTCGCACTCAACGACGGCGAGGTCGTGCGGCGCTTGCGCGAGTACGGGCTGGACAATCTGCTCGAAGGGAAGCACCCGTCGGCCGACGTGATCCTCGACCGCTTCGCCGAGGACCCGCGGCTCGGTATTGTCTACCCCGAAGATCCGAATCTGTTCGACTGGGGCGGGAACCTGGATCTGGCCGCCGCGCTCGCGCGGCGGATGGGCATCTCGCCCTTGCCCGACGCGCCCCCTAGTTTCCCGGTCGGCACGATGTTCTGGGCGCGCCCGGCCGCGCTGGCGCCGCTTTTCGACCTTGGCCTCGGCTGGGGCGATTATGCGGCCGAGCCCTTGCCCTACGACGGTTCTATATTGCACGCGATCGGGCGCCTGCTACCGATAGTCGTCGCGCACACCGGCTACCGTCGGGCCGTTGTCCATGCTCCCGGATCGACACCCTTCGTCACGGCAGCCTGTCCTGCAGTGTTTCGCAGCGAGACGCCGGCGACCCCCGATCCCACGCGTGTCAAACATTGGTGGTGGGGTTTCCAAAGGTCGTGAGCCGGAATTGAACCCTGTGACCCTGTTACCCGTGCCCGAAAACCGCTGTGCGCTTCGCCGCAGCCGGCCAACATGCGGTGCTTGATCCTGGGCGGCGGCGGATTCATCGGATCGTTTCTCGCGGACCGGCTGCTTATCCTCGGTCACGCCGTACGGATCTTCGAGCGACCGCGCGTGCTTCCGTATCGGGCCTTCGGCCCCGAAGAGCGCGTCGAGTGGCTCGCTGGCGACTTCCAGAGCGCGGCCGACGTTGAGGCGTCGGTCGAAGGCTGCAACGTGGTGTTCCATCTGGTTTCGACCACGTTGCCGAAGAATTCCAACGACGACCCCATCTACGACGTCGAGACCAACCTCGTTGGCACGCTTAGGCTGCTTGCCGCGGCGGTACGGTGTGCGGTCAAGAAAGTCGTGTTCATCTCGTCGGGCGGCACCGTATATGGCATACCCAGTCGGATTCCTGTCTCCGAAGAGCATCCCACGGACCCGCTCGTATCGTATGGCATCGCAAAGCTAGCGATCGAAAAATACCTGCATCTGTATTGGTACCTGCACGGGCTGGATTACTCTGTCCTGCGCGTTGCGAATCCGTATGGCGAGCGGCAGCGGGTGGACACGGCCCAGGGCGCGGTAGCTGTGTTTCTGAGCAGAGCACTTGCGGGCCAGCCGATCGAGATCTGGGGCGACGGCAGTGTGACACGCGACTACGTCTACATCGAGGACGTCGTGGATGCGTTCATCATGGCCATGAACCACGATGGCGAACCGCGTGTGTTCAACATCGGATCGGGTGAAGGCCGCAGTCTGAACCAGTTGCTTACGACCATGGAGGACCTGCTCGGGCGTCCCGTAGAACGGCGCTACCTTCCGCCCCGAAAGTTTGACGTGCCGGTGAACGTGCTCGATATCAGCCGCGCCCGGGACGTACTGCGCTGGGACCCACGGGTGTCGTTCCGCGAGGGGCTGCGGCGCACACTCGACTGGATGCGGAATTCGCGGGCTGTGTAGGCCGGAGCGAAACACGCGATCCCATTCCTCGAGGAACGGCGTTTAATGCCGTGCACTAGGTAGCCCTTACGAGGCAGGAATTCTGCCAAATAGGCGCCGTCCTGCCCGGTAACTCCCGTGATCAGCGCTACTTTTTCTGTTTGGTCGGCCATGAGCTCATACTCCTGTTTATATATGCAGATATCTGGTATCTGAAAAACGTTCTGAACCCGCTAAGTAGCGTGTCCAAATGGCGCTTCTCGGACACCAATACGACCGCACATCGGCTCGAAAAGATCACGCACCACGCTTTTTCACCCGCTAGAGTAGCGCAGGTAGCTGGCTATCGCGGGGCCGACGACTCGGCATTGTGGTAGGCATGGTCGAAGGTGAGGTAGATCAATCCGCCTATAAAGCTCCATACCGAGAGCAGGGCAAAAAATAAGAGGGAAAACAAGATTGCGGGCTCTTGACCCATACCCGTGTATCGATCGATGGAAATGATACCGAACGCAGCAAACATCAGGACGAACGCTCCTTCACGGACGCCATGACCACCTATGCTAATTGGCAAGCTGACAACACAGATTACGACCGCGAGAACGACGATAATCTCCCCATACGTCGCATCGAGATGAATAGCTTGCGCAATACAAAAACCCGCCGTGAAAACGAGAACGTGAATGGCAAAGCTACAGAGCAGGGCCTTAATCGTAAGGTGCGCTGACTTGCCGTGTTGGCGCAGCCCACCGATAAGCAATTCAAGATTGTGACGCCTGGGAATTGTATGCCAGAGTCGGTGAAATACCGCTGGCAATCGCCTGAAGGGCATAAGGGCGAGGCTCGTCATGCCTGCTACGATTACTCCGAAAACGACTAACAGCGCGAGGCCGATTACACGGATGTCATCACGCTGCATCACGCGACCAAGCTGCCAGGCTAATCCGATAAGAGCACAAAAGAGCAACGTCACCACCCCCATAACCCGATCAACAATGACTGAGAGTGTAGCGTGAGTCTTTTGCTGAGGGTTGTACTTCAAAGTATAGAAAGTCCTCACGACATCGCCACCGACTGCCCCAAGCAGAAAGGAGTTGAAGAACTGCCCAACAAACGTGAGTGCCGTAACGACTCGAAAGGGTAAATAGATCTCTTGCACCTTTAGAAGGAGCCACCAACGGAGGCTCCCAAGTAGAAACGCTGCGCCAAAAATGAAACAGGCGATCAGTAACCAAAGTGGGTCACTCCTGAGGAATTGTTTCCCCAATTCAGCCCAATGCACCTTGAAACCGAGATAGGCAAGGATCAGAACGGTAACCGCGACTCGAACGAAGACCCCACACTTCAGCGAAGACTCGCTCCGACCAGATTGACGGACGACGGTCATTACGGCTACAAATGTCGCGAATTAGAGTATGCGTCCTGCTTCTCGATGACAACGAAAAGCCGGAAGGCCGCCAGGCGGCCGATTAGAGGAGAAAGCCTCCGTTCTAGGTTTAGCATCGGACCGACGATGGCGGCTGAGATTAAGGACCAGGAACGAAACCCGCCGGATAAAGGATACGCGAACAAACTGAGCCGTTTTAGTTGGACGATCTTTAAGCCAGGGAAGGCCTGAATCATACGCTGCCGATCGCGTTCGAACAGCAGCGTCGGAATCGCTTGATTAGCATCGAAAGGCTCCCGGTTCGAATCGAGCGGCCCGTCCGCCAAAGGATCGGCACTCAAAACAACCGGCTCGGGATGGAAAAAGCGATAGAACGCCCAGCTAATGGGAGTGATCGCGGGTTCAAGCAAGATGACACGGCCACCAGGTTGCAGCACCCGCTCGGCCTCTGCAAGGAATCGCCGCGGCCGTTCGATGTGGTGCAGCACGTCGACGGAAACCACGTTTGCGAAACTTCCCGCGGCGAACGGAAGAGCTTGAGCATCCGCCGCCGCATCCAGCCAAGGCACCTGGACGATGTCGGTGGATACAACCTCCCTCGCGAAGTCTTTTAGGTTGCCTGATCCACCGCCGATTTCCAAGGAAAGGCCGGGACGACAGGCAGCCGTGATTCTCTCGTAGAAGTCGGAATAAATGGCACGAAGGACTGGTTTCTGCCGCCACAACTCGCGATGGTTCCGCAGGATTTCTTCGCTCATCAGAATGCCTTTAGCTTGCGGAACGCAAAAACTACCATGCGCAGCAGAAGCCAGCCGTGGCGGAAGCGCGAGATCTGTGTCTCACCGTAGGTGCGGCTGGCATAGCGGATCGGGATCTCGATGATTTTGAGGTTGAGTTTGGTCGCGCCGAAAATGAGATCGAAATCACCGAAGGGATCGAAGTAACCGAAGTCGCCCCGGTTTTCTTTTAGCCGCAGGTAGTCCGACCGTCGAAGCACCTTGGTTCCGCACAGGGTGTCCGTAAGGCGTTGATTCAATAGCCACGTAAAAAGCACCGAGAATACCCAATTGGCGAGCAGGTTCAGGAATCGCATCGCCTTGTTTGCCATCGGATAGACAAGGCGCGTGCCCTGCAAGTACTCGGCCTTTCCAGAGGCCATGGCGCGCCAAAACTTATCGAGCTGCTCGGGTGGCACGGTAAGGTCCGCATCGAGGATCATGAGCACATCGCCCCGCGCCAGATCGAAGGCTTTGAATACGGCGTTCGCCTTGCCCACGCCATCCTGCTGTAGGACCTTGATGTTCCACTCGGGGAAGGCGTCGCGAACCCGGTACACCTCTTCGAGTGTTCCATCCTGGCTGTGGCCTTCGACGAAGATCACCTCAATGTCCTCGCAGAAGCGGGGAAGGCGCTGTATGGCCGCCTCGACGTTCCCACGTTCGTTACGGCAGGGAATGACCACAGAGGCAGAGCGGAGATTGTCGTCCGCTCGACGGCGGGATCGAGCCACGACGTAGTGCCGCAGGCAGAACCGACGCACGACGGGGAGTGTGGCGATGAATCGGTTTGTTAGGGACCCAATGCCGAAAAGCCTCACCGGCACGAGTTGGCGCCAATCGCGTTTCACTACCTCGAAGTCGGCAAGCGTCAAAAGCCCGCTGATGTCGTCAGTGGAAAGCACGTTCTGCTCCTCCGTAGGCATCTTGAGGCCCAGACGCTCAGCCAGCCGCAGCAAGGGGTCCCAAAAATACGAATAGTAGGCAATGATCAGCCGCGTGTGGCGGTCACACACGGTGTGCAGCAGCTCGAAGGTGGCTTGGCAGTCATCGAGGGATCCCACGGTGTCAGAGATGATTACGTAGTCGAATGTTCCGGACACTTTGCTAAGCCACTCGGGGTCCTCAATGTCCGCAACGGAGAACTCCAGGTTGGGATACAGTGCGCGCGCCTCGCTAATCATCCGCGAACTAAAATCAATCCCGGTCCCGATGCCGGGGCGCAAAGCCGCAAGCAGCGCTCCTGTCGCGCAACCCAGTTCCAGCACCTTCGCTCCCTCGGGGACGAGAAACCGCAGGTAGCGTATATCCTCCTCGTGAAAGAAGGCCGCGCGCCTCCACCACCGGCTCCGATCCGGAGCGAGCCGGTCGGAGAGATCACGAATGCGCGCCTTGCGCTCGGAGGACCTCGGGGTGTCTTTTTGCATACCTTCAGTTCACATAGTCCGGTAGGCATCCTGTACGTCAGCAACCGCGCGCTCCGCCTTCATTCCGCCCAAGAGCCAGAGCACCGCCCTCCGGCAGGCTGACGACCGCGAGCGCGACGCCAAAGAAGCGCAACATCGATCCTCCTACCCCTGGCCTACAACACGCATGCGGTAGACCCATCTGCTCCAGTTGATCTCCCGCGAGTCGATCTGGTCGGCCGCAGAGGTATAGCGCCTTTCCATCTGCCTTTAGCGTTTCCATGCCTTCGAGAATACCATATGCCACAGAACGCTTCTCCTCCCCCTTCCTCAGAAGATCGACCCCGAAGAGCTCCCTGTTCATTGTCACAGCCTCTCGGTCAGGGTAGCGGCACCAGGACACGGTGATTGTCCCAGTCCCGGTTGCCGCTGTCGGCCACCAGGGTAACCGCCCGACCGGCTTCGGCGCGGTAGACGCCGAACGCGATCGCTTTCGGCGCGCCGCCCGGAGACAACGGGACGGTCAGCGAATCGAACCGGTACGGGCGCTCGGCCGCGTAGCCGCCGAAACCCGCCAGTCGAACACCCACATTCGCCAGGATCGCCCCCCCTGCGTCGACCAGATGCGCGAAAAAGAACCATTCACCGGGAGGCGGTTCCTTTTCCCTTTTCCACCATAGATCGATACGCACATCCGCGCCTTCCCGCTCCAGATAGAGCGCCTCGATATGAAAAAGTCCGCCGAATCCGACCCTCGAAGCATCAGGGCGCCGCCCGGCAAGCCGCGCCGATATTTCGTTATCGCTCCACCAAGTCTGCGGGTTCGCGACCAAGAATAATGGCCGCCACTGTCGGCTGCGCTTCAACACCTCCAGGGCGGCTTCCAATCGCCCATGGTCGACGACGCGGAGTAGGCGCAAGCGGTCGGTCTCTCCGAAGACCTGCACCCCTTCCTTCGCACCGATGCCGGAAAAAAATGCCTCGAATAAGTGCTGCTCGGCCTCGTAGCTGTGCACCGAGGCAAGACTGAGACGGCGCTCGCGCTTACGGAGGTCACGAACAAATTTGGAGAGGATGAAATTGGCCGCGCCGATCTCCGCCAGTCTGAATGTAGTCGGCCGTTGCCAGTCAAAGGGAACCTTGACCCGTATGTTGGGCAGGCCGGGATTCGCGAGTTCCTCGAAACCCCAAAGACTCGCGATGGGACCGGTATCCTCCGAAGTCGTCGCGTAGAGGGTCGTTCCCCGCCCCTCCTGCCTCACCGCATCGAGCACCGCGCGCCCCAGCACAACATCCGGGCCTATAGGATTGGCAGCCAGGTTAACGCCGGACATCCGCTGCCAGACAGCCGGCGGATCGGACTGCGCCAGCAGAATCGCGCTATTCAAGGGCAGCAAGAGCAGCAGGGCTCGCACGACATATCGCGCCCGCTGCGACGCTGCATCAAGCGCGATAAACGTCAGCGGCAGGATGCTCATCACCGCCATTAACGCAAAGGGGTAGAAATACCGCACCTGGGAACCGCCGGTCTTGATCCACCAGAACCAGAAACCTACGCCAACGCCGACGATCGCCGCAAGCAGGCCGCCAACAGCCAGCGCCCGGTCTTCTCCGGCCAGCGCTCCTTTGCGCGAACGGAGCCGGCCGAGCCCGGCTAGCACCGCAGCGACTAGTGCGATGACAGAGGCGTAGCCGAAGCTGGTGTGGATCATCGAAGGCAGCATAGACGGCGTGCCGGACGCCCAACTGTCTGTCATCACCTTGAGCACCCGATTCCCGAATGCCACGTTCTCCGCCGAGAAATAGCTCGAGCGGAACCCGGCGAGGAGCACCGGGCCGCACAGGGTACCGAAGACGAATGCGCCAGTGCCGAGTGTCCGCAAACCGGGCGGCCGGAATTCCCCTCTGGAACGCGCAGCCCAGAGACGAGCAAGCACGATCACGAACCACGTGCACATGACCATTACAACGATCAACGCGCCGGCCGGTTTGGTGAGAAAGCAGAGGCTCGCCAACAGCGCGGCCACCGCCGTCCAGACCCAAGAGGCCCGCGCGGCACCCAGCATCGCGGCCGAGCAAGCGAACGCCGCCACTCCGGCCAAGAAGCAGTCGGTAAGGCCCCAGTATCCAGGCGAGCCGGAAGCGCTCGACCACTCGAAGTGATAGAACATCGGCAGCGCGCAGAGGAAGAGCGCGACACACGCAACATCCCAGGGGAGCCACGCTATGCGTTGCAACGCCCCCGCGGCAAGGAACACCGCGAGCGCAACCAGCGTGATACCGAGAAACACCGACCGGAACAAGAAACCCTTCGGCGACTCCTCGAAACCGAATGGGTAGGACATTAATACAGTACCGGGTGGACGGGTCGTGGGGTCGATACCAAGCGGGTTCACCCAGTTGCCCTGGGCAACGCTCGCCCACACGTTCTTAGCCTTGAGCCAGTAGGTGATCGCGTCGTATATTAAGGGCTGCCCGCTCGCCTGGACGTGCTGCCATATCGCCCAGCCCACGAACGCGAGCCATAGCATGACCGCCGATGCGGCCAGCCAGCGATGAAGATCGACTGGAGGACGCGCACTTGGGGTCGTGATGCGGAGCGCATCGTTCATCGCCGCGCTCGCTGCCCGGCAACCAGCCAGTCGAACGTTCGCCTCAGCCCCTCGTTCAGCGACACGCGAGGCCGCCAACCGAGCTCCGCGTGGGCGCGCGAGATGTCGAGCACGCTCTTCGGCACATCGAACGGCCGGCCGGGCGCAGGCGGCCACTCCTTTTCCCGGCGCCGAGGATTAGACATTTCACCTTACGCCGCCTTTCTTTGGACGGAGCACGACAGTATCTTGAAAGGAATGTAGCGCACCGTGGCGGTAATCGACGATATCAAACCAACGGCCCCAATGATCCCTCACGTATCCCTCCGGCATGAACGTGATGCCATACTCAAACGGGTCGTTGACGATTCTTCTGGCCCCCGTTGAGGCGGCGTCGACAGTCGTAGTCAAATGGCCTTGCTGAAGAATAAACGCGTGTTTGCCATCAGCAAACTCATCGCGCGCACGCCGAAACGCGCTTTCGTCCATTGCCAGCATGCCGCGAATCGTTGGCTCGTTGACCGCGCGAGACAGCGCCTTTTGACCATGCACTGTCAAAAAAAGATGCGCTTGCGGACTACTCAACCGCGCTAGTTCGGCTAAAAACTGATCCTGACTGGCTTCATTCAAATGGGTAAATATGGAAATCGAGATGATCGCGTCGAACTGTCCGTCTTTATAGGGCGTCGGCGGACGTACTGACGAAAGCTTTGATTCCATGAAGCTGAGATTTCGCGCCACCCATTCGACGTGCCGGCGATCGATATCGCAGCCGTGAACCGACCCCGGATGGCCCTTGAACAAGCGGGCCAGACGACCGCAGCCGCAGCCGAAATCAAGCAGGCTTTTATACGCAGACAACGGTGCCGGCGATGCCTGCGACAGCGCAAGGTAAAAGTCCGCGCCATGGCTGGCAAAGTCCTCTTCACTGACGAGGCCGGATACTGTGGGATCCCCACGAATTTAGGCTCAATTTGAGCTCTCCTGGCAGTGTCGCTGTAGGATTCCATGGAGGCTATGGATGGCCGCGATCACATCA
>JGI24973J35851_1000040_pt1 | contig 21257 bp, 20 predicted proteins | sample AntDryMetagUQ889_FD_35851 | JGI IMG/M metagenome (IMG submission 35851) | reverse complement strand
GAACAGGAACGTCTACCGTTGCTCCGCAAAACCCCGGAGAAGTTCAAGGTGGCCGCCCAGCGCGCCGCGCTCCTGGCCCGCAGGCGACTCGCCATCCCCGCGCCACGGAATCCCGCCGCGCCACCCCGGGCGCCAGCCCAGCAGCCACCCCTGGAATCCGGAGAACGGCCCGAGAGAGGCCCGCGCGATTAAGGCGGCCTAATATCGAAGTGATCTTATATTTATCGGATAACACCATGACTAAGGAGATTTTTATTTTAAGTTCGCTTATAGTAGTGTGAGAAATCTCCGCGGGCCGACACCAGTCCCTCGCCGCACTTAGCACAATTGGGGTTATCAAGCTGTAATGGACCTTAGGGCGCTGTGGGTTCGATGGATCTTAGTAGTCGCCGGCCTTAGCGTTGGTGGCGCCTGTACCGTGTCGCATCCGCACAAGCCGGAACCGAGCGTTTCTATCGCCCGCGCGCCGTCGCCCCCGGTGATCCACCCCGCGCCTCCGCCCATCAGCGAGGTCATCTCGCTGGGAGACCCCGACGACAAGAAACCCCTCAAGACCGAAGTCAAGATTTATCCCGGGAGCGGTACTTTCGTGAAACCGCAAGGCGGATACAAAGGTCCACCGCCGAGCGACGATAGGGGAGAATACACGCTCAACTTCGAAAACACCGATTTGCAGGAGGTGGTCAAGGCGGTCCTGGGCGATCTCCTCAAGGAGAACTATTTCATCGACCCGAAGGTGGCGGGGACGACCACGATTCAGACGACCCGGCCGCTCAAGCGGCACGAGTTGCTACCGACGCTGGAAAACCTGCTGCGCTTGAACGGCGCCTCGCTGCTGCGAGCCGAAGGCATGTACAAGATCCTCCCTTCGGCGCAAGCCGCCCGCGGTTCCCCGCCGTCGTCGGTGAGCCGGCTCGCGGCGGCGCGCGGTTTTACGATTCGCGTCGTGCCGCTGCGTTACACCTCCGCCCGCGAGCTCCACAAGTTAATCGAGCCCTTCTTGCCTCAAGACGCGCCGCAAATCGTAGACGCGCAACGCAACCTTTTGATCCTGACCGGGAGCGAGCAGGAAATCCAAGCCGCCGTGGAGCTTGTGGAGCTGTTCGACGCGGATTGGCTCAGCGGGATGTCGATGGCGCTGTTCAAGCTTCAGCACGCCGAGGTCAAGACGCTGCACGGCGAGCTGGAAAAGATCTTTGGCGAAAAAGACAGTCCCCTGGCCGGGGTTGTGCGGATGGTGCCGGTGGAGCGCCTCAACGCGCTGCTCGTCGTCTCCTCGCGTCCGGGTTATCTCGACCAGGCGCGGAACTGGATCGAGCGCTTGGATCAAATAGGCGATTCGGTCAGCCCGCGCCTCTATGTTTATCGCGTACAAAACGGCAAGGCGGCCGATCTTGCCGCCGTGCTCGGCGGGATCTTCGGCGCCGAGGCCAAACCCTCCGAAGCGGGCGCGCCACCGCCGGAATTCGCTCCCGGCGAAACCCAAACCACGCTCGAAAGCGAGGCCGAACCACCCACTCCGGGCGGAGGCTTGAGCAAAAGCACGCGCTCCAAGACCAAAGGGACAGAACGCGGCGGCGTGTCGGTGGTCGCGACCGAGACCCTGCGCATCATCGCCGACGAGACTAACAACGCACTTCTGATCATGGCCAAGGTGCAGGACTATAAGATGATCGAGGCCGCGCTGAAACGCCTGGATGTCATCCCGCTGCAGGTGCTGATCGAAGCCACTGTCGTCGACATCACGTTGACGGATGATCTGCGATACGGGATCGAGTGGTTGTTTAGGAACAGCGCCCCAGGCAGCGGCAACATTGGCCAGGGTAAGCTCAACCTAGCGGGGCTTGACGCTATAGCTCCAGGCTTTTCTTATGCGCTAATGTCAGGCAACCGAGTTAGGGCCGTATTGAACGCGCTGGCTGACCAGGGCAAGCTGAACGTCCTGTCTTCGCCTTCCTTAATGGTACTCGACAACCAAACTGCAACCATTAAGGTGGTCGATGAGGTGCCGGTCATCACCCAGGCGCGGACACCGGTGGACACAGTGAACCAAGATAGCATCGACCAACTCCAATCCGTCGAGTTCAAGGAGGTCGGCGTGATCCTCGAGGTTACGCCGCGCGTCAACCTCGGCGGGCGCATCACCCTCGATCTCAGCCAGGAGGTATCCGAAGTCGATAGAACCCCCGCCCGGGTAAATACTGCGGGAAATCCCTCGTTCATCCAACGCAACGTACAGACCACCGTCACCGTCCAGAGCGGTGAGAGCCTCGTCCTCGGCGGCTTGATCAGCGAGAGCAAAATCCAGTCGAACAGCGGTATCCCATTCCTCAAGGATATCCCTGTGCTCGGGGCTCTGTTCAGCCAGACCCGGGACTTCACCGATCGCCAGGAGCTTATCGTCCTGCTGACCCCTCGGGCGGTTCGTGACGAGGCCGAGGCGCGCGCGGTGACCGAGGAGTTTCGCCACCGGTTGCGCGAGCTGGAGTCCATCAAGCCGGGCGGTTGATCGCCAGCACGTTATTTCTTACCGGACCATGCATAAACTATAATTCAACGGCGGGCGGTTGTTCGTGGTACCTTTTCGTGGTGCTTGGAATTTCCGGCCGGCCCAGTTTCACGACCTGTCGGACCCCTGCGAAGAAAACTCAAAATACGATTCAGGAGGAGGGTTGTTATGACGCCGAAAGAAATCATCGATCTCATCAAGGCCAAGAACATTGAAATCCTAGACCTCAAGTTCCAGGATTTCCCCGGCACTTGGCAGCATTTTTCAATACCGGTGAGCCAGGCCGTGCCGGAAATCTTCGACGAAGGACTGGGTTTTGACGGATCCAGCATCCGGGGCTGGCAAGCGATCCATGCCAGCGACATGATGGTGGTGCCGGACCCGGTCACGGCCGTCATCGACCCCTTTACCGAATGCCCGACACTCTCGTTGATCTGCAATATCGTCGATCCGGTCACCCGCGAGCAATATTCACGCGATCCCCGCTATGTCGCGGTCAAGGCTGAAAATTACCTGAAAAGCTCCGGCATTGGCGATGTCGCGTATTTCGGGCCGGAAGCGGAGTTCTTCATCTTCGATGGCATTCGCTTCGACCAAAATGCCCACGAGGCTTATTACCACGTCGAGTCCGCGGAAGGGGTGTGGGACTCGGGGAGCGACAATGGCCCGAACCTGGGCTACAAACCGCGCCACAAGGAAGGCTACTTTCCCGTACCCCCGACCGACTCGCAGCAAGATATTCGCACCGAGATGATCCTGGAGATGGAGAAGGCCGGGATCGTGGTCGAAAAGCATCATCACGAAGTGGCCACTGCGGGGCAAGCGGAGATCGATCTGCTTTACGATTCGCTCACCCGCATGGCCGATAAGATGATGATGTACAAGTACATCGTCAAAAACGTCGCCTTGCGACACGGCAAGACCGTCACCTTCATGCCCAAACCGCTGTTCGGGGATAACGGATCGGGCATGCACACCCACCAGAGTATCTGGAAAGGGGGTCAGCCGCTCTTTGCCGGCGACAAATATGCCGGGGTGAGCGATCTCTGCCTGTGGTACATCGGAGGCATCTTGAAACACGCCCCGGCGCTTTGCGCTTTCGTGGCCCCGACCACCAACTCCTACAAGCGCCTCGTGCCCGGCTTCGAGGCCCCCGTCAACCTGGCCTATTCCTCGCGCAACCGCTCGGCGTCGATCCGCATCCCGGTATACTCCCCGAGCCCCAAGGCCAAGCGTATCGAAGTCCGCTTTCCCGATCCCTCCTGCAATCCGTACCTGGCGTTCGCGGCGATGTTAATGGCGGGCCTCGATGGCATCATGAACAAGCTCAACCCGGGCGATCCGTTCGACAAGAATCTCTACGACTTGCCTCCTGAAGAGCTGGCCAAGGTCCCGAGCTGCCCCGCTTCGCTCGAAGCCGCACTCGATGCGCTGGAGAAAGACCACGAGTTTTTGTTCAAAGGCAACGTCTTTACCCGCGATGTTGTCGAGACCTGGCTCGAATACAAGCGCACCAAGGAATGTGATCCCATCCGGCTGCGTCCGCACCCGTATGAGTTCGCACTTTACTACGACGCGTAAGAACGCGGTCTAGGGGCTATTCCCGAAGCTGCGTGCCGTCCCGCGATTAGGACCCCCTCCCTCCGGAAGGACCCCCTCTCCCGCCGGAGAGGATGGGGGTGAGGAGATCTCATTCAACGCACCTCTAACCGCCCTTCCATCCCCTGTTCGCGGTGGCTGGGAAGGAAAAGCAGTTTTTTATCGCAATAAAACGTGAAGACTCCTGTCTTCCTGGGCGTGAAGAGAACGCGCGCGGAATCTCCGGCTGCGACCTCTTGCCGGACACGGAATCCAGCCTGGGGATCCGCCAGCACCAGGTTATGAGGCACGAGAAACGCCGTATTACGAAGTATCAATACCACCGGTCGGCCGGCTTCTACGACAAGATGGTCCGGTGCGTAGGAATAACTATCGAGGCTCACCTCGACGCGCTGCACGCCGCGCGCATCCGGATGGACCAGGAAGGGCTCGGCCAGGCTCGCGGGCGCTACCGATAAAAGGCCCATTGTTACGCTCCAAATCGAAACGAGCTTGTGCAACACGAAGCCTGCGGTACGAAGCGCCTCGCTCAAAACTCAAGGTGCTTGGGCGTGCGCGGGAACGGGATCACGTCGCGAATGTTGGTTACCCCCGTCACCAACATCAAGAAGCGCTCGAACCCCAGCCCGAAACCGCTGTGAGGCACGCTGCCGAAGCGCCGCGAGTCCAGATACCACCAATAGTGACCCTCGTCGAAGCCCATCTCGTTGATGCGCGACCGGAGTACATCGTAGCGCTCTTCGCGCTGGCTGCCGCCGATGATTTCTCCGATCCTAGGCACCAGGACATCCATCGCGGCGGCCGTACGCCCATCGTCATTGAGCCGCATGTAGAACGCCTTGATGTCCTTGGGATAGTTATAGACGATGACCGGTTTCTTGAAATAACGCTCGGTGAGGTAACGCTCGTGCTCGGTTTGCAAATCGGCGCCCCATGCCGGCTCGAACTCGAAGGATTCGCCCGAGCGCCTCAGAAGCTCGATGGCATCGTCGTAAGGCAAGCGTTCAAAGGCGTTCGCGGCGATATTCTCAAGTGTCGCCATTAAGGATGGATCGACGAAACGCGCGAAGAGCCGCAGATCCTCGCGGCAGCGATCCAGCGCGTCGGTGACGAGATAGCGGATGAACTCCTCCGCGAGGCTCATGTTCGCGTCGAGATCATAGAACGCCATTTCCGGCTCGATCATCCAAAATTCGGCCATGTGCCGGGCGGTGTTGGAATTCTCGGCCCGGAAGGTCGGACCAAAGGTGTAGATCTCACCGAGCCCGAGCGCGAACATCTCGCCCGAGAGTTGACCGGAGACCGTCAGCTTGGCTTCCTTTCCGAAGAAATCCTCGCTGAAATCGACCCGCCCGTCTCGCTTCGGAACGTTTCTCAAGTCCAGCGTGGTGACGCCGAACATTGCCCCGGCCCCTTCGCAGTCCGAGGCGGTCAGGATCGGGGCATGGATATAGCAGAAACCGCGGTCTTGGAAAAATTGGTGAATAGCATGCGCAAGCCGCGACCGCATGCGGAACAGCGCGCCGTATTTATTGGTCCGCGGCCGCAGGTGGGCAATGGTACGCAAGAATTCGTCGGAATGCCGTTTCTTTTGCAGAGGGTAATCCTCGGGACAGGTCCCGATGACCGTGATCCTATCGGCTTGGATCTCCCACGGCTGCCCGCTCCCTGGAGATGCGACCAGCTTGCCTTCGACCGCAATCGCCGCGCCGGTGCCGAGATCCTTTGCTTCAGAATAGTTGCCGATGCCGGCGTCCACGATGACCTGGATGTTTCTGAGACACGACCCATCGTTGATCTCAAAAAAGGAAAAACCCTTGGAATCCCGGCGGGTCCTAACCCACCCCTTGATCAGCACCTGCTCGCGCGACGCCTCGCCATCGAGGAGTGTCACGATTTTGTCTCGTTTCAGCGCAACGGTCTGTTCCACGGATCCCGAACTTCTCTCAGGTCTTAGGCAGCGTCACGCCGCGCTGCCCCTGATACTTTCCTCCGCGATCCCGGTACGAGATCTCGCAGGGATCATCCGATTCGATAAAGATCACCTGCGCGACGCCCTCATTCGCATAGATCTTTGCGGGCAAGGGCGTGGTGTTCGAAAACTCCAAGGTGACATGTCCTTCCCATTCGGGCTCCAAGGGCGTGACGTTGACGATGATTCCGCAGCGGGCATAGGTCGACTTCCCGAGACAGATGGTGAGCACATTGCGCGGAATGCGGAAGTACTCGACGGTGCGCGCGAGCGCGAAGGAATTCGGGGGGATGATGCAGACGCTCGCCGCCACATCAACGAAGCTCTGCGGATCGAAATTCTTGGGATCGACGATGGTGGTGTTGATGTTGGTGAAGATCTTAAACTCGTTGGCGCAGCGGATATCATAGCCGTAGCTCGAGGTGCCGTAGGAAATGAGCCTGCCGTCACCGTTGGCGCGAACCTGGCCGGGCTCGAACGGTTCGATCATGCCATGCTCTGCGGCCATGCGCCGGATCCAGCGATCGGATTTTATCGACATCGTACCTTACGTATTCTGGATCACGATCTTCGGAAAGCGCGCCGAGTAGTCCTTGGCCCGCAGCGAGAGCTTCGCCGCTATCTTGCGCCCGAGGTCGTGGAAGATCCGCGCCGCCCGCGAGCCGGGGTCCATGGCCACCGTCGGCCGGCCGTTGTCCACCCCCTCTCGGATCCCGATCTCGAGCGGCAAGGATCCGAGGAGATCTACTTGGTACTGCGCGGCCATGGAAGCGCCGCCACCTTGCCCGAAGATGGGCTCCTCGTGTCCGCACTGGCTACAGACGTGCGTACTCATATTTTCGACGATGCCGAGCACCGGTACCTCGACTTTCTCGAACATCTTGAGCGCTTTGCGCGCATCAAGCAACGCGATGTCTTGGGGCGTCGTGACGATGATCGCACCGCTGACCGGAATTTTCTGGCACAAGGTCAATTGAATGTCGCCCGTGCCGGGTGGCAGATCCACGACCAAGTAATCGACGTTGCGCCACTTGGTACCGGTTAGCAACTGCTCCAGGGCGGAGGTCACCATCGGGCCGCGCCAGATCATCGGCGTCTCTTCGTCGATGAGATTGCCGATCGAGATGGCTTGCACGTGGTAGCTGACCAGTGGTTCGAAGGATTTGCCGTCTATGGTCTCGGGTTTCCCCCGGCAGCCGAGCATCCGGGGCTGGCTCGGACCGTAGATATCGGCATCAAGGATCGCGGCCTGCGCGCCTTGCGCCTGAAAGGCGAGCGCTAGATTAACCGCGACGGTTGATTTACCCACCCCACCCTTGCCCGAAGCGACGGCGATGATATTTTTGACCTCGGGTAAGGGAGAGACGCCCTTTTGCACCGAATGCGAAATGATCTTCTGCGTGACCTCGACACTTGCCTCGCGAACGCCCTCGACATTGCCGAGCACTTCCTTGAGCGCGCCCTTCAAGGATTCACTCCAGCCTTTGATCGGATAACCGAGCTCGACCGCGACGCGCACGCGATCGCCGTCGATGCGTATATCCTTGACCGCTTTGGCGCTGACGAGATCGCACCCGAGATAAGGGTCTTGATAGCGCTTTAACGCGGCTTCGATGTGCTCTTTCGTGACGGTTATCATCGTAGATTTCGGCCAGGAATGCGTACGGCCATTCTACACCAAATCCTGTAGCCACGAGGCGCGATGACACGGCGCTGGCTTGATGTTAACTTAAGAAATCCCTATTGAAGGAGTATTACCGCCGTGAACGGACCGAGAGACATCCTGGTCACCAGCGCCCTCCCCTACGCCAACGGCCCCATTCACCTCGGGCACCTGGTCGAATACATCCAAACCGACATCTGGGCACGCTTCCAGCGGATGCGCGGCCACCGCTGCTACTACGTGTGCGCCGACGATACCCACGGCACGCCCATCATGCTGCGCGCCGAGGTCGAGCAGGTCGCCCCCGAGCAACTCATCGCGCGCATGCAGGAGGAACACCTGCGCGATTTCACGGAGTTTCACATTGCCTTCGACAACTACTATTCGACCAACTCGCAAGAGAACCGTGCGTTGGCAGAGGGCATCTACCTAAAGCTAAAGGCCCGGGGGCTGATCGAATCGCGCACCATCGAGCAGCTCTACGACCCGGTCAAGAACATGTTCCTGCCGGATCGGTTTATCAAGGGTGAATGCCCGCGCTGTCATGGCCAGGACCAGTACGGAGACGCCTGCGAGATCTGCGGCGGCACCTATCAACCGACCGAGCTTATCAATCCTTATTCCGCGCTCTCAGGCGCGGCTCCGATCCGCAAGCAATCGGATCACTATTTCTTTCGCTTGAGAGAGTGCGAGGACTTTCTCAGGGAATGGACGCGCGCCGGTCACTTGCAGCCCGAAGCCGCCAACAAACTCAATGAGTGGTTCACCGCCGGTCTTAAAAATTGGGATATTTCGCGCGATGCCCCGTACTTCGGTTTTGAGATCCCGGAGGCGCCGGGGAAATATTTCTATGTCTGGCTGGATGCACCGATTGGTTACATGGCGAGTTTCAAGAATCTCTGCGAGCACGCCGAGCTCAACTTCGATGCGTACTGGGGAGCGGCGTCGAAGGCCGAGCTCTATCACTTCATCGGGAAAGACATCCTGTATTTCCATGCCTTGTTCTGGCCCGCGCTGCTGCATTCTTCAGGCTATCGCACGCCCTCCCGGATCTTCGCGCACGGCTTCCTCACCGTGAACGGGGAAAAGATGTCGAAGTCGCGCGGGACCTTTATCACTGCCCGCTGCTACCTCGATCACATCAATAACCCTGAGTATCTACGCTACTACTATGCGTTTAAGCTCAACGGTACGATGGAGGACATCGATCTCAATCTCGCGGACTTCGCCTCCCGCGTCAATGCGGATCTGATTGGAAAATACATCAATATCGCGAGCCGGGCGGCCGGATTTATCACCCGGCGCTTCGACGGCGAGTTGGCCGCTCCGGTTCACTGTCCCGAGGACGCCCGCGCGCTGATTCAGAACTCCTTGGACGTGGCCGGCCCGATTGCCGAAAATTACGAAGGCCGTAATTACGGGGCGGTCCTGCGCGAAGTCATGCGAGTTGCGGACACCGTCAACCAATACTTCGACCGGCACCAACCTTGGCTACTAGAAAAAGATCCGGTTCGTAAGGAAGAATTGCAACTGGTCTGCTCGAAGAGCTTGCATGCGTTTTATGTCCTTTCGGTCTACCTCGCGCCCATCCTCCCCAATCTCACGGAACGCGTCGCGCGGGATCTTTTTGGACTCGACCAGGGTTTTAACTGGCGTGATCTCGACACCCTGCCAGCACGTATTCGCCCTTACCGGCACTTGATCACGCGCATCGACCCTAAAACCATCGAGGCCCTAGTCGCCGCGAATTGTGAGAGCTTGAAACCAAGCACGATTGCTCCTGCAGCCTCGCGTGCTACCGAAACAATTACCGTCGAAGACTTCGGCAAGATCGATCTGCGCATCGCCCGCATCGTCAGCGCCGAGCTCGTCGAGGGCGCCGATAAGCTCGTTAAACTCACTGTCGATCTCGGCGGCGCGCAACGCACCATATTCGCCGGTATCAAATCGGCCTACGCCCCCGAGCAATTGGTCGGCCGGCTCACGGTCGTCGTCGCCAATCTCGCCTCCCGCAAGATGCGTTTCGGGGTTTCCGAGGGCATGGTGCTCGCGGCCGGCGCGGGCGGAAAAGACATTTTTCTCCTCAATCCCGACGAGGGGGCCCAACCGGGCATGCGGGTGAAATAGCCCGCCGGTAAACACCGGTGACACCTCGGCGGCTCACGGTGATGCGCCATCGGCGGCAGCCGGGTCATTGCCTATTCCAAAGGCGTTGCTTGGCACGCGACTGTCCCATCGGCAGTACTCTTTATTTTCTTCCTGTTGACCGAGGGATCAGGCGGTACTACGATGCTAATACCTTGTTTACTGGGGCACCAGGGATGTCCATCACCAGCCTCAAGCTGCCTGACGAGTTAAAGGAACGCATAGCTGCCCTCGTGGAGGAAAGCGGCCAGTCCGCGCATGCGTTTATGGTAGAAGCCATCGCAAGAGAGACTGAACGCGCGGAGTTGCGTCGCCAATTCCTTGAGGATGCTCGCAAGGCTGAGGGCGACGTGCTACGTGCCGGCAAAGTGTATGATGCGGAGGAGGTTCTTGACTACCTTGACGCTAAAGCAAAGGACGGAGACGCCAAGCGCCCGCGTGCCAAGACATGGCAGCGGTCCAGCTGAGTCCGCGCGCAGTAACGGATCTCGAGCGAATATTTGAATTCATTGCCGAACGCGACCCAACCGCGGCCTTCGCGACGATTAAAGACGTGCGCGAAGCAGTCCAGCTCCTGGCACGGCACCCCCTGATCGGCCGCCTCGTTGACACTCACTGCCGTGAGCTGGTCATCTCGAAGGGGCGTACCGGTTACGTTGCATTATATCGTTGGTTCGAGGCGACTGAGACAGCGTTAGTTCTTCGGATCCGAAATCAACGTGAAGCCGGATACCAAGGACATTAAATACTCACGTCTTGAATGTTGAACACACCAAAATAAACTCACACGCCCACTCGAGCTACTACCAGAGCCCGGGGATTTTGCGGCCGTCGGTCCAGGTGTACCGGCACTTGCCGTTGTCCACGTTACTCGTGCCGACGTCGCGGCAGCAAGGTGTGATCGCTGTGCAGGTGAGACCACGGTAGAGGTACCGCGAGATCTTATTTTGAGCCGAGGAGGAGGGATGGAAGCAGTCGCAGTTTTGGATGTCGCTCGAGCTGAACTTGTAGTTGCTGATGGCTTCGCTGTACTGAACCTGGACCCCGTTGGCCTTGGTCACGTTGCCGGTGCCGAAGGGGGCATTGGCCGGGACGTTTGCGCCTGCCGCCACCGCGGCGTACTCGTTGGTGACCCGGATGAGGATGTTCTTGTAGGCCCGCCAGGTGCGGTGGGCATGGGCTACCCGGGCATCGGAGCAGTCGTCGGAGGTGACCGACTCGCAGATGCCCGGGCCCTCGAACACATCGGCGACGTCGGTCTGCGCGGTATCCCAGACGTCCTGGCAGCTGCAGTCGAAGAAAACACCACAGTCCACGTTCTTTCCCGGGTGATTGCACAGCTGAGAGACCCGCACCAGAATGGCGACCCCGATCCGGCTGTCCGGGATCTGCACCAGCTCGTCGAGGGCGCGACGAAACTGCTTCTCGAAGGCGAAATTCTTGGTGCGGCAGTAGTTATTCGGGTCCTTGGTGGAGCTGGGGGTGCAGGTCGAGAACCTATCACGGTGCCCCTGGCAGATGTCGTTGTGGCCCAGGAGGAACGCGATGTACCGAGGAGCCGCCCTGGTGACGATCCAGTTCCGGGCCGCGACCGCCTGTTTGTAGGCATCGTCGCGCATGTTCGCGCCGCTCACCGCGGCGTTATAGGCGGAGAGGTTCTTGTTGTTGGCGCATTCCAGCCGTTCCTTATGGCTGTACACGGGATCGGCCGTGCATAAGGTGCCGTTGTTGTCGTTGGTCGCCCAGCTATACTTGGTCTGGTCGGCGAAGGCGCAGCTGCCCTCGAAGAACTCCCCGCCGCCGGCGTTGTACGCCCGGGCCATGCTGTCGCCGATCACCGCCATCGAGGACACGGTCCTCGAGGTGAAGCTCGCGGCATCGATCGATCCCAGAGCGCCTTCATCGGGCTCGCCGAGCGCCGCTTCTCCGTACCCGATCGCGATGCCGAGCCACAGCACCGAGAACGCGCGGCCGACCGAACCTTGCTTGATCGTTGTCACTTTCTCCCCCACTCTTCAAAGCGCCTTCGGCGGCAGGTCGTCGCCGCGTCTTGTTTTGTGACACGGCATGCAGACGATGTGGCGCATCATAAACTCTTGCTGCAACTCCCTACGCGAGTTCCGGCCACTCGTTGACATAGAAACGTAAGCGATCTTACTTTGTGAGCGGCTACAAGAAAAGGTGACAGATTTATTTTCCGCTCGTTTGTCTGGCCGCCCTGCTGACATAAGGGGAGAAAAATAGATTTGTCACTTTTTTCAGGCTGGGCGCCACATGGCACACGCAGCGAACGGCTCGCCCATTCACCCCACGCTCACTGGCACGAGGGTCATAGTGTCGTTACCGAAGATATCGATCACCTTGACGGCCACGGTGTAGCGGCCCGCCTGGGTGTAGGTACGTGGCGCTGAGAGGAGTTCCAGCGTGCGGTTCTTGCGGGTGCGGAAGCTCTACCATTCGTTTTCGAAGATGTAGCTGCCGGTCCAGCGTTCTTCAAATTCTCCCTCACCATCAATCCCTCTCCCGGTGGGAGGGAGAAGGGTTGGGGATGAGGGGTTGTTCTCCACATCCACAACGGCACTTTCCATCCCGGCATTCTTCGCCACCTTGATGATCTCCCTGCGGCTCATATAGTCGAAGTCCACGGCTCAGTAATCCACCCAGTCGGTCCAGTGTTTCGTGAGCATCTCGCGGTTGACGACGCCGTCCTTGTCCTTGCTTATCTTGAAGAGTTGGCCCTGTTCGCAGACGACCTGGGACTTGCCGTTCTTGAGACTTGCGGCGGCGGCGTCAAGCGCGCCTTGGGTGTAGTAGACGGAGAAGTCGGTCAGCTCGATTTGGAGCGCGAGCTTATCTTTCTTGTCGTAGCGCGGCGTGGCTTCGACGAAGCTCACGTCGTGGAACACCACCTGGCCCTTGTCCACGGCGCGTTTGTCGAAAACCTCGGCCGGGATATATTTGGGAGCGAGGTCGATGCCCTTTTGCCTGGCCTCGTCCAGCACCGCGGGGAAGAGGCCCATCTTGAACTCAAAGGCCAGCACGTCCACGCGCGAGGCGCCGCGCTTGCGGCATTCGGTGATGACCTCTTCCACGAACAACCGGCCCACGGGCAGGTTGATCGGGCCGACCACCACCAGCCGCCCCGCGTTCTTGCCGTGGAAGACGCTCGCGTCTTCGAGCGGCTGGGCGCGGTAGGCGCGCAGGATGAGATCGCGGAACTCGCGTTCCTTTTGCGTCAGGATGCGCCGCTGTCTTTTTTCCCTTGTCATTCCGGCCGACGAGCCGGAATCCACTTCTGATAATTCTGGATTCCCGCTTTCGCGGGAATGACGGTCGAGGGAAAAATTGACACCGAGATACGCCTGGCGCTCGTAACGGCCGAGGTTCAGTACCTCGAAGGCGCGGAACGGTTTGCCCGATTCCTTGAGATCGCGCTGCACCTGAATGAGCCGCTTGCGCGTGGTGTGGATGGCGAACTTGCCGAGGTCGGTGCAGATCCACTTGCGGCCAAGCTTTTCCGCCACCGCCGCCGTAGTGCCGGAACCGCAGAAGAAGTCGGCGACCAGATCGCCGTCGTTACTGCTGGCTTTGAGGATCCGTTCGAGCAGGGCTTCGGGTTTTTGGGTGGGATACTTTGTATCTTGCAGCGATTGCGAATTTACAGGCGGGATGTCTGCCCAAAGGGACTGCAAGGGGACACCTGGCATCTCGTCGAGGTAGTAGATTCTGCGCGGGACTTCGTTACTGGTATATTCGATGCGTCCAGCGGCTTGGAGCGCCTTCATCTTTTCTTCAGTGAGTGTCCAAATTCTGCCCTTTGGCGGGGCCTTGCCTTTCCAAAGATAATTTGCCGGACGACCATGCGCCGGTGCGTCGAGTGTGACGAGTTGGTAAAACCGCCCAGATACATCCGCCTTAAAGTGGCTCTTGATGTATGACCCTTCGTATGGAGCATAAGGCTGGTTCCAGACATGGCGATCTGGAGATTTGGTGTAGAACACGAGGGAGTCACAAGTGTTGCCATATTTCCCTGGACCGTTGTGGGCATAGGTTCGCCGCCAGGTGATGTCATTTTGGAGGCAGTTCCCGCCAAAAACCTCATTCAGCACGAGTCGCAGGAATGCATTCACCCGCCAATCGCAATGCACATAAATACTCCCCTCCTCAGCCAGCAAATCCCGCATCAGGATCAACCGCTCGTAGATCATCGAGATGAACGAATCCGCCCCGCGCCCCCAGGTGTCCCGGTAGGCGATCTGTTCGAGCAGGTTCGGTTCCTTGTGGAAGGTCTCACCGCCAATCTCGATGTCCATGGAGAAGTCGGCGCCGACATCGAAGGGCGGGTCGATGTAGATGAGCTTCAAGCCGCCCGCCTCCTCGATCTGCCGGCGCAGTGCGCCGCTCTTGAGCGAGGACAGGATCAGCTTGTTGTCGCCCCAGATGAGCTTGTTGGTCCAGCCCTTGAGCTGACGGCCGCGGAAATCGAAGAGATCGAGCTGCGGCGATTCCGGCGCCTCCCGGCGCGGCTCGTCCACGTGCTCCAGCGACTGGAACGGCAAGACGGTGGTGCAGACCTCGCGGCTCTTGCCGTTCCACACCAGCTCCACCTCGCGCTTGTCCTCGAACAGGACGAAGCGGTATTGCTCCGGCAGCGGCTTGCCCTGCTGGATGAGCTGAATCAGATCGCGCTTCTCGGCGTCCGTCAGGTCATAAACGGGTTTGCTCGCGCGGGACATGGCGCTCAAACAAGTATGTCCTCAAAGGACAATACAGCGATGCGCCGCCGTGCAGCGGTCTTGATCCGCTTATCCCCGGTGATGAAGGCGTGGCAACCCACAGAAAGCGCCGCAGCTAGATGAAGCGCATCGGCAAGCTTCAACCCGCGGTGCTTCGCCCGCAGTTCGGCGGACAGGTCCGCGACGGCGTCGTTCACTGAATTATGGCGATCGGCCCCGGCCGGGCGAGCATGGTCCGGTATATCTCTGCCAGACGGTCGTTACCGCTTCTCAAAGGCTGCACCAGGACCTCGGCGCGGACGATGGGCGAAACAAACGCCTGGACTTCACTGGAACTGACAGCCTGCAAGAGGGAACGGACAGCGGCGGGCTGTGTGGCGGCGTCAGTTTCTATGGCGTAGATGAGCGCATTGCTGTCGAGGTAAATTCGTTGTCCCCGTAGTTTCTCAATGCTCATCGCGGTCTTTTCGCAGTTCCCTGACGTAGGCGACGACCTCGTCCATAGACTTGTAGTGCGGGTGCGCGCCGACGAACTGCGTCAGATCCGGCTCCGCCGGTTGCGGCTCCAGCCGCTCTTCGGCCAGCCCGCGCGCGATCAGGTCAGCTATTGTATCCTTGAGCTTGCGGTCGGTCTGTGCGGCACGGATTTTTACTTCGCGCATCAGCCGGTCGGGCAGTTCCAGCGTAGTTTTCACGTCGGCATCTCCATAAATATGGGTTTATGGCTAGTTTAACTCAGTGCTGATAGTCCCGGAAGGCGGCGGTAAAGCCGGCGAAGTCCTTGGTTGGCGTACGCTCAAAGCCCTGCTGGTCCACGTAGAGGAAACGGTACTCGGGCCCGCCCTCCACTTGGCTCGCGCTTGTCGCATCCACGCACCACTGCTTGAGCCGGGCCATTTTTTGCGGCAGGTCAATCTCCTCGCGGCCCTTGGTTTCGACGATCCAGACCGTGCCGTCGGCGGTCTTGGCGAGAAAGTCGGGAACGTAGTTCGAGAGATCGCCGCTGGCCTTCACGTAGTCGATCTTGAAGCCGACGGCGAGGTAGTTCTTGGCGAAGGCGACGACATCCGGCGCCTCGTCGAGAAAGCGCGCGAAGCGGAGCTCGAAGCCGCCGGCATGTGGCTCACCGACGATTTTGCTGAACAGCGATTTCTTGGGCGCGAGGTAGGGCCGGTTCTCGGTGCGGAAGGGACGGGTGTCGCGCAGGCGGACGCGATCTTCGATACGGGAGGTGCCGGTATCCTGAACCGTGAGCGCATTGATGGCTTGCTTGAACGAGTCGAACAGGAGCTTCCCGGCCTCGGGCTCGGAGAGGTTGCGCAGCACCACCGGATCTTCGAGGTTGACCGGCTTTGCTTCGAACAGATGCCCGGCCATGAACGCTCTGACCTTCGGATAGAGCACGTCGTAGCCGCCCACGAGGCGCAGTTCCTTCAACAGTTGGCGGGCGAAGAAAGCAACCACGGAGCGGTAGTCCGCGGGGCCGGCACTATCGAGCCGGATGGTGTGATGCACTTCGGCATCGAGCATGGTCTTGAAGACGATCTCGCGCGTCTCTTCCGGCGTGAAGGGTCTAAGCGGAAGCTTCGGATTGCCGAAGCTTGCCGGATCCAGCGCTTCGAGGTTCTTGTACTCGCGGTTGAAGCGGCGCGAGAGTTTCGGGATTTCAATGTCAGCACATCGAGGTTCTTGTGGGCGTTCTGGGTGTCCACCTCGACAATGAGCGAATCCTTGCGGCCGGCGCCCGGCCCCATCGGCACCCGTTCGAAGGTGACTCCCTCGCTTTGAATGCTTTCGACGAACTCCATGAAGGCGGGCGTGCCCATGACCGCGACGGTCTCCGGGATTTCAGATCCGAAGTACATCCGCCGTAGACCACGCCCTATGGTTTGTTCGGGGAGTATGTTGCTTGGGGCGGCGAACGCGCGCAGGCCAACGATGGTGGTGACGTTGCGCACGTCCCAACCCTCCTTGAGCATCAGCACGGAGACGATGGCTTTGTAGGGGCTGGCCCAGGAGTCGATCGCGTTCGCCTGTTTGCGCAACAGCTCCAGTTCGTCTTTGTGCTTGCCGGTGGATGCCTCGGAGATCTCGCCGTTGTTCTTGGTGTGAATGATCAGCACCGCGTCTTGCAACTCGGGACAAGTCTTTTCCAGCCAAGCGCCAACCTCGTCGCAGTTGCGGGTGTCGTCCACCATGACGAAGAGCACCGCCTTCTTGGCCAGCGTCTCGTGCTCCGCGTAGCTCTTTCGCCACTCTTCGATCCCGAGTTGCAGATAATCGGCATAGCGCTCGGTAAAGATCGCCTGTCGCCATCTTTAGGACATAGCGCGGCCAGTCCTCGTCGAACATCCCCGCCGAGACCGCGCCCGACGCGTCGAATCGGAGGAGGTCGAACTTGTCCCTGACCTTACGCGCGTCAAGCAGCCAGATCACCGTTTCCACTGCTTCCCGCTGCGCGAAGTAATACCGGAACGGCGACAGCGTGCCGTCGGCCTGCTCGACCGGGTGCTCGGTCTCGAACCACCAGTTCAGGAGCGCGCGCGAGGTCTCCGAGGCGCCGGCGTAGCCCGCACCCCGTCACACCGCGACGTCACCGCGTACCTTGGCGACCAGGGGGGCGGCAGTAGCTTTTCGTAGGCCGTGTTCCGCAGTTCTTCCGCGGCCGGAAACCAGCGCCGGCCCGGCGGCAGCACCGCATAGGGCGATTCAGGAAAGTCAGGATGCAGTGCCATAGGTCGCGATGCGTGTAAGGCGGGATATAGAATAACGCTCTTGTTTCTCAGATAGGAAAGTACTGAGGGCCGGGCCTGTTGTCAATCACAGTGGAAATCGAGGCGAAATCCCGCGCTTTGATGGTTATGCGGGTGAAATAAGCCGCCCGCCGATTGCAGCGTTCGCCTAACCCATATAAAAAAGCCCCCTGGCGGGGGCAAAGTGGTGGAGGCTAAGCTGTAGCCCATCTTAGAGGAGTTTGAGCCGTCGCGGAATGTGACAAATTGCCGCACCACTGAAGTTATCGACGCAAGCGCACTGATGTCGTGGTCGATGATCCTTACCAGACTACCGGGGCGTTGCTATAGGCGATGACGCTATCGACGGGCACGATCGTCCCTGCCTGAGCAGCATCGTACCCCGGAAGCGCGCCGGCTTGCGATTTAAACTCGGCGCTACGCAGCATGCTGACAAGCTCCGATACTGCGGACTTCGAGAGGGTATCGCGAGGCAGGGCAAACCAATAGTTTTCCCACGTGACCGAGATAAAATGCAGGCCGAAGTGACGCGCCGCCGCTTCGATCCCGAAGCCGGCATCGGCCCCGCCACTCGCCACGATGGCCGCCACCGCCATGTGCGTGAATTCCTCGGTGCTGTAGCCGTGGATGGCCTCGGGCACGACAGCGGCCTCTTCGAGCAGGAGGTCCAGAATCATGCGCGTTCCCGATCCGGGTTGGCGATTGACGAAGCGTAGCGAATCCTTGGCGAGATCGGCGACCGATTCGATGCGCTTGGGATTGGCTTNNGCCGCCATGATTCCCTGCCGGCGGCGCACCGCATGAATGAGCACATCCGAGTTGGGGTCCAACGAGCGCCGAAAGCGCGGAGCGAGGCGCGCGCCGAGCGCGCCGTCCGGGAGATGAAAACCGGCCAGATCACACTTCGAGCCGCGCAAGAGGCGGACGCTGTCGAGACTACCGCGAAACTGGAGATCGACCCGGATCCCCCGCTGCGCCTGCAAGAGATCTCGCAAGAGCGGGATCGCCAGCCCGTGGCTCGCGTAAATGCGGAGCGGCGGCCCGCTGTCCACCTGCAGGACCGCGCGCAGTTCCGCGGCAAGCTCGGAGCCGAGGCTCTCGAGCTCCGGCCCCAAGCGTGCGTTGATGCGGCGCTGCCCCCAAAGCAGTTTTTGCCCGAGCGGCGTCAGGGTAGCACCCCGACCGCGTTCGAGACGCGCGAGAGGTTGTCCAATCACTCGCTGCCACTTTCGCAAGAGCCCCCATGCATAACGATAGGAAACCCCTTGGTCTTTAGCGGCGGCCTGCAGCGAGCCGCGCTCGTGCATGTATTGTAGCAGTCGGAAGAGCTCAGGCTCGACCGTCTCCGCTTGAGCGAGCCCCAGCGACCAATGCAGACCGAACCGGATCTCCACAATAACTTTATCTTATTCGGTCCCCGTTTTCTTTACAGCTGCAGCATTGGGTTTGAATAGTACCTGGCCTTCCACTTGGAATGCCGCTATGGCCGCCTGACCTTCGGATGAGGTCATCCAATCCATAAAAGCTAGACCCGCGTCTTTCTTGACGTGCTTGTGTTTCGCGGGGTTCACCAAGATCACGCTGTATTGATTAAAGAGCCTTTTGTCGCCCTCGTCCAGCAAGGCCAGTTCGCCGCGATTCTTGAACGTCACCCAACTGGCGCGATCCGAAAGCGTATAAGCATTCAAACCCACCGTGGTATTGAGCGTCGCCCCCATGCCGGACCCGACTTCCTTGTAGTTTTTACCCAGCCCCTTTTTCGGATCGATGCCAGCTTCCTTCCATAAGCGTAATTCGACGCGATGGGTGCCGCTATCGTCACCGCGGGATACAAAGGTCTGTTTGGACTTTGCGATCTTCTGAAAATCACTGACCGCGTCCTGCTGAGATCTGATCCCGGAAGGATCTTTTTCGGGGCCGACGATCACAAAGTCGTTATACATGACTTCGCGGCGATCGACACCGTAACCCTTTTCGACGAACTGAAGCTCACCGATCTTGTCGTGAACCAGTAGCACATCGGCATCGCCTTTTTGGCCTAATTTGATTGCCTGCCCGGTCCCGACCGCGACGACGTGCACTTCGATCCCCGATTTTTTCTTGAACAGGGGCAAATAATAGTCGAAAAACCCGGAAGCCTCCGTGGAAGTCGTGGACGCCAACGTTATAAACGAATCGGCGGCCAGCACCGGTAATGCCGACAACGCGAGCGAAACGACAGCCCATCGTAGTGTACCTAGAAACAGTTGCATGATTGCACTCCTTTTGTCGTTGTTAAAAAGCTTCACCATAAGAGATCGCCTTTCAGAAAGGCTTTCGCATCGGGATGGATAGGATCGGCAAAAAAATCCGGCGCGGGTGCATGCGCCAGCAACCGGCCGCGGTGTAGAAATAAGACTTCGTCAGCCAGACGGCGTGCTTGTCCTAAATCATGGGTGGTCATGATGATCTTGGTGCCAGTATTGTGAAAAATCCGGATCACGTCTTCGACGGCGCGCGTCGTCGCCGGGTCGAGATTCGCTGTAGGCTCGTCTAAAAATAACACTTCCGGGTCCACCGCCCAGGCGCGCGCTAATGCCAAGCGCTGTTGCTCACCGCCCGACAAGGTCCGCGCGTAGCGGCCTGCCAGGCGTTTAAGCCCCGCCATCATCAATGCTTGTGTGACTCGCGATTCCCGCACGGCGCGATCGATACCTTGTATGCCTAAGGCATAATCGATATTGGCAGCCACGGAGCGACGAAGGAGGACGGGCCTTTGAAACACCATCGCTTGATAGGCTTGTGCTCGAACGGCGGCGGGCCCGAGCCACTTTATCCGGCCACTGCTCGGGGCCAAAAGCCCGTGGCAGAGACGCAGGAAAAGACTCTTACCCGCGCCATTGGGTCCGAGCACGACGGTGCTCCTACCGTGATCCAGACAGCAAGAGACTCCTTCCAACAGTGCCTGACCGTCTCTATGAAAACTAAGCCCCTCTATTCGAAGAGGGAGGATCCCCCCGCCTGCCCGTAATCCTCGCGGTTCGGCGATCGAGGAGATCTCAGTCGGCGAACGGTTCGGAAGAGTCTTTGGTAATGTAGACAGCTGCATTAATCATCAGAACTATAAAGATGAGCACGAAACCGAGCGCAAGCGCTAGAGCCAGATCCCCTCTTGCGGTTTCCAATACGATCGTCGTGGTCATCACCCGGGTTTCGCCGGCGATGTTACCCCCTACGATCAAAACCGCCCCCACTTCCGCGACCGCCCGTCCGAAACCGGCGAGCACCACGGTCAGAAATCGATTCCGTCCTTCCCACAGTAGAGTCCGCAGAGCTTGAATGCGGCTGGCGCCAAGCGATCTCAGCTGCTCTTGATACTCTTCGCACAGATCCCGAAACACTTGCCGACTCAAGGCGGCAATGATGGGCGTCACCAGTATGCATTGTGCAATCACCATAGCCGTTGGGCGAAACAGGAGCCCGAATTCACCGAGCGGACCCGAACGCGATAGCAATAAGTAGACGGTCAAGCCGACCACGACCGGCGGTAAGCCCATCAAAGCACTCATAAGGATCATCAAGAACCGACGGCCGGGGAATCGGGTGATTGCGATCGCCGCGCCCAGCGGAAGTCCGATCAACGTCGCCAAGGCCACCGCCGTTAGGCTGACCTGCAAGGACAACAACACGATTTCGGCAAGGCTCGCATCGAAACCCAGTACCATGTTCAACGCGGTTACCGCCGCCGCCCTTATCTCCTCCATGGCCGACGCTCTTCGCCGAACCGGATGCGGTGCCTACTCATATATGTATAACCCTTCCAGTTGCATAAATTCTGGGGGTAAGCGGCGGGAAATGGCGTCGGACATAGGGTTTAGTGAGTTTTTTGCTTTTCGCTGGA
>JGI24973J35851_1000039_pt1 | contig 21414 bp, 27 predicted proteins | sample AntDryMetagUQ889_FD_35851 | JGI IMG/M metagenome (IMG submission 35851) | reverse complement strand
CATACCGCTCGGATGCGAAATCTACCTCAACGCCTCGACCGACGGTCATATCTGTGTCTGAACTACCGTCAAATGACAATTGATTCACAGCCTCTCAGATGGGCCCGCAAGTTTCAAAGGAACAACTTGATCGGATTCAGAGTTACGTCGGCATCGCTCGTGAAGAAGGCGCCAGTGTCATAACAGGGGGCGAGACGCCAAAGCTTGGCGGGGGCCTTCAGCGTGGCTATTTCTTCCAGCCAACGATTTTCTCGGACGTCAGCAACACCATGCGCGTTGCCCAGGAGGAGATATTCGGTCCCGTGACCAGTGTCATCACATTCAAAGACTCAAAGACGAAGACGATTTGATCAAGCAGGCCAACCAAACGATCTATGGCCTCTCCGCGGGGATCTGGACCCGCGATGTGGTACGCGCGCACCGCTTCGCAAAGGCGATCAAGGCAGGCGTCATCTGGATAAACACCTTCAACATGTTCAATGCCGCGTCACCCTTCGGCGGCTACAAACAATCCGGCTACGGCCGCGAGATGGGCAAGCACGCGCTCGACCTGTATACCCAGATCAAGAGCGTGTGGGTCGATCTTTCTGGCAAACCGATAGACTGGTTCGGCAAGTAGAAATTATTTTTAACGACCAGGGCTGCGCACACCGCCCCCGCCCCACTCTTCTTTTTGGACCATGTCGCCGGCCTGCGTCCCCGGCGTGACTTGGCCTTGGTAGATAAGGTATCGGCCACCGCTTTGACCGCGGGTGGCCGCATGCTCGGTCCAGGTCCAGAGATGCCCGCTCACCGTATCCAGGATGACGATCTTCTCGGCCCCGATCCCCATTTGATCGAGCGGTAACATCTGGTAACGGCCATCCGCGTGGACAAGACCCGGTAGGGCTAAAGTAATCAGCGCAGCGCAGATCATGCGTTTCATAGCTTCCTCCTTATATAATTCATACTTTCGCCGCGGCGCGGGTTAGGTTCGCGAGCGTCGCGGTGTAGATAGCTTCGCGGGACGATGCATTTTCTATTCCCCGAGGCGGATTCCGATACGCCCGCGGGCTCACGCAAATTGATTTCCGCTTAGCGAGCAGTTAACCTTGGCGGCCTTTTGAGCTTTAGAGGAATGGACAGGATGAGACCGCGGCTGGTGGCCGGCAACTGGAAGATGCATGGCACGCGCGCCGCGATTGAAACTCTCGTCGAGGAACTAAAACGCGGGATCGACGCGGGCGTGCGCGCCGAGGTCGCGGTGTTTCCCCCGTATGTGTATCTGCCGTGCGTCGCGGAAAGGCTCGCGGGAACGGCGATCGCGCTGGGAGCCCAAAATCTTTGGAGCGAGGAGTCCGGCGCTTACACCGGCGAGGTGTCGGGTTCGATGCTGAGGGACTATAATTGCCGGCACGTAATCGTCGGTCATTCGGAGCGCCGGACGCTGATGGGCGAAGGCGACGATCTGGTGGGGCGAAAGTTCGCACGCGCGCTTGCCCACGGCTTGATCCCGATCCTATGTGTGGGTGAGACCCTGGCCGAGCGGCAGGCAGGCCGGACGGAGCAGGTCGTGGCGCGGCAACTAGGCGCGGTACTGGATCATGCCGGCATCGCGGCGTTTCGCGCAGCAGTCGTCGCCTACGAGCCGGTGTGGGCGATCGGCACCGGGCGGACGGCCTCGCCCGAGGAAGCGCAAGCCGTGCACGCCTTCGTCCGGCGCTGTATCGCTGCGCGTGATCCGGAGCTTGCCAAGGTGTTAACGATCCTCTACGGCGGAAGTGTCAAGGCCTCGAACGCCGGGGCCTTGTTTGCCATGGCGGATATCGATGGGGCGTTGGTCGGCGGAGCCTCGTTGGTTAGCGATGAGTTTTTAGCCATCTGCCGAGCGGCATAGATTGTGGAGTTCTTTTAATGCACGCAGCGGTCTTAGTATTTCACGTGCTGATCTCGTTATTCCTGATCGGTCTCATCCTGGTCCAGCACGGAAAAGGCGCGGATGCGGGGGCAGCCTTCGGTAGCGGCGCTTCCGCGACGGTGTTCGGCGCGCGCGGCTCGGCCTCGTTTTTATCCAAAACGACGGCGGTACTCGCATTGTGTTTTTTCTCGACCAGCTTCTGGCTCAATCATCTGTCGGCCAGCACGGTCGAGACACCGAGCCTGATCCAGAACGCCGCGGACAGCGACTCGACCGATGTCGTGGAAACCACGATTGAGCCGATCGAGAACGATAAACCCGCAACCGACGGCGCGGAAGACACCGACCTGCCTCAAGTGCCCGAGATCATAGGGGACGACGACCGGCCCGATGTCGGACCGGATGCGAAACCCGAAGGTCGCGCCGAAGGCGCCAAAGACGCGGATGTGCCGGCGGGCACAGGCACATCCAAGGCGGGAGAAGCTGCGCCCGCCGCACCGCCGGATGACAAGAAAACGGCGCCCCCCGATCCTGAGCCGGCGCAGCCCACGGCAGCCCCGGCGCCCGAGAAGGAGAGCGAGGGGAGCGGCCCGGACGCGGCGCGTCCCTCCGTTAACGATCCGGTAAAGGGCGAGGCGAAGCCTGCCCCGGAGCCTGGGGCCGCGCCGCTTGAAGACTCCGCGACGCCCGCGGAAAAGCCCGCGGCGAAGAAGATTCCGGCGGAGAAGAGCCGCTGATGCGCTCGGCGATGAGGCACAACGTCGATTAGATTCGATTAGCATAGGCAGTATTCGCGAATCAGAAAAGCCGATGTGGTGAAATTGGTAGACACGCTGTCTTGAGGGGGCAGTGGCGCGAGCCGTGCCGGTTCGAGTCCGGCCATCGGCACCAAATCAGCATCCAAGGGAATACTTTGACGGTAACTGAACACTACGGCGAAGGAGTTACCGTCATGCCCCTGACCGATACCGCGATCCGCAGCGCCAAGCCCGGCGAGAAGCCCATCAAGCTCTTCGACGGCGGCGGGCTGTACCCTACTGCTCAACCCGAACGGATCCCGCTGGTGGCGCTTCGACTACCGCTTTGCCGGTAAGCGTCGGACCCTATCCATGGGTGTTTACCCCGCCGTGGGCTTGAAGCAGGCCCGCGACAAGCGCGACGCGGCCCGCAAGCAACTGGCGGCGGGCATCGACCCCAATCCATGGCGCCCACCCTACTGAACGAGCAAGGTTGGCACCGAGACGCCATCGAGCGCCAGCTTGCCCACGGCGAGCGCGACGCGGTACGCGCGGCTTACAACTACGCCGAGCACCTGCCCGAGCGGCGTCAGATGATGCAAGCCTGGGCGGACTATCTGGACAGCTTGAAAGGCGGCGCTGAGGTGGTCCCGCTGCATGGCCGACTGGCTTGATCGAAACGGTCTGAGCCGTGACCAGAAAGGAGAGGCTTTTCGCGGCGATCCGCAACAGTCACAAGTCGATACGTTCACGGATGCTTGTCGGATCGCGGAATGGTTAGGATTCGAGCGGAAAGGCGGTAAGGGATCGCATTGCACCTATGGGCGTGAAGGCGAACCGCTGATGCTTAACTTCCAAAATTGCGGCGGTTACATCAAGCCTTATCAAGCCAAACAACTTGACGAAATGGTAAAGAAATATGGCGCGCATACGTGAGTATCTCGTGGAAGTGTTTTGGAGCGATGCCGATGAGGGTTACATCGCCATCGCGCCCGATCTGCCCGGCTGTTCGGCATTCGGCGAGACACCGGACGAGGCGGTCCATGAGATCCAGGACGCCATGCTTTCGTGGCTGGAAGCTTGTGCGAAAATGGGGCGACCACTACCAGAACCGCTCACCAAGCCACAACGAGCGGTGGCATGACGGTTGGTCGTTTCGCGAGGGTGAACACGCCGTTGACGTTAGACCTGCACTGATGCGAGCCCTGAGAGACCCCAAGCGCAAGCCCACGCACCCCGGCGCCGTGCTGAGAGAGGACGTGCTACCGGCCCTGGGCATGACGCAAACCGAGCTCGCCCGGCGGCTCGGGGTGTCGCGCTTGACCGTATCTGAGCTCTCGAAAAGCGCGGCCTGAGTCCTCAGATCGCGGTCCGGATCGGACGGCTGCTCAACACCACGCCGGAATCGTGGCTACGTATGCAGCAAGCCTTGGATCTGTGAAAGGTGAACCAGCACCCCGAGAAGCTGGCGGCCATTCGCCCTATCAAGGCGGCGGCTTGACGGTCTTCGACGACGGCGACCTCCCGGACGGCTCGGTCGCATGCCGTGCGGGCACATCGTAGATTCGCCGGCAGGCGATGCCAGCCTGGGCGGATTACTTGGACGGCGCCAAGAACGGCGCCGAGGTGGTGCCGTTGCGTGGCGAGGGATTCAACGCCGTGCGCTATGGCATCCTGTCCCGGCATACCGTGCTACCGCACGAGGACAGCTTGCTATGCTTGCCTAAGCTGAAAGAGCTTCGCACAGACCGTAATCAATCAACCGGAAAATGTGTAGAATAATGCGTAGTTGACAAACAACGAAAAGCGAGTGGTCAACATGTTGCTGAGCCATGAGCGCGAGAAGCTGATCAACGCGATTATCTTCTTTGCCCATAACACCCGTTATTTGGGCAAGACCAAGCTTTGCAAGTTGCTCTATTTCCTTGACTTCGAGCACTTCAAGGAAACGGGACGGTCGGTTACGGGCATGGATTATTACGCCTGGAAGATGGGTCCGGTTCCGGTTGAGTTATATGAGGAAGTGGACATGCCGGAGCCGGACATGGCCGAGAAGGTGGAGTTTTCCGAAAAGGCCACCCGGCACGGCACGATGCTTGTCGTCAAGCCCTTAGTCGGCTTTGATGACTCCCTGTTTTCTAAGCGCGAACTGCGAATCATGGGCGGCTTGGCCACGGAATTCCGCGAAACGCTGGCGGAAGACATGATCGAGACTACGCACCTGGAAAACCAGCCCTGGCACAAGATCTATGTCGAAGAAGGTCGCCGGCAGCAGTTGATTCCCTACGAGCTAGCCTTGCGCAAGCAAGAAGCGGAAGACATGCGTGACATGATCGACGAACGCCAGGCGTTCATCGACCATTTCCGCGAAGCATGACGCCGGGCACCCTCTTCTTCGACACACGATTCGTTTTTCACGACGGTGAAGAAGGCCAAAAAATTATCGTTGTGCTCGGCAGTGGCCAGGGCGTGACCATCGGTGTGAAGTCCACCTCTCAAGGCCGGCGCTACCGCAACGACTACGGCTGCCAAGCCGACCACCGGTTCCCCAATTTCCATCTGCCCCGGGGTTCCTGCTGTCTGTCCAAACCCACGTGGGTCTGCCTGGACGAGTATTACGAATTCAGGGACAGCGAACTGCTACAACGCCATTTCTCTGGCGAGATTAACCGCATCGGCGTCCTGACTGACCCCGTCACCATCGAGTTGTTGGAATGCGCCCTCGCCACAGAGGACATCAACGGGCGGCAGGCCGCCATCGTCCAAACCGCGCTAGACGCCTTTCGCGGCGGTTCCAATGAAGAACTATAAGACAAGAATATGGCCCGCCTGAAAGACAAGATCGCCGAAATCGCCGATGCCCCGGCTGCGGCAGGAGATCGCCGCCGAGGTACCGGAACTCAAGAAGAAAACGCGTTTCTGCCTGGTCTTCGAGGGCCACCAGCCCTGTGATCGTTGCCGGTATCGTCACCTGCATCGAATACCAGTGAGCATTTGAAGACACCAGAAGAATCACAAACTCATGACTGAGCTGATCTGGGAGGGAAAATACAAGGACGGCAAAAGAGTCGCGCCGGTGCGGATTGCATTGCCGCTTCAGACGATCGAGACGATCAACGAAAGCGCGCAAGACCGGCAGCGGACGCTGGATTTATTCGCCTCGGGCCGCGAGAGCGAGTGGCGCAACCGGCTCATCTGGGGCGATAATAAATACGTCCTGCCCTCATTGCTCGCCGAGTTCGCGGGCAAAGTCAATCTCATCTACATTGACCCGCCGTTCGACACCGGCGCGGATTTCTCCTTCACCGCTACCGTGCCCGACCACCCGGACACGCCGGAGGACGATTCCTTCGCCTTCACCAAGGAGCCAAGCATTATCGAGCAGAAAGCCTACCGCGATACCTGGGGCAAGGGCGCGGATTCCTTCATTACCATGATCTACGAGCGGCTGGTGCTGATGCGGGATTTGCTGGCGGAGGATGGAGCTATCGTCATCCACATGGGGGACAAAGTTGCCTCACTTGTTAGATTGGTTACAGCCGACGTTTTTGGCGAAAACAACTATCGCAACACAATCATCATTCCGCGCGGCATAAAGAATGTGCAATCGCAGTTTAAAGATGTCCGGGGTCTGTCTGTTGGACATGATGTTCTGATCTTTTTCTCAAAAAGTGAAGGCAGTCGCGTCAAGAAACTATCTTTGCCCGGTGCGGAAAGTTCGCCGGGGAAATGGGATACGTTTTGGAGAGGAACGGATCGTCCCACGATGAGGTACGAACTATTCGGCATCCGACCCAATAGCGGCCAATGGCGCTGGAGCCGTGAGAGAGCAGAACAAGCAAGACGTAACTTCGATGAGTATCTACGGGCCTTTGCGAAGTTCCTGGACTTGGCTGATGACGTGAAAGCGTTCGCCAAATTACCCGAAGTATTCGGGTTTGCCATTGACTATACCGATGGGGCGGGCAATCTTCGCGCTTATTACCCGGATTTCGTGGCCGTTGATGAACAGGGGACGAATTGGCTGCTTGAGACCAAGGGTCAGGAGACGGAGGAAACAAAGCACAAAGACAATGCGGCAACGCTCTGGTGCGAGAACGCGAGCCAATTGACTTCCAAAGCTTGGAAGTATCTCAAGGTTCCACAACAGGAGTTTGAGCGATTACACCCGGAAACACTCGCGGATCTGGGCGCTTTGCTCCCAACTGAACAGTGCAGATAATGAGGCGCACCTCAGATTCAAAGGTCGTTTACTGCATACCTCTCCCCAACGGTTACCCAAACGGGTAACTGGCCGCTTCGGGGCGCGTGGGGAGGGTATCGAAAGCGCACGAAAACCGATACCGGCGATCGGGTGGAAAGCCAATGGGGACGGGTATTTCGGCGATTTCGAGCGGTGGAAATAGGGTAAGATTAGCTGATGATTTCGGCAAAACCTCGGGCGCATCGTGGGCGTCCTTCCCCGTGGCAGTGGACTCGAAGAGCGACGGCGAGGGCCCCGGCGACGTGGGTGCGGGTGGCGCTGTTTGGCGATACGGTGGGCACCCTGGCCCCGAGGCTCACCAAGGTCGCTGAGGTCTACTGCGCGGGACGCCTGAGCCTGGGGACGTGGACGGGGCGAGGACGGCGAGGCGAAGGCGGGGCTTAACCTCGCGGCGTGGGAGGTCCAGCCCATGGGGCAGATAGGTCCGGCGGAAGGCCAAGGCCGAACACGACGGGGCGCCGTTCGACGATCCCTTGAGGTTCGGATATGAACACCGATCCTGAAAATACCGGCAGAGACCAGGCCGGGCGATTCGCCCCTGGCAATAGCGGCAATCTGAGCGGCAAGCCGCCCGACACCCGACATCGCGCCACTCGCATGGCCGAGAAGCTGATGGCCGGTGACACCGAGCCCGTGGTTTTGAGGGGCAGGGGCGAGATGAGGAGCGCTAAAGCGATGGCTGGCAACAGCGAGGGATCAGTATTAGATGAAATGACGAGGGCCGGGGAAACCTTTCCCGCCGGGGATGAGCGGCAACCCCAACGGCGGCCCCAGGATCGTCGCCGAGGTCCGCGACCTCGTGCGCCGGCACACAGTGGACGCAATCGTTAAACCAGACGCGAATGACTTGGTCGTTTGGATACAGCATTTCTGCACTCGTCCGGAGGAAGTCGCGGGCGCTGGGGGAACAGGATCAAACCCGGCGGAAGCTGGTCGAGTGACCGGCAAACGGGGGGCAACAAGCCCCGCGTGACGGTAACTTTGGCGGTAACCACAAGACAGCGTGCTCAAGATTTCTCGGCATATGATATAGTTACTTTATACGATTCGAGAGAGGCCATCGCACCAGCAACTACGTAGAGCCTGCTTGCAAAACCTCGCCGCTATCGCGCCTTGAGATCGATCCGGTATAATCCGTGCCTGGATGGCGGCGATCGGCTGTCATCCCTGGAAATGACGTGTTAGCGCAATACCTACCGGTACTCATCTTCATCATCGTGGCCCTGATCTTCGGCGCCGTCGCGCTCTGCGTCGGCTTCGCGCTCGGGCCTCGCCGCGCCGACGAGGAGAAGCTTTCGCCCTACGAATGCGGGTTCGAGCCATTCGAGGACGCCAGAATGAAATTCGACGTCCGCTATTACTTGGTCGCGATCCTGTTCATCATTTTCGATTTGGAGATCGCGTTTCTCTTCCCCTGGGCCGTGGCGCTTAAGGATATCGGGCTGCTCGGTTTTTCCGCGATGATGATCTTCCTTGCCGTGCTCGTGATCGGGTTTGTCTATGAGTGGAAAAAGGGGGCGCTGGAATGGGAGTAGAAGCGCTCGGCGACAAGGGGATCGTGACGACCTCGGTGGATAATCTGATCAACTGGGCGCGCACCGGATCGCTCTGGCCGATGACCTTCGGGCTCGCCTGCTGTGCGGTCGAGATGATGCATGCCGGGGCCGCGCGCTACGATCTGGACCGTTTCGGGGTAGTGTTCCGGCCGAGCCCGAGGCAATCCGATGTCATGATCGTCGCCGGCACCTTGGTGAACAAGATGGCCCCGGCGCTGCGCAAGGTCTACGATCAGATGGCGGAGCCGCGCTGGGTGATCTCGATGGGATCGTGCGCCAACGGCGGCGGCTACTACCACTATTCCTATGCGGTGGTGCGCGGCTGTGACCGCATCGTCCCCGTCGACGTCTATGTGCCCGGATGTCCCCCGACGGCCGAGGCGCTGCTATTCGGGGTCATCCAGCTTCAAAACAAGATTCGGCGCACCAATACGATTGCCCGCTAAGAACCCTGAATGTCGAATCCGATCGAACAGCTCACAGCGCGCCTAAGAGAACGATTCAGCGATAAACTCAGTTCCTGCGTGGTGGCCTTGGGGCAGATCACGATCGAGATCCGCGCCGCCGATGTGCTGGAGATCTGCAAGGCGCTCAGGGACGAGCCGGGGTTCGCGTTCGAGCAACTGATCGATGTGTGTGGCGTGGACTACGCCGCCTACGGGCAGGCGGACTGGTGCACCGAGGATGCGAGCCGCTCCGGTTTCAGCCGCGGGGTCGACCCCAATGCGTATCAAGAGGCCCTCGGCGAACGGCCCCGGTTCGCGGCCGTCTACCACCTACTTTCGGTCAGCCGCAATCAACGGCTGCGCCTGCGCGTGTATGCGCCCGGCGATCCGCCGCGGGTCGATTCCGTGGTGGAAATCTGGGCCGCGGCGAACTGGTTCGAGCGTGAGGCCTTCGATTTCTTCGGGATCCTCTTCGAGGGGCACCCGGACTTGCGGCGGATCTTGACCGACTACGGTTTCATCGGTCATCCCTTTCGTAAGGATTTCCCGCTTGAAGGCAATGTCGAGGTCCGCTACGATCCGGCGAAGGGCCGGGTCGTCTATCAACCGGTCACGATCGAGAACCGCGTGCTGGTCCCGAGGGTGATCCGGCGCGACTATCCCGCGCCGCGGACTACCGAGTCCGACCTAAGATGATACCTATAGGCAATGCCTGAAATCCGCAACATGACCTTGAACTTCGGGCCGCAGCATCCCGCGGCCCACGGTGTCTTGCGCCTGGTGCTGGAGATGGACGGCGAGGTCATCGAGCGCGCCGATCCGCATATCGGTCTGCTGCATCGTGGCACCGAGAAGCTCGCGGAGAGCAAGCCCTACAATCAGAGCATCGGCTACATGGACCGCCTCGATTATGTGTCCATGATGTGCAACGAGCACGCATACGTGCTGGCGATCGAGCGCTTGCTCGGCGTCGAGCCGCCCCTCCGGGCGCAGTACATCCGCGTGCTGTTCGATGAGATCACGCGCATTCTCAATCATTTGATGTGGCTGGGCGCGCACGGCCTCGATATTGGGGCCATGACGATCTTCCTGTACTGTTTCCGCGAGCGCGAGGATCTCATGGATTGCTACGAAGCCGTCTCGGGGACGCGCATGCATGCTACCTATTACCGTCCCGGCGGCGTCTACCGCGATCTGCCCGAGCGTATGCCGCGCTACGAAGCTTCCAAGTGGCGAAGCCGGGAGGACGTCGAGCGCTTGAACGAGGCGCGGCGAGGAAGCTTGTTAGATTTTATCGATGACTTCGCGGCGCGTTTTCCGGCCTGCGTCGATGAGTATGAGACGCTGCTCACGGACAATCGGATCTGGAAGCAGAGGACCGTCGGGATCGCTGTCGTCTCTCCGGAGCGAGCGCTCGCCCTCGGCTTCACGGGGCCCATGCTGCGCGGATCGGGTGTCGAGTGGGATTTGCGCAAGAAGCAGCCCTATGCGGTATACGAGCGCGTGGACTTCGACATCCCGGTAGGCGTTAACGGGGATTGCTACGATCGGTATCTGGTGCGCGTGGAGGAGATGCGCCAATCTGCCGGTATTATTAAACAATGCGTCGCCTGGCTGCGGAAAAATCCAGGGCCAGTCACCATCGAGGACTATAAGCTGGTCTCGCCGCGCCGCGAGGACATGAAGGGCGACATGGAGTCCTTGATCCATCACTTCAAGCTCTTTACCGAGGGCTATTGCGTCCCGGAAGGCGAGATCTATGCGGCGGTGGAGCATCCCAAAGGGGAGTTCGGGATCTACCTCATCTCCGATGGCGCCAATAAACCGTACCGCGTCAAGGTCCGGGCCTCGGGTTTTGCGCACCTTGCGGGCATGGACGAGCTGGTCAAGGGCCATATGTTGGCGGACGTGGTGACGACGATCGGGACCTTGGACATCGTCTTCGGGGAGGTCGATCGGTGAGCGGGGACGCGGCAGGGGTGATCTCCGCCCGCGCCCGCGCGCATATCGACGCGTGCGTCGCGAAGTATCCGCAAGAGCGCAAGCAATCGGCGGTGCTGGCGGCCTTGAGCGAGGTCCAGCATGAAAACGGGGGTTATCTGACTACCGAGTTGATGGATGCCGTGGCCGCCTATCTCGGGATGGCGCGGATCGCGGTCTATGAGGTGGCGAGCTTCTATTCGATGTTCGAGACCAAACCCGTCGGCCGTCACAGTGTTTCGGTATGCACGAATATCTCTTGCATGCTGCGCGGGGCGGATGACATTGTCGCGCACATCGAGCGGCGGTGTGGGATCAAGACCGGTGACAGCACCTCGGATGGCCGCATTTATCTCAAGCAAGAAGAAGAATGTCTGGCGGCCTGCTGTGGCGGTCCCATGATGATGGTGGACCACAAATTCTATGAACACCTGAGCAACGACAAAGTCGACAAAATACTGGACGATCTCACGTGAGCTTACCGTTCTTCAATCAGGTTTGTTTCCGCACCCTCGAATTTGCGCAGCCGTGGAGCTTCGAGAATTATCGGCAGATCGGCGGCTACGAGGCATGGAAACGAATCTTGCGGGAGAAGATCTCCCCCCAAGACATTATCGAAGAGGTCAAAGCCTCCGGGCTGCGCGGCCGTGGGGGCGCCGGATTTCCCACCGGGCTCAAGTGGAGCTTCATGCCCAAGAACCCGAGCGGTCCGCATTACATCGTATGTAACTCGGATGAGAGCGAACCGGGAACCTGCAAGGACCGCGACATCCTGCGCTATAACCCGCACGCGCTCATAGAGGGGATGGCGATCGCCGGCTACGCGATCGGGGCGAAGGTCGGCTACAACTATATGCGCGGCGAATTCATGGACGAGCCCTGCGCGCGCTTCGATCAGGCGCTCAAGGTGGCGTATGACGCGGGTTTCCTCGGGAAGAATATCCTCGCCTCAGGAGTCGATTTCGATCTCTACAATCATCTCGGCGCAGGGGCCTATATTTGCGGCGAGGAGACGGCGTTGCTCGAGTCCCTCGAGGGCAAGAAGGGCATGCCGCGCTTTAAACCGCCGTTCCCCGCGGGGTATGGCCTCTACGGCCGGCCCACCACGATCAACAACACAGAATCGTTGGCGTCGGTGCCGAGCATCATCCTGAACGGCGCCCAATGGTTCGCCGACATCGGCAAACCCAATAACGGCGGCACCAAGTGTTTCTCCGTGACCGGCCACGTCGAACGCCCCGGCAACTTCGAGGTCCCCCTGGGCACGCCGTTCTCGGTGCTGCTCGATCTCGCGGGAGGCGTGTGGCGGGGACGCCGGCTCAAGGCGGTGATTCCCGGGGGTTCCTCGGTGCCGGTACTGCCCGGAGAGACTATGCTGGGGCTCACGATGGATTATGACGCGATCGCGAAGGCCGGATCGATGCTGGGATCCGGGGCAGTCATCGTGATGGACGATACCACGTGCATGGTCAAGGTGCTGCGGCGCATTGCACGGTTTTACTACGCCGAGTCCTGCGGCCAGTGCACGCCCTGCCGGGAAGGGACGGGTTGGCTATACCGCATGTTGACTCGCATCATCGAAGGCAAGGGCCGGGTCGAGGATCTCGCCCGACTCGATGATGTGGCCAAGAAGATCGAAGGCCGGACCATCTGCGCGCTCGGGGATGCCGCCGCGATGCCGGTGCGAAGTTTCATCAAACATTTCCAGCATGAGTTCGAGTACTATGTCGAGCATGGCAGCAGCATGGCCGAGAGCCTTCCGGGCAAGGCCGCCTAGGGAAGAATGATCAGTCCGGATATGGTCACGATCGAAGTCGATGGCAAGTCCTTGCAAGCGCGCAAGGGGGCCATGCTGATCGAGGTGACCGATGCCGCGGACATCTATGTTCCGCGGTTTTGCTACCACAAGAAACTTACCATCGCCGCCAACTGCCGGATGTGTCTGGTCGAGGTCGAGAAAGCGCCCAAACCGCTGCCAGCCTGCGCAACGCCGATCATGGACGGCATGAAGGTGTGGACGCGCTCGCCGCGCGCCCAGGAGGCCCAGAAGTCGACGATGGAGTTTCTGCTCATCAATCACCCCCTCGATTGCCCGATCTGCGACCAGGGCGGGGAATGCGAGCTGCAAGATCTCGCGATGGGCTACGGCGCGGGTATCTCGCGTTACAGCGAGGGCAAGCGGGTGGTGCAGGATAAGAACGTCGGCGCGCTTATCCAGACCGACATGACGCGCTGCATTCACTGCACACGCTGCGTGCGCTTCGGAGATGAGGTGGCCGGCGTGCGGGAGCTCGGCGCCACGGGACGTGGCGAGGATATGCAGATCGGCACCTACATCGAGCAGGCACTGGTCTCGGAACTGTCGGGGAATGTGATCGATCTGTGCCCAGTCGGCGCCCTGACCTCCAAGCCCTTCCGGTATACCGCGCGCGCTTGGGAGCTACGCCAACGCGAAGGCATCGCCCCGCACGATTCGATCGGATCGAATCTCTATCTACACGTCTCGGACAACCGGGTGCGGCGCGTCGTGCCGCGCGAAAACGAGGCGATCAATGAGGTGTGGCTCTCCGACCGTGATCGCTATAGCTACCTTGGGCTTTACAGTCCGGATCGGTTGACGGCGCCGATGATTCGGACCGACGGAGGGTGGCGTGAGGTCGATTGGGATGCGGCCTTGGACTTCGCCGCCGCCGGCTTGCGCGCCGCGGTGGATAAGCACGGCGCCGGACAGCTCGGAGCGTTGACCAGCGCGACCGCGACGACCGAAGAATGTTATCTCCTGCAGAAGCTTCTACGAGGCCTCGGCAGCAATAACATCGACCACCGTTTGCTACACAGCGATTTCAAGGACCAGGATCGGGCACCGCTCTATCCGGGCCTGGGCCAAAGCCTCGCGGAGCTCGAACGCCGCGACGCCGTGCTCTTGATCGGTTCAAATGTGCGCAAGGAGCAACCGCTGGCCAATCACCGCTTGCGTAAGACGGCGCAGCGCGGGGCGTTTATTGCTGTAATTAATCCCGTCGATTTCGATTTCAATTACACCATCGGCGCGAAGCTCATCGTCAGGCCGGCTCGCATGGTGGCGGCGTTGGCCGGGATCGCCAAGGCTCTTGTCGGAGGCTCGAAGAAATCGGTCGAACCCAAGGTGGTCGACATGCTCGCCAGTGTCAAGGTCGAGGACACTCAGCGGGCGATCGCAAAACGCTTGAAGGCTTCCGCGGCTCCCACAGTCTTATTGGGCAACCTCGCGGCCACGCACCCATGCGCCAGCTCCTTGGGCGAGCTCACCGCTGTCGTCAGTGATCTCTGCGGAGCGAAGCTCGGCTACCTGGCGGAACACGCGAATACCTGCGGGGCCTGGATCGCCGGAGCCGTGCCTCACCGCGGTCCGTTCGGGCAGCCGATCGCGCAACCGGGCTTACACGCGCAGGCGATGTTGGACCCCGGCTTGCGCGCCTATGTGTTGTTGGGCATCGAACCGGAGCTCGATTGTTGCCGTCCCGCCCAAGCGATGCACGCCCTGCGGAACGCGGAGTGCGTGGTGTCGCTGAGCGCCTACCGCACGCCGCGCATCGAAGCGTATGGCCATGCCATGCTGCCGGTTGCGATCTATGCGGAAAACACCGGTACCCTGGTGAATGCAAGCGGCGAATGGCAAGCCTTCGGCGCCGTGGTGCCGCCGCCCGGCGAGTCGCGCCCGGCGTGGAAGGTTTTGCGGGTGCTGGGGAACCGATTGGGTCTCGCGGGCTTCGACTATGCCTCAACGGATGAGATCGAGAAAGATCTGCGCGCCGGAGACGCGGGGGCTGGTGCCCTTGCTCGAGGCGAGTCCGATCTGAGCCTCGATGGGCACGCGGCCGCGGAGCTCGATCTGATCCCCTATGTGCCCGCGTACCGCGTTGATCCGCTCGTGCGGCGCGCCACGGCGCTGCAACAGACACCCGATGCCGGTGATCGGCGCCTGCACATTAACCCTAGGGTGGCGCGGCGCTTCGACCTTGCCGAAGGGGCGAACGTCAGGTTGCAAAACGGCGAGGAGGCCGTCGAGTTGTCGGTGACACTCGATGTGCGGGTGCCGGATGACTGCGTGCTCATTTACACCGCGCAGCCGGCGTTCGAAACGCTCGACGCCGGCACGGCGCCGCTGTCATTGCATCGGCTTTAGCGACGGCGTCGGCGATGCTCGAAGTTGCGGCGGTTGAGGTCACGGGCGGCGCCGGATCGGTCCCCTGGATCATCGTCAAGATCGTCGCCATTATCCTGCCGCTCCTGCTCGGGGTGGCGTACCTGACCTTCGCGGAGCGGAAGATTATCGGCTACATCCAGGTCCGCATCGGTCCCAATCGCGTCGGGCCCCGGGGCTGGCTCCAGCCGATCGCCGATGTCGTCAAGCTGATGTTAAAAGAGGTCATCATCCCGACCGGGGCCGACCGGTTCTTGTTTTTAGCGGCGCCCATCCTGGCCCTGGCGCCGGCCTTGGCCGCCTGGGCGGTGGTTCCATTCGCCGCTGAGACGGTGCTGGCCGACATCAACGCCGGGCTCCTCTATATCCTGGCGCTGTCGTCGATGGGCGTGTATGGGATCATCATTGCCGGGTGGGCCTCGAACTCCAAGTACGCCTTCCTGGGCGCGATGCGTTCGGCGGCGCAAATGGTCTCCTATGAAATCGCGATGGGCTTCGCGCTGGTGGGCGTATTGATCGCAGCCGGAAGCTTGAATCTTGGCGACATCGTGCGGGCGCAGGACGGCGGCATTTTGACCTGGTTCTGGCTGCCATTATTGCCGTTATTCGTGATTTATTTTATCTCCGGCGTCGCGGAGACCAATCGCGCGCCTTTCGACATCGCCGAAGGCGAATCGGAAATCGTGGCCGGGTTCCACGTCGAGTATGCCGGAATGTCGTTCGCGCTTTTTTTCTTGGCCGAGTACACTAACATGATTTTGATCTCGGTCTTGGCGGCCATCATGTTCCTGGGCGGCTGGTTGTCGCCGTTCCAAGGATTCCCGCTGCTGGAGGGTTTGTTCGCGTGGGTGCCGGGGATGGCGTGGCTGCTCGCGAAGACATCGATCTTTTTGTTCCTGTTCCTATGGTTTCGCGCGACCTTTCCGCGTTACCGTTACGACCAGATCATGCGGCTTGGATGGAAGGTCTTTATTCCGATCACGATCGCGTGGCTGGTCGTCGCTGCGGTGTTAGTCATGCTCGCCGTTCCACCTTGGTTCGATTAAGTTTATGCCAGCGGTCAAAGACTACTTTAGAAGCCTGTTGCTGGGGGAGTTGCTCAAGGGCATGAAGCTCACGGGGCGTTACCTTTTCAGTCGCAAGATCACGGTCCAGTACCCGGAGGAGAAGACACCGCAATCGCCGCGTTTCCGCGGCCACCATGCCTTGCGGCGCTACCCGAACGGGGAGGAGCGCTGCATCGCCTGCAAGCTGTGCGAAGCGGTGTGCCCGGCGGTGGCCATTACCATTGAATCGGAACAACGTGCCGATGGCACCCGGCGTACGACCCGCTACGACATCGATCTAACCAAGTGCATTTTCTGCGGATTCTGCGAGGAATCGTGCCCGGTGGATGCCATCGTGGAGACGCGCTTCTTCGAGTATCACGGCGAGCAGCGCGGCGATCTGATCGTGACCAAGGAAAAGCTCCTGGCGATGGGTGATCGCTTCGAGCAGGAAATCGCCGCGGATCGGGCGCAGGACGCGATGTATCGCTGAGAGCTCATGAATAAACCTACTGCGCAGCCCGCCGGCATCGTTGCGCGGTGCTCGGAATCCTCATGTATTTCCATATACACTCCGGTTGCTCGCCCCATCCTTGGGACTCGCCCCTTCGGGGCTTATGCGCCGTTTCGCTCCGGGCGAACCGGTCCTGCGCGCCGCGCGCCTCGCGGGCGGACTTGCTCGCTACGATTTCTTCACAAGCTCTGAGGCGAAATCACCTCGCGATGGAACAGCTTGTATTCTATTTTTTTGCGCTGATCCTGGTGGGAGCGGGGACCATGGTTATTACCGTGAAAAACCCCGTGCACGCGGCCTTGTTCCTGGTGCTCGCGTTTTTTTCCAGCGCGGGGCTCTGGTTACTGCTGGAAGCCGAGTTCCTCGCGATCACCTTGGTGCTGGTCTATGTCGGGGCGGTGATGGTGCTGTTCCTGTTCGTGGTGATGATGCTGGATATAAACCTGGCTCCGCTGCGCGAGGGATTCATGCGCTATTTACCGCTAGGCGGCCTGGTCGCCTTGCTGATGGTGATCGCCTTGGCCGCGGCCGTGGGACCGCGCTATTTCGGGGCGGCTACGCGCCCGCCGCCGCACCTCGCGGATTACAGTAATACCCGCGAGCTTGGGCAAGTCCTGTATACGGATTATATCTATCCCTTCGAGATCGCGGCCATGATTTTGCTGGTCGCTATCGTGGCCGCCATCGTATTGACGATGCGAGGCCCCCGGCAGACGAAGGCGCAGCGGCCGAGCGAGCAAGTGGCGGTACGGCGCGAGGATCGGGTCCGCCTCGTCAAGATGCCGGCGCCCGCACGCCAACCCGCGTCCGAAGCCCCGCCAAGAACCGCGCAACGCTAAGGGATTCAACTCAGCCAATGCCAGCGCTCTCGGATTTTCTCGTCCTCGGGGCCATTCTTTTTTGCTTGAGCGTGGCGGGCATCTTTATCAATCGTAAAAACGTGATCATCTTGCTCATGTGTATCGAGCTGATGCTGCTCGCGGTCAACATGAACTTCATCGCGTTTTCCCATTTCCTGGGGAATATGGCCGGGCAGGTTTTCGTTTTCTTTATTCTCACGGTGGCGGCCGCGGAGTCGGCCATCGGGCTTGCGATCCTGGTGGTGCTGTTTCGCAACCGCAACACCATCAATGTCGATGATTTAAACCGATTGAACGGTTAGCCGCATGGGGGGTGTCTACCTGGGCGTGGTCTTAGCGCCGCTTATCGGAGCGCTCATCGCCGGTGTCTGCGGCCAGAGGATCGGCCGGGTTTGGGCCCATCGTGTGGCAACCGGCAGCGTTGCACTCGCCTTTTTTCTTTCGCTCCTCGGTTTCAAGGACATCGTCATCGATGGAGAGCCGGCCTTCAACCAGGCGGTCTATACCTGGTTGACGAGCGATGGTCTCAATTTTCATATCGGGTTTCTCATCGATAAGCTCTCGGTCACTATGATGGTGGTGGTGAGCTTCGTCTCCTGGATGATCCACATCTACACCATCGGGTACATGCACGACGATCCGGGTTACCAGCGCTTCTTCAGCTATATCGCGCTCTTTACCTTCGGCATGCTGATGTTGGTAATGGCCAATAATTTCGTGCAGCTTTTCTTCGGCTGGGAAACCGTGGGCTTGGTGTCTTATCTCCTCATCGGCTTTTGGTATAAGCGCGAGTCGGCCATTCAGGCCAATCTCAAGGCGTTTTTGGTCAATCGCGTCGGGGATCTCGGTCTTTTGCTCGGGATCGCGGCCATCTTGACGCACTTCGATTCGCTCGACTATTGGGAGGTGTTTCGGCAAGCACCTAGCCTCGCTAACGAGACGGTGCAAGTCGGATCGCATACCGAATGGTCGTTGATGACGCTGATTTGTATCCTGCTCTTTATCGGCGCGATGGGAAAATCCGCCCAGGTTCCGTTGCACGTGTGGCTCCCGGACTCGATGGAAGGCCCTACTCCGATCTCGGCGCTGATTCACGCGGCCACGATGGTGACCGCCGGGATCTTCATGGTGGCGCGCATGTCGCCGCTCTTTGAGCTCTCGGAGACGGCCTTGAGCCTAGTGCTCGTCATCGGCGCCATCACGGCCTTTTTCATGGGGCTCTTGGGACTGGTTCAGAACGATATCAAACGCGTGATCGCCTATTCGACACTCTCTCAGCTCGGTTATATGACCGTCGCGCTCGGGGCCTCGGCTTATGCGGCCGCCATCTTTCATCTCATGACGCACGCCTTCTTCAAGGCGCTGCTGTTCCTGGCCGCGGGCTCGGTGATCATCGGCCTGCATCACGAGCAGGACATGCGCAAGATGGGCGGCTTGTACCGCTACATGCCGATCACTTGGATCACCTCGGTGATCGGGACGCTGGCGCTCTGCGGTTTCCCGGGGATGTCGGGATTTTTCTCGAAGGACGCGATCATTGAAGCCGTTCACAATTCGGACTTGCCGGGCGCGGGCTTCGCGTATCTAGCGGTCTTGGGCGGAGTCTTCGTGACCTCTCTCTATAGCTTCCGTCTTTTATTCATGGTCTTCCACGGAGCCGAGCGGCTCGACGACCATGCGAAGGCGCATCTGCGCGAATCCCCGCGGGTTGTCACCGGCCCGCTCATCATGCTGGCCATACCTTCAGTGGTGATCGGGGCCATCGCCATCGCACCGATGCTGTTCGGAGCTTATTTCGGGCCGGCTATTCACGTGCTGCCAGGACACGATGTGTTGGGGCGTATGGGGAGCGAGTATCATGGATTATTCGCTTTCGTGGCGCACGGATTTACCGCCATGCCGTTTTTGCTTGGGCTGGCGGGGTTTGGCACGGCGTGGATGTGCTATTTGTACCGGCCCGAGCTTCCCGCGCGGGTAGCCGATCGGTTTAAGCTCGTTTACCAGATCTTGGTGCGCAAATACGGATTCGATGAATTCAACGAGCTTGTATTCGCCGGCGGGGCGCGGGGTGCGGGCCGGGCGCTCTGGCAACTCGGGGATGTCCGCATCATCGACGGATTGATCATCGACGGCTCGGCGCGTTTGGTGGGGTGGTTCTCCGGCGTGGTGAGGCATGCGCAATCCGGATATTTGTATCACTATGCCTTTGCGATGATCCTCGGTCTGCTGTCGTTATTGGGCTATTTCGTCTACGGTTGGGGTAAGTAGGATTACCATGATCGATAGCTCGCGCCAGTGTAAGCGCCCATGCCTTTACTGAGTCTCGTCATCTGGGTCCCGATCTTGGGGGGCGTATGGGTGCTCTATACGGGCGCCACCCAAGGGCGCGAGGCGGTATTGATGCGGTCCTTGATGATCGCAGCAGCGACCTTCCTACTGTCGCTACCGCTCTACATCGGCTTCGACACTGGTACGCATGCGATGCAGTTTGGCGAACGCACGGGTTGGATCGGGGCGTTTGACATCAACTATCACCTCGGTATCGACGGTATCTCGATGCCGCTCATCTTGCTCAACACTTTCACCACCGTCATCGTGGTGCTGGCGGGCTGGGAGGTAATCCAAACCCGGATCGGGCAGTACATGGCGTCGTTTCTGATTCTCGAGGGGCTGATGAACGGCGTCTTCGCCGCGCTCGATGCCATCCTGTTTTATGTCTTTTGGGAAGCGATGCTGATCCCGATGTTTCTGATTATCGGGATCTGGGGCGGGGAGCGGCGGGTCTATGCCACCATCAAGTTTTTTCTTTATACCTTTTTCGGCTCCGTGCTCATGTTGGTGGCGTTGCTGTACCTCTATTGGAAGGGCCAAAGTTTTTCCATCTTGGCGATGCAATCCTTGCCGATCGAGATCGAGGCGCAGAAGCTTATCTTCATTGCCTTTCTGCTGGCTTTTGCCGTGAAGGTACCTATGTGGCCGGTGCACACCTGGCTGCCCGATGCCCATGTCGAGGCCCCGACCGGCGGATCGGTGATCCTGGCGGCGATTATGTTGAAGATGGGCGGTTATGGCTTTCTGCGCTTCAGCCTGCCGATCACACCGGCCGCGAGCCAGGCCTTCGATTCGCTCATGATCGCGCTCTCGCTGATCGCGATCGTGTATATCGGTTTCGTCGCGCTGGCGCAGCAGGATATGAAGAAGCTCATTGCCTATTCCTCAATCTCGCACATGGGGTTCGTCACCTTGGGCGTGTTCGTTGTGTTTCGGCTTCTCGACAGCCACGATGTGCCCAACGGCGCCGCGATGGGCATCGAGGGCGGCATGGTGCAGATGCTCTCGCACGGTTTCGTCTCGGGAGCGCTGTTCTTATGCGTGGGGGTGCTGTACGAGCGTCTGCATAGCCGCCAGATCCAGGACTACGGCGGGGTGGTGAACAGCATGCCGGTTTTTGCGACCTTGATGATGATCTTCTGCATGGCCAACGCCGGGCTCCCCGGAACCTCCGGTTTCGTCGGTGAGTTCTTGGTGATCTTGAGCAGTTATAAGGCGAGCTTGTGGTTCGCGCTCTGTGCCGGAACGACGCTGATCCTGGGCGCGGCCTACACGCTATGGATGTATAAGCGCGTGATCTTCGGCGAGGTTAGTAGTGAGAGGATCGCGGCCCTCAAGGATATTGATGGCCGGGAGCTCGCGATCCTAGGGACCTTGGCCGGCGCCGTCGTGCTCTTCGGCGTGTGGCCGGACCCGATGCTCGAGGTCATGCACGCAACGGTGAATCATCTCGTGGACCAAGTCGCGCACCCAAGATTACCCTAAGGAAGCTCTGCAAAAGTGTTATGAGCATGCCCAGATGCGCGAAGCCGCGGAGCGAGTCACGAGACATATCAGGTAGATAGGCGAGTGACGAGCGAGCACGCGACAATGCAGATGG
>JGI24973J35851_1000032_pt1 | contig 22849 bp, 27 predicted proteins | sample AntDryMetagUQ889_FD_35851 | JGI IMG/M metagenome (IMG submission 35851) | reverse complement strand
CCACGGTGATATCCAGCGAAAAGCAAAAAACTCACTAAACCCTATGTCCGACGCCATTTCCCGCCGCTTACCCCCAGAATTTATGCAACTGGAAGGTAAATAGAGGGCTCACGATGAACCCGGGTTATTTATCTACCAACCCTTTTTCTCAAGTGACTACAATAGGCCACGCCACGGAGCGCGGGCTGGAGCAACCCGGTGTCCACGTCAAGGAATTGTCTGAGGGTGACCGCCATCATTTGCTAATGCATTTCCTCGCGCTTGACGCAAGCGCCCGGTTGTTGCGTTTTGGTATGGTCTTCCCCGATGAACTGATTACCACGTATGTGCAACAGGTGAATTTCGCACGCGCTACCATGTTTGGCGTCTATGACAGCGCGCTCATGTTGGCCGGTGTCGGACATCTGGCCTTTACGCCGCGCGAAGCCCTGCCTGTAGTCGCCACCAGCAAAGAGCGCGTCGCGGAGTTTGGTGTATCGGTATCCGCATCGGCGCGTGGCATGGGCATCGGCACCAGGCTTTTCGAACGTGCGGCGATACACTGCCGTAACGCTGATGTGGACACCTTGTTAATGCACTTTCTGTCGTACAACGAGAGCATGATGCATATTGCAAGAAAGGCCGGGATGGAAGTCCATCACGACCATGGTGAAGCAGACGCCTATCTGAAGCTGCCACCGGCGGATGCAACCAGCGCATTGCAGGAAGTCGTAGAGGAACAAGTCGCCAGCCTTGATTACGCGGTAAAGCTCAAAGCACGACTACTCAGTCTGACTGAAGCGGAGGCTCGCTGCCGTGCTCTGGTGGAAACCACTCCAGCCATCACCTACATGGCTGATCTGACCGACGAGGTCAAGATGCATTATGTCAGTCCACAGACCGAAAACTTGCTCGGCTTCAGCGTACAAGAATGGTTAACGGATCCCGAACGCTGGGTAAAGCAATTGCATCCGATAGATCGTGATCGCGTCCTGGATGCGTTTAATGACACGTTTGTCTCAGGGATGCCGTTCAAGATGGAATACCGTCTCGTGGCACGTGACGGCACCTCAAGATGGTTTCAAGAGTATGGTGTGGTGATAACTGATGCCATTCAGAAGAGGCGGTATATGTACGGGACCATGGTAGATATCACCGACCGCAAGGGGGCCGAAGCGTAGCTTCACGGCCACTGGCCCCGCGGCTAGGCCACTACTCTCGCATTAAATACGGTCAAGGTGTCATGCGGCGGGAGGAAGAAACCGTGGTCTTCCCAAATGCTGCGTCAGCGCGTTTCTTCGGCACCTACAGGAGTCTCGCTGAGCGTGGAGGTTTCGCGGTATAAGCACCCTAAGCAGCGCTGGAAGGTGTACCAAGCCGGATCACCGACCAGGATACGGGCGGCCTCATCGGCGTTACCACCGAGCAGACTAAACGGCAATGTCGCGATATAGATACCGGCGCCGACCACCGTGGCCGCGATCCCAAGCGGCCGTGCCAGGAGTCCGTCGGCGGCCATGTAATCGGCTTTCGTCGATGGATTGGCGTAAGCGGAGTGGAACCGCCGACCGTAATTGTATTGATAGGCACCGCCACCCAGCTCGGCCACGTGGTCGGCCCGGGCCACCCGCGCCGTGGTGAAAGGTGCGGTCGCGCATGCCGCCGCGATAATATAGGGCCATAAACGAGATGAGAATTTCAGCATGTCAACCTCCGCAGACAAAACCCGTTTCGCTACACTAGTATAGCGCGGATGAACCCTGGTGGCCCGCAGGCCGAATATCTAAAAAACCCTATCAGGCCCGCTTCCCTGTCCTCGGGAGGAACCTATGACCCATGCTGTCGGTGATTCAACTGCGAATCTAAGCCGTTGCGATGTGCTGGTCATCGGCGGCGGTCCCGCCGGTTCAGCGGTGTCCGCCCTGCTGGCCGAACAAGGCTGGCACGTGGAGGTGCTGGAGAAAGACCGGCACCCGCGCTTCCACATCGGCGAATCCCTGCTGCCGCAAACCCTGCCCATGCTGGAGCGCCTCGGGGTTTTGGCCGAGGTAGAAAAGATCGGCCTGCGAAAATACGGAGCCGAGCTGGTATCCCACGACCATGGCCGCTCGCGCACGGTCTATTTTGGCCGCGCCCTGGGTGGCGCCCGGCCTTACGCCTATCAGGTGCGGCGTGCGGATTTCGATCGCATCCTGTTTGCAAATTGCGCGGCCAAAGGGGCGCGTACCCATACCGGCGTTCGGGCGCGGCAGGTGGAATTTCGTCCAGGACGGACCTCGCTTGTCCACGCGCAGAATGGGCAAGGACAGGCCAGAACCTGGGAGGCGCGCTTCGTCGTGGACGCGACCGGCCGTGACACCTTCCTCTCCGGCCAGTTAGGCGGCAAGCGGCGCAACCCGCGCCATAACAGCGCGGCGATCTTCAGCCACTTCGAGGGAGTGCGCCGGCTTGGCGGGCGCGACGAAGGCAACATCAGCATCGCCTGGTTCGAGCACGGCTGGTTCTGGGTCATTCCCTTCAAGGACGGGATCACGAGTGTCGGCGCGGTGTGCTGGCCCGCCTATCTCCAGGGCCGTCAGACCGATCCTGACCAATTCTTATGGGACACGATCGCGCTTTGCCCGCCGCTTGCGGAGCGCATGCAACACGCCAAACTCGCCATGCCCGCACAGGGGCCGGCAACTACTCCTATCAGCGCACTACGATGAGGGGCGATGGCTATATCATGGTGGGAGACGCCTTTGCCTTTATCGATCCGGTGTTCTCGAGCGGGGTCCATCTAGCGCTCAATAGCGCCACGCTCGGCGCACGGGCGGTGGATGCCTACCTGCGCGGAAGTCCCGAATATCCGGCCCGGTTGCGCACCTTCGAACGCAGCGTGCGCTGCGGTGTCGGGACCTTCTCGTGGTTCATTTACCGCTTCACCCAGCCGGCCTTCCGGGAGCTTTTCATGTCGCCAAACAGCTTTTTTAAAATGGAGGAAGCGGTGTTGTCCGTCCTAGCCGGCGACGTGTTCCGGAATCGCCGCGCGGCCTTGCCTATTCTGCTGTTCAAGTTGAGCTACTATCTGGTCTCACTCAAGGATATCCGGCGTAACTGGGCGGCCTTCCGGCAGCGAATGGAAGGCGTCCCGGCCCCCAAGACGGCCTAACGGGAGGAAGATAAACTGCAAGCACCAAGAAAGGCGAGCGTGGTAGCGACCGAGCAGGACCCTGGCGCCGCCAGCCATGTACCGTCGGGTCGACGTCCAAGGCCCGCGGCAAGCGAGGTTCTGCATGTGGGCTACGCGGAGAGCGAAGGGGCACAGACGCTGCTACAGGGCCGGTTTCCTCTCGCCCGGATAGATTTCAGTGATGTCCGGCCGCCTGAAGCGACGGGTCCCTGGCCGTTCGTGCGCCTCAAGCTGCCACAACTCCAAGCGGTCCCGCTCGCCGAGGTTTGGACCAGCGGGCTCCCGGTTCAATATTTCCATCACGATGGTCTTTGGCTCGCCGCTAACAAAGAGATCCTGTTCGGTTATTTCGAGGAGCATGAATCGGCAGGGTCCACGCTCGCGGGGTTGATCCATGCGGCCTATCGCCGCATCTTGACGAATATTCGCGGTTCAGGGTATCCCCACTTGCTACGCGTGTGGAACTATCTGCCGGAGATCAATGAGCTCTCAGACGGTTTCGAGCGCTATCAGCAGTTTTGTATTGGCCGGCATCAGGCACTCATGGAGGAGCGGGTGGAATTCCACCGCGGCCTCCCCGCGGCGACGGCGATGGGCACCGGGCCGGGACCGGTACAGATTTATTTCTTGGCCAGCCGCTGGGAGGGTGTTCAAATCGAAAACCCACGCCAAGTGAACGCCTATAACTACCCGCGCCGCTACGGCCCCGAGAGTCCGTCCTTCGCCCGTGCAACCTTACTCTCCTCCGCGTCGGGCAACCACCTCTTCATCGCCGGGACGGCCAGCATAGTCGGCCACGCCAGCCGCCATGCCGGCAATCCTTATCGACAGACCGTCGAGACCCTGGACAACATCGAATCGGTGATCGCAACGGCGCTCGTTGCGCACCCGCGGTGGCATGGGGGGAATCCCACGTCCAAAGCTGCGCTCTTGAAGGTGTACCTGCGCCGTCCTGAACACCTTCCGGCCATCGAAAAGGCGCTTGCCGCTCGGCTCGGATTGGTACCGCGCTGCCTGTTCCTGCGAGGCGATACTTGCCGCAGCGCATTGCTGCTCGAGATCGAGGGAATCGTGAGCTTCGCGAATGCCGAACCCGTCGGCGCGGGTGAGCGTTAACTTCCGAAAGCCGCTCGACCTCGCGCCCCAGCTCACCCCTGAGCACCTAAAACCCCGCCCCGACCGCGGCTTGAGCCCTCCACCGACTGGTGGTACGGTGGAATCTACTATCCTTTCCCTCGGACTTCCATATTCGAACAGCGGATCTATAATTGGAGTTGCTATGTCTACTGCAAAGAAAGCTTCCATTCGTCGCCCTACGGCCAAGAAGGGTGTTGCAGGGAAACCAATCAAGAGATTGTCGGGAAGTGAGAGATCCGCCAAGCGCACATCGACCTCAATCGCCGACCGCGTTATCTATGACTCCCCATTAAAGCCGCGCCATCTTTCTCGCGCAGAGATTGAATCGATCGTAGACGAGATTTTCCGTTAAACAGTTTACGCATGGGCGTCCGGAACGCGACAAGCCGATACGATCGCTCGGTCTTCCTGAACTGCCCGTTTGACGATACTTATAAACCGATCCTGGATGCAATCATGTTCTGCATCCACGATTCGGGTTTTGTCGCCGAAATCGCCCTCAACGATATCGGGACTGGCAAGACTCGCCTCGCGAAGATTGTCGAAATGATCGGACGCTGCCGATACTCGATCCACGACCTAAGTCGCGTCGACGAGCCACGCCTCAATATGGCATTCGAGTGCGGAATCTGTTACGGCGCATTGGCTTTCGGAGGAGGGCGGCATAAGAGCAAGGATCTGTTCGTCTTGGATGCCGAAGACCATCGCTACAAGAAGACGATGAGCGATATCGCCGGTCAGGACGCCGACGTTCACCATAACGATCCACTCAAAGCCATCGATTGCGTCCGCAGCTTTCTGGCACGCAAGTCGGGTGTAAAGCCCTTTCCGGGAGCGACCTACATCGCTCAGCGCTACCGTCGTTTTACGGATGCCCTGCCGGGGGCAGCGTCCGCTGCCAAAGTGACAATCGACGAATTGAGGATACTTAAATACCTCCCTGACCTGGTCAATTTGATGGTCACCTGGCAGCAGAAGAATCCTTGATGGGATCGGGCATCTCCGCAATGGCTCGTCTACACCTCCCCGGCGCTCACCCACCCCGATCACCCCGAAGGCTGGCCGGGGCCGAAGGGGCGGCCCTGCTTGGCACACCGAGGGATGCAATAGCCCAATAATTTCCCCCATTCTGGTCGTCCATTAGTACTGTTCCTTTGAGGAGAAATGGCGTTTATGTTTTCCTATATCCACTCTTCCCTGGCTTTTTTCTCTGCCTATACCCGGGATACGGACGCAATTTATAAGGTTATTGACACGCTAATTTATCGACGATATTATTCTCTCTGGCTTCGAATAATTCTCGAAACATTCTAGGAGACGTATTATGGAACATTCGACCGCCAGGAAGGTCTTGCCAATTAGGAAAACTGAGGCAGATAAGAGAGCTAAATTCGTCGAGTTAGCCCAAAGTCGCACTAGGAATGCGATCAAGGCCATCCGTGTGATCGGCAAATTGGGTAACAAGAACGCCTATGAATTTTCCGAAGCCGACGTGAACAAGATCGCAAAGGCGCTCACCCGTGAAGTCGAGTTGATGAAGGCGCGCATGTCGTCCACGGGCAGCAAAGAATCAGTGGATTTCACATTGTGAGCGGATAGTGCCGTACAAATAACCGAGGGAACGGGAAGTGCACATGGAACATCAAGCTAAGCAGCTTCTAGACAGATTGTTAAAGGCCGATACAGAAGCGGAGGTCATTGCCATCCTCAAGGCGGAAGGCTATTGGGACGACCCAAAGGTCTGGAGGTTCTACGGAGACCAGCCCGAAAACTGGGCTACTGTCGGTAACCAGCAGAGCCGGGCGGAGCAGGCGCTAATCGAAAAGGCGATGAACTCAATCGACACGAAGCTCATCGCAGCCGCACGTATTAAGGGCATCCCGATTCACGGCCAGCAGGCGCCGCAGTCGATCTTCGAGGCCCGCGATTTTTTGTTCGGGGAAGAGATCAAGAACGTCGAGAAGCTATCCCACTCGATCACGATCGCGGCTACCGGCAAGCGCTCGCGGCCCTCAATTACAATCGCCGATGACGGCGAAGGTCAGACTCCCACCGGCATGCCGGAGACGATCCTCTCGCTGCACAAGGGCAACAAGAACTCCATCCCGTTTGTGCAGGGCAAGTTCAACATGGGTGGCAGCGGCGTTCTCGAATTCTGCGGCGTCGATCACAACGTCGAGCTCGTCCTGAGCAAACGTAACCCAAAGCTCTTGCAAGCGGACGCCAAGGATTCGGATACGCACTGGAGCTTCACGATCATCCGGCGCGAAGATCCGAGCCCGGCCTCGCCGAGGGCGAGCCGCTTCACCTACCTGGCTCCGGGCTCCCCCGACGCTAAAGGGAACCGCGCACTGCTTTCGTTCGCGACGCCAACACTGCCGATCTTCCCGAACAAGAACGAGCCCTACTTCCGCGAGGCGGAATGGGGCACCCTGTTTAAGCTTTATGAATACGGAATCCGGGCGGCCACTAACATGATGCTGGAGGGCGGGTTGATGGGCCGGGTGCGCATTCTACTACCGGAGCCGGCGCTGCCGATCCACTTTCACGAGTGCCGTGACTACGCAGGGCACTCCGGCAGCTATAGCACGCCGATGGCGGGCTTAATCTATACCCTCGAGGAGGATCGCAAGAACCCGAAGCGGCAGAACGTCGAGTGGTTCGACAAATTCGACATGGACATCGGCGGCGAGAAGTTCAGCGGCCGCATCTACCTGTTTCGCAAACAGGGCAAGGACGAGAAGAAAAACCCTGCCGAAAACTACCGCAAGGACGAAGGCATCGTCTTCACCTACAACGGACAGTGTCAAGCCTTCTTCAGCAAAGATTTCTTCCGCCGCAAGGCGGTGAGGCAGGACTACCTGTGGGATTCGCTACTGGTGTTCATCGACTGCAGCGCGATCAGCGTGCGCGCGCACGAACGCTTGTTCATGCCAAATCGCGAAAACTTGCGGCACGGCGACCTAAAGTTCCGCCTCGAACGGGAGATCGAGGAGAAGCTGCGCCACCACAATGAGCTCGAACAGATCGCGATGGCGCGCCGCAAGGGCGAGCTCTCCGAGAACCCCGAGGTGTCGGAGACGTTTGAGAAGTTCGTCGAGGACATGGTTAAAAAGCACCCGCTGCTGGAACAGGTGCTTGGGCCAGGCTTTCGCATCGTCAACCCTTTCAAGCCGCACGCGGTGAAGGCGATCGAGAGGCCGTGGGATGGCGTACGCTTTCCCACAAAGTTCCAGTTTCGCGATCGTGAGCCGGGCAAGGAGTACCAACGCGAAGCCAACATCAACTCGCAGACGCGCATCGCCTTTGTGACCGACGCCGAGAACGACTACTTTCGGCGCGACGACGAGCCGGGCGAGCTCAAGCTGTTCCAGGTGATCGCCGACGAGCTCAGGCCCGCGAAAAATTGGCGCTCGCCACATTTGTTCGAAGGCAATGCAAGCCTCTCGTTGTCCCTGCCGTCGGACGCCGGAATCGGCGACACGCTTGTTTACGAAGTGCAGGTCATGGACCCGAGCCGCATCGAGCCATTTCGCAACCGTTTCATGCTTTCGGTTAAGGCTGAGCGCAAGCAGCGACCGCGGCGGCCCACGCCGCCACCAGCACCCAAGCCGGACAAACCAGGTAGCGAGGCTGGCAAGGATGCGCAAAACGATACCCGTCTCGACGTACCGAACCCGGTGGAGGTATGGGAGAAAGACTGGACTGCGCAGGATCCACACTTCGACAGGTTCACGGCGATGCGGATCAAGCGACCACCCGGCGCCGACGAGGACTCGGCGGTGTTCGATTACGTCATCAACATGAACAACGTCTTCATCGACCAATCTGCCAAGGACAAGCCACGGAAGGTGCGTGAGATCCGCGACCGCTACAAATTCGGGATGACGCTCCTCACTCTTGCACTCATCCGCTACGACCTGGAAGCCCGGAAGCGGATGCACGAGGCCGAGACGGATGACGAGGATGAAAAACAGGAGCGGCTGGACGTGCGAGATATGGTAGCGGAAGTGACGAGTGCGATTGCACCGTTTCTGCTACCGCTCGTCGACAGCTTGTCACGTATTACGGGTGACTATGAACACCTATCCGCAATCGCCGGCGAGGCTGCATAGGTGTAGTGCCCCGCTTGCGGTGGATGAGTACGACTTCTTGGCTGCCCGGTGTATCACCGCGCTGGTCCGAATACCAGCGGCGGCCTGGGACGGTGCGCCATAGCCTGCCGTCTCTCTCGCCCTGCAGCATCGGGAGGAAGACCTCCGATAGCCTGGCCTCCTCCATGGTTTCGAGATAGCGCTTGAGTTGCCAGGAGATATCCGAGAACGCGACCATCTGCACGATGATCGTGTCCTTGTCCGCGAGCGCCGCAACCGATGACATGCTAGCGCGGATGCTATCGAAATAGGTCTTGAGCTCCGGGTATTTCCGATCGCCCATGGTGTAGTAGCTGCTGCCCGCTCCATCGAACTTGTTGGCGATCATGAAGGGCAGCGGCGCCTCCTTGCGGCCGTCAACTTGCCAGCGGTGATAAAGCACGTGCACGCCAGGGTACGGCGGTGACGTCACGACCAGCCTAGGCGATTGCAAATGTGCCAAGCCGTCATCGTGCTCAAGTCCGGCTGCAGAGCGGTTAATGACACGAACTGTAGGCAAGTGAGAATATCCCTTAACCGCTGCAGAAAGCTGGCGTGCACCTGAGAGCATCTCCTTTGCGTTCTCGGTCAGCATATCGCGGAAGCTGTCGAGCGAGGGAAGGTTCTTACGGCCATCGAGCGCCCATTGCGCCGTCCGTAAAACGACGCAGCGACCGAAGAACTCGAGCCGCGGCGAGCCAAGCCGCATCGCGCTTCCGAGGGCTTGTTCGATGGCTTTTCGCAATCGCCAGCGGGAGGGATGACTAAGATGCTTGTAATATCCAAGTTCGGCGTAGTCAGCGAAATGGATCGACGACTTGCGCACGTGCACCGCGTTCGCAAGGCGGCAGGCCCACGCCTCAATGCGATCAATCTCAGTCTCGTCGAACACTGTGGTCTTCACGGTAGCCACGAACTCGGCGAGCGTGCTTATGTCGACGCCGATCGCATGTCGCCCTAGCGCTAGCGCTTCTACGAGGGTTGTACCGCCTCCAACGTGATTGTCGAGCACCAGATCGGCTGGCCGCGTGAATGTCTCGATTGCCGCGCGCGCAAACCTGGGGCTGAAACGGGCGGGATACTTGTAATATCCATGTGTCAGACCCCGGACTGGCTCGGAATCACGCGCGCCGGCAACTAGTGCAGCTTGGACGGAGGCGGGCAGGTCAAGCATCGAGCGGCGTGGAGAGTCAGGCATAACTAGCCAAGTTGCCTAGCAGCACGTTTGCACTTCCCTTAGTCAACCTTACTTTTGGGGCTCACTCTGTGAGTAGCTAACCACTCGCGGACTGCTTCTTCGGTAATTTCGTACGCGGTCCTCTCCTGGTCTAAGGCCGCTTTTTTCAGCTGTTTAATAATCTCTTGATCGAGATAAACAAGGAGTGGCCTGCGGCCGTCGGCCCGCGTGCGAGCTGTGGTCTTTGACCCAGGCTTTCTGCGTACCATTGGATACCAGGATATCCTGATAGCTAGAACTCTAGCGTGTTAACTATCGCACTAAAGTTTCACAATGACAAGAGGCGAGCAAATTTCCTCCAAGAGAGGAAAGGAAACGCGGCGTCAGCCGCGGAGCATGAGGCTGAACACCTTCCGTCCATCGCGCTTGCCGATCGGCTCGGATGGGTACCGCGCTGCCTGTTCCTGCGAGGCGATACTTGCCGCAGTGCATTGCCGCTCGAGATCGAGGGAAGCATGGGCTTGGCGAATGCCGAATCCGTGTGCCCGGAGCGTTAACTTTCCAAAAGCCGCTCGACCTCGCGCCCATCGATCTCCCACCACTCGCCCGCTTGCTTATCAGGCGGCAGCCGGATGTTGCCATAGCGGATCCGGATGAGGCGGCTCACAATCAGCCCCTGCGATTCCCACAAGCGGCGGACCTCGCGCTTGCGGCCTTCGGGTAGGACCACGTGAAACCAGCGGTTGGATCCCTGACCGCCGGCGGCGGTTACCGACGCAAAGCGGGCCCAGCCATCATCGAGCTCGATACCTTGCGTGAGGCGCTCCAGTGGCCCCCCATCGACAGCGCCGAGCACCCGGACGGCATATTCGCGTTCCAGCCCGAAGGACGGATGCATCAGGCGGTGCGCTAAGGCCCCGTCGTTGGTAAATAGCAGGAGGCCGCTCGAATTGAGATCCAAGCGGCCGATGCTGATCCAATGCCCGGCTTCGGGCAGGCGCTCGAAGACCGTGGGACGGTCCCCGCGCTCATCGCGGGTGCTGCAGAGGACACCCGCGGGTTTATAGTAGGCGATGACTCGGCGCCTTGGCGGAGCACGGCTGGCGGCGGGAACGGTTTGCCCATCAATACGAATCTCGTCGCTTGGGCCGGCGCGGTCGCCCGGTTGGGCGATCCGCCCGTTGATGTGGACACGCCCCGCGGCAATCCACGTCTCGATGAGGCGCCGCGATCCCAAACCCGCGCGCGCGAGCGCCTTCTGCACGCGCTCGGGCGGCGCTTCGGCGGTTGTGCGCGTCCGGCATGGCGGGGCCTTCACGGTATGCTTTCTCCGGCGCGCTTGCGATTCAACCATACGATCCCGGCCCCTAGCGCTGAATCATTCCGCCGTTTCTGGCTCCAATTCCGCCTCGATTGTGAGTGCCAACGGTAGCTGCTCAGAGCCGGTGGGCTCGCCAAGCAGGGGTAATTCCGAGAGGTGCCTGAGATTGAAGTACTCTAAAAACTGCGGGGTCGTGGCGTAAACGGCGGGCCGCCCCGGGACATCGCGATGGCCCGCCATGCGCACCCATTCCCGTTCAAGCATGGTCTTCAGGATCCCGGTGCTGACCGCGACCCCGCGGAGCGCCTCAATCTCCCCGCGCGTGATCGGTTGCCGGTAGGCGATGATCGCCAGCGTTTCGAGAAGCGCGCGCGAATAACGCGGCGGACGCTCTTCCCACAGGCGATTGATCCAGGTCGATAGGCCCGCGCGTGTGTGAACCCGGTACCCACGCGCCACCCGGATTATCTCAATGCCGCGTCCGGCATAATCCTCCGCGAGCGCGGCGAGCGCGCGCTCGATATCGTCCCGCAGGGAATCGGGCGGGCCGTCCGGCTCGAACAGTGCCATCAGCCGCTCAACCGTCAGCGGCTGATCGGAAGCCATCAGCGCCGCCTCGACGATGTCCTTGATCGCCTGAGCGTTCACAGAGCTCGGAGCTTGGGGAGAAATCGTAGCGAGCACGCCCGCCCGCGAGGCGCACGGCGCGCAGGACCGTTTCGCCGGGAGCGAAACGGAGCGCAAGCCCCGAAGGGGAGAGTCCCAAGGATGGGACGAGCAACCGCAGTGTATGTGGAAATACACGAGGATTCCGAGCACCGCGCAACGATGCGGGCGGGCTGCGCTGTAGATTTATTCATAGGCTCTCACGCCGCGGCTTTGACGTAGACCGGCGCCAGCGGCTCCGATTGAACGATATCGATCAGCGACTCTTTCATCAGCTCCAGGATGGCAAGAAACGTCACCACCGCCCCCATGCGTCCTTCCGCGCGCGAAAATAGCTGGGTGAATTCCATGAACTCGCATCCCGCGACCCGATCGAGCACCATCACCATGCGCTCGCGCACCGATAAGGGCTCGCGCTGAACGTGGTGATGGGAAAATAATTGCGCCCGCGCCAGCACCTCGAAAAAGACCCTCCGCAGCGTGTCGAGGTCAACCGCCGGGGGACGCTGCAGCGTCTGGCGATCGGCGATGTCGGGGGTAACGAGGTACAGATCGCGCTCCAAACGGGGCAGCGCATCGAGGTCTTCGGCGGCGCGCTTATAGCGTTCATATTCTTGCAGACGCCGCATGAGCTCGGCGCGTGGATCTGTGCTTTCTTCCTCGTTCGGCGCCGGCTTCGGCAGCAACATGCGTGATTTAATCTCGGCCAAGACCGCCGCCATTACCAAGTACTCGGCGGCCAATTCCAGCTTCACCACCACCATGAGATCGATGTAGCGTAGGTATTGTTCCGTGATGGGCGCGATCGGGATATCCAGAATGTCAAGGTTCTGGCGTTTAATCAGATACAGCAGGAGATCGAGCGGGCCCTCGAAGGCTTCCAGAAAGACCTCCAAGGCATCCGGCGGAATATAAAGATCGGTCGGTAACTCGGTGACAGGCTGCCCGCGCACCATCGCGATTGGGGCGTCTCGCGCGCCGCGAAGCACGATGCCGCTCGCGGTCTCCGCGCTCGAATCGGGCGCCATCATGCTGTTCACGGACGATTAACGGTACACCACGGCCATCGCCTCGCGCACCTCTGCGATGGTGTCACGCGCAACATCGCGTGCCGCCTCGCAACCTTCGGCGACGATGGCCCGCACCGTATCGGGATCCTTGACATACTCCTCGGCGCGTTCCCGAATCGGTGCGAGCTCCGCGAGTATGGTATCAATCACCGGTTGCTTGCATTCCAGGCAGCCGATCCCGGCGTTACGGCATCCATCCTGGACCCAGGCCTTGACCTCATCGCCCGAGTAGACGGAGTGAAACTGCCATACCGGACACTTGTCGGGATCGCCGGGGTCTTGCCTGCGCACCCGCGCCGGATCGGTGCGCATGGTCTTGAGCTTTTGCACGATGGAATCCGGGGCTTCGCGCAGGCCAATGGTATTCCCGTAGGACTTGGACATTTTCTCCCCATCGAGGCCCGGCATTTTGGATTCCGGGCTGAGCAGTGCTTGCGGCTCGGGTAATATCACCCGGCCGCTGCCTTCAAGATAACCCAACAAGCGCTCGCGATCACCGAGGGCGATGTTATGTTGCGATTCCAGATAGGCCCGGGCCGTGGCCAGTGCCTCGTTGTCCCCTCGCTCTTGAAAACGCTTGCGCAGATCGAAGTACAGCTTGGCGCCCTTCTTCCCCATCTTGCGCGCGGCTTCCTCCACCTTTTCCTTGAAATCCGGCTCTCGTCCGTAGAGATAGTTGAACCGCCGCGCCACCTCGCGCGCAAATTCAATATGGGCCACTTGATCTTCACCGACAGGAACATGGCCCGCTTTATAGATTAATATGTCGGCGGTTTGCAGCAACGGATAGCCGAGAAACCCGAAGGTGGCGAGGTCCTTGTCCTTGAGCTTTTCTTGCTGGTCTTTATACGTGGGAACGCGCTCGAGCCAACCGAGAGGCGTAATCATTGACAGCAGCAGAGTCAACTCCGCGTGCTCGGGCACCCGCGACTGGACGAACAGCGTTGCCTCCCCCGGATTGATGCCTACGGCGAGCCAGTCGATTATCAGATCCCAAACCGAATCCGCGATGCCGCTTGGGTTCTCATACTCGGTCGTCAACGCATGCCAGTCAGCGACGAAAAAGAAGCATTCGTATTGGTGCTGTAACTCGACCCAGTTCTTCAAGACCCCGTGATAATGCCCAAGGTGCAGCATCCCGGTCGGGCGCATCCCCGACAAGACACGGCGTTCCAGGCTAGGGCTCACGGACCAGCTCTTGGCCCGTGGCCAGCAGGCAGCACGTGCTTCGGGCCCGGGAGGGGCGGCCTAGCCGGCCGACACATGGATTCCTCCCTATTTGATCGTCGTCAACCACTCATTCGACCCCGCGAACGAATACTCACGCTATTGTTTCACGGATCCGACATCGACGAATAGAGTCGCCGGGGAGTTTCCTTTATGATTATGCGAGTACTCATTTCCCACGACCTATGAAACTCCTCTTTGATCTATTTCCCGTCATCGTGTTTTTCACGGTCTTCAAGCTGGCCGATGACCCTCACCAAGGGGTTTTGACCGCGACCGCGGCCGCCATTGTGGCCACGCTCATTCAGGTACTCTATACCTGGATTAAGCACCGCCGCGTGCAACCCATGCTGCTGGTCACGCTCGCGCTCATCGTGATCCTCGGCGGCGCCACGCTGCTTTTACAAGACGAACGCTTTATCAAATGGAAGCCGACGGCGGTCAACTGGCTGTTCGCGATGGCCTTTCTCGGCAGCGAGTTTATCGGGAGCAAGAACCTGACGCAGCGCATGATGGCGGGGCATATGAATCTACCCGAGGCCGTCTGGACGCGCGTCAATTTGAGTTGGGTGATATTCTTTTTAGCCTTAGGGACCGCCAACCTCTATGTGGCTTTCAACTTCGCGACCGAAGTCTGGGTCAACTTTAAGCTTTTCGGAATGTTAGGCCTCACCTTGGTGTTTGTGTTCTTACAAGCCCTGTACCTCACGCGCCAAGCGGATTCCTTACACGGCAAGGAGCGCTAGCAGTGTATTACGCTATCATCGGTGACGATGCAAAGGACAGTCTCGACAAACGTGCAAGCGCCCGCGCGGCGCACATCGCGCGCTTGCAGTTCTTGCTGGATCAAGGGCGTGTCCTCATCGCCGGCCCGCACCCGGCGATTGATAGCGAGGATCCCGGTCCGGCCGGATTTACCGGCAGCTTGATCGTGGCGGAATTCGCCTCGCTCGAAGAGGCGGAGACCTGGGCTAAGGAAGATCCCTATGTGGCTGCGGGAGTCTATCAACACGTCACGGTCAAGCCCTTCAAGAAGGTTTTCCCGTAAGTGTCTCATTCCGATCGGATCACGCGCGTGCGCCAGTGTCTGCATGCTGCACTCGATCCCGTGCGGCTTGAGATCGACGACGAGTCCGAACATCATCTCGGGCATGCGGGCGCCGCTAGCGGAGGCGGCCACTATACGGTCACGATCGTCTCGGAGCGATTCCGGGGCCTCGCGCCCATTGCCCGCCATCGCGCCGTTTATTCTGCCCTGGGTGGCCTCGTCGGCACCGACATCCACGCCATCAGCATCAAGGCATTGACCCCGGATGAAGAGCGAACCAGCGGCTAGCGGGCCGTTTGAGGCGGGGTTCGACGCGAGGCCCGCCGCCGCCAGCCTCGCCTGGCGTTCACGCGATGACCGCTCGTTCCTCTATCATGGCGACCGCGCGGAGATCATGACGGAAATTCCGGATGGCAGCATCGATTGCATCTGGACCGATCCGCCCTATTTTCTATCGACCGGCGGGACGACTTGTGTGGCCGGCAAACGCGTGCCGGTGGACAAGGGCGCTTGGGATCGCAGCCAAGGACTCACGGTAGACCACGATTTTAACCGTGCCTGGTTACGCGATTGCTACCGGGCCTTGAAGCCCGCTGGCACTATCTGGGTCAGCGGTACGCTGCACGTCTACCTCTCGGTCGGCATGGCCCTGCTCGAACAGGGATTTCGGATCCTCAATGACATCGTGTGGGAAAAACCCAATCCGCCACCGAATCTCGGCCGCCGCTGCTTCACTCACGCCACCGAGATCGTGCTCTGGGCCACCAAGGCCGCCAAGGGAAGCCCACACCGATACACCTTTAACTACGCCGCGATGCGGTCGGACAATGGCGGCCGGCAGATGAAAAACGTCTGGCGCATCCCCGCGGTCGGCCGAGCCGAAAAAGTGCATGGCAAACACCCTACACAGAAACCGGTTGCGCTCATCGACCGCTGCCTCAGGGCCAGCACCCGGCCGGGCGACCGTGTCTTGGACCCGTTCGCGGGAAGCGGGTCGGCCGGGGTCGCGGCATTGCAGCTCGGACGGACGTTCACCGGCTGCGAGCGCGACCGCGGATTTATCGACATCGCGGTACGGCGCTTAGCGGTGACCGACGCCGCGCTCCCCTGGTAAGCCCACGCGGACGCAACCTATTCTTGCTGAAGTAGCCTCCGGGGGCTACTATGTCGCGATGCGTGCCGTCGGGCTCAAGACCCTCAAGAATAAGCTCAGTGAATATGTCCGTCTGGCGGCGGGTGGAGAACGGGTGCTGGTGACCGACCGTGATCGCGTGGTGGCGGAGCTCGTGCCACCCAGTGCGGGGAGAAGCCTGTTACTCGCGGATGCGATCCTTGCCGAAGCCGTGCGCCGCGGCTGGATCACCCCGCCTGTCCTGCTGACCGCGGGGCCCCCTCCCCGCGCGCCCATCGCGCCTTTCCACCAACTGCTGGAGGAATTGGCGGAGGACCGCGAAGAGCGGTGATCTACCTCGATACCTCGGTGGCCCTGGCCCATCTCCTTGCAGAGGATCGCTCCCCGCCAGAAAGCCTTTGGACACAGACGCTGGTTTCCAGCCGCCTGCTGGAATATGAGTTGTGGACCCGCGTCCATGCCCGCGGTCTCACCCACTCACACGGCGAATACGTCCGCACCTTGATTGGCCACGTGGCCCTTCTGGAACTTGCGCCGCCGGTGCTGGCCAGGGCCTTAGAGCCGTTCCCCCACCCGGTTCGTACCCTGGATGCGCTGCACCTCGCCTCGATGGAGTTCCTCCGGGCTCAGGGTCAACCCGTGCAGCTCGCGAGCTATGACAAACGGCTGCTCGCCGCGGCGCGCGATCTCAACTTTGATCCAGTGGATCTTTGATGTCGCGTAGACGATGCGAACCGAAACCGTTCTTAGCTCGGGAAGAGGATGGCGTACATTAGTACGCGTAGGTCGGGGCATGTTTTCCAATGCCCGACACTCCCAAGCTCGAACCCGGCAACGGCGCGGATAAACGGCGGTGGCCTCACCCCTCGGTCCCCGGAAGGTTGGGCAACGCTGCGCTTATGCCCAACCTACTCTTGCTTCTATCCGAATTGTGACGCCCGGCACATGGCGGAGACCACCGCGTCCCGCAGTGAACGCGCGGCCTGATGCTTGCAATCGTGCATTTAGGATGCATAATTACACGCTATGGGCAGGACGTATCTCCCCCGCACCCTCGAACCCGTCCTCACCCGCGCGGTACGCGAGTTCCCGGCGGTGGTACTGACCGGGCCGAGGCAATCCGGCAAGACGACCTTGTTGCGGCAGCATTTCGCCCGAAGTCACAACTACCTCTCGCTGGAGCCGCCCGACACGCGGGCGGCAGCAGCGGCCGATCCCCGAGGGTTTCTCGATCTCTGGGCGCCACCGGTTATCCTGGACGAGATCCAGTATGCGCCGGATCTGTTGCCCTATATCAAGGAGCGCATCGACGCGCAGCGCTCCCGTACAGGACAATATCTCGTAAGCGGTTCACAGAACCTGCTGCTGATGCAGCAGGTGGCCGAATCGCTTGCCGGTCGGGCCGCGGTTTTAAGGCTGTTGCCGCTGTCCAGGCGCGAGAGGGAAGGTAGGCCGGGAGCACCGCTACACTGGGAGAGGACCTCGCGGATCCGCGCCGAAACACCGCCCGAGGCGGGTTGGTTTTGGCGATGCGCGTTAGACGGTGGTTATCCAGAGCTCGCGACCGATCCGAATCGAGACCGCTCTCTGTGGTTCGGGAGTTACGTTCAGACCTATCTTGAGCGCGACGTAAGGACGCTGCGCCAAGTGGGCGATCTGACCCAGTTTCAGATGTTTGTGCGTGCGCTGGCCGCGCGCAGCGCTCAGTTGCTGAACCTCACCGATCTCGGTCGCGATCTCGGATTGGCAATCAATACGGTCAAGGCGTGGGTGTCGGTACTCGAAGCATCGCATCAGATCGTGATTCTCAGGCCTCACTTTGCCAATGTTACAAAACGGCTGGTGAAAACGCCCAAGGCCTATTTCACCGACAGCGGTATCCTGTGCCATCTCGTCGGCCTCAAGGACCCGGCGCATGCGGCTGCAGGCCCCATGGCTGGCGCGATCGCCGAAACGGTCATTGTCAGTGAGATCCTCAAGTCGTTCTGGCATCGCGGCGAAGAACCGCGCATCAGTTTCTGGCGCACCGCGACAGGCGAAGAAGTGGACGTGCTCGTGGAGACTGCGAAGGGTCTCGTCCCCGTCGAGGTGAAGGCATCAGCCACGCCTATACCGGCGATGGCCCAAAATATCCAGCGATTTCGCGATCGGGTATCCAACGTGCGTCAAGACGGATACGTGCTCCATACCGGCGACATCGTACTCCCGCTCGGGCAAGGGGTGACTGCGCTACCGTTCCGCCTTCTTTGAACAGCCGCGTAGTCGGGCATGTATTTCCCATGCCCGACATTCTCAAGCCTGAACTCGCCACGGCGTCCGATAAACGGCGGCGGCATCGCCTCTCGGTCCCCCGGTAGGTTGGGCAACGCTGCGCTTATGCCCAACCTACCACTACTGTCCCCGGACCCGCATTGCATTTCATCCGGGCTACGTTTGCGGGTAAGCCTAGCGTCGATGTGCCTCCCGGGACTTTGAGCAATGTACTGGAACAGGCCGGACTCAAAAAGTAGGAGTATCAAGAATGCGTTACTTGGTTGTTGTTGAAGAAGGACCGACTTCGTTTGGTGCGTACGTGCCCGACCTCCCCGGTTGTATCGCTGCCGGGGAAACAAAGGAAGAGGTTCTTACCCTCATTCGAGAGGCCATCGAACTGCATCTCGCTGACATCAAGGAGGGTGGAGAGCCTATTCCATATCCTTCGTCAACGAGCGAGTTGGTCGAAATCGAGGCCGCATAACCGCGCGCTGCATCGGCGCGCTCCTATCGTCGCGCCGGTGAGCTTGGTGCTATATAGAACCTCGGTAACGAGTTAACAACAAAGCGCCGGTCATGGCCTCCAGGGTATTCCTCATGGCGATAGCGCCGGCGGTGAGCAGCGGTCCCCGGTCCCCATATTCACCAGCAAGGCCCCCAGGGCAATTCCGGGGACCAGGCGGTAGCCATAGACCAGGAGCGCCGCCAGCGCGATCCCACTCGGTAGCCAGACCAGCGTGACACTGTTGCCGACGACGGCATACATTAGCCCGAGCTTGGCGGTGGCGACATACAAAAAGGAAACGGCGCGCGCGATCTCTGACCAGCACACGGCGCTCCTGTTGGGAAGCAGAGTTTTAATCTTGTACACTTGAGATCGACGACGAGTCCGCGCATCATCACGGGCATGCGGGCGCGGCGAGTGGAGGCGGTCACTATACGGTTACGATTGTCTCGGAGCGATTCCGGGATCGCGCGATGATCGCTCGTTCCTCTATCATGGCGACCGCTCGGAGATTATGATGGATATTCCGGACGACATCGCGGTACGGCGCTTAACGGTGGCCGACGCCGCGCTCCCCTGGTAAGCCACGCCATGGACGCAAACGTAAAGCTCGCGATGGAGCTCATCGCGCGGCGCTCGATCACCCCCGAAGATGGCGGTTGCCAAGCGCTGATCGCCGAGCGGCTCGCGCGCCTGGGTTTTTACATCGAGCCCATGCGTTTCGGCGAGGTCGAGAACCTCTGGGCCCGCCGCGGCGAAGCGCGGCCGCTCGTAGTGTTCGCGGGCCACACTGACGTTGTGCCCGCCGGTCCGCTCTCGGCTTGGCATAGCGATCCGTTTCGACCCGAAATTCGCGATGATTTCTTATACGGCCGGGGCGCGGCCGACATGAAGGGGAGCCTCGCGGCCATGGTCACGGCCACGGAACGCTTTCTGTCCGGCCACCGCGATCACCGGGGATCGTTGGCGTTTCTCCTCACCAGCGACGAGGAAGGCCCCGCGATCGACGGCACCGCGAAGGTGGTCGAAACCCTGCGAGCACGCGGCGAGACCATCGACTGGTGTGTGATCGGGGAACCGACCAGCGAGGAGCGCATCGGGGATGCGGTAAAGATCGGCCGCCGCGGCTCGCTGAGCGCCACGCTACGGATCCACGGGGTACAGGGCCATGTGGCCTACCCGGATCGCGTCGTCAATCCCATCCATTCGGCCTTACCCGTACTCTCGGACCTTTTCAATACACGCTGGGACCCGGGCAGCGAACACTTCCCGCCCACCACGTTTCAAATCACGAATGTTCACGCCGGGACGGGCGTCGACAACGTCGTCCCCGCTCACATCGAGATCTCGTTCAACCTTCGCTTCTCCAACCACTGGAGCGCGGGGACGCTGAAGGAACGCATCCTCGCAGTCTTAAGCCGTCACGGGCTTCGTTATGACTGCGACTGGCGCATCGCGGGTGAACCTTTTCTGGCGAAACACGGGAAACTGCTCGACGCCGTACTGAGCGCCGGGCGGGAAGTGACGGGACACCAGGCCGCGCTCTCGACCAACGGCGGGACCTCGGACGGGCGCTTCATCGCGCCCGGCGGGACCGAGATCGTAGAGCTGGGGCCGATCAATGCCACCATTCACAAGGTCAACGAGCGCGTCGCCGTGGCCGATCTGACGACCCTCTCGGCGATCTATGAGCGCGTGTTGCAGCGACTGTTATTCGAAGAGTAGATCGCGCCCTGGGTTCCGGTTTACCATGACAGTTCATGATACGCCGACTTCTTTTTGAAGAGCTATTCAGTCAGGTCGGGCGTTTCGTGCCTAGCGGCGCTGGGCCCTTGGGCGCGGACGTAAAGAAAAACCTGCGCGCGCTGGTAGGCGCGGCCCTGACGCGCATGGATCTCGTCTCGCGCGAGGAGTTCGATATCCAATCCGCGTTGCTGGTGCGAACCCGCACCCGGCTCGCGGCCTTGGAAAAGCAAGTAACGGCCCTGGAGGCGCAGTTAAACCACCGTCAACCGCCCCCGGCTCCGTGAATGAGCTCAAGGAGAGAGGGACTCAGAGCTTGTGAAGAAATCATCGCGAGCAAGTCCGTCCGCGAGGCGCACACCTCCACAAATTCAGCACTACGCTTCTCGTCCACGAAAAGCGGCGTCTAAAATTCCCATACCCAGCGTAAGAATGAACGTTAAAGACTCACGCCCTTCCACAACGGCATTACCACCACGTGCAGACAGGCGTGCGCCGCACGCAGCGCCGCCTCCGCCTGCGCGGCGCTGGGCGCGCGCGCAAAAATAAATCCCAGATAACTGGCGGCCTCCGGCAAGGGCACCAGTTCATAGCCCTCACGTACGTGGATAACCACTTCATCGATGTACGGTACTTTCTGGGCGGCCAACACGCCCTCGACGCGCCGCAAGATGCCGGCCTGTGGGATCGGGATCATCAGCACCCCGGCGCCGCCGGCTTCGCACTGTAACTCCGGAGGTTCGCCCAAGCTATGCATCAACACCAATTCCTCCAAACTACAGCCGGTGCCAAAGCGCAGCAAGCGTCCACACAAGCCGCCGATGGTGCGCGCGGCGACTTCCAGTATCCATACACCCCGTTCGTTGATGCGGCATTCGGCGTGGATCGGTCCTTCGCGCAGCCCGTAGGCCGCGCACGCGGCGGAAATCGTTTCGTGCATAGCGTGTTGGGTAGGCAAATCTAAACGCGACGGCGTGATGTAATACGTCTCTTCGAAATACGGGCCGTTCAGTGGATCGGGTTTATCGAAGATCGTCAGGATCTCAAGCTCGTCGTGCGTCAACAAGCCTTCCACCGCGACCTCGAAGCCGGGAATGAATTCTTCCACTAGAATGGTTTCGCGTTCTTGCGCCTTGCGCAGCCCGGTGCGCGCCAGCAATACTTGTATGCGTGCGGCGGCGTGCGTGAGCTCATTGAGGTTGTCGGCGCGAATCACGCCGCGGCTGGCCGCGAGCGCCACCGGCTTGAGCACACAGGGAAAACGAATGTCCTCGATCTGCGCGGCTAACGCGCGCGTGAGATCGAGCCGCCAGTGATGCGGCACCGGCACACCAGCCTGCGCCAGCCGCTCGCGCGCCAGATCCTTGCGCCGCGCGAGCCGCACCGCCGTGGTGGGATTGTGCGGGAGCCCTAGTTTGCTCGCCGCGAGTGCGGCGAGTTCGGTGCTGGCGTCGTCACAGCCGAGCACGGCCGCGAACGGCTGCCGCTGCGCTTCGCGCAGAATGGTTTGCAGGGATGCTTGAGGATCGTCGAGGTCGATGTGCAGACCCTGGGCGTAGGCGCTCACCAGGGAATGTTTGGCCTCGGAGGCGATTAATACTTCAATGCCACGGATTTTGGCCGCTGCCAAGAACGGCGCGGTGCGATAACTGCCGTGCGGAGCGATTAACAGAACGCGGCGTCGGGCCGCATTCTGGAAGGATTCTCCAATAGGCCTAGAAACCGCCGCCGCCGCAACCGCCACAGGTGCCGCTACCGCCAACCGCCTTGAACACGTTGTTAAACACAAAGCTTTCGGTGGGGCCGTCGCCGCGAAAATCGATCTCGCAGCCTTGCAGATAATTGAGCGCGACCGGATCGACATAGATCCTAAAGCCCGGGCCTTCTAGGACACTGTCGTAATCATTGTTTTCCGTATTGTCGGTGTAGGTCATCTCGTAGGTCATGCCGCTGCAGCCACCGCCCGAGACGAACACGCGGAGGCCGGTGACTTCGTTGTCGGCGCTCGCCAGTAGTTCGGCGAACTGGGCCTGCGCCGCCGGGGTGAGCCGCATCTCGGAATCGCCGATGCGGGTGGAATATTCGATTGCCGCCATGATATCGCTCCTGATGCATAGGTCCGAAGGAAGGAATAGTACTAGATTTACCCGAATTCAAAAAACCACAGGCATTAAGGAAGCTCTGTAAAAGTGTCGCGAGCAAGCCCAGATGCGCGAAGCCGCGGAGCGAGTCGCGAGACATATCAGGTAGATAGGCGAGCGACGAGCGAGCACGCGCCAAAGCAGA
>JGI24973J35851_1000031_pt1 | contig 22892 bp, 21 predicted proteins | sample AntDryMetagUQ889_FD_35851 | JGI IMG/M metagenome (IMG submission 35851) | reverse complement strand
CCCACGGTGATATCCAGCGAAAAGCAAAAAACTCACTAAACCCTATGTCCGACGCCATTTCCCGCCGCTTACCCCCAGAATTTATGCAACTGGAAGGTATTGCCATGCCCAGCAGGTCCCATCCACCCCAGCCCGCCGTGGATTTATCGGTCGAGGGGCGCTTCCTTGCGATTAACCGCGCCCGATTACTGCGTATTCGAGAGCTGTTGTCGCCAGAGCAGAGCCGCTTCGTGGACACCCTCCCGGTGTTGTTTCACCTCAATGATCCGGCATTGCCAGGGTTTTTGAGCAAGCAGACACCCGCGGGTATCCGGGAATACACTCCCACCTGGATCGAGCTCGACGTCGCGGAGCAAATGACCGGTGCGGAGCACATCCGCCCGGTGTTCATGGGATCCCTAGAGATTGTCGGGATCTACCTATTGGGGAGCACGGGTACGATCGCCCATTCCGCGCACAGTGATTTTGATATTTGGATCTGCCATGCGCCCGATCTCGATGAGCCGCGCGTGGAGCAACTGCGCCGGAAAGCCGAGTCCGTCTCGCGGTGGGCCAAACAACTCGGTCTCGACGCTCACTTCTTCGTTTTTTCCCCCGATCGGTTCTGCGGCGGTGAGCGTCCGCAGCTTTCCACTGACAGCAGCGGCAGCGCGCAACGCTACTTGCTACTGGATGAATTTTACCGTTCGGCCGTCATCGCGGCCGGATTACCGCCCGTTTGGTGGCTGACGCCGCTCGATGAGCAGGGCGATTATGCGGGGTGCGTCGAAACAATATACCTGCAATCGCCGGAACGCCGCGGCCAATACGTGGATTTCGGAAGCGTTGCGCAAATTCCCGCCGCCGAATTTTCGGGTGCGACGCTATGGCAGTTGTACAAGAGCCTAAGCTCGCCTTACAAGTCTATCCTCAAGCTATTGCTGCTTGAGGCTTACGTGAGCAGTTATCCAGCCTATGATTTGCTGAGCCTGCAATACAAACGGGCCGTTTGCGCCGGGATGGTCGATCTTGACACCTTGGACCCCTATCTTTTGATGTACCGGCGCGTGGAGAAGTATTTGATGGAGCGGCAGGACTGGCAGCGGTTGGAGGTTGCGCGCCGTTGTCTATGCTTGAAAGTAGGGTATGCATGGAGCCGGAATGGCGACGGTTGGCGCCGCCGCTGTCTCGAGGCCCTCTTCAGCGCATGGGGGTGGGATGGAGACCAGGTGAGCCGGCTTTGCGACCGGGATAACGTATCCCTCCACACGATATACGGCGAACGGCGCGAGTTGGTCAAGGCGCTTACAACAAGCTTGACTGTCTTAGCGGAGTTCGCGCGGCCTCATGCCGGGGGCGCTGGTATCGCGCGGCGCGACCTGGCGGTGTTGAGCAAACGCTTGCATGAGGCCTATGATCGGACGGCGAACAAGCTCGATATCTTCAATCGCGGTTCCGGCACCGACCTGCGCGAACGACAGATCTGCTTGCATGCGCTTCCGGGCGCGAATACGCGCGAATGGGCGCTGCACCGAGGTGCGCCGCCCGCGAGCGGTGACGCTACACCCATCAAAACCGCTTCCGGGTTAGTGGAGATAGTCACCTGGGGCCACTTTAACGGCATCGTCGGTGCGGAGACCGAGATCTCCGTGGTCGCGCCGGACCCGCAATCCGCGTTACAGCGCGTAGACACCATTCGACAAGTCCTCGACAAGTATTTTTCGATCACTGATTGTCATGGCGATGAGGAAGGCGACGCGCGTGTAAACCCGCGCGTGACGCGCGCTGTTTTCTTCCTTGAACCGGGGCGGGCATTGGCACATGAAATACCGGGCGATTTAGAGCGGCTCAAAATCCACGGTCCGGAATCCGTCGATCTCGTATTTACTACGAGTTGGGGCGAGTTGTACTGCCATCATTATGTAGACGAGCAGCGCCAAGGCAAGGCGCTGTTCGATAGTCTGCGTGAATACTTGCGTGCGTGTTTAGCGTCCGGTGACGCGAGCTGGCCCAAAATCAAAGTTTGCCTGGTTTCGAATCCGGGTGAGAATGCCGCCGCCGGCGCGATGGAAAGATTCATCGACAACGTATCGTTGGCATCGGACCGCGGCCGCCTGGATGTGGTTTCCGCGCTCCGGGCGGTCTGTTAGCATACGTCCCGCAAAAGCAACCTACCGACACCACGACATCCAAACTACCGCGTGCGAAGCGGGTCATTAATTCGATGCACTCATCCTCGCCACAGCCAGACTTCGAGAATGTCCTTGGGCGCGCTGAAGGGATCCTCGCGCGGCTCGAAAAGCTCATCCCGGCCGATTCCGAGGAGACGGCGTGGGATCACGCCACGGCGTTTCATTGGCGGAAGCTCGGCGCGCGGGGGATTGTGAGCGCCGTTCGTTATGCTTCCTCGGTGCGCTTTGATGATCTGCAATGCATCGATCGGCAGAAGGCCGAGATCGAACGCAACACGCGGCAATTTATCGATAACCGTCCAGCGAATCACGCCTTGCTTTGGGGTCCGCGCGGCACCGGCAAGTCGTCGTTAATTAAAGCGGTGTTTAATGCTTTCGCGTCCAAGGGACTACGATTAATCGAGATCGGCAAGCAGGACCTCGGCGATTTGCCGCAGATCTATAACCGGATCTTCAATCGTCCGGAGAGGTTCATCTTGTATTGCGACGACCTCTCCTTCGAATCCAACGACTCGGCCTTTAAATCCCTTAAAATAGCAATTGATGGATCGATGAGTAGTGTTCCGGACAATGCGTTAATTTACGCCACCTCCAATCGCCGGCACTTAATGCCGGAATACTTGGATGAGAATCTGAGTGCCCATAACGTCGCGGGCGAGATCCATCAGACGGAAGGGGTAGAGGAAAAAATAGCGCTCTCGGAACGATTCGGATTATGGTTGGCGTTCCATCCCTTTCAGCAAGAGGAATATCTTAAAATCGTTTTTTATTGGCTGGCGCGCTTCGGGACCGTGGACACGGAACACGAGCGGGTTCGGCAGGAGGCCTTGCGGTGGGCCCTGCTGCGCGGTTCGAGGAGCGGGCGCGCCGGTTATCAATTCGCCCGCGATTGGGCCGGACGGTGTGGTCTTGAACGAAACGACTAAAGCGATGCCGGGCATTAAGGTATGAGCACGAGTCGGGACGAAATACGCAAAGTCGTCGCGCACGCCGAGCGGCTTTTCTCACCCGAGGACGTGGATGTTGCCGTCGATCGAATGGCCGCGGAAATGAACGCGGCGCTTGCGGAAAAAGATCCGTTGCTTCTATGTGTGATGACTGGAGGCGTCGTGCCCACGGGGCTGTTGTTACCTCGATTGCGCTTTTCCTTGGAGTTGGATTACCTGCACGTATCACGCTACCAGGGGCAAACCTCGGGCGGTGAAATCGAGTGGCTGCGGCGCCCCCATTGCCTGCTTAGCGGCCGCGTCGTGGTGGTGGTCGATGATGTCTTGGATGAGGGACTTACGTTGTCCGCGATCCTCAAAGCTTGCAAACGGGACGGCGCGGCGGAAGCCTTAACCGCGGTTCTAGTCGCCAAGCGTTTGCAGCGTTGCGCCGGCATGCCGAGCCCGAACTTTGTCGGATTGGAGACCGATGAGCGTTATCTCTTCGGCTACGGCATGGACTATAAAAACTACCTGCGCAACGCGCCCGGCATCTTCGCGGTGAGCACATGAGTGGCCTGGCAATCATCGGCGGCACCGGCCTGCGTAGTCTGAACGGGTTGGAAATCCTACGCCGGGAGGTAAAGCAAACCCCGTACGGCGAGCCCTCGAGCCCGCTCGTTCACGGGCTTTGGTGCGGTAAGGAGATCGTGTTTATGGTGCGGCACGGCGTTTCTCACGCGATCCCGCCGCACCGCGTCAACTACCGCGCCAATCTTTGGGCCTTGAAAGACATCGGTATAGATAAGCTCATCAGCATTGCGGCGGTCGGTGGCATAACTTCCGAATTGACCCCAAGCCGAATCGCGTTTCCCGACCAGATCATCGATTACACCTGGTCGCGCGCAAACACTTTTTTTGAAGACGGCATCGACCGGGTAACACATATCGATTTTACGCAGCCCTATTGCGAGAAGTTGCGCCAAACATTGATTCGCGCCGCGGGGGAGGTCGGGATCGAGGCACTGACCAGCGGAACCTATGGGGCCACGCAAGGGCCGCGGCTAGAGACCGCCGCCGAGATCGACCGCATAGAGCGCGACGGCTGTGACATGGTCGGCATGACCGGGATGCCCGAAGCCGCGTTGGCGCGTGAGCTCGATATTTGCTATGCAACCTGCGCGGTCGTCGCTAACCGGGCCGCAGGCCGAGGTCGGGAGCCGCTGTCGATGAAAGGCATTGAGGCAAACCTCAAAGTCGGGATAATGCAAGTGCAGCACCTTCTGGAACATGTGATTCCTATGGCTTAGAGGGATCGAAACTCAATCTTTAGAAACCGATATGTACGAATCATTTTACAAGCTCAAGGACAAACCGTTTAGGTTGAGTCCCAGTCCCAAGATGTTTTTTAGCAGCCACAGTCATAAACGTGCGCTGTCCTACCTCTTATACGGGGTAAAGCAGGGCGATGGTTTCATCGTCATTACCGGCGACGTCGGCACCGGTAAGACCACATTGGTGGGGGCACTGGAAGCAATGCTCCAAGGCTATCACATTGTCGTCGGGCGAATCGTATCCACGCAGGTCGAAGCCGAGGATCTATTACGCGTCGCCGCCGCCGAATTCGGTCTGGCATACAAGTCCGAGTCCAAGGCGGTGCTGTTGAAAAGCTTGGAAGAGTTCTTCCGGGAATGCGCACAGCAGGGGAAACGGGTATTGCTGCTGGTCGATGAGGCACAGAATCTGCCGCCACGCTCGGTTGAAGAGCTGCGCATGCTGTCCAACTTCCAACATAACGGCCGTCCCTCGGTGCAGAGCTTTCTCCTCGGTCAAAAGGAATTTAGGGTGTTGCTACGGTCTCAGAGTTTCGTGCAGCTCCGGCAACGGGTGATCGCCGCGTATCATTTAAAGCCCTTGGATACCGAGGAGACGCAGGCCTACATCGAGCACAGACTGCGTTTGGTCGGGTGGAATCAAGACCCGGTTTTCGCGCAAGAAGCGTTTCCGCTGATACACCGGATCACCCAAGGCGTGCCACGCAAGATCAATATGCTCTGCGATCGGATCCTATTGTTCGGTTGCCTGGAAGAAAAGCATCTCATTAACGTCGAAGTGTTAACGGCCGTGACCGATGATCTCAGCCAAGAAGATCTCCTCATGACCACCGATGATCAATCCGCGCGCGAAGTTAAGGAAGACGCTCGGGTGTTACCTTTGCGATCGGACCTAGGCAACGCGAGTGAAGAGGGCCGGATCGCGGTGCTGGAAACGTCGCTGGAAACCCTTGGGAGCATGGTCAAGCGAGAATTGAGCATGCTACGAAACGTCATATTGGACACCCAAAAGAGCCGTTCGAAAACCGATCCCGTCCCCATGGAAACTCGCTTGCAAAAGGTTCAGGCGGGCGCGGAAAAAGAATAACTATGTTGGCAAGTTAGCGGCGCCAGTGTCCCGACTTGCCGCCCATTTTTTCAAGTAGGCGTACGCCCGAGATGCTCATGCCGCGGTCCACGGATTTGCACATGTCATAGACGGTCAGCAACGCCACTTGGACGGCCGTCAACGCCTCCATCTCAACGCCGGTCTGGGCGCTCGTTTCTACCTTCGACTCGCACCTCGCCGCGCTTGCCTTGGCATCAAGGAAAAAACTGATTTCGATGTGTGTCAGGGGAAGCGGGTGGCAGAGCGGGATCAGATCGGCGGTTTTTTTAGCCGCCATGATCCCGGCGATTCTTGCGATGCCGAGCACGTCCCCTTTCTTGTGGAGGCCGTCCTGAACCATCGTCAGCGTTTCCCGATTCATCGCGATGGTCCCTTCGGCGATGGCGATCCGGTGGGTCACCGCCTTAGCCGCGATGTCCACCATCTGGGCTTCCCCGTGGCGATTAAAATGCGAGAGTTTCGACATGGTGCTTAATCAAGGGCTGTCCGTACTATACTGTTAACGCGGCCGTTGAGGAAGCCGTCATCACGAGCATGTGGTTGGAAATCATGGGATTCGGTCAGCGTGGTGCCAGTCACAAGACGGAGAGCATAGGTGCCGATCACAGTCAAATTCTTCGCGAGCCTGAGGGAACGCCTCGGGCGCAGTGAAGATCGCGTGCAGGCCGCGCCGGGCATGACGGTCCAAGATGTCTGGACGCGCGTGAGCCACGGTTTGCCACTACCCGCGAATATTCTGATCGCCGTTAACCAGGACTATGCGACTCTCGCGGCGCCGGTCCATGACGGAGACGAAGTGGCGTTTTTCCCGCCGATCACGGGCGGGTCCGCGCCCCGTTGTCATAGTAGTCAAAAGATGCTTTTTTAAGGCACGATGCGGTCAATAGTCACAGCGATCGGTGCGCTCGGGCGTTCCGTGAGCGAGATGGCATTCGGCGTGTATCCCTCGAGATCGCCGCTCTGGGCGCGTGCTTCGCCCGAGAGTGAGGCGCGCGCGCCGACCACGACTGCATCGAAATTCGATAGCTTAAGCTCGGAAGTCATGGCCTGCGAGTCGTCAAGCACGACGGTCGCGGGCAGGTCCCGAGCCCGGACGCGCGCGATGGCTAAAGGCATTCGGGGGCCACGGGCTGCACGGGCGAACACGAAGACTGTCGTGTCAGGACCAATCCGTTCTGTCAAGGATTGGTCCAGTGTCACCTGGACTTCGAGCCGCACCGCGTCTTTTGCGCCCGGGGTGGATCCGGCGCCGTCTTCGCCTAGTTGCTCGAGCTGCACGCGCACCAGGCGCTCCTGCTCGCTCCCCGCAGGTAACTGCTGCGCGAGGCGCTGCAAATAGCCGCGCGCATCGGCTTTAGCGTCGCGGTTGATGCTCTCCGCCGCCGCCAGCCACAGTGCTCCCGGGTGTTCGGGGGCGAGCTTGAGCGCGCGTTCGATCAATTCGGCAGCTTGGCCGTCCAGCCGGCCGCCGTGCGACATCGCAACCGCGCGCGCATAGTCGATGAGCAGGTCGGGATTGTCACCGAGAAGCCGGTGCGCCTGGGCGAACGCCGCCGTTGCCTTCACGGGTTCGGTGAGCGCCAGATAGGTACGCCCGAGCAACAGCCAGCCCTCCCCCAGATCGGGGTCGGCGCTAAGCCGCGACTCGAGCGTTGCGATCGCTTCTTGGAGATGTTGGCGGCGGTTTGCCTCGTCCTCGGTCTGGCGCATCGCCGTGCCAAGCTCTTCGGTAGCGCCGAGCCACAGATAGCCGCCGGCCGAGAGGATCGGCACCGCGATGGAAACTGCCAGGGCGGTGCGCCAATTACGCGGAAGTTCCCGTGTGTGCGGCGGGACTGTCTCCGTGGGCAGGTCCCCGGCGAGGGCCGTCTCAAGTTCTTCCCGGGCCTCCTCGAACTGCGCTTGGGTCAGCGATCCGCGGCCGAGATCGTCGCTTAACTCCTGGAAGCGTTGGCGGTAAACCGAGAGCGCCGCTTCCTGCGGATCACGGCCGGGCAACTCGCCCCGCCGCACTAGCGGCGCCAATATCAAGCCCAATGCCACGGTGACCATCGCGGCCGCCAATCCCCAGAATACGATCACCGGCCGTTGGCGCGTGAAGTGGAAGGCACTCGAAAGGATCGCACGGGCCGCTAGCGGCGGAAGTCCTTCGTTCCGAGCAACCTGGCGACGCGCTCGCGTTCAGCGGGTGCGAGCGCGACGGGCTCGCTGCGACGGCGTCTTCGCACGGTGCGCCACAGGAACAAAATCCCGACGCATAAAATCACCGCGGGGCCGAACCAAAGCGCCAGGGTCTTAAGCGTGATGGGAGGCCGATAAAGGACGAACTCACCGTAGCGTTTTACCATGAAGTCGATGATCTCCCGATCGGTTCGGCCTGCTTGCATCATCGCGAAGATCTCGCGGCGCAGATCGCCGGCGAGCTCGGCGTGAGAATCGGCGAGCGATTGATTCTGGCACACCAAGCACCTAAGCTCGCCGGTGATCTCTTGGAAGCGTTGCGCCAGCGTGGGATCGCTGAACTCGAAGACGGCCGGATCGGCGGCCGCCGCGGCAAACGAACAGGTTAAAGTCAACACCAGGAGCCAACGCATAGATTATTCGGCGCCGTTCGCGGGGCGTGGGTCGGTCTCCCGCAGCCGCGGCAGCAGTTCCGACTCGACCACCTCGGGGGTCAGCGGTCCCACGTGCTTTAAGCGGATGACGCCGCCGGCATCGACCAGGAAGCTTTCCGGAACGCCGTAGACGCCCCACTCGATCGCGGCCCGCCCGTCGCCGTCATAGGCAATCGTCTCATACGGATCGCCCAAGCGCTGCAGCCAGGCGAGCGCTTGTTCACGCTCATCCTTGTAGTTCAAGCCGATGATCCGCAGTCCGCTCGTGCGCGCCAGATCGAGGAGCAGTGAGTGCTCATCGCGGCAGGCCGCGCACCAGCTCGCCCACACGTTGACCAAGGTGGCCGTGCCTTTTAAGTCTTGGGTGTTGATGCGCCTCGCCGGATCGCGCAATTGCGGGAGATCGAATCCGGGCGCGGGGTTATCGATAAACGGGGAGGGGACGAGCCTCGGATCGCGCTGTAGACCCGCGGTGAGGAGGGCCACTAACAGTATAAGGGCCGTCAACGGTAGCAAGTAACGCACCACGGCCCAGAGCCTGTGAAAAAATCTGCTGCGCTCGGGATCTCGCGTTCCGGCGGTGCTCGGAATCCTCATGTATTTCAACATACACTCCGGTTGCTCGTCCCATCCTTGGGACTCGCCCCTGCGGGGCTTGCACGCCGTTTCGCTCCCGACGAAACGGTCCTGCGCTCCGGCGGAACGCGATCTCTCTTCGCTCGCGACGATCTTTTCACAACCTCTCAGGCCGCCGGATCCGTGGCGCCGTCCAGCCGAACGGGAGCAGGCCGCAGACCAAAGCGGTAGCGCCGATCGCTCGCGGCCAGGATCCCCCCGAGCGCCATGACCATTGCGCCCAACCAGATCCAACGCACGCAAGGCTTTACCTGTAGGCGCACGCTCCAAGCCTCTTTACCGACTGGCTCGCCCAAGGCGACATAGAGATCGCGGGTGAATCCGGCATCAATGGCGGCTTCGGTCATCGGGCTGGTTTGCACGCGATAGATCCTTTTCTGCGGATAAAGCTCCGCGACCACTACCTCCTCGCGTAGGGCGACGATCCTAGCCTCGGTCGCGTCGTAATTCGGGCCGGCCACGCTCCGCAGGCGCTCCATGCGAAAACGGTATCCGCCGAGCTCGGCCGTCTCCCCGATGGCAAGCTTCACATCCCGCTCGGCCCCATAGAGCGAGGTCACCGTTACCCCCACCAGCGTGAGCGCGAAGCCGAGGTGAGCTAAGGCCATGCCCGAAAACCCCGGTGATAGCGCGCGCATCATCCCTTTCAGGGTGTGCTGATGGGCCCAGCGCTCGCGTACCGCGAGCGCGGTGCTCAGCAGGACCCAGGTTGCCACGAAGAGACCGAGAAATGTGAAGATCATCTTTCCTTGGCCAAGCACGATAGCGGCGCTCATTGCGGCGGTGGCGCAGGCGAAGGCTACGGGCCGCAACCGATTCGCAAGCTCACGCCCGCCGTGGCTTTTCCAGCGCGTCAGCGGACCCAGTCCGAGCGCCAGCCCCAAGAGCAGCATCAGCGGCACGAAGACCGTATTGAAGTACGGAGGTCCGACCGAGATCTTCCCGAGCCCGAGGGCGTCGAGCGCCAATGGGTACAGGGTGCCTAATAATACCGCGGCCGCCGCGACCAGAAGCACGCAATTATTGATGAGCAGAAGGCCCTCGCGCGAGAACGGGTTGAAGCGTCCGGTATCGACGATGCGCGGGGCGCGGACGGCGTACAGTAACAGCGATCCACCCACGGTAAGTACTAAGATACCGAGGATGTAAACACCGCGCTCGGGATCGGTGGCGAAGGCGTGCACCGAGGTCAATACGCCGGAGCGCACCAGAAACGTTCCGAGCAGGCTCAATGAAAAGGCGCAGATCGCCAAGAGACAAGTCCAGCGCTTAAAGGCATCGCGTTTATCGGTGACGGCGAGCGAATGAATCAACGCCGTGCCGAGGAGCCAGGGCATGAAGGAGGCGTTTTCGACCGGATCCCAGAACCACCATCCTCCCCATCCGAGCTCATAGTAAGCCCACCAACTCCCGAGCGCGATGCCGACCGTCAGAAAGATCCAGGCCATGAGCGTCCACGGACGCGACCATCGGGCCCAGGGCGCGTCGAGCCGCCCGCCGATCAAAGCCGCGATGGCGAAGCTGAAGGCGACCGAGAACCCCACATAACCCATGTATAGCATAGGCGGATGCATCACCAGACCCGGGTCCTGCAACAGCGGGTTGAGATCGCGGCCCTCGGCGGCGGCGGGGAACTGGCGCGCGAAGGGATTGGAGGTCAAGATCATGAACGATAGGAACCCCACGTTGATGATCCCCATGACCGCCAGGACACGGGCCACGAAGGCGAGCGGCATGGCGTGGCTGAAGCGCGCGACGGCGACCATCCAAACGCTCAAGATCAGGCTCCAGAGCAATAGAGAACCCTCGTGGGCGCCCCAGACCGCGGCGATGCGGTAGGGCAGAGGAAGCTCCGTGTTGGAGTTATTGGCGACGTAGACGACGGAGAAATCATTGCCGACAAAGCTCGCGATCAGACACCCGAAGGCCAGGGCCGAAAACAAGCACTGGGCCCCCGCGGCAGGGCGCGCCAGGGCCATCCAGCGCACCCGGACGAGCTGGGCGCCGGCGAGCGGCAAGGCGAATTGCAGGGTGGCGATGACCAAGGCCAGGATCAAGGCAAAATGACCGAGCTCCGGAATCACGGCGCAGTATCCTTGACTTTGGGCAGGTGCGCGGCCAGCTCGGGCGGCATGTAGTTTTCGTCGTGTTTGGCGAGGACCTCGTTTGCGTTGAAGACTCGGTCCGCTGCTAGACGCCCCTGCGCCACGATGCCTTGGCCTTCCCTGAACAGATCGGGCAGCAGCCCCTCGTAACGTACCCTGACCGTATGTTGCTGGTCCGTTAAATCGAAGCTTATCTTGAGGCTATCGGGTGTCCGCTTCACGCTGCCCTTGGTCACGAGCCCGCCGAGGCGGATCGCCGCGGCCGGAGGCACTTCGCCGGAGAGCAATTGCGTCGGTGTATAGAAGAACAAGATGTTGCTGCTCAGTGCGGTGAGACCCAAGGCCGCCGCGGCGGAGACGCCCGCCAAGATCAGGGTGATCGCGATGATCCTCTGCCTGCGCGGCGTCATGGCCAATCCCCGCCGGTTTTATCGAGCGCGACGGGCGGCGCGGATGCCGAGCGCCGTGATTTATTCCGGAGTTGTCCTGTCAGCCGCCGGTGCCAGGCCAGGGAGCTCCCCAAGAGTCCGAGCATAACGACGGCCGCGACGCCATATGCGGACCACACATAGAACCCGTAGCCGCCCATCGAAAAGAATTCGCTCACGGTATTCCCCGACACACTTCGCCTACCCAGGGGTTGGTCCGCTCGCGTTCGAGCAATTCGCAGCGCGCGCGCACGAGCAGCAAACTCACATAATAGCCGAAGAAAGCGAGCGCCATGACGAGCAAGGGCGCGAGCATGGAGCCATGGATCGCGGGCGCGCCGAAGCGCGTGACCGTCGGTGCTTGGTGCAAGGTGTGCCACCACTCGACGGAATAGTGAATGATCGGCAGATCGACGGCGCCCACGAGCGCCAGCACCGCGGCCGCCCGAGTCGCGGTCCTGCGATCCTCGATGGCCTGCTCCAAGGCCATATAGCCGAGGTATAAGAACAACAGCAATAATTCCGAGGTAAGCCGCGCATCCCAAACCCACCACGTGCCCCACATGGGCTTGCCCCACAGCGAACCGGTCATCAACGCCAAGGCGGTAAAAGCCGCCCCGATGGGTGCGCTGGCGGAAGCCACGACCTCGGCAACTTTGATACGCCAGACCAAAGCCACGGCCCCGGCGCCGGCCATAACCGCATAAACGAACAGAGACATCCACGCGCTCGGGACGTGCACGAACATGATCCGGTAGCTGTCGCCTTGCTGATAATCGGGCGGCGCGACGACGAGGCCCCAATAGAGACCCGTGAGTGTACATAAGCCGGTGGCCCAGGCCACGGGCCGCAGCCACCGGCCGGACCAGAGGTAGAAGTTTTTCGGAGCGAGTAATTGCTGCATATTTCAGCTATTGCGGATCCGCAGCGCGGCGGCCGCGGCCAGCGGCGCCAGCGTGATGGCGAGCATCAGCAGGGCGCCCAGCATATAAAGTTGCGGCCCCCAGGCTAAGCCGCGGTTCGCGGCGGCGGTCGCACCGGTCGCGAAAATCAAGATTGGCACATAAAGGGGTAAGAGCAGCAGGGTCGCCAGGATCCCGGCCGCCCGCAAACCCGCCGTTAGCGCCACCCCGATCGCGCCCATAAGGCTGAGCGCGGGCGTGCCGAGTATCAGCGTAAGCAACAACACGCCGAGCGTGTACCCAGCGATCCCGAATTGCAGTCCCAAGATCGGCGCGAGCAGCAATAAAGGCAAGCCGGCCGTCAGCCAATGCGAAAGTATCTTGGCCATCACCAGGAGCGTCAGCGGATGCGGGCTCAGCAACAACTGTTCGAGACTCCCATCCTCGAGGTCCGAGCGAAAGACGGCTTCGAGGGACAGGAGCGTCGCGAGCAAGGCCGCGATCCAGATCACGCCGGGGCCCACGGACTGGAGCATTTGGGGTTCCGGTCCCAGGCTGAGCGGAAAAATGAGCGCGATCACAAAAAAGAACAGAACGGGATTGGCGGCCTCGGCGCGGTGTCGCCAGAGCAATAGCAAATCGCGCTTGACGATCCAGGCGCAAGCGTGCACTAGTCCCCGTTCCATTCCCGTTGATCCTCTAGGTGCAAAGCGCGGCTGATTGTGATATCGGTGGAGTGATGGCTCGTGAAGATAACCAGCCCGCCGCGCGCGGCGTGCTCTTCCAGCATCGAGGCCACCGTTTTTATAGCAGGTTTATCCAAGGCGGTAAAGGGTTCGTCCAGAAGCCACAGGCAGGCTTGGTTGACCAGCAAGCGCGCCAAGGCCAGGCGCCGGCGCTGGCCCGCGGACAGCCGGTGGGTTAGCGTATCCGCGAGATCGCCAAGGCCCAAACGCTGTAAGGCCGCGTTGATGGGGATCCCGCCCCCGTGCAAGGCGGAAGCGAGCGTGAGGTTTTCCGCGACGCTCAAACTGCCCTTCACACCATCCGCGTGACCAACGTAGCTGAGATCTCGGAGATAGGCGGAGCGGACCTTCTCCAGCAGTTGGCCGCGCCAATGGAGCGTCCCGGATTCCGGTTGCATCAGGCTGGCGATGACCCGCAATAGCGTGGTTTTGCCGACGCCATTGGCGCCCGTGATCTGCAAGATTTCCCCGCGCGCAAGCGTAAAGGAGAGCCTGGTGAGAAGCAGGCGATCCCCGCGGCGGCAACACAGATCGCGGGCTTCAAGCGTGGGCGAAGCTGCATAGGGCATCATGGATGCGCGTTCGATCGTGGAGAGCGTGGATGTCATTCGATGATGTAGGATTGTTGTAGACTGCGCGGCGCCGGTACCGGCGCCGCCGATTCGACAAGCTTCCTATTGGGTCAACCGCTATAATACTTCAAGGTTAAACCTATAGCTTGGGCATGTCCGGGAGCGCGGGTTGCAGAACACGTATCGCAGGCCAGGCGGCGGCATAGCACCGATCGTAAGTAGGCTCCGGCGCCTTGGCGCCCGCCTGCTTAAACGGGGTGAACGCGAGGATCCGGCGAATGGTGAAACGGCCGCCCTCCGCATCCGGCACGAACGCCTGCTGGAACAGCAGGCGGCGTTGAGCGACCTTACGAAAGGCCAGGTCTTCCAGAGTGAGGACTTGGAGCAGGTGTTTCGATTACTGACCGAGACCGCCGCGCGCTCGCTCGGGGTCGAGCGCGTCAGTCTCTGGCGGTACAGCGAAGATCGAACGGCTATCCGCTGTGTCGATCTCTACCAGCGGGGGCCCGACCGGCACAGCGCTGGCGCCGAGCTCCAGGCCGTGCTCTACCCGGCTTATTTTCATGCGCTCGCGCAGAGCGAGGCCATCGTCGCCGATGATGCCAACGGCGATCCGCGCACGTGCGAGTTCTCGGCCACTTACCTGACGCCGCTCGGCATCACGGCGATGATGGATATCCCCGTGCATGTGCATGGCCGCATCGAGGGGGTGCTTTGCCACGAGCGGACGGGATCGCCCGTGCCCTGGATGCCCGAGGACCGCTTGTTCAGCATCGCGATCGCGAACCTCATCGCGCTGGCCCTGGAACAAGGAGAGCGCTGCCGTACGGAAGCAGCGCTGCGTGAAAGCGAGCCGCGGTTTCGCACCCTAACCGATAGCCTGCCGGTCATGGTCTGGGTCGTGGACGCCGAGGGGCGCTGCACGTGGTTCAACAAGAGCTGGCTCGACTACACCGGCCGCACGCTCGATCAGGAGATCGGCTACGGTTGGACTCAAGAAGTGCATCCCGAGGATGTCGACGGCTGCTGGCGGAGCTACGAGAAGGCGCTCCAGGCGCGTGTCCCCTTCACGTTGGAGTACCGGGTCAAGGGGCGCGATGGGGCATACCGGTGGATACTCGATAGCGGCGGGCCGCGCTTCTCGCCCGACGGCGCGCTGGCCGGCTTCATCGGAGGCTGCCTTGACATCACCGAGCGGAAGCGGGCCGAGGAAGAGGCACGCTCACGGGAGGTACAGATCCATCATCTCGCCTACCACGATGCGTTAACGGAACTCCCGAACCGGGTGTTACTGCTCGACCGGCTGGGGCAGGCACTCGCCCAGGCGGAGCGCGATGGCGCCCAGACCGCGGTGCTCTACTTCGATCTCGACCGCTTCAAGACCATCAACGACACCTTGGGTCACCCGGCCGGCGATGAGTTGCTGCGCCAGGTGGCCTCACGTCTGCGTACGGTGCTGCGCGAGGGCGACACTGTCGCGCGCCTCGGGGGCGATGAATTCGTTATCCTACTGCCCCACGTTCTCACCGCGCGCGATGCCGCCCAGGTGGCGATTAAGGCCCTCGGCGCGATGTCCGTGCCGTTCTCGGTGTTCGGACACGAGTTGCACGCGACCACGAGCCTCGGGGTGAGCCTGTTCCCGAAGGATGGGACGGACGCGGAGACCTTGCTCAAACATGCGGATACCGCCCTTTACCAGGCAAAGGACCAGGGCCGCGAGCAGTATCAGTTCTTTGATGCGCGCATGAATGCCCAAGCCCATGAAAGGCTGTTGCTGGAAAACCATCTGCGGCGCGCGCTCGAGCGCAGAGAGTTGTCGCTGCACTATCAGCCCCAGATCGATCTCCGCAGCAATGCGGTTGTTGGGGTCGAGGCGCTGCTGCGCTGGCAACATCCCGAGCGGGGGATGGTGCCGCCCGATGAGTTCATCCCGATCGCCGAGGAGACGGGGCTTATCGCCGAGATCGGCGAGTGGGCGCTGCGCACCGCCTGCAATCAGGCGAGCACCTGGCAAGCAGCCGGCTTACCGCCGGTGCGAATGGCCGTGAATCTCTCGGTGCGCCAGATCCTCCGGCAGTTTGACCTCCCGGCGCTGGTTGGTACCGTGTTGCGGGATTCCGGGCTCGCGGCGCCCAGCCTCGATCTCGAGATCACCGAATCGACACTGATGGCCGATCCTGGACATGCCATCGAGGTGCTGCGCGAGTTGCATGGCATGGGCCTGCAGATTACGGTGGATGATTTCGGCACCGGGTACTCGAGCCTTTCCTCCCTCAAGCGGCTGCCGCTCGATCGCAGCAAGATCGACCAATCCTTCGTGCGCGACATTCCCAGGGAAGCTGACGATGTGGTGATTGTTCAAACGCTCCTGGCGATGGCCAAGCAGCTCAAGATCGGCGTGGTGGCGGAAGGTGTGGAGACCCTCGCGCAATGCCAGTTCCTGCGCGAGCAGCGTTGCGAGGAAGCGCAGGGCTATCTCTTCAGTCCACCTCTCCGCGCCGAGGCCTGCACGGAGCTGTTAGCGAGAACGCCCCTGTACGTGGCCGCGAGCCGGTAAAGCCACGGGCAAGCGGTGCGCTCCCTCCGCGGCTCTTGGCGCTGCTCGCGACGATTTATTCACGCGTCTCAGACATATGCTTCGGCTTCCAGGCTGGCAATGTAACGCTGGATGTTTTTCCTTGCCGAGGTTTCGTAGCGGGCGCGGAAGAAATCCGTAAAAAAGATCGTACGACGTTCAAGGATGGCTTTAAGAAACTTCAATTTAGCGGGAGAAAACACTTCGTCCGGAGTGTTGGCTTGCTCGATTCTTAAGGCCTGGCTGTCACCTAGAAATTCGTCCCAGGGAGAGCCGAAACTGGCGAAATCGATGTCGCATAGGACCCGCTCATCGTGGCTACGAGGCGCTTCCCGGTGCGCAGTGGCGAGGATAAGCTCACCGATCTTGTGCACGAGATCCTGCTGGAAATGGTTGCTCGCGGCGCGCTCAAAGAGCTCCACGCTCCGTTGCTCGTTATCGGAAGCTTCCGGATTGTGGACCGCATCGTGGAACCAGACCGCCATTTCCACGGCATCGGGCGCTTCGATGAACGATTTGGCCGCGTCGAATTGCCGCAGGCAATGAAAAATGTGGCTTAAGGTGTGGTAATGCCGGTGTGGCTCGGCGTAATGGCGGCTCAGATCCGCCCAAACCCGCATGGAGCTCGCCTCCGCGCCCGGCGTTAAACAGCGGTTCCAGAGCAAACAAAAACACATCTTGAGCTTGGCTGGCGAGTAAGAGGCGCCAGCGATCCGGCGTTCTGTTTTGTTCCGCTGCATCGGTAAATTTTGCAATTTGGTAGTCATAATTTTACAGGTTTTGTGCGCTGGCTGTCGGAGGTTCCTGGGGATAGTTCCGTCTCCTCTCAAGGGGTCTTGTGTAAGCGGTCGTTACGCGTAGGGATAAGGCAAACCTTGTGCCTAATGCGCGTTTCCGAGCTGCTCACAGACCCCTTCCTTCACGCATCGATGCCGTAGCCCTCGGCGTGCTGTCTCAGAACCTGCGCCCGGCAACCGTGGAGATCAAGTCCTTGAAGAATTGACCCGGCCGTAATCGTGCGCATGCGGCCGGTTGGCTACTAAGGGCCGCGTGGTGGCCGCGGTGAATCTCCGTCAACAGAGTGCTTGGAAGAGGGGGGCGTGGCAGCGTGGAAGCGGATCAAGCGGATCGAGTGAAGCAAACTGCTCTTGAGTGGCTACCCGTTTTGGCGGGTATGGATCTGTTTTCCGATCTAGCGCCATCGGAACTGCAACTCGTCGCCAGGGAGATGGAGCTTATCTCCTTGTCCCAGGGTCAGTTTCTCATTCGCCAGGATGATCCCGGCGATAGCCTTTATGTGATTCTCGAAGGTCAATTCCTGGTGACCCGGAGAAACGATCGGGGCGAGGAGGTGCACCTCAATCGTGTCGACCCGGGCACCTGTGTCGGCGAGATCGCGCTGGTGACCGGCGAGCGGCGCAGCGCATCGGTTCGTGCCGACCGCGATTCGATCGTCGCTAGACTCGGCAAGGACGCCGTCGAGCACGCACGCCGGATGGCTCCGCAAGTAGCGGCCCGGCTGGCGCGGATCATCGTCGAGCGCTTGCAAAGGGCGGAGCTGCGAAGCTTGCTCTTCTTCGGCGATCAGTTCAAGGGCATGAGCCAAGCCGTGCTCAAGGATCTGGAAGCGGAGATGGAATTGATGCTTTGTCCGAGCGGCGGCTGTCTCATGCGCGAGGGGGACGAGTGCGACGGCAGCTACGTCGTCGTGAGCGGCCGCTTGCGGGTCACCCACCAACATGCGGGCGGCGAGGCGCGCGTCGCCACCGAGCTCGGGCGTGGCCAGACGGTCGGCGAGATAGGGATCCTGACGGGAGGCAAACGCACGGCGACCGTATGCGCTATTCGTGACACCCTGATGGCCAAGCTATCGGTAGAGGCCTTCGAGCGTCTGCTACGGAAACATCCCCACGAATTGGTCAAACACTTCGCCGGCGCCGTGATCAACCGTCTTTGGACGCAAACCTTAGGGAAAGCGCGCGACAAAAACAGCGTGGTCACTATTGCGCTCATCCCGGCCGGCAATAATGTTCCACTCACGGACTTCAGCCGCCGGTTGGCCGAAGCTCTGTCGGGGCACGGGCCCACCTTGCTCTTGAACAGCGACTTGCTCGGTGAGTATCTAAGCTCGAAGGAGATCGCCCAAACGCCGCTCGATGATGCGGATAATCTTAGCATCGCCTGCTGGCTAAACCATCAGGAGTCCGCGTACCGTTATATTCTTTATCAGACCGGTAGCGCACCCTCTGAATGGACCAAACGCTGCCTGCGTCAAGCCGATCGCGTGCTGCTCGTGGGCGATGCCGCCTCTCCAGCGCGCAAGGAGGAGATCGAAGAGACTCTCTTGAGCGATCCCATCTACCGAAAATTACCCAAGAGCCTCGTGATCTTGCACCAGGGAAACGTTGCCTGTGAGCGGACCGAGGCCTGGCTACGCGAAAGAGAGGTGCGTTACCATTACCATGTCTGCCCGTCCGACGCGCACGATATGGCGCGCTTGGGGCGGCTTGCGAGCGGCAATGGCGTGGGCCTGGTGCTGAGCGGCGGCGGCGCGCGCGGGTTCGCTCACATCGGTGCTATCCGCGCGCTTAGGGAAGCAGGGATCCCGATCGACAAGGTGGGCGGCAGCAGCATGGGTTCCATCGTGGCCGGCATGACGGCGTTGCGCTGGGATTACCGGACGATGATCGATCAGGCGCGCGCGTTCAATTATCGCATGGACTACACCTATCCCGCGGTGGCCTTGACCACCGGAAACAACATCACCCGCCAGCTAAAGAAAGGCTTCGGCGAGCAGAAGATCGAGGATCTTTGGATCAGTTTCTTTTGCGTGAGCACCGATCAACTCCTCCCGGCAGGGGGTCCACGATCGGGGCCTGTTGTGGAAATACGTGCGCGCAAGCATGTCGGTCCCCGGCCTTTTCCCGCCGGTCATCGAAGGGAACAGTTTCCTCGTCGACGGGGCGGTGTTCAACAACATGCCTGTCGATGTGATGCGCAGCCAGGACGATATCGGCCCCCTGATCGCTCTCGACGTCGGCGCCCCGGTGCGGCTCGAAACGGAAACCCGAATCGAGGGAAGCTTTTCTGGTTGGCAGGCGTTGACGCGCAAGCTCATCCCGGCCGCGTCTCTCGCCCTGCCGAGCCTGACCAAAACGCTGATGGCGTCGTGGTTGATCAAGAGCGATGAAGCGAAGGAAACCATGCAGAACCTGGCCGACTTCTACCTGCGGTTTCCCGTGCAAGAGTTCGGGTTGCTCGATTTTAATCGAGTCAAAGAGATCGCGGAACGGGGATATGCTTACACGTCCGAGAAACTGGCGGAATGGGACAGGGACTCGGCGGGGCTTCCAAAACTGCATGGTAAAGATGAATGACGGGACCGGCCATCTATCAGCGGCATCGCCTCACGGTAGCGGATTATCACCGCATTGGCAAAGCGGGTATCCTCTCGGAAGATGACCGCGTGGAATTAATCGAAGGGGAGATGGTCGATATGGCGCCGATTGGGAGCGAACATGCCGCTGTCGTCATCGGCACCCAGTTGCTGGCCACGGAGTCCGTCGTCGCGGGACTGCTCTCTCAACCATCCGGGGAATATGCCGTGCTCGACGATGCGACATTGGAGACGATCAGGACACGACGCGAAGGGCATGCGACGAAGGTCATCAATCTCGTGAAAGCTATCGAAAAGAGGGCGGAAGAGAACAGAGACGATCCCTTCCTCGTCGCTCTGACGGAGGAGCGAGCCAGAGCGGTCCAAGAGAGTTTCGAGGACCGGCAACCGCAGAAGCGCTGGCCGAGCTACATAAAGAAATCGAGAAGAACGAGCAGCGCAAGAAGGAACAGACCGCGAAGGGGTTGGATACCATGACCTACTTCTGATGCGAGCGCACCTGAAAGATATCGAAGGTCTCGAAGACAAGCTGAAACAATCGACGGGACCTGGCGCAAGAAGCGTAACCGGTGCCCGATAGAAGCAGAAGAGAACGCGATCAACGAGAACCCAAATTGCATTGCTCACGGAGATTCTTGATAAGATAAGTCGTTACGCGCATTAGGAGGGACTAGTCTTGGATTGCAGGCCCGGAGGCGGATGGTGACTCGCGAGCGGCATGGCGTGAAGGGTAGGGGCGCGCAAGCGAATACGCCTATTCGGTTCTTCACGGAGACCCGCGCAGCCTTCGATGACGGATGGACGGGCGACGATGCGGTCCCTCCGCCGTTGCGGACCAGCGTGACCGAAGAGCAGGCGCGCTCGATCATCTCTTATAACCAATCCCCCGACCTGCCGTTCGAGCGTTCGATCAATCCTTATCGCGGCTGCGAACATGGCTGCATCTACTGTTACGCGCGGCCGACGCATGCTTATCTCGATCTCTCGCCGGGGCTCGACTTCGAGAGCCGCTTGTTCGCAAAACCGAATGCCGCGGCGCTGTTGAGAAACGAGTTGGCCAAGCCCGGCTATGTGTGCCGCCAGATCGCGCTTGGCACCAACACGGATCCCTATCAGCCGATCGAGCGCAGCTTCGGGATCACCCGGCGGATCATCGAGGTTTTGTGGGAGTCCCGCCATCCCCTGAGCATCGTGACCAAGTCGTCGTTGGTCGAGCGCGATCTAGATCTCCTCGCCCCGATGGCGCGCGAGAACCTGGTCGAGGCGTATGTTTCGATCACGACGCTCGATCGGGCCTTGGCGCGCCGAATGGAACCGCGCGCCAGCGCGCCGCAACGGCGCCTGGAGACCGTCAAGCGCTTGAGCGCCGCCGGGATCCCGGCAGGGGTACTGTTTGCCCCGGTGATCCCGGCGCTGAACGATGCGGAAATGGAATCGATACTCGAAGCGGCCGCGAACGCCGGTGCGCGCTATGCCGGCTACGTCTTATTGCGCTTGCCCCATGAGGTTAAGAGTTTGTTCGAGGAGTGGCTGCAGGTCCACGAACCGCTGAAGGCCGCGCGCATCATGAACCGCGTGCGCGATATGCGCGGCGGTCAGGAGAACGATCCCCAATTCGGCACGCGCATGCGAGGTACTGGGATTTTTGCTGAAGTCCTTCGCAACCGTTTCAACCTCGCCTGCAAGCGCCACGGGCTCACGCGCTCGGCGCGCGCATTGGATACCTCGAAATTCAAACCGCCGAGGGCGCTCGGTCCGCAGCTGACCCTGTTCTGATATGCGGTCAACATCGCGCGCGTGACTGCGGGCTAGGGTCCTAACCAAGCGCTTATCTTGGCGAGATCGGCTGGCGCGAAGGTACTGGAGGCGCGTTTGAGGCGCAAGGTGTCCAATAGATAATCGTAGCGCGCGGGAATAGTCCCGGCGCGCCCGAAACAATTCGCGTTGTGCGGCAACGACATCCACCGTGGTCCGGGTGCCGACCTCGAAGCCGGCTTCGGTCGCCTCCACGAGGGTTTCATTGGAAACCACCGCTTGTTTAAGCGCATTGACGCGGCTGATCCCCGCAACGACCCCGAGGTAGGCGTCGCGGGCTTGGCGTTGCACGGCGCGTTTTTGCCGCTCGACTTCTTCCAGCGCCTGAGTATAGCGGTGTTCGGCTTCGTGCGTGCGCGAGACGACGATCCCCCCTTCGAAGATCGGTACATTCAGCTCGACCCCGATCGCGCTCAATTCGGTATCGACATCCCCGAAACGGCCGCCGCTCACCACGGTTCCGTGATCTCCCACGATGTCTAGGGTCGGCAAATGTCCCGCTTGTTGGCGCCGGATCTCCTCATGCGCGGTCTGAGAGGCGAAATTCGCCGCGCTGATGCGCAGGTTTTGCGACAGCGATTTCGAAGTCCATTGCTCGATATCGGCGGGATCGGGAAGGATCAGCGGAACGTCTTTGGTTAAGACATCGAGCTCCTTGTGGTAGGTGCCGGTGATTTCCCGCAAGGCATCATGGGCATTGTCGATCTGATTCAGAGCCAGGATTTCCTGCGCCACGGCCAGATCGTATCCGGCCTGGGCTTCCTGGACGTCGGTGATCGCGATGATCCCGACCTCGAAACGAAGTTTGGTCTGGTCCAATTGGCGTTGGAGGGCACTCTTTGCCGCACGGCTGAACACGAGCTCATCTTGGGCGGCAAGCACATCAAAATAGCGCTCGCTTACCCGAACCCCAAGGTCCTGCCGGGCTGCATCGACCTCGGCCGCAGCCTGCTGAATGCGGGTGCCGGCTTGACGCAATTGCACCCAGCGATCATACCGAAACACGGGTTGGGTGAGACGGAGCGTGTACGCCTCGCCCGTGAACTGGAATTTCCCTGTGCCGAAACTTTCGGAGTCCGATTCGGAGGTGACATCTTCGAAGTTCCGTGCGACCTCGGTCCTGAAGCGGAGTGAGGGCAGCAACCGGGCACGCGCTTGCGGGTACTGCTCCAGCGTGGCTTGGTGGGAGGCTATAATTCCCAGCAATTCGGGATCTTTGGCCTCGGCGAGCTGGTACACATCGACCAGATTATCGGCGGGCGCCAGCGGGCTCATGATGACAGAAAAACCAGCCAGCACGAGTGTAAGCCATTTGCTAGTCACGGCTTTATTATTTCTTTCTAATGCAACTTGTCAATGTCGTCGGCCGGCGGTGCTTGCTTGCGCTGGGCATGTCAGGCTCGTAGTTTTCTTACAGGCCAGCGAGCATAAGCCAATACGATTAAGCCCGTGTGATTCTTTATAACCGGCATGCTGCATTTCGTTCAGAGTAATTGCCTGGAAGCCCTCGCAACGGAGCTCGCGGAGGTTCTGCGCACGCCGTTACCAGACGCTTTGATGCC